>Ga0268360_1002983_pt1 | contig 11634 bp, 9 predicted proteins | sample BioMet11_FD_192465 | JGI IMG/M metagenome (GOLD analysis project Ga0268360, IMG submission 192465) | Sewage microbial communities from Oakland, California, United States - Biofuel 11 (Illumina Assembly) | ecosystem: Engineered > Wastewater > Sewage > Unclassified | place: USA: California... | reverse complement strand
CGAAATTGAGGGTATTGTCCTTTTGGCTATAGAAAAAGGAAGCGTCGATATAGGCTCCGGGATTCGCGCCCGGTATCCCCGTGATTTTTTGATAATCGCTAAAGGGGGCCTTCGCCCGAGTTAAGGGAAGGTTGATCCCTTCTTTCCAAGTGAAGGAATAAGAACTCCCTAAAGCTAAAGGCGACGATAAGGGGGCGACCACTAGAGCTAAGCACACCCCGGAAAGCGTTAGCCCGAACCCACTAAAAAGTAGCCAGCGATCAGCGCGTTTCTTTAAGGGCGTGCTCACGGGGGCTATCCTCAAGCCGATTATAGCAAATCGCTAGCTTAAAAGGCAAGTTACCACCGAGCGAATTTGCTTTTCTTCCACGCTATCGAAACGGAATTTTGCTGGATTCTCATGATTCCTCTTTGATGTTTGCCGGGTCGATGTCCCCATTAGAATAGGGAGATCGCCCATTGTGCGGCTTCCGGGGTCTCCTTAAGGGCCAACTCCTGCCAGATCCCACAGTAGAACACGCCGGGGCCTTTCGAACTGTTCTTCCGTTTCCCGATGATCGAATCCGGCGTATAGACGCCGTTTGGCTTCCAAGTCGCTTTGGGATGCCCTTCAAAGGTCAAAACCCTTCTCTCGTCGTATTGGAATAATCCGCATCCTGGGAGGTCAGGGTGAAACGAAAGATGCTCCGTCGGAAGATAGATTGCGTTCGTCGGGTTATGAATTCGATCTTCGCACGCGTGAGGGTGCCAAGACAGTTTCTTGGCCTCCGCGGGGTCAGTGATGATTTTTCCGATCTGCAGGTAGCCGAAGATCGCATGGATGTCATGGTCCTGGTAGAAATCGCCCGAGTTTCTCACGTAACGATAATGGCCGTTTTCTTCCTTCACCCGGTGAAAGGACCCGAAGAAAAGGAAAAGGTCGCCGGGCTCGACGCGGACGGTCTCGCTGAGGTAAATCTGCGACTGGTTGATCTGCCCAAAAGCGGGAGCCCAATGGTCAGGGCGGTTCTTCCTCGTGGCCGGAGAAAGATCAGGATCGACGTGGCAACGCCCGTATTTCACGCTCGGCTTCAAATCGGAAAGGATGCTCAAATAGTCATGACTTTGATAAACGAGGTCCTGATAGCGGTCCTTGTCCCCACTCGGGATGGGCATCGAAATCAGGTCGCCATTCGGCATGATGGGACTTGGCGTCTTCCCGTTTTGGCTGTCGAATCCTTTCCGGCTCAAGATGATTTTCATGAAACATCCTCTTTTGGAAAATCTATCAAATCGAGCATCGCCATTTTCACCTCACAAGGTTTAAAGAGACCGTAGATATGCCAGAACACATCCATGGCGAGGGCAGGCTCGACATCCAGCCACGCCGCCTTTGACCGCGACCTTATCCTTGTATCCGCTTTTGGCAATGTTCCGGAGCATCACGTCCTGACAGGCTTTGGATTCGGCCATCAGAGCGCTATAACCTTCGTTTTTATAGTGTTTGACGATATCGACAAGTTTCATCAGAAAACCTCCTCCTGAATGATGCGATATAAATTGCGTTTCCCTTCGAGTCGGTTGATGTAGTCCTCGAGTTTGTCCATATCGAGTTCCTCGGAGATTCGACGGTAACTCGCGATGAGCTCCTTGTAGTAATCGAACGGCAAAGAGTTCTTTCGCCGCACAAGCTCAATAAGCATCCTTTCACGGTCGTACACACGAATGCGGCATCCAGAGATTTCCTTTTCCTCCGCACCAATCCCGAAGAACCGATCCGATTCGAAATATTGCTTGATGCTCGGATCGGAAATTCTTCCGGCAGTCCGTTTGGTCGCGAGATGCCATTTTTCTGGAACAACGTCGGAAAGGTCATGAAAATAGAAAGCCGTGTCCATCGTGAAGACGGCCTTCGGGTATCGGGCGGCGATGATGCCGGCTTCCCCTTCTTCACCGAAAGAATAGACTCCGGCCTCGATCTTTTTGATTTCGCCTTTTTTAAGGGCAAGGCCCAATTTGTATTGGGTCCCATATTTTTTCACGGCTTCTTGGTAAGTAATCATTTTTGTTATTGGGAAAACACGTAATGGGTTTGTGAACCTATGCTAGCATGGAAAAATAATTTTGTGAATATACACACGTTATTTTCTTGTGTGTTGTTTTTGAAAATAACTTATTAGAGATGCCTCTCAACGCTTGGTCAGCCGTAAAAAGGCACGTTTTCAGTTCTTTTTTTCAAAAAGAAAGGCGAGACTTACTCCCGCCGTTGGTGGACCTACTTCCGTAAGCCCACTTGTATCTTAACGAAATGGACGCATTTATCAAGGCCGCTTGCCGATGTGCTTTAGTCAATCTAATCCCAAGATCACGGCCTATTTTGGAGGGGATTTCATTTTGCTTGGTGGGCCCAACAGGAATCGTCCTGTTTTCACCACTTTTCAAAACCTTACGTAGTAAGCAGCTTTTCCAAAATCATAAAGTGAACATTTTCGACTTTCGTTCTAACTTCGTTAGGAAAGTGTGTGGCAAAGTGTGTGGTAACGTTTTATGAATGAAGGCCTTGGGTTTTCTCCATTATTGAAAGGCACATTTTCGTAAAACGAACAAACCAGTATTTGCTTGATCTTCTTTATCAGAAAATAGAGAAATTTCACACCAGTGAATGTGACAAGTAACGAACTGCGATCTATTTGTTTTTCTTTTTATAGTAATTTCTGATCGCCCATTCCTGTTTCCGCTTATTCTCTTTTGAAAGAGGCCTTTCTTTCTTTCTACTTTTATTCCAAAACATTCTTTAAATCCTCCTTGCCATCAAACTCTTCTTTTTCGCAAATGGCCCCGGAATCAATGAGATCCCCGATAAAGGCGAGACGGGATACAATTTGACTAAAAAACCGCTTCTTATAACCCTGATTAGAGACAGGATACAAAGCAACGGGAAAAAATCACCATCTTTTGGAAGATACAGCGACAATGATGTAGTTACGTTTATTCACCCAAAAAGCCATAAGGTAAAGACTCTTAGACGTTATCGTTTGAGAGAACTCATCAAAGAGATACAATTAAAAAAAGAAGGAAAATGATCATGAAGCCCATTATTTCCGAAGAACTCTCACAATATTTAGCCTTTTCAGCGGACCAAATTAGCTTTTTGATCACTGAGGTCATGCCGAAACTGAACATTGTCCAGATCACCCGAGACAATTATCTTGAGGTCATCGACTTCTGCACGAACGTCGAACTTAAATACGCCGACAAATTCGATGCCAAGAAACTTAGTAAAAAAGAATCGCAATATCTTGAAATGGCGGCTTCAATCAACAAGGTCATTAATACGGCCAAAGGGGATTTTTAAAGAGGGAAAACAGCATGATCAAAAATAAGTTGAGCATTAATTATCCGCTGCCAAGTGACGTCGACCGCTTTTTGGAAAGCAAAATTTTCCCTGAAATGAAAATCGACGAATTGAACGATGACAACATCAGCGAAATTACGGAATATATTTTCCGAGAATATGAAGCACCGCTGTCGGAAGGAAAACTTTCTAAAGAGCAAAAAGAGTTGTTACAGATTGCGGCCAAAACCGTGACGCTCCTCACGGCGAAGCCGGTTCGGAATCTATAAAAACCAAGTCTCATGAAAAAGCTCCGGCAAGTCAAAGCCGGAGTTTTGTTTGTCTTGGTGGGCCCAACAGGAATCGAACCTGCATGAGTTGCCTCATTAGATCCTAAGGCTTGCGGGGCAAACTGCGAGATTTGCTTTCTTCTGTCCTATTTGTGAATATTTCACCCGTCTATGGCCGTATTTCTTGTTTGTCCGCATGAAGGAAATGTAAGCAATATGAATCTTTTGTATTCCTTCACGGGGGCCAAATGCGGACCAAATGCGGACGAACTGCGGACAGGAGTCGGACATGGCTTTGGCTAGGATGCCTTGTCGGTTTTGCCTGTTTCGGGAACGGCTTTCGCTCCCGATTCCATTCTAGGAACCGCTGTAGATAAAAGCAACTAGTAAATAATGTTTTTCATTCGATAGATTCTACTCTTTTTCGCCTTGTCCGCACCCTTCTTCGTCCGCACCAGTTCTTTTTTATTTGATGTCTTCGGGAAAAACGAGACTAAAAATGCTCCAACTCATATGATTTGTAGACTTTTATTTGTCCCGGGCAGCGTGAATTTCCATTAATGAATAATACTAAAAACGTCCTTCGACTTGTATTCCATCGGCTTCTGGCACAATAAGAAAATAAATAATCGGCAACAAGGTCATTATTTCTCCGTGACGTATGGTAAAATAAAAAGGTAACTAAACGTTCTTTTTTGTTAATTGCTTTCATTCAGGTGGACGTCAATTCCTACAAAGAAGGAGGATGGTGTATGAACTTTGCGAGATTAGACCCAAAGCCTTATTCAATTGGCGAATTGCTTAAAGGAAGACAATATAAGATTCCTGTATATCAGCGACCTTATTCTTGGGAACAAAAACAAGTAAAAGCTCTCCTATCAGACTTGGACGATATGAATCAGAAGCATCTAAACAACGAAGACGCTAATGATTTATACGTCGGCAATTTTATTGTCTCAAAAGTCGAGGATCAGACCCACGAACTTATCTATGACATCGTTGATGGACAACAGCGTCTTACCACGCTTAGCTTGATTGTCGCGTCGCTTTATTGCCTTACTCAGAAATATCACTTCACCGAATGCTTTAAAGGCGATGAAGATGGATTCGCTTCTGCTGTAAGCTGTGTAAAAGATCTAAAGGACAGTTTGTGGAGGAAAAAGGGCGAAAAATATCAACCCTCTGAAAGAGTAATTGAACTTGGACCAATCGAATCTGAAGTTTTCCATGCCATTTTAAATTTTTGCTTTGACCACCCATCGTGTGACTTGGAAAAAGCAGATTTTGGAAAACTAACCGACCCAATAAAACTTAGATTAGTAAATAACTTTAAATTCATCTACCAATACTACGAATCCAAATATAAAGACAATATTGGCAGCATGAAGCCACTTATCGAGAATGTCGTTGAACATGTTTATTGCGTTTTCTATGCCGCAGATGTCGGCATAGAAGGTTCCACTGCGTTCGAAATTTTCGAATCAATCAACAGCAAAGGGAAGCCTTTGGAAGCTATCGATTTAATTAAGACCCGGATCTTTTCCGAAATCCCATCATCCGAATCCAGCGATTACTTGAAATTGTGGGGAGACTTGATAAAATGGAATCATGAGAAAGAAAACGTTTTTGCTCCTCGCCCCCGTTTTGCTCACGCTGCCCTCCTGCGCCGGGGGCAACGCAAGCTTTCGCGTCTTCACCCCGGAGCAAAACGCGGCCGTCGGCAGTTCGGAATCCATCGATGCCTCGCTTAGCGATGCCATTCCGCTCTATCAGACTATCAAGGCAAACTATCCCGACGTCCTCTCCCAGCTCTACGACGTTACGCCTTCGTTTCTGAAGGGCGTTTGCCGACTCTACCGTTTCTCCGAGGGCTGCGAGTCCTTGGGCGGCCTCGAGGGCGGAAGCCTTATTTTATACCGGGAGAAAGCCTACCCGATCGGGGCCAGCTTCGGCGGCTACGGTGTCACCCATTACGCGTATGGGGAGAGCCAAGGCAAGCTTTTGCTCTATTTCATCTATTCTTTTGGCAGCGGGATCCATAGGTCGCTGGTGAGCGCCTTCGATTTTTCGTCCTGCACTGTCAAGTCCGTCGAGGAGAAGAACAAGCCATTTTGGAATGACGACCTCCAATTCGCCCTCTCGGAAAAAAGTAAGCTCGAGGTCCGATATTCAACCTACGATGTCAAATGGGATGATGGTTTCGACATCACGATGACCCCGGGCGAGATCGTCTACGGGGATTTGTCGGAGGTCGCTTTGGTTCCCTGAGCGATCCAGCAGGAAAAGAGAAAAGCAAACGGCCCAGGCCTTCCGACCCGGGTCTTTTTGTCAACTCTCGTTTTCCATGGGCAAAGCCTAATGGATTGCGTTCTTGCCAAAAGCCCAAGACTGAGAACGGGGCTTGCTTATCACGCGACATTAAACAAGTTCTATTCGTTGAACTCGCTGCTTTTTGCCTTAACAAACCCAATAGGATTTAGGAGGGCAAAAAGAAAAAGTTCGGAATGACCCGAACCTTAGTTTTTTGGTGGGCCCAACAGGAATCGAACCTGCAGGAGTTGCCTCATTAGATCCTAAGTCTAACGCGTCTGCCAATTCCGCCATGGGCCCAGCGGGGAAATTATAGGCGTGCCGGACGCCGAAATACAAGCCGAGAAAGGGTCGGTCCGTCTTCCAAAGCTAGACCATTAACGATTCAGGCTAAAGGGTTTTAGTCTAAGGTCGCTTCGATGACGTGAGTCTTTTGATCGTGCAGCAAAGGTAACGGATCGTTGGGATCACGGCTCACCTCATCGAGCGTTAAGTTCATGACCTTGAAGCTATAGTGGTTCTTTTTCTTATGAAGAATCACCTGGTAATCGCTCTCGGAGAAATGGTAATGATAGGAGAGGTCTCCCTGCCCTTTTTCGAGAATCGGCTGAAGGGTGAGTTCTCCCTGATCTTGGCTTAATCCCATCGCTTCAAAGAAGGAGAGGGTGAGCCAAGTGGCGGTCCCGGAAAGAATCGGCCCGATATTTTCTTCGGTGAGAGGATTGTTATATTGGGTGCAGAATCTCGGGTTCCCTTTGTAGCGGTACGGGTTGCTCCAGCAATGATAAGGATAAACGAGATGCAGCATGAAGTAGGCATCGTCCACCATCTTCTTTTTTAAGGAAGGGCTGTAAGGTCTTTTCGCGGCGAGAAGAAGGGCCCGGGTGAACATCATGGTCGCGTGCTTAAAGACGCCGCCATTCTCGCGGTCGCCCGGAAAATAATGGGAGGTCGCCGCTTCTTTAGCCCCAGTGAGGGTCAGGTCCTCGGCGCTACAAAGTTGATATCCGGAGGGAGTCCGAAGGAAGCGGTCCGCTAAATCGAGCATCGAAGCGATTTGAGCCTCGTCCGCCACTCCAGAAAGCAAACTCCACGAGAAGGAGTTGAGATAGAGAGATCCATTTTGAAGATTCGGGTTGCTCGATAAGCCATCGCCGGGGGCTCCGACATAGGTGATTCCATTTTTAGGGGCGGCTCGGTTAATCAGAACTCGGGCGTAATAGCCATGGATATAACTCGAGGAAGTGATCGCCTTGATCTCGTCTGCCTTCAGTTGCTCATAGAAGCTAACGCTTTCGGAATCGTGACTTTCTTTCATTAAAGCGATCGCCTCATTCAAGGCATAAACCAATAAGAAGGCATTCATCACCGATTCGCTGAGTTCGCTTTCGAAAGGAACGCCAAAGGATTGGTGGTTCCGCTCGAGTTGCTCGTAATAGCGTTTCTCTTTGCTCGGCCCATCGAGGCAATCGGTATCGATCTTGAGGCAATCGTTCCAGTCGGCTTTATCGAGGAGAGGCAGTCCATGTTTCCCCACCGAAATCCGACCCGAATAGACCAAAATGGCCTTGAGGGTGTCTTTAAGAACGCGATTTCCACCCCCGGCCATCGGAAAGCTCTGATTCAAAAAATCGAGGTCTCCGGTCGCTTCGACGTAGCTACGAACCGCCGGAAGGAGCCATAAGGAATCGTCGCTGCACATCCCCGGCTCTTTGCCGACTTCAAAGAAGTTATGGTTAGCGTAGCCAAACGCATAGACATTGCTGATCCACGAGGAGAGTAAACTCTCGGCCAAATCCTTCTTTTTGGCCGCGACGAGATAAGGAATCGAAGCGTAGAGATCTTGAATTTCCCGGAAGCCGATCTCGCGATATCCCTTTTGGGTTTGGGCGAAGGCCCGGCTCACAAAACTTTGATAACGGGTTTGGAAAGGGATGTTCGTGTTCATCATCGCATCGGTGAGCGGGTTCCCGCTTTGAAGCGAGAAGTAGGAGGCGTAGTCCGCGAAATCCTGATCTTGCTTTTGTAGCTGCTTCTCGACGCTTGCACCATCGGGGAACTTCGTGAGCAAATCCGCCACTTCTTTCGCGAGTTCTGGCTCCACTTGCTCCAAAGGAAGGAGACTGCCATCCATCATCCCGGTGAAGGTGGTGAGATCAAAAGGGACATTGGGAGCTAAGGCAAAGCTTTGGCCTAAGGCAAAGAAAGAAGCTCCTTTCATCTGCATAGCGTTATTAAGATGTCCCACCCCTTCCGGATGTTCGATGCTACCCCCACCGATAAAGGAGGTGGCGTCATTGGAGAAGCTGTCCGCGTATCCTTTCGAGGAATGGAGAGAAACAAAACGGGGCCGGGGACTGAAATAGCAAGGATAGTAGTTCGGCGATAAGGCCATTAATTCACCTTGATCATTGAGGAGAATTTCGCTTTGGTGAATCACAGTCTGATAGATCACGTCCACTTCTTGGCAACCGGGGTTCGAGAAGCCGAAGGTGCCGGTGAAGACGATCTGAAGGTTCCGGGCGACTGGAGAAATCAAGGTGACGTTTTGAACCTCGACCGCGTCGGGGAGTCCGGGCTTTTGTTCAAGTAAAGCAATCGTCCGTTTGACTTGAAGGCCATCCTTTAACCGATACACAATCTCGCTCTTATTGGGGAAATGGGTGCAGGTGGCGGTCTTGACGTTATGGGTGAGATCAGCCGAATAAAAGATCTGCTTTCCGTTTTCAAGAAGATAAAACTGACGGTTAAAGGGGTTGCCGTTTTCTTCGGGACGGATGTCCCAGCGGGTCGCTAAGACTTGGTAAGCCGCTTTCGCGCGGAAACTGCCACGCCCTAAGCCATCGACCACGCTTTTGGGGGTGGTAAGCAAAGGATCGGCAAAGCCTTCACGCCAACCCAAAAGAAGGTTCACACCATAGTGGGGGCCGACACTCGGGGCCAGTAAATCGATCGTATGGCTGCCATCGGGATTGAGAACGCCACCATAAGCCTTAACCGATCGGAGGGCGTGCCGAATCGCTTTCTTGACCTCGGGAGTCAAAGCTAAAGGCTCGCCATTTTTATAGGCCTCTTCTTTCGAAAATAAGAATACGGCTTGTTCGGAAGCGTGCTCTTGGATATAGGCTTCAAAAGCGGGGTCTTGATCCAATAAGGCAAGGATCGGGGCGGCCTTTTTTAACCCGGTGAATCCTAAGTAAATTTGGCTCTTCATTTCAAAAAGGGCCGCATCCGCTAGGGCGCAATCGGGATAGACTTCTTGAACCTTCTGATCGGGAGAAATCGAAGAAAAACGAGCCGTGATGCGATGAAGTTCCATCATTAACCTCTCGAGATTAAAAAATCTCATTCGTGAGGTCTATATCCTACAAAGGGAAGCGCTCTTCCCATATAGACGGCTCTATCTTATCGCATTCCCGTCCCCATTGCTTTAGGAAATGAAATCGGCAAAAGAAAAGGAACGGATCGCTCCGTTCCCGCTGCCGCTAAACCTTAGTAATCGCAATTGGTGCTGAGGTTATCGAGATAACCATCCATTAAGGCCTCGCCGAAGTTTTCGACGAAGTCAGCATCCGATGCAGAATCATTATGGTTGTCAGTGCGATTATCGTACGCATTGTTAGCATTGTAGTTCTTGTTCATACGCTATTTCCTCCTTCTCGTATTGTTCTCCCGATCTCCGGGAGCCCGTTATAGTAGTCTCAATTTTGAGGTGAGCAAGGGTGAAACATCAAGAAAGCGGTTCCATGGCCAAAACCAACAAAAAGGAAGGGCTCAACCTTTATAGGGTGTAGCTCCCCGATTTAGGGAAAAGGAGCCGAGCGTATGAAGCACAACATCAAACCGATTCTTTGGATTTTAGCCCCGCTGGTTTTAGCGAGCTGTTCCATCACCTTAAGTTCGAAAGGGAACAGCGATACGGTCGCTTCTTGGGATTCGACCGCCAGTGCCGCGAGCGCCGGCACCGCCGTTTCAGTCGATACCTCGGTCGCTTCGGTTGTGACCGCAACTTCGGTTTCAACCGGCGAATATACCGGGACGATCGCTCTCGCTCAAGATGGCTCGACCTTTACCGGCAGCAACATTGCGATCGCTGATAACGTCGTGACGATTTCGGCCGCCGGGACCTATTTGGTCACCGGCACCCTCACTAACGGCAGCATTCTCATCACCGCAAACGATGATGGCGACGTCGAGCTCGACCTCAACGGCGTTTCGATCACCCGGTCGGGTTCGGGGGTCTATGCCCCGATCTCCTCGATCAATGGCGATCACCTCGAAGTGAAGAAACTGAACGGCACCGTGAACGTCATCACCGATTCAAGAAGCTCCTGCAATAGCACCGCTAATGATGCCGCGGCGATCTTTGCCAATAAGAAACTCAAAATGACGGGAGCCGGCACCCTCACGGTAACCGCCTCCTTAAAGAACGGAATCGCTTCCGATACCAAAATCGAAACGAAGAACGGAACCCTTAAGATCACCGCGAAGAATCACGGCATCAAGGCCCACGATTACATCGCTTTAGGCGATGAAACGGATGGTGGAACCTTGATTATTGCGACGACCGCGGGCGATGGGGTCCACGTCGATGAAGACTATACCGCCAGCATGGACACCGACGAATTCGCCGGCATTAAGCTGATCAATGGTTCCTTCGCGATCTCGGCCTACGATGATGGTCTCAGTTCTGCTTCCAATATCTACATTGAAGGCGGGGAAGGCACGATCCAAGCGACCGATACCGCCCAAGCTGATGGCTCGAAAGGAATCACGGCCGACTTAGCGATCAATCTCGATGGCGGAACCTATAGCATCACTAGCGCCAATAACGACGCCGTCGATGCGACGGGCAAGGTCACCGTGAATGGCGGAACCTATACCTTAAGTGCTGGCAAGAGCAAATCGAGCGCGGCTCCGCAAGGGATCCACTCGGGTTCGACCGTCCGGATTCTTGGTGGCACCACCACGGTCACCCAATCCTATGAAGGAATCGAAGGCGTCAATATCGAAATCGGCGCCGGCACGACCTACCTCACCTCGAGCGATGATGGCCTGAATGCTGGGGGCGGCAATGATAGCTCTGGCGAAGGAACTTCGGCCGGAAATATCACCATCAGTGGCGGTTACGTTTACGTGGCAGCCGCCGGCGATGGGATCGACGCCAACGGCAATATCGTGGTCTCGGGCGGTTTCACCGTCGTGAGTCAGACCGGAAACGGCAATGGCCCGATGGATTATGGCGATGGTAATTACTCCTTTAAGCAGTCGGGCGGTTTCTTAGCCGCCTATGGCTCGAATGATATGGCGGTCGGCTCCTCGGGGACTCAATATAGTCTCCTCGCCGGCTGGACCAGCGCGGTTTCGACTTCGCAATACATTGTCGTGAGTAATGCGGGCCAAAGTTACGCTTTGAAGCCTCAGTATGCGAGCGCCTATTCGCTCTATATCTCGTCGAACGGCTTCACCGCCGGATCGGTCAGTGTGGCCTCGGCCTCTTCGATCTCGGGCGGAAGCGAAGTCTTCAAAGGGGTCTACACCGGCTTTAGCGCCAGTAGCACTACTTCAATCGGTTCCTCGACTTGGTCGACCAGTGCGGTCAATCTCAGTATCGGCACCGGCTCGAGCGGCGGCGGCACCCCAGGCGGTGGCGGCGGTCACGGCTGGTAATAGCTTCCTCCTTCCTTGGTTCCCTTAGTATCGTCTAGGGGAGCCAAGGTT
>Ga0268360_1002980_pt1 | contig 11653 bp, 10 predicted proteins | sample BioMet11_FD_192465 | JGI IMG/M metagenome (GOLD analysis project Ga0268360, IMG submission 192465) | Sewage microbial communities from Oakland, California, United States - Biofuel 11 (Illumina Assembly) | ecosystem: Engineered > Wastewater > Sewage > Unclassified | place: USA: California... | reverse complement strand
ATACCATAATACCGCTATTTCAGTACTCGATACATGGAAATATCCATGACATCGGCTCATTCACTGAGACAAACAGGGTTGAAAAACCTTGGATTTTCAACAAAAAACACTTGATTATATGAGGAGGAGTTATTGTGATTAATGTTATTATCGCTGACAATGAAGTGTGGGTCTGTAAACTAATAGCGGATTTGGTTGATTGGAAATCCCTGGGATTTGAAATTATTGGCACCGCGTATGACGGCGCGCGCCTAATTCAAATGATTGACACGTTTAGACCCGATTTAATTATTACGGATATTCAAATGCCGGGCGCTACAGGAATCGAAGTAATAAATTATATAAAAAAGCAAAAGCTGAATACACAAGTTATTATTATAAGTGGTTACAGCGATTTTGAATATACAAGCGCGGCCATTAACGCCGGTGTGACTGACTATCTTTTAAAACCCGTGGAATCAGAAGCTCTTACTAATACTTTAATTAAATACCGTGAAGAAAAAATTTCACGCGATCAAATGAAACAGAATTTTACGTTACTTACCAATCAACTTTCCCAGAGCAGAAAACAGCATTTCAATTTGTATTTACAGACGTTTCTCAACTCAAAAAAGACAGATATCTCGTCTCTCGAGTCCATCAACGCGCGTTTCGGAACATCCTTCAGCCCGGGTATGTTTCGAATCCTACTGGTATGTCTCGATCCTCATCTGACGCGTAATGAAAAAGAGTATTCCGAAATATCAGAAACTATATCTGACTTTTGCGCGAAAACATTTTTAACGGCATGTTATGAAACAATTCGCGCGAATATGTCAATATATTTATTATGCCTTCTTAATTACAATAAGGAAAACGAAAATCTCATCGTAAGCTTATGCCGGGATTTTTTTAATAATTGCTCAATGTCTGTTCCCTATATTTCAAAATACGATCTTACACTGGCCATTGGAATCGCGACAGATAATTTCTCAAATATTCCTCTGTCCTATTGTTCCGCTCTTGACGCCGCTCATTCCAGAGTTACGCTTGGGCCAAATCAGCTCATTTGGGGAGAAAACTATTCTGACACAAATTATCTTTTATCTCCGAAAACTCGCGATTCTATAAACGCTTTTGTAAATTGTTATTCTGAAATCGGTTTAACTGAGCTTTTGGAAAATATATTCCGGCAAAGCGCTGATTCTGATAAAGCTCCTTTTCTGCCATACAATTTGGCGGGCGCGGCTGTTTCCACCGCGTTAAACTCAGTATCAGATGAGGTTAAGGCCGCTTACTATACAAAACATCCGGAATTATCATTACTTACCATTCTTGAACATTGCAGAAATATTGATGAGCTTAAAGAATTTGTTTTTGAAACTGTTTCCGGTCTTCGTGAGCAGCAGGCTTCTTTTGGGGGCGCGAATCGTGACGTAATCACATCCATAAAAACCTATGTCAATGATCACTTCAGTGAAAACATAAAACTATCCGATATCGCGGCTTATGTCAATTTCAACGCCAGCTATTTAAGTGAGCTGTTTAAAAATGAAACTGGTGAAAATTTCAGTAAGTATTTGATGTCAATACGAATTGACAGGGCAAAAAACTATCTGAGAAATGGTAAATATAATTACAAAGATGTTCCCTCAATGGTTGGTTATAATGACAACCGCCATTTTAACCGAATTTTTAAAGATATTGTTGGCATAACACCTAAGCAATATCAAAAGTTATTTTAAAGGAGCGTGAGTATAACGAAAACTCATCCATCACGATATATTGTCTGTCACGAAAATAAACCTTTGTTTCAAATTTCCACGCTAATGATGATCCCGATTATTTACTGTCTTACCGTTATACCCTCACATTCCACGCCTATGTACAAAATGCTCGCGCTTATACTAAGCGTCATTGCCTTATGCGTGTCAGCTATTATTTATAATCGTACCGCTCGTCCTCTTCATAAACTTGATTTAATACTTCGTGATGATATTTTGGATAAGAAAGCGCTTGATCTTCTCGAGCTTGAAAAGTATCCTTTTATAACTCAGACATTTCCAAACCTATATAAACTATTCGATAACATGAAGACTCTCGCGTTACGGGAATCAAACGCTCAATTAATGAAAACTCAAGCTGAGCTTGACGCTTTACAAAGCCAAATCAACCCCCATTTTCTTTACAACACTCTTGATACAATCCGAGGACAGGCTCGAATGGCCGGATTAACAGAAATAGAAGTTATGACTCTTTCATTATCGAAATTATTTCAATATAGTATAAGTGACTATAATGAATTTGTAACCCTTAAAGAAGAATTAGGTATCATCGATAATTATCTTTTAATTCAAAACCTAAGATTTGACAACAGATTTCGTTTTTCCAAACATATCGAAAGCGACACATTTCTAATGAAAGTTCCCAAGATGCTACTACAGCCTTTGGTGGAAAATTCTGTTAGACATGGTCTGGAACCCAAACTCGGTCAAGGAACACTATTAATAGACGCCTATAGAACACGCTCCCGACTTTTTATAAATATCAGTGACGATGGCGTTGGAATTCCGACCGACCGGTTAACCGAAATTAATCATATACTAAGCAACTCTGACCAGATTATTCTTAGCAAACGCAACGGATTTTCAATAGGGTTATACAATGTAAACACACGAATCCGACTCTTGTTCGGCTTCGAATATGGATTATCCATTGTAAGCGCGAAGGATATAGGCACTAAAGTTCAAATCTCATTGCCCATTCTTACTTAGGCATTCGATTATAGAAGAAAGCAAGATTTCGCGATCTAAAAAGCGAAGTATCCTATAAACACGCGCTTTTTTATGTATTCCGCGCAAGAATTAGCAAGACAAGAATTCGCGATCGAGGTATAATCAGCTTATAAAAACAAGTGAACCACTTTCGATAGAGAATGAAAGGAGCGCCGCGATGATGGATCGAGCGAAAAGAGAGGAACTGACATTATCTTTTTCTAATAAGGGCCTCGATAGAGGCTGTATCGAGGAGAGCATGGAGCCGTGGGACGAAACCGTGATCGCTTTCCGCGGGCAGGGCTATGACACCGGGCTTTTAAAGGAGCTTCATGGCGCGGAGCTCCCGACGGAGGACATTTACGCCTGGAACGCGCCTTTTGACCCCTGGCATTATTATTACAACACGATGCAGACCGACGCCATCCTGAAATACGAGACCGGTCTCGGTTGGGATCCCGTCGCCCGGATCACCTTCCGCGTCCCTTATATCTGTTTTGACGAGGAAGTCCTGGAGGACAGAGCGGAATGCCAGATCCGCCGCGACCGCGACGGCTGGATTCGTAAATACCCCAAGGACGGCTCGCTACTGAAAATTGTACAGCCGGTCGTGACCGACGAGGAATCCTGGGAAGCCCTCAAAACAAGAGTCCGCGCTTGTATCGAGAAAGACCTGACCCCGGAACATCTTGAGGAAGCGTACGGCCCGTACCGGGGTGGCGGCAAGGATTACGCGGTACGTCTCCGCGTCAGCGGCTTTTTCTGGACACCGCGTTTCCTGCTTGGCGACGAGGAGCATCTCATGGGCTATTACGACTATCCCGAAATGTTAAAAGACATCGCCCAGTTCACTGTGGACATCTACAAGGAGCAGTTCGAGAAAATCTTCAAAATCGTGACGCCGAGCCTGATCTTTTTCGAGGAGGATCTGAGCGGTAAAAACGGCCCGATGATTTCAAAAGACATTTTCCGCGAGTTCATAACGCCCTACTATCAGCAGATCATTCCTTTTCTCAAGGAACGCGGTGTCAAAAATGTCTTCATGGACACCGATGGTGATTTCACGATGCTGATTCCGGAAATCATGGGTGCCGGGCTCGACGGTTTCCTGCCGATCGACGTGAACTCCGGCGTGGACATCGTAAAAGTCCGCGAGCAGTACCCGACTCTGAAATTCTTCGGCGGCTTCAACAAGCTTGTCCTCCTGGAAGGCAAGGAGGCGATCGAGGCGGAGCTTGAAAGACTGCGCCCCGTCATCCGCCAGGGCGGTTGTATTATCTGCACCGATCACCAGGCGCCGCCGCAGACTCCAATCGAGAATTACCTTTATTACACAAGACGTCTGAAAGAAACGATGGCGGAACTCCGGGGCGAACATTAAGGAGATGATTTTGTGAGCCACGCGAAAAGCGTATTTGAGGAAGAACCGAAGCTTTTATCGATTGCCATGGAAGACCGCTCCCACACGTATCTTCCGCGTGTCGCGCATTCTCACGCGGACCGCGCCGAGATCCTCTACGTCCGCGGCGGGAACGGCATGCATGTCGTCGATGGCAAGGCCTATAAAACAGGCCCGGGCAATATTCTGATCTACAACGCCGGCGTTCTTCATGACGAGCAGGCTGACTCCAGTGTCGGCATGGACATCATCAGCTGCGCCTTTTCTGTCAAAATCGAAGGCCTCCCGCCCAACTGTGTCACGCCGCGGGAATGGTGCCCCGTTCTGCAAAACGACGACTACGCGTCCGAAATCGAGGCCGTCATGACCGCGCTTTATTCCGCTTTCAAAAACGGCGACAAACTCCCCGCGGATGTCCGCCAGCCCCTTCTGAACAGCTTCCTGCTCATCGTCCGCCGGGCGTCCCGGAACTACTCCAGTGTTCCGACCATGAAAGGCATCGAGCTCAGCCACCGCATCCAACTATACCTCGACGAGCATTTTAAAGAGTCCATCACGCTCGAGGACATCGCCGCGGCGACAAAACTAAGTCCCTACTATCTCTCTCATGTATTCAAACGCGCCGTCGGCTACTCCCCGATGCGCTACGTAATCCGCCGCCGAATCGGCGAAGCGCAGTCAATGCTGCTCTTCACCGACAAGACTGTCGCTGAAATCGCCTACACGGTCGGCTATAACTCCGCGAGCAACTTCAACAACGCCTTCCGCGACATGATCGGTATGACACCGCAAAGTTACAGGGAGACGTGGAAGGGTATTGGAACTTCCTTGACATGATTCCCTTGGCATGATTCCCTTGGCATAATTCCCTTAACAAAGACGAGCGTTAGCGAAGTCTGAGTTTAGGGAAGCAGCCGTTCCGGTGAGCCGTAGGCGAAGCGGAACTTCATTATAAAATCCCTCCGCCGGTCACACTTTCGGTAAATCCAGGCACTTAACTCGCTCACTAGACAACTTCCGTCGGCAAACCCGCGCTACTTTCATCGATTATCTGGCAACGAGCGACAACTTACTCAGCCACACCCATTTCGCGAATTCTCTCGGTATGGGGCGATTTAATAGATGAATTTTAGACGAAGCGCCGTAGAAAGCCAGATTTCACAGGCTTTCCACCAGTTGATTGTCTTGCTGGCATGATTCCCTTAACAAAGACGAGCGTTAGCGAAGTCTGAGTTTAGGGAATCAGCCGTTCCGGTGAGCCGTAGGCGAAGCGGAACTTCATTATAAAAGCCCTCCGCCGGTCACACTTTCGGTAAATCCAGGCACTTAACTCGCTCACTAGACAACTTCCGCCGGCAAACCCGCGCTACTTTCATCGATTATCTGGCAACGAGCGACAACTTACTCAGCCACACCCGTTTCACGAATTCTCTCGGTATGGGGCGATTTAATAGATGAATTTTAGACGAAGCGCCGTAGAAAGCCAGATTTCACAGGCTTTCTACCAGTTGATTGTCTTGCTGAGAATATAAATTGTCCTTGCTCAACAATCCGCCACAGAATATGGAAGCAAGACGCGCTTTCTGGCGCGCCAAGTCAGACGTCGCGTCCCGCGAACACTAAAAAAGCCAAGTCAGATGCCTCCCCCCGACTTAGCTTTTTTATCATTTCAAAACTTCCGCGGCTTACTTCAAATACTCCGCCACATTATCCTTCGTTACCAGCTCAACCTCTACCGGAATCGATTTCTCGACCTGCTCGCCGCTTATGAGCTTGATAGCCGTTTCTACCGCTGTCTGGCCCATTAAATCCGGCTTCCGCGCGATGGTCGCCGCCATTTTTCCGGACTGAACCGCCGCCAGGCCATCTTTAGTCAACCGTTCGCTCCTCTTGTTCGTCTATTTCCGCGTTCTCTCGATCTCGTCAAGCACTTCCTTGTATGTCGGCATTCCGGCGCGGGTTCCGAATTTCTCTGTGGAAAGGCTGGCCGCCACGTTCGCGAACGTCAACGCCTCTTCCACGCTCCGGCCCTCGGCGATCTGTACCGTGAACGCTCCGTTCAGCGTGTCCCCGGCGCCTGTCGTGTCGACTACCTTCGCCGGTCTTGCGGGAACCAGAAGTGTTCCACCGGACAAAAGACGGATTGCCACACCTTTACTGCCCATCGTAATCAGAAGCTTCTCCGGATACTTCCGCAGCAGTTCCTCTGTGGAAAGCTCTGTCCCGAAAATAATAGCCGCCTCGTGCTCGTTCGGCGTTAAATAAGTGATCTTGTCTATGATTTCCTGACTGACCGGTCTCGCGGGCCCCGGATTGAGAACAATCTTCTTATGGTTCTCATAAAAAAGCCGGATCACGTACTTATTCGTTTCCGCAGGGATCTCATGCTGCAAAATCACGATATCCGCTTCCAGCAGGTTCTCCCTGACGGAGTCGATGTACTCCGGTGTCACGCTGTCATTCGCGCCGGCCACGACCACGATCGTGTTGTCGCCCTCACCGGCCGTGATCATCGCGAGTCCTGTGGGAACTCCCCTGATCTTACGAATCCATTTCGTCCCGACCCCGGTTTCTTCCAGGTCTTTCAAAAGTTTAGCGCCGGCCTCGTCCTCGCCGACACAACCGAACATCTCCACATCCGCTCCGAGCTTCGCCATGGCCGCCGCCTGATTGGCTCCCTTACCGCCAGGTATATAGCAAAGATCCTCGCCCTTGACCGTTTCGCCGGCCAGCGGAATCCGCTCGGTCTTCACCGTCATGTCCATATTGATACTTCCTACTACCGCAATCTTCACTTCTGTTTTCCTCCTCGCGTCGTCTCGCGTTCTATCAGTTTCACCGGAAAAATATTATTCCTGAGAACCGGTTTCCCTTCTATATGATCCAGTAAAATTCTGGTCGCCTGCCGTCCCATATCCGGGATTCTCTGTTCCACGGTCGTAAGCTCCGGCGTCATCAGCTGGCTTAATTTGATGTTATCAAAACCAATTAGCTGAATGTCCTCCGGCACGCGCTTCCCGGCTCTGGTCAGAACCTTGTAAACCGCCATCGCGATCATGTCATTTGCCGCGATGATTCCATCCACGTCCGGATACTTCTTAAGAAGCTCTTCTGTCTTACTCTGTCCGACCTCAAAATCATAACCGCAATCCACGAACGCCGGTATCACGCCCCGCTCGCCGCAGACCTTCAGATACCCTTCAAAGCGCTGCCTGCCGCTGGAAATATTCCGCGGCCCGCGCATGGCCACGATCCGCTTGCATCCACAGTTTAACAGATGCTCCATAGCGAGCCTTCCTCCCGTGTAATTATCCGACTGAACGCAGGCCACTTCATTACCATGCGCCGTTTCACGATCCAGAACGACGACCGGAATCTTGGAGCTCTCAACTTTTTTAAAAATCTCTTCCTCGTTCGTCATAAGTATTATCCCATCGGCGTTCATACTGGCGAACAGATCGATATTAACGCGCTCCTTCTCCACATCCTCGTTGGAGCTGCAAAGCGTCAGCCTGTACCCGTTCCGATAAGCCTCATCCTCGATTGCCTTCGCTATCTCGTTAAAAAACGGGTTATCGATGTTTGGCACGACCACGCCGATGATTCGGGCGGACTTCCTGTACAGGGAACGAGCCACCTCGTTCGGTTTGAAACCGGTTTCTTCAATGACTTTCTTAACTCGTCTTACTTTATCCTCATTAACATTCGCCGAGTCATTAATGACCCTTGAAACTGTTGCCGGTGACACTTCCGCGAGCTTTGCTACCTCTTTGATGCTGATCATATTCTTCGCCTCACCTGTCTTAGGATTTTTGAAACCGCTTTCAAATCTGTTTTTATTATAGGAACGGCCTGTCTAATTGTCAACCGCTTTTGCTTTGCTTTTTTCAGTTTCGTCAAATATGCTGATTTCTGTTTCCTGTTTTGGTGGTTTTTCACAAAAAGATCCCCGGAGCGGGATTTTGACTCAGGAACCGCCCCGGGGACTCTATTATTAATTTGAAATTATGAATACGTTTTGGCCAAGCTTTTTATTATATTTCTTTTGAGCACTCCAGAATCGCCTTCACCGCTGTCCTTGTATCGATCGAGGGATAAAGCTCGAAGCCGACATAGTTTTTGTATCCGATTCGATCCAGATGTTTCAGAAAATTCCGATAGTTGATCGCGCCTGTCCCGGGCTCATTCCGTCCCGGCGCGTCCGCGATATGAATATGACCGATGTAAGGAAGATATTTTTCCGTTGTCTCACAGATTTTTCCTTCATCCAGATACATATGATACGCGTCATAGAGAACCTTCAGATTCGGAGAACCGACAGCCGCCACAAGATCGACCGACGTTTTCGTGTCATTCAGAAAATTACCACAGTGATCCTTCACAATATTAAGCGCCTCAAGCACAAAGGTAATTCCGGCTTCTTCTCCCATCGGCGCGATCTCGCGAAGGACATCAAACATCGCGCAGTACCGCGTCACGTCCGAGTAGTCCCCGCTCATCGGCTTCGCGAACTGCGGGCTGTCCTGTAAGGAATCCGAGTGAATGACCAGCGTGGGACATCCGACTATCTTCGCCGCCTCGATTGCTTTCTGAATATACTCGATATAAGCTTTCTTGTTGACCGGGTCACACATGGAAAGGGGACCGTCGCCGGACATATCCGCGATTTTCAGGTTATTTTTATCGAGCAGTTCTTTGACTCTCGGAAGATTTTTATCGTCCCAGCCCCAAAGCTCGACCGCGTCAAAACCGTCCGCCTTCGCCTGGGCGAAGCGCTCATCAAACGGCAGTTCTGAGTACAATGACTCAATGTGGATGTCTTTTTTCAGCATGATTATTCTCCTTTTATCTGTTTAAAAATATGGTTACCTGTTGTCATACTCCGCGACGTTGTCCTTGGTGACCGCCTCAAACGGTACCCAGACAATATGGCCTGTGTCATCTTTCTCGTAACCCGTGTCTGTCGCGATGTCTTTCTTATTGAGAAGATTCAGCGCCGCCGTAATGGAGCCTTTGCCCTGACCAGTCGGGTCCTGGAACACGGACATCGCGAGCTTGCCATCCTTGATTGCCTGTCGGCCGTCCGCTGTCGCGTCAATTCCAACAATCGGCGTAGCGGAGGGGTCCATGCCCTTGCTCTTAAGAGCCTCGATCGCGCCCAGCGCCATCGCGTCGTTGTTGCTGATAATGCAGTCAAAAGTCACGGTTCCGATAATCGGCGAGAATTTATCGATTGTTTTCGCTCTGTCATATTCGCACGCGAGAGGGGATGTCGCTTCTTCCGCCGTAATGCCGTTATCCTTCAGCGCGTTCAAAACACCTTCGGTTCTTTTTGTCGTGGAATTCATGCCGATCGTGCCGTTAAGAAGCACGTATTTGATCGTCGTCTGTCCCTTCGCCTTAAAATACTTGGCAAGATACTCGCCCTGATACTGACCCGCCAGAACTTCGTTCGAAGTCACACAGCAACAAGTGTCGCTGAACACGGATGTGTCAGATGGAAGGCGATTGACGAATACCAGCGGCGTGTCTCCCGCCGCCTCTTTGACCTGAGCCGCCGTCTCGACATCACAGATATTGACGATAATGGCCGCCGCTCCCGCGTTTTTCGCGGTCTCAACCTGCTGCAGCTGCTTCGCCGCGTCGTTCTGCGCGTCCTGCGAGTCAAGCTCATATCCGTCCGGCATGTTGTTCTTGATTCCTTCTTCCAACGTGGAAAGGAACTCATCTCTGGCCGCCATGCTGAGCATGATTTTCTTTGTTCCGCTGGATGTTGACGCGCTCGTCGACTCGGAAGAGCTCGTCTTACTGCTTGCGCTGCCGCATCCGGCCAACATCGCGAATACCATTGACGCGGTTAATACTACTGCCCAAAAACCTTTTCTTTTCATACTTTTCCTCCTTGTGAGTTTTTGTGAATTCTTTACGGCGGTTTCCAGCAACCAACCCCGCGACTTAAGGCGCGTGGTTACTCGGACAGAACGGCTTCGCCGCTTGTCCGACCGCGGGAATTAATTTTTACGCTTTACGGGAACAAGTTTCCCGACAGCTTCTAAATTAATTCCTCAGCTGCTTTGCCGCGGTTTCCAGCAACCAACCCCGCGCCCGAAAGCGCGTGGTTAGTCGGACAGAGCGGCTTCGCCGCTTGTCCGACCGCGGGAATTAATTTTTACGCTTTACGGGAACGAGTTCCCGACAGCTTCTAAATTAATTCCCGCGGTTGCTTCTTGAAAATATTATATTGCGCGGTCATTAATCTGTATTTCTCATTCTTGTCCGATTTTTTAAGAGGAAGGGCTTAATTTTGATTTTGTTTTGGGTGAATCGCGATTTATTGCTTTTGGGGTTCAGGGGAAGTTTTTCTATAAGGGTTTCATGCCCGCGAGGCGCGTCGTCTGACTTGACGCGACGGAGAACGCGTCTTGCTTCTATGTTCCGGGACGGATTGTTGAGCGGAAGCGATTCATATTCTCGGCAAGACAATCAACTTGCCGGAAAGCCTGTGAAATCAAGCTTCTGGCAGGCATTTCGTCTAAAATCCGCTTATTAAATCTTCCTATACCGAGAGAATTCGCGAATCGGGTGTGGCTGAGCAAGTTGTCGCACGCCGCCAGATAATTGATGTAAGTGGCGCGGGTTCACCGGCGAAAGTTGTCTAAGGAGTGAGTTAAGCGCGGGGATTTACCGAAACGGTATAACCAGGGGAAGTTTTCTATAGTGAAGTTCCGCCTCGCCTACGGCTCACCGGAACGGCTGCTTCCCTAAACTCAGACTTCGCTTTCGCTCATCTTCGTTAAGGGATTCATGCTCGCTGCCAGATAATTGACTTAAGTGGCGCGAATTCGCCGACTCCGGTTGTCTAATGAGTGAGTTGAACGCGGGGATTTACCGAAATTGTTGACCAGAGGATGTTTTCCTATAGTAAAGTTCCGCCTCGCCTACGGCTCACCGGAACGGCTGCTTCCCTAAACTCAGACTTCGCTTTCGCTCGTCTTCGTTAAGGGATTCATGCCCGCCGCCAGATAATTGATGTAAGTGGCGCGAATTCGCCGGCTCAAGTTGTCTAATAAGCAAGTTGAACGCGGGAATTTACCGAAACGGTCGACCAGAGGATGTTTTCCTATAGTGAAGTTCCCCTGCGCGTTTCTTATAAAAAAACAATTTTTCGCTTTCAAACCAACTTTCGCGCTCGCTTTAACTCCCCCGCCAATTTCGCTATTTTGCCCCAACAAGCGCTTTCGCGCCCCGCGAAGCCGGTATTTTTAAAATACCAAGAATGTGAAAGAAAACCTTGAGCCATAGTGCTACACTTAGGATAGTAAAGCAAGTGTCCGTTTCACACATGAGAGAATTCAAGGAGGTAACACCAATGAGTAAAACAAGGATGACAGTCGGACAGGCGATCGTTAAATTTCTGAATCAGCAGTATATTGAGTTCGATGGCGTTGAGGAACCTTTTGTGGATGGCGTCTTCACGATTTTCGGCCATGGCATGGTCGTA
>Ga0268360_1002968_pt1 | contig 11678 bp, 8 predicted proteins | sample BioMet11_FD_192465 | JGI IMG/M metagenome (GOLD analysis project Ga0268360, IMG submission 192465) | Sewage microbial communities from Oakland, California, United States - Biofuel 11 (Illumina Assembly) | ecosystem: Engineered > Wastewater > Sewage > Unclassified | place: USA: California... | reverse complement strand
ACAGGGGTTGGCCCTGTAGATGCCGCCCTCAAAGCAGTAAGGGATATCCTGGGAGAAAGTAACCACTTCAGACTCCAGGAATTCAGGATCGATGCAATTACAGGTGGAGCAGATGCCCTTGCAGATGTATACATAGGTCTCGAAAATGAAAAGGGCAGAGTCGTAACTGCACGGTCTGCAAACCCGGACATAGTTATGGCCTCTGTAGAAGCTCTTGTAAATGCTATGAACCTGCTGTATAAGAGAGAAGAAAAAAGCTAAAATTGACAACTTGGGCTGGCCAAAAAAGACTGGCAGGCTTGAGTGCTATAATTAAAAAAACAAAAAACCGGATAAGAGCTGCATACTCATTTTCGGGTCTGTATTCCATAATCATGTGTAAAAAGTAAAATAAAATGAGATGGAATACAGACCCATGCCTTATCCAATTATTGATTCTCATTGTCATCTTGATTTTCCCAAATTTAACCGCGATAGGGAAGAGACTATTCTACGAGCCAGAGAGGCAGGAGTTGTCGGAATGATCAACTCCGGGATTTCCCTGAAAGGCAACCGCATTAGCCTTGAACTTGCGGAAAATAATGAAGATATTTATGCCACACTTGGCCTTAATCCTGATATTGGCAGGGAAGGCGAAGATAAAGAGATAAATGATATTCTTGTCCAGATTGAGGCAAATGCAGGAAAAGCAGTTGGAATCGGGGAAGCAGGACTGGATTTTCAGGACTGCAAAACAAACGAGGAACGCGAGAGACAGACTGCTGCATTCAAAAAGGTAATTGAGCTTGCAAAAGATCTGAACAAACCTCTTATAGTGCACGCCCGAATGGCTGAAGCGGAAGTGTTGAAACTTGTCAAAGACGTGGACACGGTAATCTATCACTGCTATAGCGGCCCTGTTGAGACCATGAAGGAAATTGTGGATATGGGATACTATATTTCCCTGGCAACTCTTGTATGCTTTTCCGAACATCACCAGACTCTTGCAGAAGCAGTCCCGCTTGAAAACTTGCTTCTGGAAACCGACAGTCCCTTCCTTTCTCCCCGTAAAGGCAGAAACGAGCCTGCCTTCATAGTAGACTCCGTTCCTGTAGTAGCACAACTTAAGGATATGGAGCCAGCAGAAATTGCAAAATCGACTACTGAAAATGCGCGCAGAGCTTTTAATATCTAAATTATCAGACATAGTGCTCAGACATATTAAAACCAAAGAGTGAACTAACAGGAAGGAAAGTGTAAGGAAAGTGTAAGGAAAGTTAAGGAAAGTGTAAAAAAGAGAAGTAACACAGAAAGTGCAGGAAATGGCAGCAAGGAAAAAAGAGAAAGAGAAGTGAAAGAGGAAAAACTATGGAAGTCCGGTATATTTGCCCTACAGCTTACGATTCCAGTGTCTATCTGGTAAATGGGAAAGTGCTGATCGATACAGGGATGAACAGCGACCTGATTATCAAGCAACTGGAGAAATATATAAAGCTAACCGACATCGAATTAATAGTCCTGACACACTGTCATTATGATCATACCGCAGCAGCCGCAGTTATTGCAGAAAGAAGCGGTGCAAAAGTCGGAATACATAAAGCTGACCTGGAAGGCATAAATGATGAATACCTCAGCGTGGCCGTGATTTTTGGGGAGCGAGCTCCTGAGGTCAGGCCCACAATTACATATGAAGAAGGAGATAAAATAGACATAGGAAATGGGGAATACCTGGAAGTAATCCATACGCCGGGTCACTCAAAAGGAAGTATCTGCCTCTATGAGCCTGTTTCAAAAAGTCTTTTCTCCGGAGATACTGTGTTTCCAGGCGGGGGGTTCGGAAGAACGGACTTTGAGGGTTCGGAACCTGAAAAGATGTCTAGCTCAATAGAAAAACTCACAAAACTGGACGTAAAAGCTCTGTATTCTGGACATGGAGCTCCTACAGATAGGGATGGGAACAACCAGATTATGGCTTCGTACAGAATGCTAAAAATGATGATGGGCGAATAAAAGCGAATAAAAATACGAAAATGAGGAGCCTTAAAGCAAATTATGGCCAAAGATACAGCAATTTCAAAGAAGAATAAGAACTTAAGCTCGGAAAAGCCAAATAAAGAAAGACCGGGCAGAAAACCCAGTTCTTTTGTTCCAAAAAAAGTTGAAGCGAAGCAAAAAACAAAAGAAGAAGCTAAATTAGGCGCAAATCCCAGAATAAAATCTGATAAAACCAAAGGAAAAGAAGCAGAAATAAAGTTCTCAGAAGTAAAGTTCTCAGAAGTAAAGATCTCAAAAGGAAAGTCCCCGACAGCAGTGGGAAGAAAACCAGGGAAAGGATCTGAGACCAAACACAGGAAGAAGGAAAGAAAAGAAAAATACATTTCTTCCCGCATACCTGCATCGAAATTTCTTCCAATGAGCCCTGAAGAAGTGAAAGCTCGCGGCTGGGAAGAACTTGATATTATTCTGATTTCTGGGGACGCCTATATAGATCATTCCAGTTTTGGCACGGCAATAATAGGAAGAGTTCTTGAAGATGCCGGTTTTAGAGTAGGAGTAATTGCCCAACCGCGCTGGGATAGCCCTGAAGATTTCAAAAAACTTGGAAAGCCCAGACTCTTTTTTTCCGTAAGTGCAGGAAATACTGATTCTATGGTCAGCAACCTGACTCCGGGCCTGAAACCACGCGAAAAGGACGTTTACTCCCCTGGAGGCAAAGCAGGGCTTCGTCCGAACCGCGCCGTGATAATTTATTCTAACAGGATAAAAGAAGCGTTCCCTGACGTGCCTATAGTAATGGGAGGCATTGAAGCTTCCTTACGTCGCTTTGCCCATTATGACTATCTTTCGGATAAGGTCAGGCAATCCATTCTGGCTGACGCACCTGCTGACCTCATAGTCTACGGCATGGGGGAGCTTCAGGTCGTGGAAATTGCAAAAAGACTGCAAGCTGGGGAAGATATCAGAAATATCAGAGATATTCCAGGTACAGTATGGAAGATGGAAGTTAAAGCCTGGAAAGAACTCAAGGAAAGGGCCGAAAAGCCAGAACAAAAAGACGAGAAAATAGCTGAGGATGCAGCCACATTTTTAAAGCAATATCTCGAAATTCCTTCCTTTTCAGAGGTTTCTCAGGATAAAACGGCCTTTGCAAAGGCTTTTCGTATTTATTTTGCGGAACAGAATCCTGTTACTGGAAAAGGAATTGTTCAGCCTCACCCGAAAACCGTAATCGTGCAGAACAGGCCAATGCGCCTCTTGACTGAAGCTGAGATGGATCATGTATATGAACTGCCGTTTACTGGTGAAACCCATCCTTCCTACACTGAACCTGTTCCTGCCCTGGAAATGGTAAAATTCTCCCTTACAACACACAGAGGCTGTTTTGGAGGCTGTGCTTTCTGTGCAATTACGGAGCACCAGGGACGCATGATTGCAAGCCGCAGTATCGAATCTGTCCTGCGTGAAGCAAAAAAGCTCACAGAAAAACCTGATTTCAAGGGCATTATAAACGGAGTTGGCGGCCCAAGTGCAAACATGTATGGCATGGGGTGTAAAACCTGGGAGAAAAAAGGAGCCTGCCTGGACAAATCCTGCCTTTATCCTCGCATTTGCCCTGCTCTGGATACCAGCCACAAAAAGCTGCTTGAACTCTTACGCCGCTTGCGCGAACTTCCGGGAGTTAAGCATGTCTTTACAGGCTACGGGGTACGCTATGACCTGGCGCTTAAGGACGAAGAGTACCTTGAAGAGCTTTGCACTTACCATATCAGCGGACAATTGCGGATTGCACCTGAACACTTTTCAAGGCAGGTCACGAATGTAATGTGTAAGCCAGGCAGGGAAGTCTACGAGAAATTTACCCAGAAATTTACAGATGTCAACCGGAAGTGCGGCAAAGAACAGTACATCGTAAACTACCTGATGTCAGGACATCCGGGTTGTACCCTTGAAGATATGATAGAGATGGCAGAGTATGTGCGGGACCATGGTGGCTACACTGAACAGGTACAGGACTTCACCCCAACGCCTATGACCGTATCGACATGCATGTATTATACAGGACTGGACCCGTTCACAGGCAAAAAAGTATACGTTGCGAAAGGTAAAAAAGAAAAAGCCATGCAGAGAGCCCTTATGCACTACAGGAACCCTGCAAATTACGAGCTTGTATATGAGGCTCTGGAGAAGGCAGGAAGACTTGACCTTGTGGGAAATGCACATAAGTGTTTGATAAGGAGAAAGGAAAAACGGCAAAAGTAAGCGACAAAGGTTATAGAAATTAGAGTAAATCAATGGTAGTATACTGAAAGTTCTGTAAATTCTAATTTATGATACATAGGCTTTGTTGCAAAAACTTTCTTCTCGCACCTTGAGGTTATAATTGATACTTATATGTACTAAGATTTGCACAGTTGAACTGAAAAATCAACAGCATCAGGCGGCAAACTGTCTAAAAAATAACTTCGAGCCACAGTTTTACTGTAATTGACTTTGTTCCTCAAGTACGCAAGTCATATGTATTATTTTTCTGGCTGATAAGAATAATTAATTTTCCTAATTGTGAAGTTTTTCACTTATTTTGTAAAATAACCAGATTTTTTGCAACGGAATAACATTATTGGTGCATTTACAAATGAAAAGTTAACTATTGATTGGTATCGATGGTGAATGAATTATTGGAGACAGATATTTATCTAGGAAGACTAAAACCATAGACAGATACATGTCAATTAACAGTAAACTCTTGACACCACCATCAAGATTGGAGAATCAAAATGCTTTACAGGAAAATGCCCAAAAGTGGAGACGAGTTATCAATACTAGGCTTCGGATGTATGCGTCTCCCCTTAAAAAAAGATGGTACTATTGATGAGGAGAGAGCTACGAAGCAATTGCGTTATGCAATAGATAACGGAGTTAACTATATTGAAACAGCTTGGAATTATCATATGGGAAATAATGAGCCATTTGTAGGACGTGCGCTTGCAGATGGATATAGAGATAAGATCAAACTTGCCACAAAACTTCCGTCTTGGCTTGTAGAGACCCGAGAGGATATGGACAAGTTCTTAAATGCTCAATTAGAAAGACTCAAAACAGATCACATAGATTATTATCTCATACACAGTCTTGATGGTTCTTTATGGGATAAAGTAGAAAAGCTTGGTGTAACCGATTTTCTTGACAGAGCAAAGGCTAATGGTAAGATAATCAATGTCGGTTTTTCTTTTCACGACTCGATTGAAAAATTCGAGAACATACTAAATGGATACAACTGGGACTTTTGTCAGATACAGTACAATTATATTGATGAAAAATACCAAGCAGGCACAGAAGGACTTAAATGTGCAGCTGAAAAAGGTTTAGGCATTATAATAATGGAACCTCTACGTGGAGGAACTCTTTCAAAAATGGTACCTCCTTCTATAGATAAAATATGGAATGAAGCTGAAGAAAAACGTACTCCTGCAGAATGGGCACTTCGTTGGGTATGGAACCATCCTGAAGTTACTATTGTTCTCTCAGGAATGAACGAAGAAGCTCATATTGAAGAGAATCTTAGAATAGCGAATGAAGCATATCCAAACTCTTTAACTGAAGCTGAATTGCAATTGGTAAAAAGGGTGGGACAGAAGTATCATAAATTAATGAAAGTAGGCTGTACAGGCTGTAGATATTGTATGCCCTGCTCATCAGGGGTAAATATTCCTGCATGTTTAGAGGCATATAATTATCTGTATATGTTCGGTAATATAGATGATGCTAGGAGTAAGTATGCCACATGGTCAAGTGGTATAATATCTATCGGAAAGACTGGATTTGCATCACAATGTATTCGATGTGGTCAATGTATTGAGAGATGTCCACAAAAACTGAAAATACCTGATCTTCTTGAATCTGTAGTAGATGAACTAGAAGGACCTGAACTACAGCAAAATATAGATGCAATTAGAAAAAAATTTAAGAGCCATTCAACGTAAAATGTTGATCTTAAAACATCATGAGGGAAAAAAATGATTAGGGAATATTTAGAACCTGTTATAAATCTAAATGCATCATTACAAAATATTTATTACTTAGTTATATTAGTTGCTTTGATTTTTACAATTGCACAAGTTCAATCGTGTATTAAATCAAATAATATAAATTTATTCGATAAAGTATACAATGAGAATAAAGCAATAAGAGAAAATCAAATTGATGCTAGAACTCAATTGAGATTAATAATGTTAGAACTTGCAGATTCATCGAATAAATTTAAAACGGAGTTGGATAAATTTGTAGTTAAAGATGAAACTGTCGTTCTGAATTATAATGATCCTGATTTTCAAAAAATTGAAAAAAAAGAAAGTATCTGGGGATTTATCGGGTTCATATTGCACATTCCTAATCTAATTTACAATAAATGTAGACTTTATTTCAAAATATTAAAATATAGATTAGAGAATTTTCCAAGTTATTTGGATAAGGGTTTATATCCCATGACTACTCGAGGTAAAATTGTATGTGGAAATATATTTACAGATATATATTTTAACAAAAAATATAAAGATTTGAGAGAGGCAGGTTATCATTATGAATATTTAGGAATACTTATCAAGTACAAAATGATACCTTTTAAACTAGTTTTTGATTTGATTACATGGCCTGATGATTTTTGGAATGAATCTTATTATTTAAGGTCCATTGTGAGGGATCATTGGCTTCCAGATTTCTGGGAGAATGCCGAATATTTACACGATTTATATATGGATGCACGTCTAAAAGGTTCAATTATTAATGGAGAATATGATAAGAAAAAATTAATTTATTCTAAGAAAAGATGCAATGATCACTCTAAATTATCTGCAGATAAACCCGAAAATCAAGAGGAATATGAAAAAGAAGTTATAAATTGTGAAGTATGCAATGCTCACTCTAATTTATCTGCATATGAGCATATGTCTCAAATAGCATATAACGATGCTAAAAGTTGTCAATGTACCGCTAAAAAAGTTGAAATCATTGGTGACGACAACTATAATAGCTTTAAAAACGCGTGGAAGGATCTTTGTCATGCGCGATTCCGTGAATACGAGGCTTCACGAGAAAAAGAAATTTCATAAATATTAATATTACCAAATGATGTAATACGTATTTATATTAAAATATTATAATTAAGCTCTGTAGAAAACTTGCATAATTCAACTTTAAGAGACGTAAATCAGATCCATAAAAGTGTATCATATTATTTAGTCCAAATTAATGGAGATTCGTTGTTTCAAATAATTTCAGAGCTTCATTATTAAATTTGTTATAATTAATGTCACGAATTTAAGTATAATGTTGTTATATGTGCAAAACCAGAATTTACCTAAATTTTTTAAGAGCTTCAAAATCTAGAGTTCTAAAGTAATCCTCGATTGTTTCAGCTCTTCTTATCTGCAGAACACTTCCATCCTCTCTTAGAAGAAGTTCTGCAGAACGAAGTTTTCCATTATAATTAAAGCCCATAGAATGTCCATGAGCGCCAGTATCATGAATTACAATTAGATCTCCTATTTCTACTTCCGGAAGAAGTCTATCAATGGCAAATTTATCATTATTTTCACAGAGTGAGCCAGTTACATCATATTTATGAGTAGCAATTTCTTTCTCTTTCCCTAGCACAGTTATGTGATGATAAGCCCCGTATATCCCAGGACGCATTAGATTTGCCATACAGGAATCCAAACCAACATAATCTTTATAAGTATGTTTGATATGTCGAACCTTAGAAACTAAATAACCATAAGGACCTGTCACAAGTCTACCACACTCAAGGAAAACTTTAAGCGAATTAAGCTTATTTGCAGTAATTGTGGCATCATAAATTTCTTTAATACCTTTAGCAACTGCTTCTAGGGGGACAGGTTCTTGATCATGGCGATATGGAATCCCTATCCCTCCACCAAGATTTACAAATTCAAATGTTATATCGAGTTCTTTCGATATTTCAACTATCAATTCGAAAAGTATTCTTGCAGTTTCAATAAAGTAAGTAGGATTAAGTTCGTTTGAAGCAACCATTGTGTGCATTCCAAAACGCTTGATTCCTTTATCCCGTAGTGTACGATAACCTTCAAAAAGTTGATCTCTTGTAAAGCCAAATTTCGCCTCTTCAGGCTTGCCTATAAAGGAATTTCCTCCCTTAAGAGGACCTGGATTATACCGGAAACATATTATTTCAGGAAGTCCTGCATGTTTTTCCAAGTAATCGATATGGCTTATATCATCAAGATTTATGTATGCACCTAATTCTTTTGCTTTTATGAATTCCTCTGAAGGAGTATCGTTTGAAGTCATCATAACACTTTCACCAGTCATTCCTGCTTTTTCAGCAAGAATTAACTCCGGTAAAGAACTACAGTCCGCACCAAATCCTTCATCTTTGAGTATCTTGAGAATAAAGGGATTAGGAAGAGCCTTAACCGCAAAATAATTTCTAAACCCTGGTAAATCTTTAAATATCGTTTTCATTTTGCGGGCATTTTCCAGAATTGCTTTTTCATCGTATATATAAAATGGAGTAGGATATTTATTAGCGATTTCCAAAATATCCTCTTTGGTGAAAGGAAGATTAAGATCCTTTGATATCATGTAATTGCCTCTATCTTGATTTATTCTTAAGAGAATTGGTTTATTAAACCCTAATCATTAATTATTTTAATTTATATTTTGCTTAGGGTTACAAAAGAGTTCAATGCTTAAAATGAAACCTACTTCAATTAATAATTACCATATTTTAAAACTTACTTTTATTCTTTTGGATAACTAACAAAATGAAAGCTCACTTATCCCTGTTTTAAGTACATACGATGATTACTTGAAGAATAAAAAGAGTTTTGAGTCAAACTCTTTAACTTTCGAATATAATCATTGGGATTTATAAGATTTTATATATTTTTTTGGTTTTTTCAAAAAATCAGTTGAGAGTATGTAGAATATCTTTGCACCCGTAATAAGAATATCTTCATCAATATCGAAAGCAGATGAGTGATTTATTTCAACAATTCCTTTTTCTAAGTTCTTAGTGCCAAGTGAGATGAAAGTCCCCGGAACTATTTGAAGATAACTTGCAAAATCTTCAGCTGTATACATTTGTTTAATATTGGAATATATAATTTTATCTGGGAAACTCTCCTGCAATTTCGAGTTCACTGTATCTGTAAATGTGGGATCGTTTATAAGAATGGGACAACTGTGCAAGATATCAATATCGTAATCAGGATAGCCTGTAAATTCATTTCCCGCTCTTTTGAATTTTTTCATGGTATTCTCTAGGCATTTACTAATGGTTTTGTCAATAATCTGAGTTGTTTCAATGTCAAAAGTCCGATAACTTCCGAGAATCTCCATGCTATCTGGAAAACTGCTGGCTTGTTCACCACCTGCTATTTTTCCAATTCCAATAACATATGTACCTGTTTCAAGCTTCTCTTCCAATGAAGAATATAAGTTGCTTATAAATTCAATTTCCATTCTAATAGGATCAATGCAATTTTCAGGTTTTGCAATGTGGCCCCCTTTTCCTTTAAGGTGAATTGTGAACCGATTATTACTTGCCATGAAAGGTCCTGAGCGAATGCCTATACTTCCAGATTCGTGGTCTGTAAATATATGCATACCCACAATTGCATCCACACCCTCAAGCCCTCCGTCTTCAATCACTTTTACCGAACCACTAGGATGAGGCATTTCCTCCGCAGGCTGAAAGATGAGGCGGATTTCTCCAGGGAAATTCCTGTTTTCCGAGAAAAGCCGCGCAGCTCCAAAAAGCATTGCCATGTGCCCGTCATGTCCACAAGCATGCATTACTCCTTTTTTTTGGGAAACGTAGTCCTTGTTCCTTTCCGTTAATTTTTCTTCCACCAAAAGTGCATCTGTATCCGCACGAAGGGCAATACATGGACCATCGGAGGCGCCCTTAATGCTTGCAATTACACCAGTACCTGCGATCTTTCTGGCTTCTATTCCCAATTCACCTAAAATTGTTAAAATTCGTTTCTGTGTTTCATATTCTTTAAAGCCCAGTTCTGGATGTTGGTGAAATTCACGCCTAAGCTTGATAATCCAATCTTCGAGTGCTTCGTCTTCTAGTTTATTTGTCAAAACACTAACTCCTATTTTTCCTGTACATCCTAACTTTGACAGTTAAGTGCTTCTTGTTTGTATTATTCGGTCCAATGAGCATCACAAAACAGAGAGCATTTCCTAAAATTCCTAACAAGAATCTATAATGTTCCTATCGAATTTATTCTTGCTGTTGAATACTGTTATGAAAAGCTTAACTTCTGAGATATTTTTGCAAATATAAAAGCACGGTTCTTGATCTTACCTACTTTCAGCAGCAAGCATATTCTAACATGTTGATATATTTGATTGCGATTTGTTATAAGTTCACATAGAAATCGTCATCAAGTGGATTTGATCTTTAAGTTAAGTTGTCATGTCATTCTTTCTATTTATTATAAATATATATTAATAATGTTATGAGTATCATTTAATAGTTTTTAATTTAAATATAACTAAGGAAGTTTTCAATAAATAGATATCAATGGAGAAATTAGATGAATTTTTACGTTTACTTGCCGAAAGCAGAATCTGAAGTTCTGTAAATTTTAATTTATGCTGCATAGTTTTTGTCATAAAAACCAGTATTTCTCGACTTCACAGAAAGATAGTATTATATTCAACGTGTGCATATGATGTGCATAAGGAATGCATATGATACAAGCTAGAGTTAAAATATCAGACAGGACAAATCAGGTTCTGAATATTGTTAAAGCCAAATATAATCTAAAGGATAAGAGTGCAGCTCTTGACTTAGTTGTAGCTCAATATGAAGAGAAAATACTTGAGCCTCAGTACAGTCCTGAGTTCATAAAGGAAATGCTTGATTCAGAAAATGACGAAGTAATTGGGCCATTTGAAAATGCCGATGAACTAAAAGCATACATTGAAAGCTTGCCTGATGAGGATGAATAAGCTTGTACAAATTATTAATCAAAGGAAAACTTTCAAAAGAGCTGAGAAAGTTAAACAAAAAGAATCATGTCCTATTTGAGGCAGTATTCAAAAAAGCTGATGAAATTTGCATTAATCCTCAGCATTACAAAAATCTCAACTATCCTTTAAATAAGTACAAGCGAGTGCATGTTGATTCTAACTTTGTGCTATGTTTTTCTGTTGATGAAAAAGAGCAAACTGTGACGTTAGTAAAATTGGCCCATCACAAAGATGCTTATTAATTAAAGTGCAAGTTCGTGTAAATTGTTGAACTTTAGTAGCACTTCGGCAGTGTCATGAATTTGCTGTAATAAACGTAATCCTGATGTAAGCATGAATTGGATTCACCTTCATAAACCCTGACACTCACGCCAGAAAGCCCTGAATTTTCCACTTACCTGCCCGCAGTAAGTGTCCAGAGGTCTTATGTGTAAATTTAGATAATGTTGATTTTTGTGACAGTATGTTTTTATTTTTAGGGTTTATTTTTGCAATGGACCTCCACATGGCGTTCAAAAGGATTTAAATACATTATTGATTATAAGTTGGATTAAATTTTAAGAGTACTTTTGTAAGTATTATTTTCGTGAGTTTATTCAAATTATAAATATAAAAAACAGGATTTTTTCAAGGTTAATTGATGTCATATCAAAAGTTTGCAAGAGATGTTG
>Ga0268360_1002962_pt1 | contig 11707 bp, 7 predicted proteins | sample BioMet11_FD_192465 | JGI IMG/M metagenome (GOLD analysis project Ga0268360, IMG submission 192465) | Sewage microbial communities from Oakland, California, United States - Biofuel 11 (Illumina Assembly) | ecosystem: Engineered > Wastewater > Sewage > Unclassified | place: USA: California... | reverse complement strand
GTCCGAAACCCGATCGCCTACCGCTGCCTTGGCTCCATTAGATGATCACCAAATGGCTCCATTACGCGAGCACTCCGTGGCTCCATTAGCTGAGCACTCAGTGGACTCATTGGGGCGGTCGCCGACAGTCTGACCTGGGGATGGGGTCAGGGTTGGACGCTGATTGTCTCCTCCGTTGGCAAGTGGACGCCTTTCCGATGGTCCGGGAAGCCGAAGCCAGCAAGAAGGCCCGTCGGGCGACTGGAAAATCCTCGAAGGCAGGGCAGAACGACAGGGAGGTGGCCCATGCGTAACCATCTTCTTCCGTCCATCATGCGGTTCGTCGATGACTGCGCCGGCCTGTCTCGGTTGTGGTCATGGGCGCGGCAACCTCGACTCGTAGCGTGGGCGTTCGCTGCATAGACCCGGCAACATGAACGACGTGGGCGGCCTGTCTCCCTGGTGGAGGTGGGCCGCTTTTCGTTATCGGGCCTGCCCTGATCGGCCGCCTCATCGAGATCAGCGAGAATTTACACAGGGCCGAGTTGAGTGAACTAGAACGGAAAAAGCTCATTGCAGAATGGGTAGAATTGACAGGAAAGAATATCGGCGCAAGTTGCGCCGAAAATAGGGGTCGAGGACGCCCCCAGTCAGGCATCAACGAAGCAGCTCGTCAACTTGGCATCGAACGCACAGGAGTCCAACGTTCTCTTAAAATTGCTTCCCTCACCCCTGAAGCCCACAGGCCGTCGCTGTTGAGACCGGGCAGGATGACAACCAGTCCGTATTGCTGGAAGCGGCAAAACAACCCGACGCAGAAGCCCAGGTTGCCGTCCTCCAAGGCCATGCCACAAAAGGGAAGCGGGAAGACGTCAGCGCCACCGAAACCACCGAGAAGATCATCAAACTCCTTCGGGCGATCCGTGGTGACAAGATAAGTTATTTTTTAGTTAACTTTCCACTTGTAATCTTTCCACCATTTGCGTTAACAGCCTCTAGTGTATCTCCATTCATTCGAAAGATATCTGTTCCAGGTTCACCACATGCTTGGTTTTGGATCGTCTTCTGAATAAATTTTATCACTTCAGCCTCGGTTACAACATCCCCTTCGTATGTATTTGAGTATGAATTTGTACCAGAACAACCAAAAATATCTCCAGGTTTATCAAAAGTTAGGCGGCTTACAAGCCTGAATCTTAGGCTGGATGAACCAGTTGATTCTGGATAAACAGTGTAAACTTGGCTTAGAGTATATTGTTTCCCGTTTGGATTCTTTAGATTAAATGTTCCACTCCAATCCCCGGTAAGACTGGATGTAGTATTGCTTGGACTCTCTGCGTTTCCTTTGCCACAATACTTATAACTAATTTGTTTAAATTTACCATTACTAATAAAAAGCTTGTTGCCATTATCAATTTGATTGATCAAAATAAAAGATTTGTTATCATCAGATTCAATAATCCATTTACGCGTAAAATTTCTATCTCTATGAAACATAGGTACAGTAATGGCTGAAGAAAAAAATATTTCGTAGTGGTTACCATCTTTTTTAATTTTTTTTGCTACATTTTCACTGTCAATATCAACATATCCAAATACACCATTCATTGTGTCGATGATAATATCATTATCTTGGAGGCTTAATGCTGAATCGGCGTTATAGCATTGGCTATCCAGTGGGACATAAAGACCTTCCTTAAGTTGTAACTTGTCTTGCGCAAATGAGCTTCCATTCACACAGACAATAAAAAATAAAACCACAAACATAATACGATATTTCATCGTAGGGACTCCTTATGAAAAGAAAATATCAGTTGAAATGTTATATACCAGGGGTAACATTTTTACTTGTACCATATTCTTATTTAGGAAGAATACTGACAGCATAGATCTCACCATCCCGAATATTCGAAGGGGCAACACTCGTTGGTTAAAACACGGCAGAAGAATTTTTTTCTTCCCGGGCTAGTGGTACTCAATTTATCCTAGACTTGGCAACAGGCTATCCGCCGACCAGCGTGCCTGCATCGCCGCAAAGTACCTCAAGCCGGCGGTCAGTCGGTGCTGAAGGCGGCGGCACGTAAGGCACGGGGAATTGTTTCAGGCCGCTGGCCCTCGCTGTTTGGATGATGCCTACAAACGTAATGTCGTGAGAGGCAAGCGCATCGAAGACAATTTTTATATTTTCATCGGATTCGGAACGGTTGTGAGCCTTGAGCACGGCACTGGTCATGGTGCCCAACCTAGCCTGACGGGGTGCGGGCAATCCGGTTGCCTCTGCCTCTCCGAGAGTAAGCCATTTTCCACCGGAGAAGTACATTCCAGACTTTACATTCACGATCATCATCAATCTCCTGCCCTCCCAGTACCAGGGAGCGGCCAAGCGCGTATAATATGCTTCCGCGATAGGTATTGATTGTCATTACCAAGCCTCAGGGGCTCGGCTCTCTCTAACCTAATCCCGTTTGAAAATCGACCTCGTATACTCCCCTCACCTGGGCGTTTGGGGCTGTCCCTATGGTTTGGCCTCCCCCGCCCCCGAAAATCCCGGAAATCGCATCCTCGGCCCAATGGACGAATTCAGCACGCGAAAAGTGACGATTTCAGGGCCAAAATCAGCAGAAAACAGGCAAAATAAAGCAATTTTGACCGAAAATTCTGCAATTTTTGCGCAGATATACAGATATATTACCCATAATAACCATTATCAACAAAGGAGCGATTATGTCGACCAAGAAGGATACCACGGATACGTCCCTGGAGATGACCTCCGAACCCAAGAAGCGCCCCGAGTCGAAGTACAATGCTTCGATCCTTCGGGCGTGCATCAAGGAAGGGCTCGACGCCAAGTCGATCATGGAGAGGATGGGCATTGCCCACAAGCCGACGCTCAAGCACTACGTGCTGCGGCTTATCAGCGATGACCGGACATTTTACGACGTGAAGGGGCTTTACCTCAAGTGTTCGAGTCGGCCCTACGTCAACAAGAAAGGTGTCGTCTGTTTCAACATCCACAAGGTGGACCTGGGCGATCTGGAGATCAAGGAGGGAGACGAGTTCGTCATCACTGCCGAGGACGGCCGGATCGTTCTGACGGTCATTTAACGTGAACCTGTTGATAATGCCATGCTCTTCGGAGGTGGCATTTTTTTCTTTTTAAATCCTGCTTTTTGTCTTTGACGCAACAGATTGTCTGATTCGAAGCCTGCAAATAGGTCTCGCGGCTTTTCTGTCGTAATGAGAAAAACATTACAGATATGACCATTATAATAAAACGTTGATTCAAAATCGGAAAGAACGGTAATAGATAGAATCGTACATTGGAGGTGCTACAAAGAAATCTTTGTAGTATTTCAACGGGATACCTGAGCTTTGTTTCAGGTCTCCCATTAGACCCTGCTTTTGAATGTACGATTCCATCCGTTTAAAATGAAACAACAACATTTATGGAGGGTTGGTCATGAAAGTCGAGCCTATCACCGACCTCAAGGACGTCAAGAGCATCAAAAAGCTTTTGGTGGATCAACCGAGGAATCGGCTCCTGTTTATCATGGGGATCAATTCGGGTCTCCGGGTTCAGGATCTTCTGGCATTGAAAGTCGCAGACGTGAAGGATTGTAAGATCGGTGATCGTGTGTGTCTCAAGGAGAAGAAAACGGGAAAGGAAAACATCTTCATTATGAACAAGGAGATCAAGACGGCTCTGGTGAGCTATCTTGCATCGGTCGAGATGGAGGATGATCAGTATCTTTTCAAAAGTCGGAAAGGAAGAAATTACGCGCTGACCACCTATGCCGTGACCATGATGGTGCAACGGTGGTGTGATGCGATTCATCTCTCCGGTAACTTTGGTGCTCATACCTTACGGAAAACCTGGTGCTATCACCAGCGGAAGACCTTCGGGGTTCCATGGGAGGTTTTGGCCAAACGGTTGAACCACAGTAGTCCGTCCATTACGCGGCGGTATCTTGGGGTTCAGGAAGAGGAGGTGGAAGAGATTCTGCTCCATACGATCTAGTCTCTTCGTAAAGGGGCGTCCTGCCCCTTTATTTGATCCATTTGAGATGTCGGAACTGCTTGAGAAGAATTTCTTTTCGAATGTTCAATTCAGAGCATTCCTTTTCAAATCAAAAATGAAATTGCACGTGGAGGTGCTTATGGGAATCTATCAACGTGATGGACGATGGATGGTGTATTGGCATCAGCAAGGAAAGCGACATGACAAGTCCTTTGGACGGGGTGAAGCCGCCCATCAGCAGGCAAAGGAATTTGATGCTGCCATTAACGATGCTAAAAATAGTGGGAAGGTGATTCTTCGTTCGGACAGTATCCCCATTATTTTAGAAGTAAATCCAGATACTGAATCCAGCAAAACGATTGTTCATGAAGGTAATTCATTAAAGACGATGGGGGAGTGTCCGGCTGCTTGCCGATCAAAGGATATCACTTTGGATGACCTTTCTCGAATGTATTTGGATCAACTTCGTGTCTCAGGAAGAACGGAGCGTCATGTGGCGACACTTAATGGGCTGCTTAATAGTATGTTTTACAAGATCCTTGGCAAGAATGCCCTTGTTTCACGGATGACCTACTTGAAGGATATCGTGCCGTTCATTCGTCACATCCAGGGAGTCAGTCCGCAGACCAAGAAACCTCGATCCCAGGCAACGGTGAATCGGTACTGTGACTATCTGGATGCGATTTTCAATTTTGGGGTCGAAATGGAGCTCATTTCCAAGAACCCCATGAAAGGGCGGAAGAAAGCTCGGGAAAGGCCCCGGGATGTGCAGATTGGCGTAGATGACCTCAAGCACATTATGGCGTACGCTGAACCCCATGTCAGGTGGGCAATGGAGGTCTGCTTCAATCTGGGGACTAGGCCTGGTCCTTCCGAGTTGTTTGCTCTTCGCTGGGAGCACGTGGATTTTGAAGCCGGGTCTGTACGTATCTACGCCACCAAGACGAAGACTTTTAGGACTGTCCCGGTGACACCTGCTTTTCTGGAACGCTTGAGGGAAGTGCGGCAGAAGAGCGAATCCGGGTACCTTGTCGAGTACAAGGGGAAGCCGGTAAAGACGATTCGGAAGGGTTTCAAGGTGGCATGTCAGCAAGCCGGAATCACGGTGGATGTACGGATGTACGACTTACGGCACCTCTTCGCCACGACCATGCTCGCCAATGGCGCGGATTTGGCGGCAGTTTCGAAGCTCATGGGGCACTCGACCGTGAAGATGACCGCCGACGTATATTACCATTACCTTGAAGGTGAAAAGGAAAAGGCGGTGGGGAAGTTGCCCAGCCTTATTGGAGTGTGAGTTGGTTCATTGATGGCGAGAGGTCCTACGGACCTCTCGTTTTTTAAGATAATAAATATAAAACATGTTGAATTTTAAATTCATCAAAAATATTTTTTTGTTTAATTTGATGCTACTGCAAACTGCAGAAATATATAAAGCCGACTATTAATGATGAGGTATTTAACTTTTAATAACAAAAAATGAGATACCATGTTTAGGAAAGGAAACATTGAAGTGACTGTTGAGTACTTATGATGATTTAGCGGTTTGTCATGGATGCCAACTTCAAAAATATTACTGATTTCCATGCCACTTACTATGCGCATGAATTAAAGAAGGTGGGAGGCGGCGGAATTGACCGCCTTGGTCATGCGTTGTTTGATGCATGCGTAGACCTAAATCCGCACCAGATTGAAGCAGCTCTTTTCGCATTACGCTCACCTCTTTCAAAGGGTGTGCTGCTTGCCGATGAGGTCGGCCTTGGTAAAACCATCGAGGCTGGTCTCGTTTTGTGCCAATACTGGGCCGAACGCAGACGGAATCTTCTGGTCATCAGTCCTGCCTCGCTTCGCAAGCAGTGGGCGGTGGAACTTTCCGAAAAATTCAATCTGCCTTCCGTCATTCTGGACGCGAAAACCTATAAGGACCGGCAAAAAGTTGGTTTTCCGAACCCGTTCAGTGACAAGCAGATCATCATTTGCTCCATGCACTTTGCCGCCAGCCGGGCGGAAGAACTCAAAGAGATTGCCTGGGACCTTGTGGTTGTCGATGAAGCCCATAAACTCCGTAATGCCTACCGTGAAAGCAACCGGTTGGGCCAACGTATCCGTTGGGCAACAGAAGATCGCAAAAAGCTTCTTCTGACGGCAACGCCGTTGCAAAATTCCCTGCTCGAGCTTTATGGCCTTTCAACTATAATCGATGATCGGATCTTTGGTGACTTGGCATCGTTCAGAGCACAGTACATCAATCACGGCAGTGATATTTCCGGCCTGCGGGATCGTCTTCGCACATTCTGCTGGCGGACGCTTCGCAGCCAAGTCGTCGAGTTTGTACGCTATACCGAGCGCAAGCTCATCACCAGACCATTCAAACCAACGGAACAAGAACAGAAGCTGTACGAAGCGGTTTCAAGTTATCTTAAGCGTGAGGGAACCTATGCATTCCCGTCCGGGCAAAAACATCTGCTCATACTCCTTGTCCGAAAAGTCCTCGCATCTTCGCCCCAGGCCCTTGCCGGAACACTTGAGATCATACGTGACCGCCTGCTGCAACTGCGGGATGAATCCAAACAGAACGCAAGCGCTCTGGACGTACTGATTTCCGACGATGATATCGATGACGACCTTCTCGATGCGATTCTCGAAGATCATGCTGATGCATCTCTCGACGATGCGGCTCCGATACCTGAGATAGTATCTGAGCCGCAGGTGAAGACGGTCGACCAGGAAAAGCTCAATGCCGAAATAGAAGAATTGACGGATTATATCCGCTGGGCCAGGAGTCTCGGTACCGACACAAAAACCAGGGCGCTGTTAAAGGCCTTGGACATTGGTTTCAGCGCCATGGAGACAATGGGCGCAGCCAAGAAGGCGGTCATTTTTACGGAATCCCGACGGACCCAGAGCTGGCTAAAAGATTTTCTTGAAGGGAATGGCTATGCCGGGCAGGTGCTGACCTTCAATGGCACCAATAAGGATGATGCCTCCGGTCGGATTTATCAGGAGTGGCTTGCCGCCAACAAGGATTCAAGTCGTGTGACCGGTTCTCGTCAGGTGGACCTTAGAGCGGCGATCATCGATCGTTTCCGTGACCAGGCACGTATATTGATTGCCACAGAGGCCGGTGCCGAAGGCCTGAACCTCCAGTTCTGTTCGGCCATCGTCAACTTTGACTTGCCCTGGAATCCCCAACGGATCGAACAGCGGATAGGTCGCTGCCACCGCTACGGGCAGAAGCATGATGTGGTTGTCATTAACTTCCTCAACGAGCGCAACGAGGCGGACCGGCGTGTCTATGCATTGCTGGAGCAGAAGTTTCGTCTCTTTACAGGCGTATTCGGTGCCAGTGATGACATTCTCGGTTCCCTCGATTCGGGTGTGGATTTCGAACGCCGCATCCTGGAAATCTACCAGGGATGTCGGAGCGAGGAAGAAATTCAGGCCGCATTCGAGAAGCTGCAGACGGAACTGGACGAACAGATCCAGACCAGGATGCGGAGCACCCGGGAACTGCTGCTGGAGCATTTCGACGAGGACGTGCATGACCGCCTGAAAGTGAATCTGGCCGGAACGCAAGAGCGGCTGGACCGTATTGGTCGTTTGTTCTGGGCCGTCACGAAGCACGCATTGCAAAATTATGCCGACTTTGACGACCAGAGCTTTTCCTTTACCCTTCAAAACAGCCCGGTGGAGCTGGTTTCACCCGGCCGTTACCGCCTGATTTCCAAAACTCAGGATAACCTGCCTGGTGAGTATCTGTATCGCCTGAGCCACCCTCTGGGAGAATATGTTATTCAGGAGGCTTTACGTCGGCCTTGCCCGCCCGCCGAAGTAGTTTTTGATAGTACCGGTCACTTTACCCGCATCGCCGTCGTGGAGCACCTCCAGGGGCGGTCTGGTTGGCTGAGCCTCCAGCACCTGCGCATCGAATCTTTCGATTCCGAGGAGTATTTGCTTTTTTCGGGGGTGGACGATACGGGCAATAACATCGACCAGGAGACCTGTGAGAAGCTGTTTAATTGCAGCGGGCAGGCCCACGCTCTTCAATCCATTCCAGATTCGGTCAACGAGCGACTTATGCGCGATCAGGATCGCCATGTGAGGGCAACACTGGCCAAGAATCTTGAAGAGAATGACCGTTACCTCTCCGAGGCCCGCGACCAGCTCGACAAATGGGCGGAGGACATGGAAATGGCGGTCCAAAGGGAGCTGGACGATAGCAAGCGCCAGATCCGTGATCTGCAACGGCGTAGCCGCCAGGCTCCTACCGTCGACGAGCAGCATAGCCTCCAGGAAGCAATCGCCGGACTTGAACGTAAAAAACGCAAGCTGCGCGGGCATATTTTTGACATTGAGGACGCGATTGCCGAGAAGCGCGAGCGTCTCGTGGAATCGCTTGAAAAGCGCATGCAGCAAAAAACAACGGTCACCCCGGTGTTTACCATCCGGTGGAGCGTGATTTAACGAACGAGGGGATACGTATGCCGTCTGTTGAACAACTCCGCAGCCGCCTTTTGAAAAAGCTTTCCGAGCTGTTTCAGCTCGACCAGCCGGATCTCGATTTCGGCTTCTACCGCATCATGCATGCCAAGGAGCGAGAAGTCCGGGATTTTATCAACAAGGATCTGCTGCAAATCGTTTCGGATGCCTTCGGCGATGCCGACGAGGCCCGCAAGGCCGAGTTGCAGGCCGCGTATGCGAAAGCCGTCCAGACGGCCAAGGATTTCGGCGCTCCAGATCCGGAGGAGACCGAGCCGGTCAAAAAGGCCAAGGCCGCGCTGGATGCGATCAAGACGACGGCGAGTAGCGAAGCCGAGGTCTATGATCACCTGTATCGTTTTTTTGAACGCTACTACGAGGACGGCGACTTCATCTCTCGCCGCTATTACACGAGGGAAACCCCCGGCAAGGCGGCGCCCTTTGCGATCCCCTACAACGGCGAAGAAGTGAAGCTGTATTGGGCCAACGCGGACCAGTACTATATTAAGACCACGGAATATTTCTCCAATTTTTCCTTTGATCTTTTGCAGGCCAAGGAGATTTGCCGGCTCAACGCCGGGGAACGTCTGGCCTACCAGATTCCCGAACAGGGAACTCGAAAGGTCCATTTTCGCATCGTCGAGGCCACTGAAGGCGAGCCAGGCAACGTCAAGGCCTCGGAAGCCAATAAGCGCTTCTTCATCCTGCACGCCGACAATCCCGTCGCCCTGACCGAAACCGGCGAGCTGGTCGTCAACTTCGAGTACCGGCCCGACCCGGAAAAGACGGGTCAGGAAGGCAGTTGGCGGGACAAGCGCAATGCCGAAGCCGCCTCGGCCATCCTGGAACGTCTTCGGGGAATGGCGGCAGCAGGTGGAGAAGACGCAAGGCGAGCCTTGGAGTATATGCGTTTGTTGCAGGTCCCCGCGCCGACCGACAGCGAGAAGGACCGGCCGGTACTGGCCAAGTACGTGAACCAGTACACCGCCCGCAACACCATGGACTATTTCATCCATAAGGACCTGGGCGGTTTTCTGCACCGAGAGCTCGATTTCTACATCAAAAACGAGGTGATGCGCCTCGATGACATCGAAAATGCCGATGCTCCGGCCGTCGAAAGCTATTTGGCCAAGATCAAGGTCTTGCGCACGATCGCGGGCAAGCTGATCGATTTCCTGGCCCAGCTCGAAAATTTCCAGAAAAAGCTCTGGCTCAAGAAGAAATTCGTTATTGAAACCAACTACTGTCTCACCCTCGATCGGGTTCCGGAGACGCTCTATGCGGAAGTGGCCGCCAACGATGCGCAGTGTGAGGAGTGGGTCAAGCTGTTCGCCATTGATGCGATCCAGACCGATCTGGTAAATCCGGGATTCTCGCGACCGCTGACGGTCGGGTTTCTCAAGACCAACGACAAGCTGGTGCTCGATACCCGCTTTTTCGATGAAAGCTTCAAGGCCCGGCTGTTGGCATCGATCGAAGACTTCGATGCGCAGTGCGATGGCCTGCTGGTGCATTCGGAGAACTTTCAGGCGTTGCATTTGTTGCAGGAGAGGTATCGCGAACAAGTAAAGTGCGTGTATATCGATCCACCATACAACACTGGCGGAGATGGATTTGTTTATAAAGATAGCTATCAGCATTCGAGTTGGATGACGTTATTGGAAAATAGAATTGCTGTAGCTAGAGAGTTGATGTCGAGTGAAGCTGGTTGCGCTTGCAATCTTAATGATATTGAAGATTGGCGGATGCGTGGCTTGGTCTATTCTCTTTTTGATTCATCTTCTTACATCACGACAATTACAACAAAATGTTCGACCACTTCAAGTTTTAGGACTGTTAATCTTGGCCCAGTGGACATTACGGATAGAATTATTATTTTTGCCAAAAATAGGTCTAAATATTCATATACACCTCAGGCTATTCCAAAATCTGTTGATCTTCAACATTTTTCACGCTTTATCCTTAACCCTCAAGACCAACCAAATGACTGGAAATTTAAATCAATTCGTTTAGAGATACTTAACACAATGGGGTTTGATTGTGATACAACACAAAAAGGAATGGCGCTAGCTCGTGATAAATGGGGAGAAGCAGCACAATCCATAGTAAATAATGCTGCTGAAAAATTTGCAATTGATAATGCCGACCGTATTTTTGAAACAAAAACGCTTCAAAAACCAGCGAAATGGCTTAAGCCTATTATAAAAAAATCGTGTGACAACAAGAATACTGTTTTTATTGCTGACAGAGTTGATGCAAATCCAATCATTTTACTTGGAGGAAGACAATTTTATTTTCTTGGCAGCGGTCTTTGTTATGTCGAAGGGAAGAAAGTAGTGACGGAGCCAGCGTCAACCTTGTGGACAGATATTGATACAAACAATTTGAAACATGAAGGTGATATGGATTTCCCCTCAGGGAAGAAGCCATTAAAACTTGTTCGCCGACTTATTATGATGGAGGATAACGCGGTTGGTGATTACATACTTGACTATTTTGCAGGCTCAGGCACCACAGGGGAAGCCGTTATCGACCTCAACCGCAAAGACGACGGTAAACGAAAATACATCCTCGTTGAAATGGCCGACTATTTCGATACGGTGCTCAAACCCCGTATCGCCAAGGTCGTCTATGCTTCCGATTGGAAAGACGGCAAACCGACGGCCCGCAATACCGGCATTTCCCACTGTTTCAAGTACATCCGCCTGGAATCCTACGAGGACACGCTCAATAACCTGCGCCTCGATCCCAATCCGCAGCGCGCGAAAGTCATAGCCGCCAACCCGGCACTCCGGGAAGACTACACGCTCCGCTACATGCTGGATGTGGAGACACGGGGCAGCCAGTCGCTCCTCAACATTGATGCCTTTGCCGATCCGACCGCTTATACCCTGGACGTCAAGAAGCCGGGGACCGACGAGTACGTCACCCGCACGGTCGATCTGATCGAGACCTTCAACTTCCTGATCGGCTTGCGCGTGCTGCACACATCCGCGCCACAAACCTTCCAGGCGACATTTACGCGCATCCCTGACCCGGAACTCCCCGAAGACCAGCACACCAAGCTGGTGGTGGACGGCCGCATACGGCAGGACGAAGGCGGTCCCTGGTGGTTCCGCAAGGTCGAAGGCTGGGTGCCCGCGGACCCGGCCCATCCCGACAATGGCCAGCGGGAAAAGGTCCTGATCGTCTGGCGCAAGCAGACCTCCGACATCGAGCAGGATAACCTGA
>Ga0268360_1002960_pt1 | contig 11711 bp, 9 predicted proteins | sample BioMet11_FD_192465 | JGI IMG/M metagenome (GOLD analysis project Ga0268360, IMG submission 192465) | Sewage microbial communities from Oakland, California, United States - Biofuel 11 (Illumina Assembly) | ecosystem: Engineered > Wastewater > Sewage > Unclassified | place: USA: California... | reverse complement strand
AAGGACGGGGGCGAAGGCGGGGTCGCAGTGGGCAAGTCCGTGGAGGCCATGAAGGACATCTCGGGCAAGGTGGGCATAATCAACGAGATCGCCCGGCAGACCAACCTCCTCGCCCTGAACGCGGCCATCGAGGCGGCGAGGGCGGGGGAGGCGGGGAAGGGCTTCGCCGTGGTGGCCAGCGAGGTGCGCAAGCTCGCCGAGCGGAGCCAGCTCGCCTCCGAGGAGATCACGAACCTCTCCTCCTCGACCATGAGCACCGCCACCGTCGCCGGGGAGATCATCAACAAGATCGTGCCGGACATCCGCAAGACCGCCGACCTCATCCAGGAGATCGCCTCGGCGAGCCGGGAGCAGAGCGTCGGGGCCGACCAGATCGGCAAGGCCCTCTCCCAGCTCGACACGGTGATCCAGCAGAACGCCTCGGCCAGCGAGGAGCTCGCCAGCATGGCCGAGGAGCTCTCCGCCCAGTCCGAGCAGCTCGCCGAGGCCATATCCTTCTTCAGGGTGGAGACCTCGGGCGCCGAGAGCGCCTCGCGCGCCTCGAGCGCCCGGGCGGCCAAGCCCGCGGCGGCGGCGCAGGTCAAGGTCGCCCACTCCCACCAGCTCGCGTCCGCGGACAAGCAGCGCCACCCCGCCCCCGGGGCCGCCGCCGCGGGGGCCAAGCGCACCGCCATAGCGACCCTGCCCCCCGCGGCATCTGCCGCCGCCACGACGACGGCGGCTGTCTCCGCCGAGGCCTCGACTAAGACCGCCGACAGCGACTTCGAGGAGTTCTGAGGATGACCGCAACTACCAACAGACCCTACCTCGTCTTCGGCCTCGGCGGCGAGAGCTACGCTGTCCCGGTGGAGCGGGCCGCCGAAGTCATCGAATCCGCGAAGGTCACGCGCCTGCCGGCTTCGGGGCAGTCGTACCAGGGGATCATCAACCTCCGGGGCAAGGGCATCCCCCTCGTGGACCTCCGGTCCGAGCTCGGCCTCGTCTCCTCGGTCCCCGAGGCCCTCAGCCCCATCATCGTCCTCGAGCTGCCGGCGGGGGACGGCTCGAGCCGCCTGGTCGGCGCCCGGGTGGACTCGGTGCGGGAGGTCCTCGAGCTGGACGACTCGTCCTTGGAGGCGGTCCCCCGCTTCGGATCAGGAGGTTCCCTCGACTGCGTGTCGGGCATCGTCAGACTCGACTCCGACTTCGTCCTCATCCTCGATCCCTCGAAGCTCCTCGACCAGGCCCTCCTGGAGCGGATCGACGCGGGCGCCGCGCCTGAAGCTCTCGGGACCTGCGGCTCGGCTCGGGAACGCGACGGCCCTTCGGCCTAGCCCCGGCACCCCGCGAAGATGAAGCTGCGGGTCCAGGCCGCCATGTCCCTCGGACTGGGACTGGCGGCCCCGGCCTCGAGCCACCGGGCCACGGCGCCGAGGAAGAAGGCCGCGCAGAAGGACGAGCTCACGTCGAAGGGGAGGGCCGCGCCCTCGGCCTTCCTCCACTCCGTGAAGACTTCGCGCCAGGTCTCGAGGCGCTCCCGTATCCGCGCCTCGAGGTGGAGCCGGAGCTTCTCCCGTATCCCCGGGAGCTCCCCGCAGTCGATGATCGCCCGGAAGAGCCGCTGGTTCCGCCCTATGTACTCGAAGAGCTCTACGAAGGGCCGGGGCACCTCGAGGCTGGCGGGGTCTGCGTCGCAGGCGAAGGGCGAGGGAAACATGGCCGCTATCCTGTCCAGCATCCCGTCCACCGCCTCCTCGACAATCCGCTCGGCCAAGGCGTACTTGTCCCGGTAGTGCCGGTAGAACGTAGCCCGGTTGACCATCGCCAGAGCGGTTATGCTCTCCACGGTGATGGCCTCGAAGCTCCCGGCCGCGGCCAGCTCTACGAGGGCGGCCTTCAGGGCGGCCTCGGTCTTGAACACCCGCAAATCCCGGTCCTCCCGCGACATATTGCCGGCTCCGTCGCATATGCGATGGGGCGGCGCGATTGTCCCTTGAACTTCCGCCTTCATATCGGCACTTATTCTAGCGATGTTTGCCTTGACTAACAATAGGCGAACCGCGGAGGGATCATGGTGAAGGCGGGGAAGGGGATCCTGGCCGGGGTCCTCGGGGTGGCGGCGGTCGGGGGGCTCGGCTTTAGGCCGGTCGGTTTCTCCGGCTGCTTCGGCGCCGCCGAGACTACCGACGACGCGACGGTCTTCGAGGAGGGCGTGGTCGTCAGCTCCGAGATGACCGGGCGGATCGATCACCTGGCCGGGGAGGAGGGCGACGAGGTACAGGCCGGGGATGAGCTCGTGCGCCTCGACAGTCGGGCCCTCGAGGCCCAGGAGGGGAGGGCCGAGGCCGCGGTCGAGAGCGCCGAGTGCGGCCTCGGCCTCGCCGGGATCAAGCTGGAAGAAGCGAGGGACGACTTCGACCGGGCCGAGCTCCAGTTCCAGCGGAAGATCATCCCTCGGGAGCAGTACGAGCACCGGGAGCGCGACCTGGAGCTGGCCGAGGCCGCGGAGCGGGGAGCCAGGGCGCAGCGGCGACTCGCTGGGGAGGAGCTGAAGGGATTGAGGGCCGCCCTGGACCGCGCGGCGGTGAAGGCCCCGGTCTCGGGGGTGATCGCGAAGAAGTGGGCCTCGGTGGGGGAGGTGGTCCAGCCGGCCCAGCCGATATACACCCTCTACGACCTCGGGGCTCTCCGGGTGCGGGCCCTCTTCAAGGAGACCCAGATCCGGCGGATCAGGAAGGGCGACCCCGCGGCCGTCCGGGTCGACGCCTGCCCGGGAGTCGTCCTCGCCGGCGCCGTCGAGACCGTCGGGGTCGCCGCCGCTTCCCAGTTCGCCCTCCTCCCCGCGGACAACTCGAGCGGCAACTTCACCAAGGTCGCGCAACGCGTGCCTGTGACCATCGCCCTGGAGCCCGGGGCGGCGCTCCCCGGCGGGGTCCGCATAGGGCCGGGGCTCTCGGCGGAGGTGCGGGTCTCCCCGCGGAAGGACCGGCGGCAATGAGCCGGAACAAGCTAGCGGCCTCCGCCGCCGGGTCCTGCCCGCCCGGCCGCCCGCGGGGCGGCCCCCTGGTCGACCCCGCCTCGCCGGGCTATCCCTGGATGGTCCTGGCGGCGGCGAGCGTCGGCACCTTCATGGCCTCCCTGGACTCGACCATCGTCAACGTCTGCCTGTCCAAGTTCATGGTGGTCTTCGGGGTCTCCTCGAACCTCGTCCAGTGGGTGATCACCGCCTACATGCTCTCCTTCGCGGTCATGCTCGCCGCCTCGGGTTGGATAGCCGACACCCTCGGCCACAAGGCCACCTCGATCCTCGCCCTGTCGGTCTTCACCGCCGGATCCCTCCTGTGCAGCTTCGCCTGGAACATCCCCGCCCTCATCGCCTTCAGGGCCATCCAGGGCCTGGGCGGCGGCCTCATCCAGCCCGTGGCCCTGGCCATCGTCGGCAGGGAGGTGCCCCGGGAGAAGCTGGGGATAGCCATGGGGCTCTTCGGCATAGCGACCTTCGCCTCCACCTCCATCGGCCCCGCCCTGGGGGGCTGGCTCGTGGACTCCTGCCCTTGGCGCGTGGTCTTCGACATCAACGTCCCCTTCGGCCTCCTGAGCATCGCCGCCACTGCGGCCGTCCTCAGGGAGCACCGGCCGGGGCTGGGCGGAGCCTTCGACGCCCCGGGCTTCGCGGGGATCTCGGTCTTCCTCGTCGGCTTCATCGTCGCCCTCACGAGCGGGAACGCCTCGTGGAACGCCGACGGCTGGTCCGCCCCCTTCGTCCTCGCCTGCTTCGCCGCCTCGGCCCTCGGCCTGGCCTGTTTCCTCGTCTCGGAGCTGCGATCCTCCCACCCCCTCGTGGACCTCTCGCTCTTCGGGCACCGGAACTTCACCATCTCGGCCCTCATCTTCTTCTGCTTCGGCCTCGGGCTCTTCGGCGCAGACTTCCTCCTGCCCCTGTTCATGCAGAACGTCCTGGGCTTCTCCTCCCGCCTCGCCGGGGAGGTCTTCATACCCGACGGCGTCGCCCTCGCCGTCGCCGCGGTGATCGGCGGGAGGATCACCGACCGGGGCGGCGCCAGGGGACTGGCCCTGGCCGGGATCGCCCTCATCTGCTTCTGCTTCCACCGCTACGCGACCCTGTCGACCGCCACGGGCATCGGCTTCGTCGTCGCCACCATCGCCCTCCTTGGCGCGGGGCTGGGCATGGTCTCCACGCCCCTCCAGGCGACGGCCATGTCCGAGCTCCCGCCCTCCTCCTTCGCCCAGGCCGCGGGGCTCATCGCGGTGATCAAACAGATAGGCGGCTCCTTCGGCGTCGCCATCATGAGCACCATCCTGACGAACCGGGAGCTGTACCACGCGGCGACCCTGAGCCAGGGACTGAGCTCGAGCTCCCCGGGATTCGCCGCCGCGATGGGCGCCCTCTCCTCTTCGGCGGCGCGGCGCGGCGCGCCGGCCCTCGCCGGGGCCCTCATGCGCCAGGGCGAAGCCCTCGTCGCCCTCGTCCTGAGGCGGCAGGCTTCGGCCCTGGCGATCAACGACGTCTTCGCCTTCGCCATGGTCGTCCTCGCCGCAGCGGCCCTGCCGGTGCTCTTCATCCGGGCGGGCTGCCGCCGGTGAGAATGGGAAAGGAGACGTAAGAATGACCCCATCGAGAATGACCTTCATCGCCCTCGCGCTCGCCGCCGCCCAGGCCCTCGCGGCCCAGGAGCCGATGACCCTCCGGGAGGCCCTCGCCGCCGCCCGCGACCAGCCCGCCGTGGCCAGGGCCGAGGCCGAGCTCGCCGCCGCCCGGGCGGTGGAGGCGGAGGTCCGGAGCTCTTTCCTGCCGAAGTTAGGCTTCGAGGCGGGCTACGAGCGGGTGGAGCCCCAGCGCGGCCAGGAGCTGGACTTCGAGCCCTACCTCCCCATCGACGTCAAGTCGGCGGCCTCGGCCGAGAATTCCCTCGAGGCGGGAGTCGACCTCAGCTTCGTCGTCTACGACGGGGGGCGGAGGTCCCTCGAGTCGGAGCTCGCCGGCCTGGGCGTCGAAGCCGCGGGAGTCCGTCTCTCCGGGACCTCGCGGGAGCTGGGCTTCGCCGTAGCGAGGTGCTTCTACGCCGCGCTATTCTTCGCCGAGGAGACCAAGGTCCTGGACGGGGAGGTCGCGGCCCTGGGACAGCACCTCGAGGAAGCCCGGGCCAGGGAAGAGACCGGGAGCGCGACCCGCTACGACGTTCTCTCGACCCAGGAGCGGGCGTCGAAAGTGGAGGGCCAGGCTATCGAGGCGAAGAAGGACCTCGCCGTGGCCAAGGTCGCCCTCGGGCGGCTCACGGGGAGGAAGGGCGACTTCTCGGCTTCGGGGACCCTCGCGCCCCTCGGGGAGGAGCCGGACGGCGGCGCGGCCCTCCTCGGAGGGCTGTCCTCCCGGGAGGACCTCAGGCTCTCGGCCCTGGCCCAGGAGGAGGCGCAGCTCAAGGAAGGCCTCGCGGGGGCGGCGAACTACCCGAGCCTCGAGTCCAGGCTGAGATCGGGCTACCGGAACGGGGTCCTCACCTTCGACAACTCCGACGTGGACCGGCTCGTCTTCTGCTGGAGCGCTGGCCTGAGCCTGCGTTTCCCCCTCTTCGACGGATTCCTCGCCCGGGGGAAGCGGGCCGAGGCCCTGGCCCTCGTCGAGGCCGACCGGGCTTCGGCGGAAGACGCGCGGCGGGCAGCCGAGGCCGAGGCGCGCCAGGCTCTCCTGGAGCTGGACTCGGCCCGCCGCCAGGCCGGCACGACTCTCGCCCGGCTCGATAGGGCCGAGGAGGAACTGGAGCTGGCCCAGGCCCAGTACTCCCTGGGGGCTTTCACCAACCTCCAGTACCTCGACGCCCGGACCTCCCTGGAGGAGGCGAGGCTCGAGAAGCTCCGCGCCCTGTACCGGGAGCTGCTCTGCGGGCTCGCCCTGCGCCGCGCCCTGGGGAAGGAGGTCCTGGACCCCGATCCCCGGTGACCGCGGCGCCTAGTTCGTGAGGGACTGGATGGGTGCGGGGATACGCCCGCCTCGGCGGATGAAGGCTTCGGAGCTGAATTCGCTCACGGCCATGACCGGGGCGCGGCCCAGGAGCCCGCCGAACTCGACGGTGTCGCCCACCTTCTTGCCCGGCGCGGGGATGAGCCTGACCGCGGTGGTCTTCTTGTTGACGACCCCGATGGCCATCTCGTCGGCGACGATGGCGGAGATGGTGGAGGCGGGGGTGTCCCCGGGCACGGCGATCATGTCGAGGCCCACGGAGCAGACCGAGGTCATGGCCTCGAGCTTCTCGATGCGCAGGGCCCCGGCCTCGACGGCGGCGATCATGCCCGCGTCCTCGCTCACCGGGATGAAGGCCCCCGAGAGGCCGCCCACCGAAGAGGAGGCCATGGCCCCGCCTTTCTTCACGGCGTCGTTGAGGAGGGCGAGGGCGGCGGTGGTGCCGTGGGCCCCGCAGCGCTCGAGTCCCATGGCCTCGAGGATGGCCGCCACCGAGTCCCCCACCTCCGGGGTCGGGGCGAGGGAGAGGTCGAGGATGCCGAACTCCACGCCGAGGCGGCGGGCGGCCTCCCGCCCGATCATCTCGCCCATGCGGGTGATCTTGAAGGCGGTCTTCTTGATGGTCTCGGCTATCTGGGTGAAGTCGGGGTCGTCGAGCTCCCGGAGGGCGGTCTCCACGACCCCGGGGCCGCTCACGCCGACGTTGATCACGCACTCCCCCTCTCCGATGCCGTGGAAGGCCCCGGCCATGAAGGGGTTGTCCTCCGGGGCGTTGGCGAAGACCACGAGCTTGGCGCAGCCGAGCCCCCCGCGGTCGGCGGTGCGGAGGGCGGCGTCCTTGATCACCCGGCCCATCCTGGCCACGGCGTCCATGTTGATCCCGGCCTTGGTGGTCGCGACGTTGACCGAGGAGCAGACTTTGTCGGTGGTCGCCAGGGCCTCGGGGATCGAGTCCATGAGCGCTTCGTCCCCGGGGGTGGCTCCCTTGTGCACGAGGGCGCCGAAGCCCCCGATGAAGTCGACGCCCACGGCCTTGGCCGCCGCGTCCATGGCCGCCGCCGTCGCGACCAGGTCCGGGTCCCTGCAGGCTTCGGCGGCGAGGGCCACGGGGGTCACCGAAACCCGCTTGTTCACGATGGGGATGCCGTAGAGGGCCTGGAGCTCCGCGGCGACTCCCACGAGGTTCTTCGCCCGGGAGACGATCTTATCGTAGATCTTCTCGTTGAAGACCCGGGAGGAGGGGTCGGCGCAGTCCCTGAGGGAGAGGCCCATGGTCACGGTCCTGATGTCCAGGTGCTCCATCTTGACCATGCGCACGGTCTCGACGATCTCGTTGGGGGAAATGATCACGGGCTTTCCCTCCCCGCCCTAGATGCGGTGCATGTACGTGAAGGCGTCCTCGTGCATCACCTTCGCCTCGACGCCCAGGTCCGCTGCGGCCTGGTCCATGGCGGCCTGGAAGGCGGCGAGCTCGAAGCTCGCGCCGGTCGCCTGGGTGAGCATGATCATCGTGAAGAGCCCCTGCATGATGGTCTGGCTAATGTCGACTATGTTCACGCCGTGCTCCGCCATGACCGCGGAGATCCTCGCGACAATGCCGACCCTGTCGCGGCCTATCACCGTGACTATGTAGCGGTTTGAAGCCGCCTCTCCTCGAGTTTCCATACCGCCTCCAGAAGCTAGGAAGCCGTATAGTACGGCCTAGGGGGGCTCCGCTGCAAGGCGCGGGGCCGGAGCGGCTATTGACCGCGGGGGGCGGCGGATTAGTCTTTATAGCGTGGAGGAGGACCCAATGGGAGAGGAAAAGTTCGATCTCATCGACAAATACTGGCGGGCCGCGAACTATTTGTCGGTCGGGCAGATCTACCTGTACGACAACCCCCTGCTCAAGGAGCCCCTCAGCATCGAGCACATCAAGCCCCGGCTCCTCGGCCACTGGGGCACGACCCCGGGGCTCAACTTCATCTACGCCCACCTCAACCGAGTCATCCGCGAGCGGGGGACGAAGATGATCTACGTCGCGGGGCCGGGGCACGGGGGGCCGGGCCTCGTGGCCAACGCCTACCTCGAGGGGACCTACAGCGAGGTCTACCCGAACGTCCCCCAGAGCGAGGAGGGGATGAAGCGCCTCTTCACCCAGTTCTCCTTCCCGGGGGGCATCCCGAGCCACGTGGCCCCCGAGACCCCCGGTTCGATCCACGAGGGCGGCGAGCTGGGCTACTCCCTGGCCCACGCCTACGGCGCTGTCTTCGACAACCCCGACCTCGTCGCGGCCTGCGTGGTGGGGGACGGCGAGGCGGAGACCGGGCCGGCCGCCACCAGCTGGCACTCGAACAAGTTCCTGAACCCGGTCGGCGACGGCGCCGTGCTCCCGATCCTCCACCTCAACGGTTACAAGATCGCGAACCCTACGGTCCTGGCCAGGATCAGCGCGGAGGAGCTCAGGAGCCTGTTCGTAGGCTACGGCTACGAGCCCTACTTCGTGGAAGGCGAGGAGAGTGCGGCGGTGCACCCCCTCATGGCCTCTGCCCTGGACAGGGCGATGGACGACATCTCGGAGATCCAGAGGAAGGCGAGGGCGGAGGGCTTCGACCCGAATCGTCGCCCCGCCTGGCCCATGATCGTCCTGCGCTCACCCAAGGGCTGGACTGGCCCAAAGGCCGTGGACGGCAAGGCGACCGAGGGCTCCTGGCGATCCCACCAAGTCCCCTTCTCCGAGCTGGCCGAGAAGCCCGACCACGTGAGACTCCTCGAGAGCTGGATGAAGAGCTACGGGCCCGAAGAGCTCTTCGACGGCTCCGGTAAGCTGCGCCCCGAGATCGCGGCCGCGGCGCCCAAGGGCGAGCTCCGGATGAGCGCGAGCCCCCACGCGAACGGCGGGCTCCTCCTCAAGGAGCTGGACCTCGGGGACTTCAGGGCCTTCGCCGTGAAGGTGGAGAAGCCCGGATCGGGCCTCGCCGAGGCGACCAGGGTCATGGGCCAGTACCTGGCCGACGTGATGAAGCGCAACCTCCCGAGCCGGAACTTCCGGATCGTCGGCCCCGACGAGACCAACTCCAACCGCCTGAACGCCGTGATCGACGCGGTGCCCCGGGCCTGGGACGCCGAGACCCTGCCGGGGGACGACAGGCTCTCCCCCGATGGCCGGGTCATGGAGGTCCTATCGGAGCACCTCTGCCAGGGCTGGCTCGAGGGCTACCTCCTCACGGGGAGGCACGGCCTGTTCTCCTGCTACGAGGCCTTCATCCACATCGTCGACTCGATGGTGAACCAGCACGCGAAGTGGCTCAAGACCACGAGGCAGATCCCCTGGCGCCGGCCCATCGCCTCCCTCAATTACCTCCTCACGAGCCACGTCTGGAGGCAGGACCACAACGGCTTCAGCCACCAGGACCCGGGCTTCATCGACCACATCGTCAACAAGAAGTCCGACGTGGTGCGGGTCTACCTCCCGCCCGACGCCAACACCCTCCTCTCGGTCACCGAGCACTGCCTCGCGAGCCGCAACTACATCAACGTGATCGTCGCGGGGAAGCAGCCGGCCCTCCAGTACCTGGGCATGGACGATGCGATCAAGCACTGCACCCGGGGGATCGGCATCTGGGACTGGGCCTCCACCGACTCGGGGGGCGAGCCCGACGTGGTCATGGCCTGCGCCGGAGACGTCCCCACCATGGAGACCCTCGCCGCGGCGGACATCCTCAGGCGCAAGTTCCCCGAGCTCAAGGTGCGGGTGGTGAACGTCGTGGACCTCATGAAGCTCCAGCCCTCGAGCGAGCATCCCCACGGCCTGTCGGACAAGGACTTCGACATGATCTTCACCGTCGACAAGCCCGTGGTCTTCGCCTTCCACGGCTACCCCTGGCTAATCCATCGCCTGACGTATCGCCGGCACGGCCACGAGAACATCCACGTCCGGGGCTACAAGGAGGAGGGCACCACCACGACGCCCTTCGACATGACGGTGCTGAACGAGGTGGACCGCTTCCACCTGGCCGGAGACGTCGTGGACCGGGTGCCCAAGCTCCACGCCGAGGGGGCCCACGTCAAGCAGTGGCTCGGGGACAGGCTGATCGAGCACAAGGCCTACATCCGGGAGCACGGCGACGACATGCCGGAGATCCGGGATTGGAAGTGGCCGCACTGAGCGCCTCCGCGGCGCCCGCAGGGCGGTCGCCATCTGGGGCGCCTCCTGTCGAGCCCTCGGGGCCCCTGTTGATCCTCCGGGGGGCTTGAGCCCACACTCCCTCATGCTAGCGCTACATTCGCCGCGTTCCTTCCGGGAGGTACAAGCTTGAAGATCTCCATCGTCGGCATGGGGCACGTGGGTTCCACCCTCGCCTACGCCCTGGTCCTCCAGGGCATCTCCCAGGACCTCGTCCTCGTGGACAAGTCCGCGGACCGGGCCCGGGGCGAAGCCCTGGACCTCGCCCACTCCATGAGTTTCTGCAGCTCCAGCGGCTCCGTCCGCTCCGGCGGCTTCGAGGACACCGCGGGCTCGGACGTCCTCGTCCTGGCCATGAGCGTCCCCAGGCTGCCCGAGATGCGGAAGCGCTCCGACCTCGCGGCGGGGAACCGCGGGCTCTACCGGGAGATGATCCCGGCCCTGGCGGGTCTGTCCCCGGATGCCCGGATCGTGGTGATCACCAACCCGGTGGACGCCATGACCTGGTGGGCGATCGAGGACTCGGGCTTTCCCCCCGGGCGGGTCATGGGCATAGGCACGTTGGTCGACAGCGCCCGCTTCCGCATGGAGCTCTCGAGGATCTACAAGATCCACGCCGAGGACATCAGGGCCTACGTCCTGGGGGAGCACGGCCCCTCCCAGTTCGCGGCGGTCTCGGCGGCGAGCGCGGGCGGGGAGCCCATCGTCGACCGGGCCCTGGCCGACGAGCTCTTGGCCAAGCAGGCGGCCGCGGCCGACGAGATCATCGGGACCAAGGGCTACACCAACTTCGCCATAGCCTCTGGGGCCGCGATGGTCGTGGAGAGCCTCGTGAACGACCGCAAGCGCACCATCCCCGTGAGCGTACGCCTGGACGACTACTTCGGGGTCTCGGGGGTCTGCCTGACCGTGCCCTGCGTGCTGGGCGCCGCCGGGGTGGAGCGCGTCCTCAAGCCCAGGCTCGACGAAGGAGAGCTCGCCGCCTTCCGCTCGAGCGCTGCGGCCGTGGCCGAGCTCATCGCCGCGGTCCCGGCTTCCAAGCCCCCGGCCGGAAGGCTAGGCTAGGGCCAGGCTATACCGTCAGGGTATCACTCCGCCTCGAATCGGTATTGGCGAAGCGCTTCCCCTTCGTCGTAAATTGTGGCATCCCGCGACGAGGAGGGGCAGAGAGATGGAAGGACTTGGCTCGGCGACCTCGCTGGGAAGACCGATCGTTTCCTACGCCCTCGCCATAGGCGTGATCGCGGCGGCTTCCTGCCTCTGCTTCGCCCTCCTCCTCGCCGTCCGCAGGCTCACGGGGACCAAGGGGGAATGCGGCCTGGAGAATCGCCACGCCGTCCTCGACCGGGCGGCGCGTCGTCTCGCGATCCCTTCCATCGGAGTCGGGGCTCTCGCGGTCGTCCTGTCGATCCTCAGGATCGGGGAAGCGGCGGAGCGGGTCGCCGGCAAGGTGCTGATAGGCCTGGTGGTGTTCTTCGCGGCGAGGCTCCTGAGCTCCCTGCTGGGGCTCTACCTGGGCAGATACGCGATGAAGGGAGAAGTCGGCGACCGTCGGGAGCGCATGGCGCCCATCGTCGGCTTCCTCAA
>Ga0268360_1002956_pt1 | contig 11727 bp, 10 predicted proteins | sample BioMet11_FD_192465 | JGI IMG/M metagenome (GOLD analysis project Ga0268360, IMG submission 192465) | Sewage microbial communities from Oakland, California, United States - Biofuel 11 (Illumina Assembly) | ecosystem: Engineered > Wastewater > Sewage > Unclassified | place: USA: California... | reverse complement strand
CGAGCTCGTCGACCCCGGCGGGGACGATATCGTAGACTCTGAGCTCATATCCGGCCTTGAGAAGGTTCTTCGCCATGGGCCTGCCCATGATGCCAAGGCCGATGAATCCGATTTTTTCCATAGTTGCACTCCTTCAGAAAAATGATTTATTTTCGCACCGCGGGCGGCTGCGGCGGCGTTCCGCCGCGCGTCACACGGAATGACTGCGGTTGATTTCCTCCATGGCGATTCTCTGGGTATCGAGGTGGGCGAGCATTGCGGCCCGCGCGGCTTCGGGATCGTGCGCGGCGATCGCCTCGCCGATGGCGACGTGCTCGCTGCCCACGGAGCTGGGGATCCTGCCGTTGAGCAGCTCCTGGAAGATGCGGATGCCCTTGACGACCTCCGGAAGAAGGATCTTCAGGATGTCGTTTCCCGTGGTGTCCGCGATCTTGCAGTGGAAGGCGATGTCCCAGTCCCGGTGGTCGACGCCGGTGCGGATGCACTGCTGGATCTTACGGCCCAGCTTCAGGATCTCCTGCGCCTCCTTGTCGGAAGCGCGCTTCGCGCAGAGCGCGGCCGACTCCGGCTCGATCATGACGCGGATCTCAAGCAGGTCCTGCAGCGCCTTGGCCTTGTCGTACTGGAACTCCAGCCCCAGCGGATCGGCGGAAACGCCGGGCTGTCCGTCGATGTACGTGCCGCTTCCCTGCTTGACCACGACGATCCCCCGGGAGCTGAGCGAGCGCACCGCTTCGCGGATGGTGCTGCGGCTGACGTTGAGCTGCTCCATGAGCTTGCTCTCGTTGGGCAGCTTGTCGCCGCGCTCCATGCGGTTCTCCTGGATGTACTGGATGATCTGCTCGGCAGCCTTGTCCGAAAGCGATACGTTGTCCGATCTGATCGATACCATCGCCAAGGGTCACCTCCATACCCGACCGGGTCTTTCCGACTCAGTCGCTCAATACTTTTCTGACCTTGGCCGCCACATCTTCGGGCATGAGGTGATAGCGCTCAAGGAGAAGATCGTAATTTTCGGCGGAACGGCCGAAGGAATCCTGGATGCCCACCATCTCGACGGGGAGCCTGCTGCCGCTGAGCGCCTCGCACACGGCGGAGCCGATGCCGCCGAACACGCTGTGCTCCTCGGCGGTGACGACGCCCTTCATCCCGGCGCAGAAGCCCTTCAGCGCCTCGGTGTCAAGGGGCTTGACGGTGCTCAGGTTCACGACGCGCAGGGAAACGCCCTCCTTCTCCAGCAGCTCCGCCGCCGCCATCGACTGGGAGACCATGACGCCGGAGGCGAAAACCACCGCGTCTTTGCCGTCGCGCACGAGGCTCATCTTTCCGATATGATACTCCTCGTTCGGATCGGTGAACACGGGAAGGTCGTTGCGGTTGATGCGGATGTAGCACGGGCCCTTGTGGGCGCACATGGCCTCGACCATCTTTTCGGTCTCCACCGCGTCGGCGGGAGAGAGGACGGTCATGTGGGGCAGAACGCGCATGAGCGCGATGTCGTCCACGGACTGATGGGTCTTGCCGTCTCCGTAGTCGGAAACGCCGGCGGACGAGCCGCAGACGCGGATATTCAGGTTGGGGATGCAGGCGGAGGAGCGGATCTGGTCGTACGCCCTGCCGGTGGCAAACACGGCAAAGGAGTTGATGAAGGCCTGCTTGCCCGCCAGCGCAAAGCCCGCGGCCATGGCGGCCATGTTCTGCTCGGCGATGCCGACCTGGAAATAGCGCTCGGGATATTTGGCGCCGAAAATGTTGGACATGGTGGACTTACCGAGATCGGCCTCCAGGACGACGATGTCGGCGTCCTTCCCGCCCATCTCGCAGAGCTTTTCACCGTAAGCCTTGCGGCAGTTCAGCTTTTCCATGGTTCAGACCTCCTTGCGCATCTGCGCGATGGCAGCCTGCGCGGCTTCGTAATCTTCCTGGGACAGGCCGGCGTTGTGATACTTCGCCTTGCCTTCGGCAAAGGGGAAGCCCTTGCCCTTGATCGTGTGGGCGAGGATCAGCGTGGGCTGGCCTTTGACCTTGCCCGCGGCGTCCAGCGCGTCCAGAATCTGTCCGGCGTCGTGGCCGTCGATCTCGATGACGTGCCAGCCGAAAGAGGTCCATTTGGCGTTGAAATCATGGATGGGGAACGTGTTCTCGGTGGTGTCGGTGGCCTGGACGCCGTTGCAGTCCAGGATGCCGCAGAGGTTGTCGGCCTTGAAGGCCGCGGCGGCCATGGCCGCCTCCCATATCTCGCCCTCGGACTGCTCGCCGTCGCCCATAATGGTATAGACGCGGGAGTCGCTCCCGTCAAGGCGCAGGCCCAGCGCCATGCCGAGGGAAACGGAGAGCCCCTGGCCCAGAGAGCCGGTGACGGCCTCGATGCCCGGCGTCAGATCCATGTCGGGATGCCCCTGAAGAATGCCGCCCATGGTCTTGACCCTGGCAAGCTCGGCGCGGTCGATATAGCCCAGCTCGGCAAAGCACGCATACTGCGCGAGAACGGCGTGGCCCTTGCTGAAGATGCAGCGGTCGCGGCGCGGGTCCTTCGGATCGGCGAAAACGCGCATGTGCTTGAAATAAAGCGCAGCCGTGATGTCCGCCGCGGAGCAGCTCCCGCCCAGATGCCCCACTTTTCCGGCGGGAAGCATCTCGATGATGTCCGCGCGGATGTCCACGGCTCTTTTCCTGACCTCGCGCTGATCGCTGAGTGTGTAGCCCATTGTTTTTTCCTTCTTCCCTGAAAACATTCGGAAATTTCTTTGAATCCGCGAAAAAGCCGCCGGAATTTTCCCTTCGGGAATCAGAAGAGGCGGTCTGCTTAAAGGCATAAGTCATTATACGTCTTATCACTTTGAGAGTCAACACCCATTTTCGGGGTTTTCGGCGTCTTTTTTTGCATTTGGGAAACGCGGGCGGCCCGTTTTGTGCCGGGCCGCCCGCGCGGCGTCATTTTGCAAACCGGCCGCGGCTGGCCCAGAGGCCCAGCGCCGGATTGGGAACGAAATAGATCTCCTCGCCGTCGGGCATGGTGTTCCAGCCGGGGGCGAGCTTTCTGCGGTCGTAGCGCGCCGACGCCTCCGCCCAGGAGACCGCGCCGAAGTGGACGCTGCGCATCTGCGCCTCGGAAATGTCCCGCACGGCGTAGGTCACGGAGAAGCGCCCGTCCGGGCAGCTCATGATGAGATGGGAGACGGCGCCCATGTTTTCCTGCATATCCCTGTTGGTGCGGAACTGCTCCATGAGCCGGTCGGAGCCGGGGTAGCCGTACCTGCGGATGATGTCGTCCACCGTGGGGTCCTCGCCGAAGCGCTCCACGCCGGGGCCCAGGATCAGGAGCTCGCCGCCGTCGGCCATGGCCATGCGGGTGCGGTAGATGGCCTTGTTGCCGACCCAGGTGGTGCGGAACTCCTCCTCCGGGAGGTAGGCGACGCACTTTCTGATGGGCTTTTCCACCAGGGTGATGTTCTTCTCGGACGCAAGGGCGACGGCGCCTTCCAGCGCGCGCCTGTCCCGGCCGACGAACACGCCGTGGACGAAGATGTCGTTCTCCCTGGCCGTGGTCACGGTGAGGAAGAAGATGAGCGGCAGATCGGGAATGAACCGCTCCAGGCAATAATCGAAGATCCGGCGCACCGGGGAATGGTCGCGGCCCATGTGGTTCTCCACGCCGTTGACCGCCGCGATCATGTGGCACTGGTTGATCATGTCGCTGCCGCCCACGCCGACGAAGAGATTCTTGCTCTCGTTGGACATACCGATGACCTCGTGCGGGACCACCTGTCCGGGCGAGACGATGAGGTCGTATCCGCCCTCCAGCAGGCGGCGGTTGAGCTCGCAGGCCACGGGGGTCGTCCACTTCCCGCCGGTGGCGGCGGAGACGACCTCGGCCGGAACCTCGCCCAGACGGATCACGTCCCCGCGCCAGTGGTGGACGATCATCTCGGAGTAAGGGATCGCCGGATACATCTTCTCCCACTGGGAACGGGAGACGGGCTCGTGGGTGCCCAGGGCGGGCATCACGTCCACCCGGCAGCCCCGGGCGGTCAGGATGCGGTAGTACTCGCAGGTGATGAAGCCCGCCTTGGAGTGGTAGCGGGTGAAATCGGGCGGAAGGATGAGCACCCGCCTGAGCGGACCTCTCCCCTCCAGCGTGCGCTCCACCACGTCCGTGATCTCGGCGTCGGTGAGGCCCGCGTTGGTCTTAGCGATGCGTTCGATATACATGACTGAATTCTCCCTGTCAGGCGTTGTAGGTGGAGGCGGAGGTGCTGCCGCCGCGGCCGGTCCAGTTCGTATGGAAGAACTGCCCGCGGGGCGCATCCACGCGCTCGTAGGTGTGGGCGCCGAAATAATCTCGCTGGGCCTGGAGCAGATTCGCCGGGAGCCGCCCGCAGGTGTAGCCGTCGAAATAGCTGAGCGCGGAGCTCATGGCCGGAGCCGGAACGCCGTGCAGCGCGGCGGCGGCGACGACCTCGCGCCAGGCGTCCTCGCAGCGCTCCACCGTCTTCTTGAAAAACGGGTCGAGGAGCAGGTTCGAAAGCGCCGGGTCGCTGTCGTAGGCTTCCTTGATCTTCCCCAGGAACGCCGAGCGGATGATGCACCCGCCCCGCCACATGAGGGCGATCCCCCCGTAGTTGAGGTTCCAGCCGTAAGTCTTTGCGGCGCTGCGCATGAGGGTATAGCCCTGGGCGTAGGAGATGATCTTCGACGCGTAGAGCGCGCCGCGGATCTTCTCCGCGAAAGCGGCCCTGTCGCCCTCGAAGGGGCGGAGCTTCCTGCCGTAGACGGAGGCCGCGTGCACGCGCTCCTCCTTCATGGCGGAAAGGCTGCGGGCAAACACCGCCTCGCTGATGAGCGTGAGGGGCGAGCCCTCGTCCAGCGCGGCCATGCCCGTCCATTTGCCCGTGCCCTTCTGGCCGGCGGCGTCCAGGATGTTGTCCACGATGGGTTTCCCGTCCTCGTCCCGGCGAGCCAGGATGTCGCCCGTGATCTCGATGAGGTAGCTGTTGAGCTCCCCCTTGTTCCACGCGCGGAAGGTATCGCACATCTCCTCCGGCGTCATGCCCAGCAGCTCGCGCATGAGCTGATAGGCCTCGCAGATGAGCTGCATGTCGCCGTACTCGATGCCGTTGTGCACCATTTTCACGAAGTGGCCAGCGCCGCCCTCGCCCACCCAGTCGCAGCAGGGGGAGCCGTCCTCCACCTTGGCGCTGATGGACTGGAAGATGTTCTTCACGAACGGCCATGCGGCCGGAGAGCCGCCGGGCATGAGGCTGGGCCCCAGAAGGGCGCCCTCCTCGCCGCCGGAAACGCCGGTCCCCACGTAAAGAAGGCCCTTCGATTCCACGTACGCCGCCCGGCGGGCGGTGTCCGGAAAGTGGCTGTTGCCGCCGTCGATGATGATGTCCCCGGGCTCCAGCACCTGCAGCAGCTTTTCGATCTGGTCGTCCACCGCGGGGCCGGCCTTGATCATCATCATGACCTTGCGCGGCTTCTCCAGGTGCTCCGCCAGCTCCTCAAGGCTGTGGCAGCCGATGATGTTCTTCCCGGCGGCCCGTCCGGCCGTAAAGGCGTCCACCTTGGAGACCGTGCGGTTGTATACGGCCACGGTGAAGCCCTTGGACTCCATGTTCATGACCAGGTTCTCGCCCATGACGGCAAGACCGATCAGCCCGATGTCTGCTTTGTTTTTCATAAATTCGGTTCCTTTCCGGCGCGTGCCGCGCTCATATCCCCGCTGAAGGCCGCAAGGCCGCCCGACGCTCCCGGATCATTTCCTTTTCCCGGCGCGATCCGGCGGCATCGGCCTTTTTTCGCCCTATGGGTCACGATACCACCGAATGCGCATATTTTCAACTCTGCACGCCTGTAACCGCGGATTTTTTTGCCTTGGCTGCCCCGCAGCCCGCACGGTTTCCCGTTTTGCGGCCGGCCGCGCGTCTTATACCCCGCTGAAGGCCGTGAAGCCGCCGTCCACCGGGATGATCGCCCCGGTCACGAAGCCGGAGCACCTGTCGTCCAGGAGCCAGAGCAGCGCGCCGACCAGCTCCTCCGGCCGCCCGAGACGCCCCAGCGGCGTGCCCGCCAGGATCTTCCCGGTGCGCGCCGTGGGCGAGCCGTCCGGGTTCCAGAGGAGCGCCCGGTTCTGCTCCGCGGGGAAAAAGCCCGGCGCGATGGCGTTCACCCGAACGCCGCTCCCGCCCAGATAGACCGCGAGCCACTGGGTGAAATTGGCCACCGCCGCCTTGGCGGAGCTGTACGCCGGGGCCTTCGTCAGCGGCAGCACGCCGCTCACGGAGGCGATGTTCACGATGGCGCCGCGCCCGCGCTCCGCCATGTCCCGGGCGAAGAACTTCGTTGTCAGGAACGCGCCGGTCATATTGAGCCCGTATACATAGGAGAAGCCCGCGGGATCCAGATCGAAAAATCCCTTTTTCGGCGGATCGGCCGGCGTCTCCCTTGAAAAGCGCTCCTCGTCGGCGGTGGCGGAGGGATGGTTCCCGCCCGCGCCGTTGACAAGGAACTCGCAGGGGCCGTACACGGCGCGGACGGCCTCGCAGGCCTGCGCGACGCTTTGAGCGTCGGTCACGTCGGCGGAGAACGCCTCCGCCTCGCCCCCGTCCGCCCGGATGGAGTCCGCGAGGACGCGGCCCTTTTCCGGCGAACGGTTCACGATGGCGACCCTCGCGCCGCACGCGGCCAGCGCGCGGCAGAAGCCGCTGCCCAGCACGCCGGAGCCGCCGGTGACGACGGCGGTCTTTCCCGAAAAATCAGGTCTGAACGGCAGTTCCATGCCCGCCCCCTCAGTCCGTGAGGGCGTTGATCTTCAGATAACGCTCAGGATGCGCGGAAAGCTCGCGCACGGCGTCCGGCACCTCGCCGATCTTCACGACCTTGCTGAGGATGGGACGGACGTCGACCTTTCCGGTCTCGATGAGCTCCAGCGCCTCCGGAAATTCGTTTTTGCTGGTGCGGCTGCCCAGGATATCCAGCTCCTTGAGCGTAAAGAGGTTCGTGGGCAGGGGGGTCTCCTGCTTCGGCCAGCCGGTGAGCACGATCTTCCCCGCGAAGGAAACCAGATCCACGGCGCCCCGGATGGCGGAATTGGCGCCGGACGCCTCCACCACGACCTCGGCCATGCGGCCGTCCGTGATCTCCCGGACGCGCGCGAGCGCGTTCTCGCCGGGGATGCAGATCGTGTGCTTCACGCCCATGCTCCGGGCAAAGGCCAGCCGCTCCGCCGAGAGGTCGATGAGGATGGGCTCCGCGCCGTAAGCCATGGCCGACAGCGCATAGAGCAGGCCGATGGCGCCCGCGCCGTTGATGGCGACGTGCTGCCCGGCGGCGACCTTCGCCCTGTGGATGCCGTGGAGGGCGATGGTCAGCGGCTCCGACATGGGCGCCAGCTCCCAGCCGATGGAATCCGGAATCCGGATCAGCATGTGGGCGGGATGGACGAAATACTCCGTCATGCCGCCGTCCGTATGGACGCCCAGGCACTGAAGGTGCTCGCAGCAGTTCGTGCGGCCGATGGAGCAGGGGTAGCATTTCCCGCAGTAGAGGTACGGATCCACGACCACACGGTCGCCCGCCCGGATGCCGTTCGGGTTCTCGCCGATCTCCTCCACCACGCCGGCCAGCTCGTGGCCGATGATGCGGGGATAGCTCACCAGCGGGTTCGTGCCGCGGAAGGCGCCGATGTCGGATCCGCAGATGCCCATGGATTTAATATGGATGAGGGCGTACCCGTCCCGGTTCTGAGGCTTCGGAAGCTCCGTGATGCAGATGTCGTTCGGGGCCTTCAGGTAGACGGCTTTCATGACCTTGCACTCCTTTCCTTCGGCAAAAGCGCCGCGTTCGATTATTCCTTGTTCCTGTATGCCGAGTCGAAATCCCACGGCATGCCGCCGCAGAGGCAGCCGCCGTCGATGACGTAGTTGGCGCCGGTCATGTAGACGGAAGCGTCGGACGCCAGCATGGCCACCAGGCCCACCAGCTCCTCCGGCGTTCCGGGGCGGCGCATGGCGATGCGGTCGCGCAGGTAGTCGCCGCGGGTGGGATGATCCCAGGTGACCTGGGTGAGGGGGGTCAGGATATGCCCGGGGGACACCGCGTTGGCGCGGATTCCCCACTCGGCCCACTCCACGGCCATGGAGCGCGTCAGGGCGACGACGCCGCTCTTGGTCGCGCCGTACACGCTGCATCCGCCCAGCATGGCGGTGGCGTTGTGGGAGCCGATGTTGATGATGTTGCCGCTGTGACGCTTGATCATATGCTTCGCCACGGCCTGGGACACGAAGAACACGCCCTTGAGGTTGATGTCCATGATCTTGTCGTAGGTGGACTCCTTCACGTCCAGCAGTCCCTCGCGCTTGTTGATGCCGGCCACGTTGACCAGCACGTCGATGCGGCCGAACTCGGCGGCGACGGCATCCACGGCCTTGCAGATGCTCTCCAGGTCCGTAACGTCCATCAGGTACGAGCGGGCCTGCCCGCCCTCGGCCCTGATGTCGCTCTCCAGCGCCTTGAGGCCCTTTTCCGACAGGTCGCAGTTGCACATGGTCGCGCCGATGCCGGCCATCCCTCTGGAAAGCGCCGCGCCGATTCCGCCGGCCGCGCCGGTCATGAGGATCACTTTCCCCTCCAGGGAAAACAGCTTTTTCAGGTTCTCGTCAACAGACATCCGTATTGTTCCTCTCTTCCGTGAGTTTTCTGGTTTTTGCGCTGTTTTTCTCTTGTTCCGCACGATTTTCCGGGCCGAACGGGTTGCTCCGGATCCCCCTCGGCCCAGCGGGAACCGGCGCTGTTTTCAAAAAAAGTCTGTCAATCTGTTGAATTTCCCAAGCACATAGTATATATTATCAGCCAAAACGACTTCCTGTGTCTTCAATATGGTAACACGTCTGACAATTTTGTCAATAGAGTCCACAGAAATTAATCGGAGGTACAAAGATGAAAGGCATCAGCGGAAAGACAACCATCGTCACAGGCGGGGCCAAGGGCATCGGCAAGGGCATCGCGAAGCGGCTGGCCGATGAGGGCGCGAAGCTCGTCATCGTGGACATCGACCGGGAGGCCGCCGAGGCGGCCGCGGCGGAGTTTCGCGCGGCGGGCGGCGCCGCCGAAGCATACGCGGCCGATCTTTGCAGCGTGGCGGAGATCGACGCCATGATCCAGTACGTCCACGGCAAGTACGGCAGCATCGACATCCTGGTCAACAACGCCGGCGTGCAGATCCGCGAATGGGCCACGGATTTCGATGAAAAGAAATTCGACCTCATCATGGACCTGAACCTGAAGGCCTATTACTTCGCGGCGCGGGCCGCGGCCCGGTATATGAAGGAGCAGCCGAACGGCGGCGTCATCGTCTGCACCTCCTCCGGCAACTCCGAGCGCTTCACCTCCCGCCGCTCTCCCTACAACATCTCCAAGGCGGCCGTGAACGGCCTCGTGGGCACGCTGGCCGTGGAGTGGGGCCGCTACAACATCCGCATCAACGGCATCGCCCCCGGCTACGTCCTGACCGACATGGTGAAAAAGGGCATCGAGGACGGCGTCATCGATATGGAGCGGAATTTCCAGGTCATCCCCATGAAGCGCATGATTTCCGTGGAGGAGATCGCCGCGGGCGCCTGCTTCCTCGCCTCCGGGGAATCCAGCGGCGTCACCGGCCAGGTGCTGTTCATCGACGGCGGCTGGAACCGCGCCGGCCTGCCCGAAGGCCGCGATATGTGATCCCGGTCCGATCAGCCAAAAGCGGCCGGCCTTCCGGCCGAATGTGAAAAGGAGGTCCCGTCATGAACGAAACTCCGTATTACGGCCCTGCGTCCCGCATCTTCAGCGTCGAGGGGAAGAAAGCCGTCGTCACCGGCGGCAGCCGCGGCCTCGGCCGCGAAATGGCGCTGTGCCTCCTCGAAAACGGCTGCGACGTGTTCCTGCTGGCCCGCAATCCCGCTCCCTGCGCCCAGGTGGAGGCGTATGCCCGTTCCATCGGGCGCGAATGCCGCTCCCTGGCCTGCGACGTGACGAAAAGCGAAGACGTCGCCGCCGCGGTGGACGCGGCTTTGGCGGCCATGGGCCGCATCGACATCCTCATCAACGCCGCCGGCAGCAACATCCTGCATTTCCTCGAGGACATGGACGACGGGAGCTGGGACACGGTCGTCCGCACGAATCTGACCTCCGTCTTTCTGATGACGCGGGAGACCGTGCGGCGCGCCATGCGCCCCCAGCGCTACGGCAAGATCATCAGCCTCTCGTCGGTCAAGGCGTTCCTCGGCACGGCGCTCACGGGCCATTCGGCATACTGCGCGGCCAAGGCCGGCGTCACCATGCTGACGAAGCAGCTCGCCTGCGAGACGGCGGCGGACGGGATCACCGTCAACGCCATCGCCCCAACTTTCATCAAAACGGACATCAACGCCGCGCTGCTGGAGGATCCGTCCTTCCGCGGCCCGCTGGTGAAACGCATCCCCGTCGGGCGCATCGGGGAATTCCGCGACCTGTGCGGCCTCACGCTGCTGCTCGCCTCCGACGCCTCGCAGTTCATCACCGGCCAGACCCTGATGCTGGACGGCGGGCTCACCGCGCGGCAGGAATAAACCGCCGGAAACGGGCGCCGTTTAAGGGCATTTTGCCATCGTCATTTTCACCAAAATTCCGCTCAAGCAAAAAATTACCACAAAAAACTTCTCTCTCGTCCGCAAATTTTTGTTGACATTCGCGCCTCCGCTGATATAATGACCTTACTTTATAAATCATACGTCTGCTCTTTCCCCCGCCTCCGCTGAAGAGCCCCGGCGCGGGGAGGATCCGTTAAAAAACGTCAGATGTATTACCAGCTGCGTTTCTTCCTGTCCGATCCCGTTTTTCCCGCCAGCCCCGTGAACCCGTCAATGACGGCCGCAGCCAGCGGCCGTTGGAATTGAACAAAGAAAGAGGAAAACAAAAATGAAAAAAGCCGTTACCTTGATTCTCAGCATCGTTCTTGTCCTGACGCTCCTCGCCAGCTGCGGCTCTGCCGGCACGACCTCTTCGGCCGCGTCCTCCGCCGCCTCCTCCAAGGCTTCCTCCTCCGCAGCGTCCTCTTCCACGGCCTCCTCCTCCGCCGCCTCCTCGTCCTCCGCGGCGGCCTCTTCCGCCGCCGGCACCTTCGACAAGAAGTACGAGTGGCACCTGGCCACCACTTACAGCAGCACCGACTCCGCCACGCTTGCCTATAAGAAGTTCGCGGAGCTCCTCAGCCAGAAGACCAACGGCATGGTCACCGTGGACATCGACTCCGACGGCGCGCTGGGCGGCGAGAACGACACCATCATGAGCGTCTCCGCCGGCGACCTGGAGTTCGTCGGATCCGGCACCGGCCCCGTCTTCCTCTACACTCCCGAGTACAGCTTCCTGATGGGCGTGTTCCTGGTAGACACCTACGAGCAGTGGACCAAGCTGTGGGAAAGCTCCACGCTTGACGGCTGCCGCACCAAGCTCGCCAGCGACCACAACATCGTGAACGTCAGCGGCTTCGGCTATCGCGGCTACCGCAACTACACCTCCAACAAGAAGTTCACCAACGCCTCCGAATTCGCCGCCGCCGGCATCAAGATGCGCATGAACACCAACCCGAACTGGATGGCCTCCTGGAACGCGCTGGGCTGCACCTGCGTGACCATCGCCCTGGGCGAGCTCTATTCCTCCCTCCAGAACGGCACCGTGGACGCGGCCGAGGGCCCCTGGACCCAGGAT
>Ga0268360_1002954_pt1 | contig 11749 bp, 9 predicted proteins | sample BioMet11_FD_192465 | JGI IMG/M metagenome (GOLD analysis project Ga0268360, IMG submission 192465) | Sewage microbial communities from Oakland, California, United States - Biofuel 11 (Illumina Assembly) | ecosystem: Engineered > Wastewater > Sewage > Unclassified | place: USA: California... | reverse complement strand
GCCTCAGGGTCCAGCATCAGAGTTCCAAGCACAGCTTCCTCTATATCAGGAGCTTGCGGCACTTTATTTCCCGTCTCAAGACCGGCCACTTCCATCTCTTTATTGCGTGCCTCCAGAGTTCTCTCTCTGTTCTGAGCCGCCCTTCTGGGACCAAAAACTTTGCCGTTAGAATCTGCCATAGTTATATTTTCAGTTTATTAAGTGCTTTTATAATTGCCGCAACGCCCATATCTATCTCATCATCCGTTATGCAAAGCGGCGGCGCAATTCTGAATGAAGTTGGCTGAAACAGAAACCAGTCTGTTAGCACTCCCTCATCCAATAGCAAATATAATATTTGTTTTGCCAGGTCTGCGCTCCCCAAATCCACGGCTATTAGCAGTCCCGCTGCACGTATCTCTTTTACAAGAGGATGCGAACCTAAAGCCTGTACAATTCTTGCGCTTTTTTTATCAACATCTTGTAACCATGGCTGTGTTAATAAAAGTTTCAAAGAGGCTAATGCTGCGGCGCAACACACCGGATGACCTCCAAAAGTTGTGATATGACCAAGAGGGGGATTATCCTGCCAAACACTCATTAGTTCATTGCTTGCAACCAGTGCTCCGAGAGGGAGACCGCCCCCCAAAGCCTTTGCAAGCACCAAGATATCAGGAATCACACCGCAATTTCCTCCGGACGCAGCTCCGTATTTTTGGAAAGCAAACATTTTTCCGGTGCGGCCAAACCCGGTCTGAACTTCATCATAAATGAGCAAAGCTCCTTTGACCGTGCATTTTGCACGCAACGCCTCCAAGAAACCCGGCTGTGGAATTTGCACTCCCCCCTCACCCTGAACCGGCTCAATTATTACGGCTGCAGTACTTTCTGTAATAGCATCCAATGATTTAACATTGTTGAATTCTATGTAATTGACCATTGGCAGAAGCGGACGGAAAGCATTTTTAAACTCCTCCGCACTCATCAGACTCATAGAGCCTTGCGTACTCCCGTGATATGCGTTTTTACAGGCTATTATTTCTCTGCGGCCTGTTGCACGTTTTGCTAGTTTCATTGCAGCCTCGTTTGCCTCGCTGCCGCTGTTTACATAGTAGACGCTTTGCAAACTATCCGGAAGAATAGATGTAAGCAACTTGGCATGAAGTACTTGGGGAGACTCTATCATCTCACCGTAAACCATTAAATGAGCATAATTTTCCATCTGCTCCTTAACGGCATCTATAACTTCTCTGCGGCCATGACCAACGTTGCTGACGGACACACCGGAAATAAAGTCCAAATAACGTCTCTCCGGCGAGTATAAAAAAACACCCTCAGCCCTAACTATGTTTAATCCAAGCGGTTTTGAGGATGTTTGTGCAACGTGCTTAAAGAAAAGTTCCCTTAATATTGTAGGTTCCTGTTCCATAACACTATGTTGTTCGGAAATTTATGCTTCTTTGCATAAGTTTCCGGTTTGTCTCCTTATTTTTTTGTAGCCTTTTTTGCTGCAGGTTTTGTCTCCGCCTCTTTTGCGGAAGTCTTAGTTGACTTTTTAACTTCCTTAGCAATAGGTGCTTCAGCCTTTGGAGCGCTCTTCTTCTCCTCCTCTTCTTCATCAAACTTCTCGCTAACCAAAATTCTTCCGCAATATTCGCAAACAATTATTCTCTTGCTGCTCTCAATATCTATCTGTCTTTGAGGAGGTATCTTATTAAAGCAACCGCCGCACGCACCACGTACAACCTTGACCACGGCCATCTTGTTGCGGGCATTGGATCTTACTTTTTCATACGCTGCAAGCATACGAGGATCTATCTGAGACTGAATCTCTTCTGATTGCTTAAGCAAATCCTTCTCCTCTCTCTCCGTCTCCTTTACAATGCCGTCAAGTTCCTTCTTTTTGTTAGCCAAATCCTCCTGACGTCCCGTAAGTTCTGTTATCTCAGCGTTGTAAATTTCTTTTCTCTCTACAAGAATCTTAGTATTGTCGGCAATCTTCTTTTCTGAAAGTTGACTGTCAAGTTCTTGATATTCTATTTCCTTGGAAAGAGAATCAAACTCTCTGTTATTCTTAACATTATTACGCTGCTGCTCGTATTTCTTTATAGCTGCTTTTGCGCCAACAATGTCCTGTTTCTTTGAAGCTATAAAAGCCTCAATATCTTTAACCTCTTTTGCCAAAGATGCAATCTTTGCCTTATGTCCAAGAATCTCATCTTCAAGGTCTTGTACTTCCAAAGGAAGCTCACCTCTCAACATATAAATCTTGTCTATTCTGGAATCTGTTTTCTGAAGCTCATAAAGGAGTTTCAGCTTTTTCTCCATACTGTCGGGATCCAAATTCTTAGAGATCTGAAGAGATACAAAGGTCTCGCCCTTAACTACCTTGGGGCTAACCGTCTTTATTGCCTGTTTTGTTGCCATATTCTATAAATCAACGCCGCGTGAATTGCAGCAGTAATTATTCTTTAATTCTGTCCTCACCTATAACTTCCAAATAATATATTAGAAATGATAAATCGGGCTTTTATCCCTTTTGCTCAAAGAGACCGCAAATTTAGAAAAATTTTTCTTAACAATACTCTCCAAAAGAGCAACCGCCTCCCATTCACTCTCATAATGTCCAATATCCAGAATCATAAAGCCCTCCGGCTGGTAAAAATTATGATGGCTGACATCCGCCGTAACCAGTACCTGGGCTCCCGCCGCAATTGCGTCTTTTGCAGAACCCTGACCGGAACCGCTGCTAACCGCCACTTTTGTGATTTTGCCTGCGGCCGCTGCTATCCTGCCATCTGTTGCGATGCTGTATCCGATCGGCTTTGAACATCTTAGATATTTAAGGCCAAACTGCTTCTTCACAAATTTAATGAACTCCTCACCATTCATGCCTTTCCCCGCTTTTTCTCCGCTATTGCCTTTTAAGGTCCCGACAGTTTTTAATGTGCCAACCACTCCAAAGCCGTCCGGACTCAGCACTTTGCAATTCTGCAAATTTAACCTTTTGGCCATCAAATCATTAAGACCTCCGCGCGCTTTATCAAGGGGCGTATGGCTGGAATAAATTGTAATATTATTTTTAATTGCCGTTGCAATAGAGCGTCCTTGCAGACTCTCTGAGGAACAAACATTATTGTAAAGCACACTTCTGCATCCCCCAAAAATCAGCGGATGATGAGTCAGAATCATATCACAATTCCGCTCAACCGCCTCTTCAACAACATCCAAAGTGCAATTTAAGGCTATAAGCACTTTATGTACAGCCGCTTGCGGGTCACCAACGGAAAATCCGCTGTTGTCCCACTCGGCCTGTGCGCTAAGCGGGGCAAACTTTTCCACTGCCCTTGCTATGTCAATTGCCCTTACCATATTCACCGTTTTTGCTTTTTCTTTTGGCATTGCCCCTGATGTTCCTTCCATTATTGATCCTCCGGAAAATCGACTGATTCATCATCATTGTTGCCCGCGTTGCCTGCACCCTCTGAGTCATCTGCAACTTCCATGCCTTCAGTAAATTGTCCGATAACGCTCTGCAACTTCCCCTTAATAGAACTCAACCTGGTAATTACCTCCAGCCGCTTATCCTCACCCGTAACATTGTCCTTCATCCTGCGCTCCGCCCCTTCCAAAGTCATACCTAAATCCTTCACAAAGTGATGAATAAGCTTAAAATTCTCAACATCTTTTGCCGTAAACAATCTGTTGCCCTTCTTATTGCGGGCCGGCTTAATAAACCGAGGAAACTTCTCCGCCCAAAAACGCACAAGAGAAGCGTTCTCCTTCAGCAGATCTGAGACCTCCCCTATAGTGTAATATACTTTTCCGCTTTCCGACATAACATCAGCAAATATAATGAATTTTGATTATCACTTAAAGTTTTTGTTGATGTAGGCGGCACAGCCATAACCCGCAGCTATAATCTTTAATCCAATGACTGGCCGGTGTTTTGTGCCGCAGAAACTACATCCATGTAGGCGTGAGCATCCAGCTTTCCAAAGAAATAATGGACCGGATTCATATAGCGGCCATTGAAGATTACCTCATAGTGTAAGTGCGGCGCCATGGACATGCCGGACATCCCTACGCGCCCAATAACCGCTCCCTGTTTAACGCTCTGTCCCGCACGCACATATATAATTCCCACATTTGCATACCTGGTTCTGTATCCGTTCTGATGATTGATGCTGAAAGTTTTACCTCCACTGCGGTCCTCACCTTTTCCCATTTTTTCAACCACTCCGTCAGCCGGCGCAAGAATCTCGGTTCCGGTAGCTGCGGGCAAATCAAGTCCGTTATGTGCAACAATACTCTTAAAAAAGGGATTAATTTTTTTCCCGACAGATGCTCCGACCTGTTGAACTGCAAAATTATTTATCGGGACAATAGAGGGGATATTTCTTACGCTGGCTCCTAAAAACTTGAATGCCTTTTTGATTGAATCAATTGATGCCTTAACTTCTTGCGCAGATATCAACGCCGTGTCCAGCCGACTTGTCATCATCTTTACAATACGTTTATTCTTAACGGTATCCAAGTCATAATTATAACCTTCAACTCTTTTGGCAAGAGGAGAATAATCCGGAGGGTCCGCATTAAAAATTGTGTGGTATACATCTCTATCCTTCTCCTGCAAAGACGCAACAGTCCCGTTCAGCACAACAAGTTGTTTCTGCATTTGCCTGTATTCCTGCTGCATAGCACGATTCTGCCGCATGATGCGTCTATCCTTGCCGGTATATATGATGCTGGAAAAAACAAAATAATAAAGAATAGTAAGTAAGATACTTGCAATTAAATACTTGGTTATTAACCATATGAGGCCGCGTGTGGTAAGTTTGTCTTCCACAAATTTGAGCTGTTCTTTGCTGAACCTGTATTTATTTTTCTTTGCCATTATTGCTTCTTAATCATACGCTCATACTCCTGAGGAGATGTATCCTTCTTAAAATAATTCATAGGATTCACCTTACTCCCGCGATACTCCACTTCATAATGCAAATGCGTTCCGGTACTGCGTCCGGTACTTCCCATCAATGCAATCTGCTGACCTCTCTGCACATACGCACCCGGCCTTACTAAAGCTCTTGACAGGTGAGCATATCTTGTCCTGTATCCGAAACCGTGATCTACCACAATCTCATTGCCATAGCCAAAAAATGAATAATCAACCTCGGCAACTCTTCCGTTGCCGGTAGCATAAATCGGCTCACCCTGATGTCCCGCAAAATCTACCCCGGTATGCATTCTACCCCCGCCTTCAATAGGATCTACTCTGACACCAAAACCGCTGGAAAATTTTATGTGATTTAAAAAAAGCGGCGGAATTGTAGGAACACAGGACGCCATTTCTCCCGCTCTCTTTGCCATCTTGGAAACATCCTCATAACTAAGAGACTGCACATACGCCTTTTTATATAGCATATCCATTTTCATATTGGAAGCAACCATAAAATCAGAGTTTGCATAATTTTGCAGCCAGACGTATTTTTCCGGAAATTGGTAACCTGCATTACGCTCCTCCGCAGGGATTTCATCCATACCAAAGATTGGACGGTAAACATTATTGTCCCTCATCTGCAGCTCCTGCAAAATATGTCTGTTTGCATCCATTCTCCTGTCCAGAACTTCCAGCCTTGAACGCAGTCTTGCCGTAGTTTGACGCAGCTGAACCGTACGCGGGGTCTCCAGCTTAAAAACCTTGATATACAAGAAATACCAGCATCCCGCCGCAAGCAAAGAGAGCAGGAACATAATCATGCCCTTGCTCAATCGCTTCATAAAGGGAACTTTGTGAAGCTCATATGCAAGCGTCTCTGCATTAAATTCATATCTCTTTTTAACTGCCATTAGGATGACAAATTTAAATCAAATAGTTATTTTTGCAAATTACATGCAAAAGTGAAATATGATGACGTCAAAAGAAATACGAGCAGAGTTTTTACGCTTCTTTGAATCAAAGCAGCACAAAATTGTCCCCTCCGCACCAATGATTGTGAAAAATGACCCAACGCTGATGTTTACCAACGCGGGTATGAATCAGTTTAAGGATATATTCCTTGGAAACGCACCGGCATTTGCAAAACGTGCGGCCGATTCTCAGAAGTGCCTGAGGGTTAGTGGAAAGCATAATGATCTGGAAGAAGTAGGACACGACACCTACCACCACACAATGTTTGAAATGCTTGGCAACTGGAGCTTTGGAGATTACTTTAAAGGGGAGGCAATTGAGTGGGCATGGGAGCTTCTTACCGGAGTCTTTAAGCTAAATCCCGACAGATTATATGCTACTGTTTTTGAGGGAAGCAAAGAGGACAAAGTTGAGATGGACAGCGAGGCTAAAGAAGCCTGGCTCAAGTATTTGCCGGAGGAGAGAATTTTGCTTGGCAATAAGCATGACAACTTTTGGGAGATGGGAGATATGGGGCCCTGCGGAACTTGCAGTGAGATTCACATAGATTTGAGAGATGATGCAGAGCGGGAAAAACTTCCCGGAAAAGAGCTGGTCAACAAATCCAATCCTCTTGTCATTGAGATTTGGAATCTTGTATTCATGCAGTTTAACAGAAAAGCAGACGGCACCCTTGAACCGCTTCCTCATAAAAACGTAGATACCGGAATGGGGTTTGAGAGATTATGCATGGCAATGCAGGGGAAGAAGAGCAATTATGACACGGACGTTTTCACCCCGCTTCTGGACAAAATCGGAGAACTTACAGGTACAGATTATAAGACTGCAAATGAGAAAGTTAGAATTGCAATGAGAGTTATTGCAGACCATACAAGAGCAATCACTTTTTCTATTGCGGACGGCCAACTTCCTTCTAATGTAAAGGCCGGTTATGTAATCAGAAGAATTTTAAGACGCGCAGTGCGATATGCATATACATTCCTTAACGTTAAAGAGCCGTTGCTGTATAGGCTTGTGCCAACGCTAGTTGCACAGATGGGAGATGCTTATCCGGAGATTAAAAAACAACAGCAGCTTATAGAAAAAGTCACAAAAGAAGAAGAGGATGCTTTCTTAAAGACCTTGGACAGAGGCATTAAGATGATGGATGACTTGGTTGCAAAATGCAAAGGGGAAGCAGCAAAGGGCAATGCGGAAACAGGAATTACGGCTGGAATCAGCGGAACAGATGCATTTGTTTTGTATGACACATTCGGGTTCCCGATAGACCTTACTGAGCTGATAGCCAAAGAGAACGGATTGGTTGTTGACTTAAAGGGATTTGAGGTGGAGCTTGGAAAACAAAAAGCAAGAAGCAGAAATGCGGAGAGCAAAAAAGAGGGTGACTGGATAGAAGTATATCCATATACAGAACCTGTTTTCACAGGTTATGACAACGTTGTTGAGCATGGTGTTAAAATTCTGAAATACAGAGACGTAAAGACAAAGGGCAAAGAAATTTTTCACATTGTTTTGGACAAGACTCCTTTCTATGCGGAGAGCGGCGGACAGGTTGGCGATACAGGTTACATTGTGGCAGAAAACGGAGGCAACACACAAAATGACAAACCTGTCGGGAACATAAAAATTCTCAACACAATAAAAGAAAACGGACTTACAATTCATGTTGCGGAGCAATTGCCTAACGATGTAAAAGCTTTATTTACAGCGCAAATAGATGAGAAAAAAAGAGCACGCACAACTGCAAACCACAGCGCCACTCACTTGCTGGATTTTGCATTAAGAAAAGTTCTTGGCACTCATATTGAGCAGAAGGGTTCTTATGTTGATTCTCATATTTTAAGATTTGACTTTTCACATTTTGAAAAAGTAAGTCCGGAAAAATTGAGAGAAGCGGAGAAAATAGTGAATGCAATGATTCGCGCAGACTACGTAAAAGATGAAAGACGCAATGTGCCAATTGAAGAGGCCCGCAAGAGCGGTGCAATTGCTTTATTTGGAGAAAAGTACGGCAATAATGTGCGAATAATAAAATTTGGAGATTCTGTTGAATTTTGCGGCGGAACACATATTGCATCTACAGGAAGAATCGGGTGGTTTAAAATAATTTCAGAGAGTGCAATTGCCGCAGGCGTAAGGAGAATTGAGGCAACAACCGGAGAGAGTGCAGAGGAGCTGGAATATGCAGCGGAAGATATACTGATTTCCATAAAAGAGCTTTTCCATAATGCACCTAATGTGATTGAGAGTGTACGCAAACTGCTTACTGATAATGAGCAGTTTAAAAAGGATGCCGAGCAGATGGTTAAGGAGAAATCCGCTGAAATGAAGAACAAGCTTATCTCTCAGGCGCAACATGTCGGCGGATTGGATTTGATGGTTTTGAGAGGACCGTATCCGGCGGAGATTGTAAAGAATATTGCGTTTATGATTAAGGCGGAGACAAAACACTCTGTATTTATCGGTGCAAGTAATTTTGATGACAAGCCGACACTTACGGTAATGTACACAGATGACCTTGTTGCTCAAGGTTTTAATGCCGGCAAAGATATTAGAGAGGCCGCCAAATTTATTCAGGGAGGCGGCGGAGGTCAGCCTTTCTTTGCAAGTGCGGGCGGCAAAAAGGTTGACGGACTTGAAGCCGCAGTGGAATGCCTTGTTAATTTGATTAAAAAGTAATGAATTTTAAGGGCAAGAAAATAAACCGCAATATCCTGCATATCAAGACAATAGACTTGTATATGCTAAAGTCGTTTTTAGGCCCGTTCATCCTCACATTCTTAATTGTCACCTTTATCCTTATGATGCAATTCCTATGGCTATACATAGATGAGCTTGTCGGAAAAGGGTTAAGTTTTGGAATTATTGTAGAATTTATGGGATGGGGGTGCTGCACGCTAATCCCTTTGGCACTGCCGCTTGCAACATTGCTGGCATCCATAATGACAATGGGAAACCTTGGAGAAAACAGTGAACTGCTTGCCATGAAAGCGGCCGGTATTTCTCTGCAAAGAATAATGATGCCTCTTTCCTATGTTGCCATATTCATAGTTGTCGGAGCCTTCTTTGCATCAAACAATTTGATTCCGGTTGCATACAATAAAATTTATACTCTAAGAGAAGACATTGGAAAAACCAAGGATGAAATAAAAATCCCGACGGGTGTATTTTACAGTGGAATAGACGGTTATACAATAAGAGTAACAAAACGCGACGAGAATGATCTGATGCACGGCATAATGGTTTACAACCACACAAAAGACAATGGTAATGTTGACTTAACGGTTGCAGACTCCGGGCGTTTTTCTCTTTCAGAGGACAAAAAAAGTTTGGTTATCATTCTGCATCACGGAACCAATTATCAGGAGACTAATAAGATAAACTTTGCAGACACCTCACTTGCCGTACAAAAGATACAATTTAAGTATCAGATGTTTGCAATACCGCTGCAAAACTACGCTTTTCAGAAATCAGACAAGGCAAGGTATGGAAACGAGGTCATGGCCAAAGACTTAAAGCAACTTAAATATGACAGGGACTCTCTGACAAAAGAGTATTCCAAAAGTTTGGACATGCAGACTTCCAGAGCATTGACCGGAGATATCCTCATACATACCGATCAGCTGGATACGGCAAGAAACAAGGGATATAAAAAGTCCGTTTCTCCCGAGGCTTTGTTTAAGTGGACAAATAAAAATCAGGAGAGAAACTCTTATAGGGAGGCTATTAGCAATCTGGAAATTCAAAGAAATACCGCGGAATTTTATGCCGCAGAACTTTACAATTCGGCATATCCGTTAAGACGCACAAAAATAGAGAGTTATAGAAAATTCACTCTGTCAATCGCATGCCTGATTTTCTTCTTCATTGGCGCCCCTATTGGTGCAATTGTGCGCAAAGGAGGACTCGGCACACCTGCTATTATTTCCATTTTGTTCTTTGTATTGTACTGGGTAGTAGACATTAGCGGGAAAAAACTGGCAAACGACGGAGCCATTGGTCCGTTTGAAGGTGCATTTATCTCCACACTTGTGCTCGCCCCTATCGGAGCATTTTTGACTTGGAAATCTACTAAAGATTCTGCATTGTTTAATCCGGAAGTAGTTTTCCATAACATTGGTAATTTCTTCAAAGGGTTATTCAGCAAGGCCAAGAGACTGCAGCTAAGAGTGGAAAAAGAGGAACAGCGCAAAGAGGCTGAACGCGAGGACCGTGAGTGGCATGAGAGAGAAGCCGTGGAGAAGGCGAGCGCAGACACAAATGCTGCTGAAAACGCAATGAACAGTTAACCGGCATGATTCAACCTCAGGTATTATTAAATGAATCAAATGAAAATAGAAAAAATCATATACATGGGCACTCCGGAATTTGCGGTTGCCCCTCTTAAAGCACTGCTGGACAATGGCTACAATGTTGTGGCAGTTGTTACGGTTCCGGACAGACCAAAAGGCCGCGGGCTTCAACTTGCGGAGAGCGATGTGAAAAAATTTGCATGTTTAAACAATATTCCCGTGCTTCAGCCGGAAAAATTAAGAGATGAATTTTTTCTAAAAGAACTTGCCGCTTTTGATGCAGATATCTTTATTGTTGTGGCTTTTAGAATGTTACCGCAGTGCGTATGGCAGATGCCTAAGTTTGGAACATTCAATCTTCACGGTTCTTTGTTGCCGAGCTACAGGGGCGCCGCTCCTATCAACTGGGCAATAATGAACGGAGAAAAAGAGACAGGGGTTACAACGTTTTTCATTGACGAGCAGATAGATACCGGGAAAATTTTAATGCAGGAACATTGCCGTATTGAATCGCGTGAGACGATGGGCACTCTGCATGACAAGCTGATGTCAATGGGTGCGAGCCTTGTTGTAAACACGGTGCGCGGACTTGAAGCCGGGACGTTGAAGGCTGTTTCCCAGGATGATATGACTTCTTGTAATGCTGCTGCTAACGGTTCAAGCTCGCTGAAGCCTTGCCCCGCTCCAAAAATCACAAAGGAGACCTGCCGAATTGATTGGAATAGAAGCGCACAACAAATTGATGCTCAAGTACGCGGACTTTCCCCATATCCTGGCGCTACCGCTGTCCTTGAAGAAAAAGAAACTATCAGTGAAACTTCAAATACTGACATAAACTCTAGCGCCAAAAAATCTATTGAAGTAAAAATTTTCTCAACGGATCTGTGCAATACCGCTTCTGAAAAAGACTCGGCTGCCTGTACGGCAATTGCTGAAAATAGCTCGGGATCTTGCGATGCACTTTTGCACAAAAAATCTGTCGGGAGCCTGACAACAGACGGCAAAACATACATCCGTATCATTTGCGGAGACGGCAACCAACTAGAAATAAAGGAATTGCAGATAGCAGGCAAAAAGAGAATGAAAACAGAAGACTTTCTGCGCGGCTTCCGCGGAATTGACAACTACAAGAGCCAGTTAAACAAATAACCGGACAGAATAATAAACAGCGTTATTGTTCCAAAGAAAATTCCAATCAGTTTCCAAGTCATTACTTTTTTAAGCAACGTTGCCTCAGGCAATGATAAGCCGACAACCGCCATCATAAAAGAAAGCGCCGTTCCAATTGGTATCCCCTTAGCCACAAACACCTCTATAACAGGCACAATACCCGCCGCATTCGCATACATGGGCACTCCAAGAATAACAGACAACGGGACTGCATACCAGTTGCTTTTAGACATGTGTTGCTGGAAAAATCCTTCAGGAACATAACCGTGAATTGCACCGCCTATAGCAATACCAATAATAACATAAAGCAACACTCCTTTTACAATTCCCCACGAATCATGAATAATACCAGGGAGACGCTGCATAAAAGAGGCTTTATCTCTTTCCCACTGCTCAG
>Ga0268360_1002952_pt1 | contig 11760 bp, 10 predicted proteins | sample BioMet11_FD_192465 | JGI IMG/M metagenome (GOLD analysis project Ga0268360, IMG submission 192465) | Sewage microbial communities from Oakland, California, United States - Biofuel 11 (Illumina Assembly) | ecosystem: Engineered > Wastewater > Sewage > Unclassified | place: USA: California... | reverse complement strand
GCAATTTCTGTTTGTCACGAACATCATTTGATATATGGGCCACCTCGATCTAATCAGTATGATACTGAAAGCAGGCTGGTTCTTCGGTCTCAGCCCTTCCCCCATCGTTGTCACCATTGACGGGTTGGCACCAGTTGATTGGAAATCAACTCGGTTCTTGTTTTTTGACCTCGATCCTTTCAGGTTAAGGATCGGCCGTACGACAACGGCACTGAGACTGGATAAACTGCAAGGCCCCCATAACATTAATAGCTGTTTTGGAAACTTCTCTTGAGTTTAAACGAAGACTTGTCATCGCTACTTGAGCAACTTCAAAGTCTTTTTCATTACTGATAAACAATATCTGTATAAATAATGACGAAATGAAGCTGGTTTCCTTGGTGTTATCTGAAAACATGACGAATAATCATTTTGGTATAGATAATATTTACTCTGATTATTTTGAGTAAAATGTATCACCAAAGTCATGTTGACTTTTTCGGAAAAACAAAGCTGAAGATTCAAGCGCGGTGAAGATGATGATGTGTCGGTGACGCATCAGTTGGTCGAAAGCGCTGGTTCTGTCGGCTTTTGAGGGCTTATGGGGCGCGGCAACTCGAAATGCTGCCCTGTGCTCTTTTTACCGGAGTCGGAAGAGGCCCTGTCATCCTCCCTGGATCAACTGGAGGGCCATCTTGGGCATTGAGTTCGCTTGCGAGAGCATCGCCGTAGCAGCTTGTGTCAGAATCTGTTCTCGGACGAAGTTGGTCATCTCCGATGCAAAATCAGTGTCTGAAATTTGAGATTCGGCAGCTTGGAGATTCTCAGCTTGGATTTCTAGGTTAGAAACTGTATTTTCAAGACGATTTTGCGTAGCACCGAAATATGCTCTGTTTTGATTAACCTGGACCATGGCATCGTCGAGGACACCTAAGGCTTTTTGAGCGTCTTGCTGCGTGTAGATGGTATTTCCATCAAAAGACCCGTAATAGCTCAAAGCATATTGACCGATCCCCTTCCTTTGATCGACATTGCCGTTTAAGACGGCACCATTGAAGAGGTCTCCTGTGTTAGCGACATTTTGCACCTCGTCTTTTCCCCATTGAACCTGGAGTCGCATCTTTTCTCGAATATCCAGTTTGTCCCAGGCATCTTGCCCATTGGTAGCGATATATTTGTTCGTCTGATCCTGAACATATGCTTTCGCTGATGCGACAAGGTTGTTCTCGTCGTCTATGGCGTGTCCGTTTTTATCTCCATCGGTGACTTTCCAGAAGCTCCACCCATAGGCGGCATAACCGGCACGATGTAACTGGCTGTCGAGGTCAGACATCAAACCGAGACCATCACTCAACCATGTCGCTTCCATGGGCCTGCTTGTCGCAATGTAGTAATAATCCTCTGCCGAGGAGTTCCCTGTTCCGAAATGAATTTTGAGTTGTCCGGTACTCTGCGGTTGTGTCCCATTGTGCGCCCAAAGGGCGATGCTCTCATCGAGGAGCTTGATTCCGTTGAAATCGGTGGCAACCGCGATCCGCTGAATCTCGGAAGCCATGGCCTGGTATTCGGAATCGATGATCAGGCGTTGATCCGAGGAGTAGGTACCGGTGGCGGCCTGCTCGGCCAACTCCTTCATGCGGGTGAGCTTCTCGTCGATGATCTGAAGCCCACCATCTGCGGTCTGACACAGGGAGACGGCATCATTGCAGTTTCTGATGCCCTGGTTCATCGTGGCGATGTCGGAGCGCATGAGCTCCCGGACTGCCAACCCGGCCGCGTCGTCGGCAGAGGAATTAATCCGCATCCCGGATGACAGCCGCTGGGTCGAAGTGCTCAAGGCCCCATAGTGGTCCGAAAGGTTCCGGGCCGCGTTCATCGCCATCATGTTATGATTGATCGTTAGCGCCATGAGGGCAGCTCCTTCCCGATTTCTCGCGCAACGCCCCGTGACCCACCTGGAATTCTTTTCCTGGACCTTGGGGCATAACCGTCTGAAATTCCTTGTCAGGAAGAAAAACGTCAAAATATAAAGTTTACTTTTTAATCATAAGCATAATACGTACCTAACTTGCTTATAGAGGGAATCAGCTTGCCCTAGACTGTCCGAAAAGGATGGTCTTATGGGCGAGATTCTTACGGTTTTTGGAAAGCGGCTTCGGTCATTGCGCCGGGCCAAGGACATGACCCAGGAGCAGGTTGCCGAACGTGCCGGCCTGTCTCTCCAAAGTGTTGGCGAAATCGAACGAGGTAGGGGGAATCCGACCTTGGTGAACGTCGAAAGATTGGCCGCCGCCCTGGATGTCGAACTGACCGCCCTTTTTGATCTCGGAGATGTGGGGTTGACCAAGGAGCAGGCCCGGAAGGAACTTCTGGAGCTCTTGGATGGTGCCAGTGAAGAGTCGGTGCGTGCGATCCTGACCGTGGCCAGGGTGCTGATCCAGAAGTAAGACGACAACCGCGTGGCCATATTGTGATTAATAATCAAGGACATACGACTTCCTCTGAGGTAACGGGAAATCCTTTCCTGGTTCGCTTGGGGACAACCCCTTGGAAACAAAAGTAGTTTTTCAAAAGCACATTTAATAATGATTGTTGTCTTATATTAAGCAATAACTAGACCATCGTTGCTTATAGCCCGTAAATCATTGCCTTACCCTGTGCTAGGGGGTGAGGCATGGACAACGTTCAGGAACTTTTTGGCAAGAAAATCAGGACGATTCGTCGCAATCGCGACATGACCCAGGAAAAATTGGCCGAGCTCTCCGGCCTGTCCCTCCAATACATTGGAGAAATCGAGCGGGGACGACGGAACCCGTCCCTCACCAGCGTCGAAACCTTGGCGGCTGCTTTCGGCATTCCCCTGGCCGAGCTCTTCAACCTGGACGAGTTCAAACTGACCCCCGAGGACCTGCGCCGCATCCTGGCCCGGCAGATCGAGGAAGCGGATGAGGAGCGGTTGCGGCTCTTCTTCAATGTCGCACAGGCTTTCTTCCGATAGCCCAGTTGCCGCTCCGGCCGAGCATCATGCAGTTACGAGAAGCCCAGGACCTGAGTCCCTGTGGGGCGGGTTCGGGGCCACGGTGAAGGATACCCTGGCCCAGGGGACCGGTCACGGCGGGGGAGAGGAAGAAATAGCCGGTGAGACTGGGACTGGTGAGAATTGCCCTGTCTATGGAGGAGAAGGCCCTTGGCTCGTCCTTTCTAAGGTGGCGGCGGTGGCGGGTCGGTGGAGGCATCCCCCTTTTTTACCTCCCCCAAGAAACCGTTGAATTTAGTGGAAATTTGGGGGTGGGGGCGGCAGGGGAGGCATTTTTGCAAATTTCCTTTTCTTCCCCCTTTTTTTACCCCTACCCCCTCCCCTTTTCAAAAAGAAAAGTGAAGTAGTTACCCCATTATAGAAGATGAAGTTGATGATAAACAGAAGCAGAAGTAGAGGTAATAAGGTGAATAAGTAGAAGTAATAATATTGAATTAATATACATATTATATAATCATATTTATATATTAATTTAGATTATATATTTAATTTTAATCTATTTTATCTTCTTATCTGTTGGTGGTATACTACTTATTCTTCTTTTCTTTAGATACTATTGATACTACTTCTCCATCTTTGTTGATGGTGTATCAGCTCCTTCTTTTTGGGGGAGGGGGGAAGGGGGAGGGGAAAAATGAAAATCCCTCAAAATGTCGCCCCTGCCGCCCCCAGGTTAAAAAATCTAATATTTCTGGGCAGTTTTTGGTGGAGGCATTTTGATGGGATGCCTCCCCATTGCCGCCCCTGCCGCCACCGGGCCCTTTGAGATCACCAGCAGATGTCGAGGACTCCAGTCAGGACAACCAGGACCAAGGGCATGATCATCGTCGCAGTTTGGGCAATGACCCTCTGGTGGATTACCTGGACAGGAGGGCTGGTTATCGGAGCAATTCTCAGTTGTCAGGAGCATGGGGCTCTGTCCCTGAGGGAGATAAAGCAGATGGCCCTGGTCATGGTCTCCCTGTTTGCAGGTATATTCCATTTCCCAAGGCCATCGAGCTAACTCCGGCTTCTGGAGGTGGTCGCCCTGGTGGGCGGGGCTGCGGGTGATAATACCATACGGGACTACGGAAATCGTTTTTCATTGCCTGGTTCCTCCGGCTAATCGCCCAGTTCGTAAGGGTCACCTTCGCCTTCAGGGGCGGCGTTGTTGGTGATGTCAGCTTCGTGCTCGTCGTTGTCCGACTCGGCGGGAACATGGGGCAGGAACGGATTCGCAAGACCCTGGACCGACTGCTGCGGCTGCGGCCAACCATCGGATTCAGCCGGGGTGATGCTCACAGGGGGCAGGATAGGCGTCACAGAAGCCGCGTCTTCGGGCCTGCCGATAACCGAATCCTGCTTGGGCGCTTCTTCGATGCTGGTCGGTTGCACCGGAGGTGTCACAGCTTCGGCCGCAGGTTCGGTGATTTCGGGAGAAGCCGGGGTGATCGAGGTAGGGGTGATTTTACGAAAACTCACCTCACGGCCTTTCCGCTTGCTCTCGGAGAATTCCACCTTCCATCCCATGACCTCCAGAAGCGGAATGAACTTCTTGAGAGCCCGGGATAACGGACTTGCACCTTTCGGAATGTCGTCAACTGGGAATCCACATTGCTGGGCATGGGCAATAAGATCACTCCACACGTTGGCAACGAAGTCGGAGGTGTCTCCCCGCTTGTCCAGATAATCCAGCAGAATTTTTGCTAATCCTTCCTGCTGGAGCACATCGTTCTGGACCCGTAGCGCGGCCCGCGAGTAGGCTTTCCGAAAGTCCTCTTCGCTATACCCCAGTGCCATGGCCCCAGCACAGGCCCACAAGGCATAATCCGCCATACGCGGGAGATCGGTGACGGTCACTTTGTCGCGCAAGGTGAGCATTTGGGACAAGGTATCACACATCCCGCCCAGGATGCCGGGCAACTTTGCTGCGTACTCACGCTCCAACTCGTCGTCCAAGAGACGCTTCCCCTGCACGCGGTCAAGCTCGATGGCAATGGCCCGGTCCAAGAGATCAGAGGCTTTTGTCGGGACATCCAGGCTGGTCAGGATAACCGACCGTTTGAATTGGAGGATTACCGAGTCCTTATCGGAATATAGCTTGCGCTTGGAAATCCCACCTCCGGTAGCTGCCATGCAAAGGATATTTTCGACATCTTTCGAAAGGTTGGACAAATTGTCGAAAGTCGCAACAGCATTGGCGGCAAGGTACACGGCTGCCTCATTGGTCGTTTTGTGCGCATAGGTGAGGATCTGAGATGATGGGTCGAGTGTCCGGCGAATGAGCGACAAGGTGGAAGACTTACAAGCTCCAGGTGCTCCATGGAGAATCAAGATTGCGCGAGAGATTCCTGTCATGACAGCGACAAGAATCCAGGTAAGAATGAGTATCTTGTCCTCATCTCGCTTGATATTGAAGAATTTAAGTATCTCTTTGAAGTCCCCTCCCTTTTCCGGCATCGGCAGCGGCTGCATGTGTGAATGTTGGATAAACTTGACAGGGGGATTTTTGACGACACCCCAACCATCTCTGGTGATATGGATAGCTTGGCCATCATGGCAAAGATCAATATAGATATCACCATTATTATCAGCAAAACGGTTATATGTATCAAGCATCGGACCGTGGTGTCTGGCCTTGAACCGAAGCATCTCATTGAGCTGAGTACGCTCTGTTGGAGAAGGAAGTTCTCCTGTGAGCTCATAGAACATCAGAGAGGTCGCTTCGTTGAAATCCTTGCTACCAATCTCGAAGTTATGATTGACCCCGTCGATCATCACGGTTGCAAAGCGGGTGTCATTGGGGTCTCTGAACAATTCCAGCTGCTCCTCGATGACCTTTAAAGGGGCCTTCTTTTCCTCCTGCGTGGTCGCCAGGGCGGCGGCGGTGTCCGATCCGGCGGCTGGGGCCTCGGAATCCGTGGCCAGCATGGGATTGGGAAGGAAATTGCCGGCAGCAGCTTGGTCAACTGCCGGGAAGTCGGTTGTGGGCGTTTGCGTGCCCGTTTCCTTGGTATCAGAAGTCATGTCGCTTACCTCGTGGTTGGTGGTTTATTGTCTAGCTCGGTGGTTATCCGCTTAGTGGCGGCCGGCGGCAGAATTGTTTGGTTCTTGAGGAGGGGCCAGCTTTAGTTGCCAGCCCCACCTGCTGTGGGTATTTAGAGGACGAACATTTCCTCTACCAACTTGATGCCGCCATTCTTAATCCCAATCGTGCTCCCCTCTCTGGAGCAGATGCGATTGTGGAGAATGCACCACAAGACATTGATATCGTAGTAATCCGCGCCATCTATGTTATGGCAAGAGCTCTGAAGCATTTCCTCATAATACCCCAAATCCCAACGCTTTTTGAGTTCGTCCAAGACATCCTTAGGACAATCTTTGAATGTCCCGATAAAGTTTTCAAACGTGACAACAGGCTTGTTGTACCAGCCATGAACAGGAATATCGTCTAACTCGTCAGGCATGATTTGTTCCTTGTCTTGAGGTCGGTTGATTGTTTTGTGGGGCTAACTCTGGCAGCTAGCCCCACAGTGTAATGGTCTGTTATAACATGTGGCTGCTGATTACTTCTTGGCGGTCATAATCAGCTTCATGTTGCCGTATTTTGCCCACACTCCCCTAAGACACACGTTGGAAAGGTAGTTCTGATAGAGCTGGTTGAGGACATGGAGCCTGTAGTGTGGCTTTCCAAACATCATGTTATCGACAGCATCGACGAGCTCCTTGTCAAAAACTCCATTGTCGATCAACATATAGAAGTCGGCCAAGGCCTCCTTGTGAAAATTGATTATAGCCGATGCAAAGTCTTCACGAGGAATGAACACCTTCGACTTCGTATACGAGGGGGTGTTTTCAAACGACATGGGATTCTCCCTTGTTTGTGGATTAATGGGCTGGGGCTAGCTAACTCTAACCCCAGCATCTTCCTCTACTGCTTGATGGTCAGGACGATCTCGTTTTTCGAGCAGGTGGCCGTGAACTTGTCACCCTTTTCGAACTTGCAGCCGAGATCGGACTTGCTGTTGAAGCTTTCGATGATGCTCTTGCCGATCAGGATCATGCCGCGGTCGTCGATGTAGCACTCGTCCGACCCCTTGCCGGTGCCGTCGGTGCCATAGTCGAGCTTGTAGCCGGCCAGGCCGTGCTCGCTGAAAGCCTGGATGAAGATGCGCTCCACCAGGGACACGGTGATATTGAAGTGCTCGGCGACAAGGGAAACCGGGATCAGGTTATCCGTGAAGTGTCCCTCAACCGCGTGCTTGGCCATTTCTGCCGCGATTTCGTTGACGCGTTCGCGGGTAAGGGTGCGCACCTTCTTGGGCTTGCGGACCTTGGTGGCCGAAGCCTCCATAACGTCCGCATTCTCCGCTGTGGCCTGGGTTGGATCCTGGCCGAGCGGCGTGCCTTCGTTCTTTCCGAATCCAGTAAGTTCCATGGTAACCTCAAGATGTTTATGCCCACCGATTCTCAGCATGGAGAGGCCCCCGTTTCGGTGTAGCGTTGGGTTGTTGGGCTCCCCCCCTCTCTCGCGAGGTTACCAATGACGTAGCAAAATCATTGCCACAGTTAATTTTAGAGTTAACATTATGATTTTATTATATAAAAATTTTTCTTTGTTTTTATAAATTGAAAAATAGACGTTATATTTAACGTTAGTAGTTGTATAAAACGTTAGACGCTAAATATAGCTACAGACTTCAGACAAGCATCTTCCCGATTGACAGGGATGGAGGGATGTTCGAAAATAATAAGTATAGCGTGGCCGTGGCCGAGCTTTTCTGGCCTTGCCTTGTGACAGGGTGCAATCTTCTTGTTGTGGGAAGATTTCTTAAAGGTATATTGTTTTTGAAAGACATTCTTTCGTGGTTGATTTTGGAGATGACTCATGGATGAACGTGAATGGTTTGTTCTCCCTGGCATGAGAGATGTCTTTTTTAGATATCTAGATATTATTCGTGATTATTTGTCCCCTAATCCAACAATACATGATAAACCATTGATGATAATTGGCGATTCAGGTTCGGGAAAAGAACTATTTATTTCAGCCGCTCGTAAAATATTTGAGCTTCAAAACAAAAATAAACTTGTTGTTGATGCTGAATATTCCGACATAGATTCTATCGATACTAGTTTTACTTCGTCAAAGACAACAAGAAAGCCGAAACATGTGAAAAAGCAAAGTTTAAGATTAAATTGTGCTTCTTTTGGAAAAGAACTTGCAGATTCTGAGATTTTTGGACATGTTAAAGGGGCGTTTACTGGTGCATCATCTGACAAGAATGGTATTGTTGAAGATGCTGACGAGGGTCTTTTGATTTTAGACGAAATAGGGGAGCTCTTAGATACTGTTCAAGCAAAACTCTTAATATTCATAGAAGAAGGTGAATACAGGCGAGTAGGGTCAAATACAATAAAAAAAGCGAAGGTGAAAATAATAGGAACCACCAATAAAAAACAAGATCATTTTCGGCCTGACTTTTGGTACAGATTTTTTCCTATCTTCCTGCCTGCTTTGCACGAACGCAGGCTTGATATTTTGTACTATATCGCCCTGAAATATCCAGATATATTTAAAAGATTGACTCCACAGCACGCTTTAAGCCTTTTGGCTTATCATTGGCCAGGAAATATTAGAGAACTTGAACGTGTTATCTCAATAATTTTGTCTGAAGATAAAGCACGTAGTCTTAATACGCCATTGCTTGACAAGAAGGAAGAAGGGCCTTCGCCTTTATTCTTCCCATTAGATCAAAGACAGACATCATTAGTGAATATTTATTTGGGGAATTTCTGTACCAGTTTGTTAAAAACAAAATTTGATCTTGGTTTTTTTAATTCTGTGATTGTCAGTTATGGTCTGCAAGTTCCTTATTCATTTTCCACACTCGAAGAATTGCGCGAAATTCAAAATATATACAAAAATAATTTAGATAAATTTGAATTTGAGTCTAAAGAATTGTCAGATTTAGTTAAATCTTTTATTGAGAATAAGCCTAATCCTTTCCCTGAGGCAAATAAAAAGTCTACAATTTCTAGGCCAAATATTTTAAATAGAAGCCTTATGCTCAATCGAAAAGCCTCCTTTGAATCTCAGACTTTCGTAGAGTTCATCCAAGAGCTACAGTATAAACTTAACATGAGCAATAAATATTATTATAAAAACGCATTCAAGCTTGATAAGTTTGTTAAAAAAATTGAGTCTATTCAGAACATAATGTTCCTTGAGAAGAATAAAGAGTTAGAAAAAATAGGAGCTTGTTTTGATGTTATATGCAAAATATTTTTAAAAAATCCAAACTCTAATTCTAATATATTTGAAGAATCTGAGATATATATTAATGATATTGCAGAGCTATCTAAACACCATAAACAAATATTGCAAGTTTTCAGTTTCGCTGAGATTATCCCAAAGGCTCTTGAATTTACTCTTGGGAAACACCTTGTCATAACTCACCGCTATAAAATTAATGAAAGTTGGGAAAAGTATGTTAAGGATATTATTAAAGACAGCACTTCGGAAATTAATGATGTAATCGTTGACGAAGACACAGAGACGAAATCAATAAATTTTTTGGAATTCACTGAGGAGGCTTTGCTTAAAAAATATTATGCTTTTATGTTAAAAAAATTTAAATCTGTCCGGCGTATTAGTAAATATATCGGAAAGAATGAGTCTACATTATGGAGCCGATTGCGTAAACTGAACATGACTCCTGTTGGTAAGTACTTTTAAGTCTTGTAATTGTTTTTTTTTGAGATATAATCTGTGAATATGTGTTTTTAGAATAGCTCGACCTCTACGGTTTGAAATTAAAATTCTCTTTACATAATATTTTGATGAAAACTAAAAATATTTCATTTATTGTTGCAACAATTGTTTATTGTTCCCATCGACTTAAAGTTGATCATCAGAATGTCGACTAAACTTGTTTATGTGCATTTTCTAATTATTGAGTAGCCACAACTAGGAGTCCATCTGATGGAATTTGTAAATGTTTTGAAAAGTGCAAAGCCCTACACTGAAGCTCTTGATCTCATGCCCAGCATATGCAAACACACCAACAACTTATTAATTTCTCTTGCTAAAGCGTTTAAAAATCCATTAAAACCCAAAGATATTGACAAGTTTCATAATGATATTGTTAAATTTAAACGCAAATATGCTAGGTTGAATCCAAACATATGGGTTGATTCCGGAGGGTATTCTTTTATTACAGGCAGATATAAGGCGGTTGATATTCCAGAGCTCACTAAAAACTATGCTTACTATTTGCAAAATTATCCTGATGATTACGATTATATTTTTTCACTTGATTTGCCATACAACAAAAAAGATAAGAGCTACAACGCAAATTTAGCTCAAATAAAAAAAGCGAATCTTGACGCAACAAAAGAAACAATAGCGATATTAAAAACGAATATAAATTTACTTGATAAATATTATTTTATATCTCAGTTTTTGAAGCCAAGTTTTTACAAAATATGGAGAGAGATATATATAGAGGCTGAGCTTAGCAATTTAATAAAAAATCGTGCCATTGGAGGTCTTGTTGGCAGCAGAGTGAGCAAACGAAATATACCAAGCCCTTTTATTGGCATGGCATATCGTTGCCTTGTTGATTTTTTGAATTCAAAAAATTACAGTAACGCAGAACAGTTTCGCCTCCATTTTTTGGGAATATATCTGCCGCAAGATAGATTTACTATTCTGCTGCTTGAAAAGCTTTTTAAAAATTACATTTCCGATTTGAAGACTGTATTTACATATGATAATTCTGGGTATGGGATTCAAGCAATGAAAAAGCATCAAACATTACCTGCTTATATCCCCTGGGGACAAGGTAATTATGTATATTTAAAAAATTTTGACGATATAAACATTTCGCCTGACTTATTAGAGACTACTGACACACACTCGGTTAATTTGAGAAAAATTTATGACGAATCAAATCTTTTTACTGCACGTACTGTTCTTGAAAAATCTTATGATAAAAGGCTGAATGCCTTACACGAAGAGATTAAAAAAAATATTGAAAAAGAACGCATGAGAAAGCCAGAGAGACCTTCTGGCGAATTGGAAATATTTGAACCATTTGGATTGTTGAGCAACAAATGCATAGATGAAATTATGGCAAGGGCTATCGATAGGATATTGTTAGTCGACAATATAAATGAAACAAAAGATGAAATAGGTATTAAATCAATAGCGAATGAGTGTATTTTTAATATTTCTCACTCGCGTGAGAAGGATACTAGCACAACATCTGATCTTGATGCACTTGCAGAGGCAACTCTCTTTGATGACATTTATTTGCTATGGTCAATAAGGAGAAGCATTTTAGAAGTATTTAAATATCACATTTGGTTCGTTGCCCACAGAGACGATGAAAAACAATTGGATCGTATGCTAACAAAGTTCGTGGAAGACTACAATAACCCAAAGGTTAAATGGTAATAAGCTATATTTTGGTTATGTCCATTTTGGACTATAATTTCTATCTATAGGTCGTTAACTACCCCTGTCCCCAAAGGGGCGTTCATTTTCAACTCAAAATGTCATATCGAAGAAACTACCGCTTGGATTCTGGCAGCGATAATAATCTGCTTTTCCCACTTTACCCCCGTTTTTCAAGCACCAGTGCCGAAAATCCCGGGGTTTGACTTTTTAGTTTACCACCATCCAGGGGATTCAGCGCTACTTCTCTTTGCCACTCACCACTTTTTCTTAAAATCGGAACGCAGCTAATTCATCTCATTCCCGT
>Ga0268360_1002951_pt1 | contig 11770 bp, 8 predicted proteins | sample BioMet11_FD_192465 | JGI IMG/M metagenome (GOLD analysis project Ga0268360, IMG submission 192465) | Sewage microbial communities from Oakland, California, United States - Biofuel 11 (Illumina Assembly) | ecosystem: Engineered > Wastewater > Sewage > Unclassified | place: USA: California... | reverse complement strand
GCGCGCCCTTTGGCCGTCGGAGGCGTTGCTTGCAGTATCTTGGCAGCTGGGAGGTCAGGGAAATGGCGGCATGCGCCGGCTGGCCGTGGCCGGCCAAAAAAGTGGCGACAGGCACCTCCCGGTCTCACCCGGCAGGCCACATGTCGCCACTACAACCGCGCGCACGCCACAGGATGCGCACGGGTTTGAATCCTCTGTTTAGCTCAATACAATTCCTTTCGACGCTATCCAGTTGCCGCAGAGCCATGCAGGCGCTGCTGACACCTGTGCCCGAGTTCCAAAAAGGCAACGCCACTTGGCCGCCACGTGCGCCGCACGTACCGGAGAAGGTTGGGAAGAATCAATTCCTGGAGCCTGCACCCAAGGTCCGCTGCGCACTCCAGCGGTGCCATAAAACGACCACCAACAAACCGCAGGCGAAAAGTATAAAGACATTTGGCTCTGGTGTTGCAGTGGGCTGTCGCGGAGTTGGCGCAGGCACAGTGCCATCAAAGGCATATTCGTGAAGCTCTCCTTGCCCTGTCCAGGAACTCGCCACGAGCGTCCCGTCAATCTGGTTGTGGTTTGTCACTGAAGCGTTGGGCGCCAGCACCGATCCGCCCAAAAGTGTTTCAAATTCGAGATTTGTTGCATCGAAAAAATTCCAGATTATATTATCAAAGAGTGAATCATTACCGAGGTAGTTGGCTTTGAAATTTAAAGTCAATCCTGAAACGTTAAAGATTATTGTTGTGGCACCGTTAGCAGCAATGCTGTAGCTTGGTATTTTGCTAAGATCCTTCGTGGTTATATTGAAAATAGCTAATCCACTGGCGTTAGGAGCGGCGTTAATGGTTTCATTGTTCCCTGCAGTAGGAAGATAGCTATTTGCAGTAAGTTGCGCAAGATATTGTGATGTTGCTGTGAGCTCTGAGTATATCGACGCCATACTCATATCCGGACTTGAAGCGATATAGTTTCCTCCACCATTAAAATTTATTTTTGTGCCAACAGTGCCACCGACATAGGCATTCCCACCATTGTCCATGTTCATTTGGTTACCATAAGTATTTCCATAGACATTGAGGGCGTTGAATGTTGCCGGGAGGGCGATATTCTTTGGATATTGATACAACGTTGCGCCGGAGAAATTACCACCGATTATCGCAGCACCTTCGATATCCGCACTGGTCGTAGCGTTTCCAAATATGATGGCATTGAATCCACTGAGCAGATCGCTGGTCGTTAGAGGTGTCGCATGGGCCATAGCGGTAAACAGCATGCCTATAATAAATGTGCAAAAATAACTTGTTATTTTGATCATCTGGACAACTCCTTGCAATTTCTGTCAGAATTTCAATGCAAAATACATACAAAAAAAATTCTCAAATAATTAAAGGTTTAACACCATCCTTGTGCTGAAGTGTTAATAATTCCGACAAAATCCTGTAAAAAAACCATAACTGCTGGAGCTCCGCCTGCGAAAAGTGGCTCTCGCACACTTGCCAAAAAGGCGGCCATTAGCGAGGCTTTTGTTGCAACGATCAAAATTATAACGGATTCCAGTGAATGAAATCCTTTGGTACCATATGCTGCAACCACGGCGTGTTGTGGCGTGGTTGCAAGTTGATAATCCGACCTCCGACCATCTGCCGCACACCCAAGCCTCTTTGCTTTCCAAAATTTCCGGCCGCATTTGACGTCCGGGCCGGTGTCTCCTACACCTTGCCGCCATGAGCACCATCGTCACCTTGCGCAACGTGTCCAAGGCGTTTGGCGTACGCGCCTTGTTTTCCAACATCTCCATGGTCGTTTCCGAAAAGGAGCGCGTGGGCCTGATCGGCCCCAACGGTTCGGGCAAATCCACGCTGCTCAAAATCATGGCCGGTCTGGAGCCCATGGACGCGGGCGAGCGTACCCTGCGCCAAGGCGCGCGTTTGGCCTATGTGGCCCAGGAAGACCGTTTCGAACCTGGCGCCACGGTGGGCCAAGTCCTGGACGGAACCCTGACCGCGACATTCGGCCAGGCCCTGACCGATGTCGAACGATCGACCCGGGTCGGGGTCATGCTTGGTCGGTTCGGATTCGAGGACGCGGGCCAGCTCGTCGCGACCTTGTCAGGGGGCTGGAAAAAGCGTCTGGCCGTGGCCCAGGGGCTGATCACCGAGCCGGATGTGCTGCTTCTGGACGAACCAACCAACCACCTGGACCTGCGCACCATTTTGTGGCTCGAAAAATTTCTCCAGTCCGCGCCGTTCGCTTTCGTGGTGGTGAGCCACGACCGTTATTTCCTCGAAAACGTGTCCACGCGCACGGTGGAACTGTCCCGGGTCTATCCCGAGGGCTACCTGAGCGTGGATGGCCCGTACAGCGCCTTGCTCGAAGCGCGCGAGGCCTTTCTGGACAGCCAGGGCAGCCTGGAACGCTCCCTGGCCAACCGGTTGCGCCGGGAGATCGAATGGTTGCGGCGCGGTCCCAAGGCCCGGGCCACCAAGGCCAAGGCCCGCATCGATGCCGCCGGTGCGCTCAAACAGGATCTGGCCGCCACCAAGGAACGCAATCGCACGGCCGGTCAGGTTGGGATCGATTTTTCCGCTACCGGGCGCCGGACCAAGCGGCTGATCACGGTCGAGGGCTTGGCCATGGCCCATGGCGGGAAGACCCTTTTTACCGGCATCGATCTGGTGCTCGCGCCTGGCGCACGGGTGGGGCTCACCGGGCCCAACGGCTCGGGCAAATCCACGTTGCTCCATCTGCTTGCCGGCGAAGAGCAGCCCATGGCCGGGACCGTGACCCGGGCACCGAATCTGGCCGTTGTCACGTTCGACCAGAAGCGCGAGCAGCTCGACAAGGACCAGATCCTGCGCAATGCCTTCACCCCGGACAGCGACAGCGTCATCTACCGGGGCCAGCCCGTGCATGTGGTCACCTGGGCCAAACGCTTCGCCCTGCGCCCGGAACAGCTCGATTTGCCCGTGGGGTTGCTCTCGGGCGGAGAGCAGGCCCGGGTGCTCATCGCCCGGCTCATGCTGCGCGGCGCCGACGTGCTGCTCCTGGACGAGCCCACCAACGATCTCGACATCCCGACCTTGGAGATGCTCGAAGAAAGCCTGCTCGATTTCCCCGGAGCCGTGGTGCTCGTCAGCCACGACCGGTCCCTGCTCGACCGGGTGTCCACGACGATCCTCGGGTTGGACGGCGAGGGCGGGGCCGCGCTCTATGCAGATTATGCCCAGTGGGAGGCGGATTTCCTGGATCGGGAACGGGCCCGTACCCGGGAAGCCAAGGCCCGGGAGCCCAAACCGGTTCGGGAACGCGCCGAGACGTCCAAAAAAAAGCTCACCTTCAAGGAACAGCGCGAGTGGGATGGCATGGAAGCGGCCATCGAAGCGGCCGAGGCGACCCTTGCCGCCTGCAAGACCGCCCTGGAGGACCCGGCCGTGGCCAGTGACGGCGACGCACTCTCCCGGAGGCTGGCCGCGACCCAGGAAGCCCAGGCCGCCGTGGACACCCTCTATGCCCGCTGGGCAGAACTCGAAGCCAAGCAAGATCCTGCCCTTTGACGCCTGCCGCACGGTCCAGGGACGCTGCTCGATTCCCTTGAGGCCTTTATTCGCCTGAGGCCTGGGACGACAGCTTCCATAAATCCTCTCGGGATTCCAAAGGGCGTGAGCCCATTGGCCGCCGGAGGCGGTTCCTTCGACAAACGATGCGGTGGTCCCGGGCTGTGTGTGCTTTTCGGCCGTTGCCGGGAAGAGCGGCTCCTTCTGTGGCGTTGGGATGACATTGGTCCTTTGCGGCACACGGTTGTGACAGAGCCGGACCAAGGTTTCGTGCCGCAGCCGTCAAGCCGGCATGAAGCGTTCACAATTCCGCCATATTCAAAGCGTAACTCCCGCGCAAACGATGACCACCGGCCCGTGTCGCGGTGTTGAGCTCCCGGAGCGATGAGCTCCAGGACCGCGCAACTGCGCGGAATCGCCCCGAGCCTTTCCGGAACCCGTCGGGAACTCCCGCACGCCTTTGTCCGGTGATCGCAAATCCGCAAAAGGGGCAAGCCGCAATGATTTGCCACCGCAGCGAGGCTCCATGCATCTCAAACACGCACTCCTGCTGTTTTGTCTGGCCATAGGCATCATCCCCCTGGCGGTCACGGGCTGGGTCAGCGTCCGTCAGGCCTCGGATGTCCTGTCCCGGCAGGCCTTCGACAACCTGTCCGCCAGTCGGGACAGCCGTGCCCGGGCCCTGGTGCGGGCCGTGGATGCCTTCACCCGAGAGGCCGCCATCCTGGCCCGGGTCAAGGAGGTCTATAACGCCGTGGGCATGACCCGGGACTACTTCATGGGCAAAAAGCCCGGCGAAGCGGTCCCGGTGGACACGGCCGAATACAAGGACCTGCATGAATACGTGGCATCGGCCTTTGCCCCGTTTACCGATGTGCTCGGGTTCGAGGACGCCCTGCTCGTGGCCGATGACGGCCGGGTGATTTTCGGGGCCAAACTCGGGCGCGAAGTGGGTGAGGACGTCAAGGCCGGGCCCTTGGCCAAAACCAGCCTGGCCGCGGCCTGGCGCCAGGCCATGCAGGGAAAAACCGTCTTTGTCGATTTCGCGCCCTATCCCCCCTTGGGTGGCAAACCGGCCGCCTTCGTGGCCGCGCCGGTCAAAAACCATACCGGCACGATGATAGAAGCGGCCGCCATCCTGCGCGTGCCCGAAGCGCCCCTGGCCGCCATCATGGGCCAGGGCGACGGCGAGACGTTCGGTAGGGAATTCGTGCTGGTCGGAGCCGACGGCGGCGTGCGCCTGGAAAGTGATGGCGCTTCCTCACCGGAGGGGCCCGGGCGGACCGCCTTGAATACGGACAGCGGCCCCGTGGCTCAGGCCATGGCCGGGGAGACCGGGAACGCCATCGGACCGGATGCCCGGGGCGTGGAGACCTTGACCGCGTTTACGCCGGTGCAATGCGGCGCGGTGACCTATGCGCTTTTGGCCAGCCAGCCGGCTCGGGAAGCTTTTGCCGCCGCAAGCGGGGTGAAGCGCGTGGCTCTGGCCGTGGGGCTGGGGACGGCCGTGCTGGTCCTTGTCGTGGTGACGGTTTTCGTGCGCCGCCAGATCGTGCGTCCCTTGGGCGGACTGCTCGGCTATCTCGACGCCGTGACCCGGGGGGATTTCGGGGCCACCCCGCCCAAAGGCCTCAAGGGAGAACTCGGGGCCGTGCGCGCGGGCGTTTGCGCCATGGTCGGGGAAATCAAAAACCGGCTCGGGTTTGCCGCCAGCATCCTCAAGGCCATTACCTTGCCGTGTCTGGTGGTCGACACGGAGGATCGGGTGACCTTTGTCAATCCGCCGCTGTCCCGTCTGCTCGGGGCCGGCGGAGACTACAAGTCCCTGCTCGGGCGCGACGCTGCCACGATTTTCGGGGACAATACAGCCCTTTCCTGTCAGTTGACCGACTGTTTGCACGATCACACCTGCCGCCTTGGTGTGGAAGCGATCCTGGACGATGGCCAGGGGCAGGCCCGGCATGTGCGTTTGGATACGGCCCCGCTTTACGATCTGGACGAGGGGTTGATCGGCGCCTTTGCCCTGGTGGTCGATCTCACCGACATCAAGGACCAGGAAGCGCTGATCGTTTCGCGAAACGACATGCTCGGCCGGGTGGCTGGCCAGGCCGAGACCATTGCCCGCCACGTGGCCGGCAGCGCCGAAGCCTTGTCCGGGCAGGTGTCCAGCGTGTCCGAGGGGGCCATGACCCAGACCACCCAGCTCCAGGAAACCGTGGGAGCCATCGAAGGACTCAACCAGGCCCTCGATGCCGTGGCCTCGGGGGCCGAGAGCGCGGCCAGTGGGGCCGAGGCGGCCATGGCCCAGGCCCGGGCCGGCCGGGAAGTGGTGGAGCAGACGGCCCGGGCCATTGCCCAGGTGAGCCAGATTTCGGGTTCGCTGTGCCAGAGCATGGACGCCCTGGGCAGCCGGGCCGCGTCCATCGGCGGCATTGTTTCCGTGATCTCCGACATCGCCGACCAGACCAACCTGCTGGCGCTCAATGCCGCCATCGAGGCGGCCCGGGCCGGTGAGGCCGGACGCGGGTTCGCCGTGGTCGCCGACGAGGTGCGCAAACTGGCCGAAAAGACCATGGCCGCCACCCGGGAGGTCACGGCCTCGGTCCGGGACGTGCTCGCGGCCGTGGACGACAGTGCGGGCAAGGCCGCCTCGGCCACGGTGGCCGTGACCGAGGCGGATGGATTGGTGGTCCGGTCGGGCGAACGGCTGGCCACCATTGTGTCCGAATGCGAAGCGGCGGCTTTGGCCGTTCGCGACATTGCCGCTTCGGCCAAGACCCAGGCCGCTGTCCACGACGAGATCAACCGGGCCGTTTCGAGCATCGGCGAAGTGGCGGTGGAGACTGCCCAGGGAATGGACGCGGCCGCCGGCGCGGTCACGGACTTGGCCGGCCAGGCCGGTGACCTCATGCGGCTCATCGAGGAAATGCGGGGGTAGCACGACCCAGTCCCGCCGGACCGACGGACGGAGCCGTCGCATTGCTTGTTTGGGAGCGGTTGGGATGCCCGGCGGAGAGTCTTGACGGAGGGGAGGGAATCCGGTAAACAGCATATCAGGATATCTTGATATGCAGAACAATGGATCACCTGCCCTGGCCTGGTTCAAGGCCCTGGCCGACGAAACCCGGCTGCGCCTGGTGCGCATCCTCACCCGCCACGAACTGGCCGTGGGCGAGATCGTGGCCGTGCTCGGCATGGGCCAGTCCCGCGTCTCGCGCCATCTGGGCATCCTGGTCGGCTGCGGCTTGCTGGCCAGCCGCCGGGACGGTTCCTGGACCTTTTACAGCGCCACGCCCGCCGGGCGCGAGGCGGCGTTTCTGGCCTGCCTGGCGCCCTTTCTCGACACGGCCGGGCCCGAGGCCGATCTTCTGGCCGTGGCCGAGGTGCTGCGCCAGCGCCGCCTGGAAACACGCCGGTTTTTCAACGCCATTGCCCCGGATTGGGCGACCATGCGCCGGGAAGTGCTGGGCGAGCTTGATCCGGCCGGGCTCGTGCGCGCGGTCATGCCGGCCGACGTGGCCCTGGCCGTTGATCTGGGCTGCGGTCCGGGCGATCTGCTGCCGGTCCTGGCCGAACGGGCGCGCGCCGTGGTCGGGGTGGACAGCTCGCCCTCCATGCTTGCCCTGGCCGAGCGTCGCGGCGAGGGGCTGCCTGTCGGCATGCGCATGGGCGAACTCGAACACTTGCCCATGGCCGACGGCGAGGCGGACTTCGCCGTCATCTGCCTGACCCTGCACCATCTGTCCGATCCCGGCGTCGCCCTGGTCGAGGCCGGGCGCGTGCTGTCCCCTGCGGGCCGACTGGTGGTCATCGATTTCACGTCCCACGGCGATGAGTCCATGCGGGGCCGCTTCGGCGACCGCTGGCTCGGTTTTTCGCGCGAACAATTGTCCGCCTGGCTGGACCGGGCCGGCTTTGGGCTGGCCGCGTGGTCCGAACACCCCGTCAACAAGGGACTGGTCGTGGCCCGCGCCGTGGCCAGGCCACGGTAACCGATACCAAGGAGAGAACCGATGTCCGTGAAACCGCTGGAATTGAGCCTGCCCTACAAGGTGGCCGATCTGTCCCAGGCCGACTGGGGCCGCAAGGAAATGCAGCTGTCCGAAAACGAGATGCCCGGCCTTATGTCCGTCATCGCAAAATACGGCCCCAAGCAGCCCCTGGCTGGACTGCGCGTGACCGGCTCGCTGCACATGACCATCCAGACGGCCATGCTGATCAAAACCTTGAAGGCCCTGGGCGCGGATATCCGCTGGGCCTCGTGCAATATTTATTCGACCCAGGACCATGCCGCGGCCGCCATTGCCGCCGACGGCCTGGCCGCCGTGTTCGCCTGGAAGGGCGAGACCCTGGAAGACTACTGGTGGTGCACGGAAATGGCGCTGACCTGGCCGGACGGCTCCGGCCCGGACCTCATCGTCGACGACGGCGGCGACGCCACCCTGTTCATCCATCAGGGCGTCAAGTGCGCCACCAATCCGGCCCTGCGCGACGCGCCCTGCGACAACAAGGAAATGGCCATCATCATGGACCGCATCCGGGCGATCCTCGCCGCCGATGCCGGTCTGTTCGAGCGCATGGCCAAAAAGATCCGCGGCGTGTCCGAGGAGACCACCACCGGCGTGCACCGGCTCTACCAGATGATGCAGGCCGGGGAACTCCTGTTCCCGGCGATCAACGTCAACGACTCGGTGACCAAGTCCAAGTTCGACAATCTCTACGGCTGCCGCGAGTCCCTGGCCGACGGTATCAAGCGGGCCACGGACATCATGGTCGCCGGCAAGGTCGTGGTCGTGGCCGGCTACGGCGACGTGGGCAAGGGCTGCGCCCAGTCCATGCGCGGATTCGGCGCCCGGGTGCTCGTCACCGAGATCGATCCCATCTGCGCCTTGCAGGCGGCCATGGAAGGCTACGAGGTCACGACCATGGCAGCGGCTTGCTCCCAGGGCGACGTGTTCGTCACGGCCACGGGCTGTTGCGACGTCATCACCGGCGCCCACATGGAGCGCATGAAGGACGGGGCCATTGTCTGCAACATCGGCCACTTCGACTCGGAAATCAATGTGGCCTACCTGGAGAAGACCCCGACCTGCAAGAAAGAGCAGATCAAGCCCCTGGTCGACAAGTGGACCATGGCCTCGGGCAACGCCATCCTCATGCTGGCCGAGGGCCGGCTGGTCAACCTCGGTTGCGCCACCGGCCATCCGAGCTTTGTCATGTCCAATTCCTTCACCAACCAGGCCCTGGCCCAGATCGAACTCGCGACCAAGGACTATGCCGTGGGTGTCTATACCCTGCCCAAGCTCCTGGACGAGGAAGTGGCGCGGTTGCACCTGGCCCGGCTTGGCGCGTCCCTCGAAACCCTGACCCAGGCCCAGGCCGACTACCTCGGCATTTCCGTCACCGGGCCGTTCAAGCCTGACCTCTACCGGTATTAGCCCTACGTTCGCTACGGCTTCTCTCCAGAGGCTGACACCGGGGAGTTCGGGGTGCTTGTGCCCCGGCTCCCCGGTGTTTTATTTGGCGCCGCCATGGCCGTTGCGATCCCCCGAGCCCTTGTAAAAGACGCCGCCTGATCGTGGTGAGAGAGGCGGAAGGTGCCAAGCCGGGAGATACTGGCGGTCGTCTGGATGTTTATTCAAGGAATTCACAGGCTTTTTCGATCATAAGTTCTTTTGCCCCGTTGGTGAACGGCCATAGGGGGAAAGAGAAGATATATTTACAGAGCCATTGCATTTGCGCTATCGATCCGGACGATGAAAATTCTTGATTTTCATACGGCCTGTGTCATCTTTTTTTGCAGCACCTTCTCCATCGTCGTGCTGCTGGGAGTGGCTTTTGCGGGCAGCCGGGCGCGCAGTGTCCGGTTGTGGGTCGCCGGGCTTGTGATCCAGATGGCCTCGGTGCCTTTTTTTGTGGTGCGCGGCCACATCAGTGACTGGCTGTCCATCGTGCTGGCCAACGAATTGTTGACCGCATCTTGGTCTTTACTTTGGGCCTCGTTCGACATTTTTTTCGGCAACCGGCGACCGCTGTGGCATTACGGACTGCCACTGGCTTTCGGTGCTTGTATTTATGCTGGTTTTATCGACGCTGTCCGGCCCCGGGTCATCCTTGGCTCGGGGCTTTTCGCACTGCAAGCCTGGCTGATCGCCGGCACGGTCCTGGCCCGGAGCCAGGAATTTCGCTACCGCATCATTGTGATGCTGGCGGCCGGGTATATCGCGGCCGGATGTTCCTTTGCCCTGCGCGTCCTGCGGGCGTTCCTCGCCAGCGGGTCGAATTTCGATCCGTTCGGTTCGGACCTGCTGCAAACTGCGGCCTTGCTGCTCATCGTGCCGAGCGTGGCCGCCAATACCCTTGGCTTTCTCCTGCTGCATCGGGAGCGGATGGAAGAGAAGGTGCGCGGATTGGCCGACACGGATTATTTGACCGGGCTTTGCAACCGACGGGGCTTTGCCGGCCTGTTCGCTCGGGAGATGCGCCAGGCGGCCGCTACCGGCGCCTGGATCAGCCTGGCCCTCGTGGACATCGACTATTTTAAAAAGGTCAACGACCGCTATGGTCATGGCGTGGGGGACAAGGTGTTGGTGGAACTGGCCCGGCTGGTTGCCCGCGAACTGCGCCTTGGGGATACGGTCGCCCGTATCGGTGGAGACGAGTTCTGCATCCTGCTGCCACACACGGATCAGGCCAAGGCGGCGGCCGTGGCCGAGCGCCTGCGCCGGATCGTGTCGGCTCATGATTGGGGCGCCGTGGGTCTTTCGGAACCGCTGACCGTGACGATCGGCCTGGCCAGCCACCAGGGCGGTCAGGACAACGACGGCGCCGATTTCTTCGAATTGGCCGACATGGCCCTGCTCGCGGCCAAGGACATGGCCCGGGACATGGTCCTGCACGCCGACGCCCTGGCCGCATCCCGCCTTTCGGCCGAGGTCTGAATGCGGACCTTGTGCCGCCAAAGTGTCACTTGAATATCTGTTTTCGTGTGATTCAAATTGGTTGCCTGGACACTGCCAAGTTTGTATCTCGTAACAACGGTTTTGTAGGTCATTGTCGGTCGGGACACGCAACAGGCTTTGCTCGCGTCGTTTTTGCCGGGCATGGTTCTTGTATTACTGTGTCCATGCCCTTTGAACCCGCAGCGTCGCAAGGATACAACATGGATCAGGACGTTCACGGCATCGCCTATCGCGCCATCGGCATTTTGCGTTCGCCGTTTACCGACATCAAGGGCATGCCTGTCCAGCCGGTGGGCGCGCTCGGGGTGACGGGACACGTGGAAGTGCATGCGGACTTCGCCGCGGGACTGCGGGATCTGGAAGGCTTTTCCCACGTGTTCCTGCTGTACCACCTGCACCGGGTGGCCGGATTCGATCTGGTGGTGCGGCCGTTCCTGGACAATGTCGATCACGGTATTTTCGCCACCCGGTCGCCCAAACGGCCCAACCCCATCGGCCTGTCCGTGCTGGAGCTGGCCGGCATTTCGGGCTTGACCGTGCATCTGCGTAACGTGGACGTGCTCGACGGCACGCCGGTCCTCGACATCAAGCCGTATGTGCCGCATTTCGATGTCTGGGAGGCGGGCCGGGTCGGCTGGTTCGAAAAAAATGCCCAGAAAGCCGGCACGTACCTGTCGGATGACCGGTTTCGTTAATATGCCGTTTTTCGATGTACCGAGTCGCCGCGACCAGCTCTTCCCTGCGGCCTTATCCTCCTTCACGCACCCGCCGTATCGGGTGGTCCCGGAGGGGGGCTCCCCCTCCGGGCCGCCGGAGGCGTCCCAACCCCCCATACTCCTCTTATGAAATGTATCACCGTGGCCGGACCGCCGTCGTCCGGCAAGACCTCTGTGTTGCTCAAGGTGGCGGGCATTCTGGCCGCCCGGGGCGAGAAGCTCGGCGTGGTCAAGTTCGACTGCCTGTCCAGCCGCGACCGGGAAGCCTTTGTCCAGGCCGGAATTCCGGCCGTGGTCGGATTGTCCGGGGCCTTGTGCCCGGACCATTTCTACGTGTGCAACGCCGCCGACGCCCATGGCTGGGGATCGCGGCAGGGGCTCACGGTCCTGGCCATCGAGAGTGCCGGGCTGTGCAACCGTTGTGCCCCGCATCTCGAAGGCGTGCTGGCCGTGTGCGTGGTGGACAACCTGTCCGGCATCGACACCCCGGCCAAGATCGGGCCCATGCTGCGTCTGGCCGACGTGGTGGTGGTGACCAAGGGCGACGTGG
>Ga0268360_1002949_pt1 | contig 11773 bp, 14 predicted proteins | sample BioMet11_FD_192465 | JGI IMG/M metagenome (GOLD analysis project Ga0268360, IMG submission 192465) | Sewage microbial communities from Oakland, California, United States - Biofuel 11 (Illumina Assembly) | ecosystem: Engineered > Wastewater > Sewage > Unclassified | place: USA: California... | reverse complement strand
AGGCCTTCGCGGCTGTGGTTGGCCCTCTCATCGAGGTGCCTGCCCTTATTTTGTTGGTAAACGCAGCGCTGAGGATGAAGAAACGGATGTATCCCGATGAGTGATGGGGACTCGGGATCCATCACGCTTTGAGGACGGGTGGGGCAAGTGCTGCCATGTCATCCTTTGAGACACTCTCGCTGACCTTTGTATCTGGTGCCTCATGCGGTTGTCGGCAACGGCTTTTCCAGCAAGACAAAAAGAGCAGCTCCGATTATCGTCGGAGCTGCTCTCAATCCCTTGAAAACCGTCCTTAAACACCACGGGTTATTCGCGGTGAGGCTATCGTATGTAGACGATAGGCTTGATGAGGTCGCGAGGCTTCTTGTCCATGACGTCATAGGCGTCGGCAATCTTGTCGAAGCCCTCGAACTTGTAGTTGAGCATCTCGCCTGGGTGCACGCGGTCGCACTCGATGAGCTTGAGGAGCTGCTGGATACGATAGGCACCTCCCGGGCAGAACCCGCACTTGATCGTGACATCGGACATGCCAAGGCCCCAGAGCGTCGTAGGAACCTCGTAGGAGTCGCTCGGGTCCATAAAGGCGATGTTCGAGACCGTTCCGTTCGGGCGCACGAGTTTGAGCGCCTGGTTCATGCATGAAACATCAGGAACCGTGATGATGGCACGATCGACCTGTCCGCCGTTCGCGGAGAGAATCTGCTCGACGGTGTCACCATTCTTGTAGCTGATGATGTCGGTCGCCCCGTACTTCTTCGCGAGCTCAGCACAATTGGGACGAGTTCCGATAGCAAAGATACGACCTGCGCCTTTGAGCTGCGCCCCTGCAATTGACATAAGCCCGACAGGCCCGATGCCAAACACAACGACGGTATCACCGTAAGCGATGTCAGCATTGTCGGCGGCATGGAACCCTGTAGACATCATGTCGACCGTCATGAGCGCGTCCTCGATGGAGACGTTCTCCGGCTGATGGACGAGGTTGGCGTCAGCATTGTTGACCGTGAAGTACTCGCCAAACACGCCGTCGCCATGGAACATGAACTTAAAGCTCGCCATCAGGCCATGGTCATGTGCGTTGTTCGCGCCCCTCTCCTGCAGGGCCGTGGCTTCCCAGTCTGGGGTGCAGCAGGGAACCACGACGGCATCGCCCGGCTTGAAGTTCTTGACCAGCGAGCCGACCTCCTCAACAACTCCCACTGACTCATGACCAAGAATGGTGTTGGGTTTCGCGACGCCAGCGTGCACGGTATGTGTATCGGACGAGCAAATTGCAAGAGCGGTCGGTCTCACAATCACATCGAGTGGTCCTGCAGTCGGCTTGTCCTTCTCCACCCATCCAGCCTTGCCCTGCTCAAGAAATGCGAACCCCTTCATGCTGAATCCCCCTCTTCACTCTTTGGCATTCGATTTACACAGCAAGAATAGCACTGGGGCAATTGCCAATCTCCGGACGCTGATGGGGTGGCAGCCTTCCCGAACGTCCTCCTTGCCCTAGCGTTGTCCGTCCGTCATTTTCTTCTGGCGGCTCTTCGCGGCACGGAATATGCAGTAGAACACGAGGTACGCGAGGAAAGACGTAAAGATACCCGTCCCTACGCCCATCGCAAGATTCACCAGCCAATGCACCTGATCCATTCCGAGAACCTGGGCTTCGGCGACGCCGCGGCATAGCATGAACAGGATTACCACCGCAACTCCCATCAACGAGGATACGAGTCCGAAATAGCCGGATGGGAACACGTCGGCATCCGAGAAGCGCACATGTTCGTCGACGATTCCCTTGCGCACCTGTATAACGGTACAAACAAGACATGTTATCAGCAGCAATGCCAATATGAACAGGGTCGAGCCGTCTATGACCATCGCATCGGTTACGACCGATCGCACCTGAGCCAGCATCAGGCTGTAATAGAGATAGACGCATAGGCTACCTGTCAGCATCAGGAAGCCGGTCTTGTAGATCCGGTTCATCTCCGCATACTCGCGCTCGTCCTTCTCGCCGAAGTACCGCTTCCATCCGTCTATGAGCTTCATGATGTCTATCCCTCTTCCCAGAACAGTTCGTCGAGTGTCTTTCCCAAGGTCTTGCAGATGGCGGTACATAGCTTCAACGAGGGGTTGTAGTTCCCCGCCTCTATCAGACCGATGGTCTGACGTGTTGCCCCTACTGCGGTGGCGAGTTGCGCTTGGGACATGTCCGCCTCGACGCGGGCTACCTTCAGATGCATGTTCTTCTTTCCTGTATCCATGACGCCTCTTAGATTCCAAGATATACATTGCAACCCGCAAGAAATATATTGCATATCTGACGAGATGTCAAATATATATTGCACATGCGATAAGATCGATTGATAAGGGCGCCCACGTCGGCGTCTTCTCGGTGTCCATTGGCGGGCATCTTGTGACCGTTCGCGGACGAATCAGCATAATTGTCCGGACAATCAAGTTTTCAAAAAGTAATTGTGCTAAAAACTTATTGTCCGAACAATAAGACAAACGGATAAATTGGATAACAGCAACGTGATGAGCCAGTAGGCGCATGGAAAGGAACTGCGATGTATACGACCCTTAAGAGCGTCCTTGCGGAGGCCGATGATCTGAACATGGCCATCGGGGCATTCAATACGCATAACCTCGAAATGGTCCCGGCAATCATCCATGCGGCATGTAACCAGAAGACGCCCGTCATCATCCAGACGTCAGAGGGGACTGCCAAGTACGTTGGCATGAGGACTCTCGTGGCGGTCGTCAAGTCCCTTTCGGATGAGTACGGTGTCGATGCCGTACTGCACCTTGACCACGCAAAGGACTGGGATAACATCCGTGAGGCCGTCGACGCTGGGTTTACGTCCGTGATGTACGACGGCTCCGCATTCCCGTTCAAGGAGAACATCCTCGGTACGAGGCAGGTTGTGGAGTATGCACATGCTGCGGGGGCGTCCGTCGAGGCGGAGCTTGGGACGGTTGGTGGTACCGAGGATGGTGTCGCGGTCGAGTCGAAGGACGTCCGTCTCACTGACCCCGCGGATGCAGTCGAGTTCATCAAGCAGACAGGTATCGATGCCCTTGCGGTCGCCATTGGGACGAACCACGGGCAGTACAAGTCGAAGACCCACATCAACTTCGACGTTCTCAAGTCGATCAGCGATGTGGCGACGAGGCCTCTCGTTATCCATGGCGGTACGGGCGTCTCTGAGGATGACATCCATCATGTCATCGACCTTGGCATCCGAAAGTTCAATGTCGGGACGGAGCTTCTCGTGAGATGGAACAGGAAGTCGAAGGAACTCTATGACACGAACAAGGAGAACACCTCTAACAGGAACAATGTCATTCCGGCGCTCGACGCTGTGACCGAGGTGGTCGAGCATAAAATTCATCTCTTCAAGAACATCAAGTAGGGCCTGAATTGGATGACTGGAGGTGAGATGAGTGAGCGTGTGCTGCATCGGGCAATCCGCCTACGACATCACCGTGAGGATCGATGAGCAACTCGTCCCCGACAGGAAGTATCGGGTCGAGTCACACGTCGAATGCCCCGGGGGGCCGGCGCTCAATGCTGCGTGCGTGTGCAGCAAGTGGGGCGAGCCGACGTCTCTCGTCTCTAGGGTCGGGGACGACCAGTATGGCTCCATGATCCTAGAGTCCCTCCAGAGATATGGGGTCGGGGTGGGAGGTATGATTCGCGACCCCGTGGGCAGGACCTCCCTAAGCTTCATAATCGCCAATGGTCTGTCGGGCGAGAGGACGATATTCAACATCCCGCCCGTCCACGGGAGCATAGGCGCGGTGGTTCCCGAGGAGACTCCGACGGTCATCCTGAGCGACGGTCACGAGCCCGAGGCAAGCAACGCCTTCATGGATGCGTTTCCCACTGCAATCCGCGTGGTCGATGCGGGGTCATGCCGGTCCGACGTTCTCGCTGTGGTTAGTAGGTCGGAGTACGTGGTATGCTCCCAAGCCTTTGCGGAACAGTACCTCGGGAGACCTCTCACGTTCGACGCCGAGAGTCTGAGGGAGTCTCTCCTCTCCATCGGGCACATCAACGAGGGCTGCAAAGTCATCGTGACGCTCGGTGGTGAGGGTCTTGCGTTCCTAGAAGGGGATCGGTTGGAAATGATGCCTGCGTTCAAGGCCGATGCCGTCGATACGACGGGTGCGGGTGACATCTTCCATGGGGCTTTCGTCTTTGGACTCGCCCGGAACCTGAACATGAGGAAGTGTCTGACCTTGGCCTCTATGGCTGCGGCGGTCTCTGTGACTAGATGCGGAGGACAGATTTCGATTCCCACCCTCGGAGAGGTAACCTCGCGTCTCGGGGCCTCATGGACTGAGGTTGGCTCAGGCGTGGGCAGAGAGTGAGTGCGAACTGGTCATCGGGGTCATAGGAACGTTTTGGGATCGAAAGCGGAAGGACGAGGTAATGGCCGAGGAAGGCACAGCAACTATCGAGGATTTGCTCAAACCGGAGAGCGTCCAAATTATGGATGGCGTCAACGATTGGCGGGAGGCCATCAGAATCTCCCTTGCCCCGCTCGAGAGAGGCGGCTTCGTCGAGACGAGATACGCAGAGAACGTCATTGCTGACACGCTCGAGATAGGACCCTACTACGTGCTCACCAACGAGATTGCTCTTATCCATGCACGGCCCGAGGAGGGTGCTCTTAAGAAGCAGCTTGCCGTGACTCTGCTTCGGCGTCCTGTCTCGTTCGGGGAGGGGATGGACTCCGTCTGCGTGCTCTTTGCGCTGTCCGCGGAAGACCCAAACTCTCACATCGAGGCCATCAGACTCCTCGCCAATTTCTGCATGGACGAGGAAAAGGTCAAGAGGCTCATTGCCTGTGAGTCATCAGAGGAAATCTACCGCCTGCTCATGGACTCGACCTGTGAGTGACCATGCGGGGCATCTTGCGCATATAGGAATCGAGAGGACACAGAGGGGAGGTACATCATGGTAAAGATCATGGCAGTCTGCGGTGCTGGGCTCGGAAGCAGCTTTGCATGTCAGATGGCGGTCGAGCAGGCTCTCACCGCACTCGGAGTAAAGGCCAAGGTAAGTCACACGGACACGTCTTCGGTATCGGCCCTCATCGGCGGCATCGACATCGTTGTGGCCGGAAAGAACTATCAGAAACTGATCGAAGGCAAGAACCTTCCGGTCCCCGTCATCTTCCTCGACCGTCTCGTTGACAAGGCAGAGATAACCGAGAAGTTGACCCCAGTCCTTCGGGAGATGGGCGAAATCAAGTAGCTCAAGTAACGGTTGTTCCAGACAGAAAGAAGAGAGGGAGAAATGGCAGTTCTTGACTGGATCGTCAACAATATCCTGACACAGGCGTCAATCATCATCGCGCTCATCGCCTTCCTGGGACTCGTGCTCCAGAAGAAGCCCGCGAACGAGGTCTTTGCGGGTACGATGAAGACGCTGTTCGGCTTCATGATTCTCTCCGCCGGCTCCAGCATCCTCCAAGGGTCGCTGAAGTACTTCGGAGCGGTATTCAACGATGCGTTCCAGCTCGGTACGAGCGGCGGGGCGGTCGTCGCCTCCATCGAGGGCATCAATGGACAGGCCATGACCACCCTCGGTCTCGGCTCCGAGATCTCGATTACACTTGCGGGCATTTTCATCGTCAACCTGATTCTCGCGCGCTTCACCAAGTTCAAGTACATCTTCCTGACGGGTCAGGCCCTGCTCTGGGAGTCTACCCTTGCGGTCGTGTTCTCCTACTTCCTTGGTCTGACTGGACTGCCGCTGATTCTGCTTGCCTCCATCGTCGGTGGCTGCTTCGCGACTTTCATGCCCGCAATCGCACAGCCCGTCGTCAGGAAGATAACCGGCAATGATGACATCGCTTTGGGTCACTTCTGTACGATTGGATACATGGTGACCGCTGGCGTCGCCAAGCTCGTTGGTAACCCTGAGGACTCTGCGGAGAAGGTCAAGATTCCCGAGAAGCTCGACTTCTTGAATGACACCTATCTTGCCGTGTTTACCGTCATGCTGCCATTCTTCATCATCGCCGCGCTAATCGCAGGTCCCGACCAGTGCGCCGCCGTGTGCGAGTCGTTGGACATGAGCTCGACGATTAACTACATCGTTCAGGCCTTCCTGCAGTGCTGCACATTCGTCATTGGCCTCTACGTCCTGATGATGGGTGTTCGCCAGCTCCTCGATAACATCGTCCCCGCCTTCCAAGGCATCTCGATGAAGCTCGTTCCCGGTGCCAAACCTGCACTGGACTGCCCCGTCCTGTTCCCCTATGCGCCCAACAGCGTTATCCTTGGCTTCCTCTTCACGACCGTCGGCTCCATTATCGGTATGCTCATCTCACCAATCACTGGCTACTTCGTCATCCCTGGTGTCATGTCAAACTTCTTTGCAGGCGGTACGGCGGGTATCTTCGCCAACGCCGTCGGCGGGAAGCGTGGCCTCATCATCGGCTGCATCGTGCACGGCATCTTCATCATGCTGATTCCAGCACTGCTCACGCCGATGCTTGCCCAAATCGGTTTCGTCAATCTGACCTGCACGGATGTCGATACCGTGTTCACCGGCTTCTTCCTCTACGGCATCAAGCTCCTCGCAGGTCTGTTTGTCTAGGCTCCTCTTTCTTAGTCGGTGCCCGGCGTTTGCCGGGTACCGACGTTCTTCGCGAATCACTAGGCTCGTATTGCCGTGCATCATTTGTCAGCCGAGAGGAGATCAGAACAATGTTTGGGAGGCACAAGAAGAGGGACAAGGCGCCGACCATGCACGAGGAGGCCGAAGAGAACGTGCAGAACCCTGGCGAGCTGGTCGCACGTGCCGACGAACTCCAGGGACGAGCACGAGAACTTGTCGGCGAGGAGCGTGCCAACGTCCTCGATGAGAGGGGAGAGCTCCTCAAGGAGGCCGGAGAGGATGACCTTGCAATCGCCGCATTCGAGGAGAGCATCGAGACCTCGAAGAGGATGGGCGTCGCTTACCGAGGTCTGACCACGCTCTATAACAGGAAGAGAAGCGAAGCCGCTGCGCGCGGCGATGACGAGAACATGAAGCTCTACTTCGATAAGCTACAAGATTTGATGCAGAGTTCAAAGGATATGCTCCGTGGAAAATAGGACAGCATCTCAGGTGGTCGGATTGCCAAGGGAAGTCAGGATGAGGGGGGTCCTCATCCTACTGGCTGGATACCCAGCTACTGGAAAATCGACGTTCTGCTCGTATCTCCTTGAGCGCCATCCCGGTATTCCGGTCATCGAACCTGATGACATCAAGGAGGAGGTGTGGGACGAGGTCGGGTACGACAACGCCGAAGAGAAGGCGTGCTTGGAGTTGAGGGTCTGGGATACGTACTACCGACGCCTCGCCGATTTCATGGAGGGGGGATCGGTCGTCATCACTGACTATCCGTTTAGCGGGAAGCAGAGGCCCACGCTCTCGAAGCTCCTGACGAGGTATGGCTACCGAGCCATCACGGTGAGGTTCGTCGGTGACCTCGACGTCATCTACGCGCGGTCCCTCGCCCGTGACCTCTCGCAGGAGCGTCATCTCGGGCATTTGATGGACCACTATCACAAGGGGGATTACCTCGAAGATCGAAGCAAGGCAGACGCCCTCGTCACACGCAAACTCCTGGAGGAGAGGTGCGTCGGGAAGGGGTACGGAGGGTTTGTCCTTGGGTCCCTCATAGAGGTCGACGCTACGGACATCGCATCCATCGATAAGGAGGGAATCGTCGACCGGATTGAGGAGTTCGCCTTGGAAAGCATCTGATCACGGAGAGGTTGTTTGTACGATTGTTCCGTTCGATCTTGCGTGCCCTTCGTCTGGCTGGTTTCGTTCTATCGAACGAAGCCGATGGCTGCCGCCCTCTTCTATGTTGTTTCGTCTAATGCTGAGCAATTGTACGGTCAATGATATGCTGATACATGAGGGTTTGCATCGGCCATGTCTTATATCGGTCGGTGTTCGCCAGGGGCCATAAACTTTGATTCTGGTGAGAGCTTATGTCAGGAACGATTGGGTCCGTCACAAGATTGCCTGAGGTCAAGGTGCTCGACGCCGACTCGCACGAACAGCTCTACTACCAGCTGTACAACATTTTCTTCCAGGAGATTGTGAACAGCGCGTACTCCGTCGGGCAGCTGATACCGTCTGAGACGGAGCTGGTGAGCGAGTATAACGTCAGCAGGGCGACGGTGCGCAAGGCGATGGAAATGCTTGTCAGCGACGGGCTCGTCGAGCGTCGGAGGGGCGTCGGCTCGGTGGTCGTCTCGAACAGGCCCGCTTCCGCGCTCCATTGGATGTCGAGCTGCCTTCAGCGGTCGGTTGCCGTCGAGTCCGATGGCCCGTCACCGTTCAAGAGGGTCCTCTCCTCCTCCATTGTCCCCGCAAACGACGAGACCTCGCAGGCCCTGGGCGTCCCCATGGGGACGAGGCTGTTCAGACTCGATAGGGTCCGGTGCTCGGGGGACGACGCGTTCTACAGAGAGACTGCCTACCTCGCTGAGAGCTATGCGCCGTCGGCCATAGAGCACGACTTCTCGAAGGAATCGCTCCGCGCCTATTACACGAATGTCCTTCACGTCGCTTGGCCCAAGGCTGTGCAGCGGGTCTACTCCGCGAACGCCGGCGAGGAGACGGCTGGTCTCCTCGGAATTTCACCGGATGCTCCGATTCTCGTGGTGCGAAGGGTGTCTTCCGATGTGGGCGGGGTTCCGAGGGAGTACATCAAGTGGAACTATCGTTCGGACTACTACTATCTCGAGATGACCTTAGGGAAGTAGAATCGCCCCGGTCATATCTCAATACTTCGTCAGCAAGCATCTTTTGACTCCGTGTCGTGGACATGTTTGGGGCTGCGCACGTTTGTCCGTCTCATCATTCGTGACTAAGGAAGAGCCATGACTTTGAACAACATGATTGACCATACGAACCTTAATCCCGCCGCTACCGAGGATGATCTTCGCAAACTCTGCTCGGAAGCGGTTCAGTACGGATTCCACTCCGTCGCGATTAACCCTTGTTGGACGCGGCTTGCGGCACGGGAGCTGGCCGGCACGGATGTTGTTGTCGACCCGTGCATAGGTTTCCCCCTCGGGGCGGGAACGACCGAGGCGAAGGCCAAGGAGACGAAGATCGCCATCGCCGATGGTGCCGACGAGATTGACATGGTGCTGAACATCGGCCGTCTTCGGATGGGCGACGACGAGTACGTCACCAAAGACATTGCGGCAGTCGTGGAGGCCGCCAAGGGTCGTCCCGTCAAGGTCATCCTCGAATGCTGCCTTCTCACGGGCGATCAGATCGTGAGCGGGTGTAAGGACTCCGTCGCCGCGGGTGCAGCGTTCGTTAAGACGAGCACCGGGTTCAGCAAAGGGGGTGCCACGGTCGAGGACGTCAAGCTGATGAGGAAGACCGTGGGGGATTCCTGCAAGATAAAGGCCGCCGGTGGAATCCACACCCGAGAGGACGCCATGGCGATGATTGAGGCTGGGGCCGATCGCATCGGCGCAAGCAACGGAATCGTTATCGTCTCGGGAGAGTAGGGAACTACTTCGCTATAGCATCTTTCTGGGGCGGGGGCACCCTTTCGTGCCCCCGCCCTTTTGTTGTGTGCGGAGACTTCAACTGATGTATGGCATGCCAACCGGCGTCGGAGCCGCTTGTGCGTGACCTGTCTAGAGACCCACATCTGCTGTGCGACGACAGAGGCCGTCCCTGCCGATCTTGACGCGCTCACAGGGGGGTATGACGACCTATCGGGATGTGGAGTACGCCGGGATGCTGGGGCATGGAGGGGCTTCTTTCGGCTGGAGATTTGGACAATCCACAGCTTCGGGAGTCCTCTTGTTTGTTGCTCTCTATTCTGTAAACAACGTCCTGACACGCGACAGCTAACCTGCGAAAACGTTCAGGGCACCGTGCAGGAGCATGGTCGAGTAGCAGTTTCGCGTCTTGAGGCGCAGAGCTCCCAGCACTACGCCGAAGCACAGTCCCGTCACCGACTTCCACATCATGATGTTCGCAAGGCTGCCTCCGCTGGCTCCCGTGTGAAAGGCGAGGGTGTCGACATAGCCCAAGTGCCAGAGCGCGAAGAGGATGGTGACAATCACATAGACGGTCAGCTGCCTGTGGAACACGTCCGTGAGATAGTTCCAAATCACGCCGCGGAACAGAGTCTCCTCGAAGACGGGCACCACGATGCCGCTGTAAAGGAGGAGGAAGACCGAAGAGGGTGACGCGTCTTGGGTGATGAGGGGAGTAGAGACGAGAAACGCCGCGAACAGGCAGGTGAAGACCACGTAGGGCGCGCTGAATCGACCAGGTAGAAACGAGATGGAGACCTTATGCCAGCGTGCCAGCGCGATGATGGCCGCCGTCAGCACGATCATTGCGACGAAGCTCGCGATGCGGTCACCAAGGTCTGTCCGGCCGATGAGGGGAAAGATGATTTCCTTGAGCCCATAGCGCGCGAGTTGGATTACGACGAGCAGGACCATGACGGTCGAGCCCGCTTTGACCTTGCCTGTCATCATCTGGTCGTTCACCTTTTTGCATCCGTTCGCGGGGTGTCGCCTTCCATTGAGAGAGACGTATGGTCCTTTCCTGCCCTCGCTGTTCGATGGCCGCTGCTGGACGAGGCCAAGCCCGTCTCACGAATTTCCGCGAGTGATGTCGCGACGTCTTTGGCGATGAGAGGTGCCATGGAGTCACGATATCCGCTGGGATCGATTTCTTCCAACTCGCGAACGATTCTGCATGCGAGGCCAGGAGAGGTGACCACTAGCTGCGGCATCGCCTGTACGCATTGGCGGACGACGGTTGGTCTCGGGTCGTGCAGACACGATGCCATCTTCTCGAAAAGCCTCGTTGCCTCAGGTTCGTCTTCGACCCATCTCATGTTTGTCGCGAGGAGCAGGAAGGCCCGAGTATGAGCGTAGGAACTCTTCGCATCCAACATGTCTACGAGTTCATTCTCATATGCGTCCAATATGGGCGCTTCTGAGGCGAGTGTCCCAAGCCGCTTGAAGGCGACGTAGGCCTGATTGCTATCGGGGGAATTCATGGCCTCCCAAAGCCTTTCGGATTCCATCGCACCTGCCCCCATTCCATCGCCTTGCGTGCACCTCGATCTCGTATCACGTCTCGGACACCCCTCCGTCCGGGAACTCTAGTACGCGTCTTCACTTGCCGGCAATCTGACGATTATGGCGATTGCTTCCGCGCTCATCATAGTTTATTGCGAAGAGAGGATCTGACGGCGAGGAGGGAAAACGGCCCTGAGCTTCGAATCAAACGCAACGTTTGAAGAGATAATGACGCATCGTTTGATTGGGAGAGACGCAAGAAGGCAACCAGACCATCTGCGGCAAAAACATTGCTTGCCGCCACACCTGTTGAGCTAGATACTATATACTCCACTCATTTCGGAACAGCGTTATGCCACAGCAGGTCGCTGTTTCCGACGCAAAGCGAATAGTTATGTTTTGCATGTACTGTCATGTTAGCGCACGCGCTCTTACTACGAGTGAAAATGGGGGCGGGGAATGAGCACTACAACAGGATGCACCGATGTTCACGGGCACGGACACAAGGTACTGACTACGTTATTGATACTGATCGTGGCCCTGTCGGTGTCAGTTTTCACGGGGGTACGGCTGGCCTTCGCGGCTGACGTAACGGTAGATATCTCTGGCGCGACGACCGATCTGCAAAGGGGTACTGCGCTTCGCACGGCAATCTCGACAGCAGTAGACGGTGACACCGTGGTGATTCCGGCAGGCA
>Ga0268360_1002948_pt1 | contig 11780 bp, 7 predicted proteins | sample BioMet11_FD_192465 | JGI IMG/M metagenome (GOLD analysis project Ga0268360, IMG submission 192465) | Sewage microbial communities from Oakland, California, United States - Biofuel 11 (Illumina Assembly) | ecosystem: Engineered > Wastewater > Sewage > Unclassified | place: USA: California... | reverse complement strand
CGTCGCCCTTGGTCACCACCACCACGTCGGCCAGGCGCAGCATGGGCCCGATCTTGGCCGGGGTGTCGATGCCGGACAGGTTGTCCACCACGCACACGGCCAGCACGCCTTCAAGATGCGGGGCGCAGCGGTTGCACAGCCCGGCACTCTCGATGGCCAGGACCGTGAGCCCCTGCCGCACGCCCCAGCCATGAGCGTCGGCGGCGTTACACACGTAAAAATGGTCCGGACACAAGGCCCCGGACAACCCGACCACGGCCGGAATACCGGCCTGGGCAAAAGATTCGCGATCACGGCTGGACAGGCAGTCGAACTTGACCACGCCGAGCTTCTCGCCCCGGGCGGCCAGAATGCCCGCCACCTTGAGCAACACGGAGGTCTTGCCGGACGACGGTGGTCCGGCCACGGTGATACATTTCATAGTGGGAGTGAGGGGGGTTGGGACGCCTCCGGCGGCCAGGAGGGGGTATCCCCCTCCTGGACCACCCGATACGGCGGGTTCGTGAGAGGGGATAAGGCCGCAAGAAACAGCTGGTCGCGGCGACCGGGCACAACGGGAAACGGCATATTAACGGAACCGGTCATCCGACAGGTACGTGCCGGCTTTCTGGGCATTTTTTTCGAACCAGCCGACCCGGCCCGCCTCCCAGACATCGAAATGCGGTACATACGGCTTGATGTCGAGGACCGGCGTGCCGTCGAGCACGTCAACGTTACGCAGATGCACGGTCAAGCCCGAAATACCGGCCAGCTCCAGCACGGACAGGCCGATGGGGTTGGGCCGTTTGGGCGACCGCGTGGCGAAAATACCGTGATCGACATTGTCCAGGAACGGCCGCACCACCAGATCGAATCCGGCCACCCGGTGCAGGTGGTACAGCAGGAACACATGCGAAAAGCCTTCCAGATCCCGCAGTCCCGCGGCGAAGTCCGCATGCACTTCCACGTGTCCCGTCACCCCGAGCGCGCCCACCGGCTGGACAGGCATGCCCTTGATGTCGGTAAACGGCGAACGCAAAATGCCGATGGCGCGATAGGCGATGCCGTGAACGTCCTGATCCATGTTGTATCCTTGCGACGCTGCGGGTTCAAAGGGCATGGACACAGTAATACAAGAACCATGCCCGGCAAAAACGACGCGAGCAAAGCCTGTTGCGTGTCCCGACCGACAAGGACCGACAAAACCGTTGTTCCGAGATACAAACTTGGTAGTGTCCAGGCAACCAATTTGAATCACACGAAAACAGATATTCAAGTGACACTTTGGCGGCACAAGGTCCGCATTCAGACCTCGGCAGAAAGGCGGGATGCGGCCAGGGCGTCGGCGTGCAGGACCATGTCCCGGGCCATGTCCTTGGCCGCGAGCAAGGCCATGTCGGCCAATTGGATGAAATCGGCTCCATCATCGTCCTGACCGCCCTGATGACTGGCCAGGCCGATGGTCACGGTCAGCGGTGTCGCCAGACCCAAGACGCTCCAGTCGTGGGCCGACACGGCCCGGCGCAGGCGCTCGGCCACGGCCGCAGCCATGGCCTGATCCGTGTGCGGCAGCAGGATGCAGAACTCGTCCCCCCCGATACGGGCGACCGTATCCCCGAGGCGCAGTTCGCGGGCGACCAGCCGGGCCAGTTCCACCAGCACCTTGTCCCCCACGCCATGCCCATAGCGGTCGTTGACCTTCTTAAAATAGTCGATGTCCACCAAAGCCAGGCTCGTCCAGGCACCGGCAACCGCCGCCTGGCGCATTTTCCGGGCGAACAGACCGGCAAAGCCCCGCCGGTTGCACAGCCCGGTCAAATAATCGGTGTCGGCCAATCCGCGCACCTCGTCTTCCATCCGCTCCCGATGCAACAAAAGGAAGCCGAGGGTATTGGCGGCCACGCTCGGCACGATGAGCAGCAAGGCCACGGTCTGCAAGAGGTCCGAACCGAACGGATCGAAATTCGACCCGCTGGCGAGGAACGCCCGCAGGGCGCGCAGGGCAAAGGAACATCCGGCCGCGAGATACCCGGCCGCCAGCATCACAATAACGCGGCAGCGAAATTCCCGACACCGGGCCAGGACCGTGCCGGCGATCAGCCAGGCTTGCAGTGCGAAAAGCCCCGAGCCAAGGATGACCCGGGGCCGGACAGCGTCGATAAATCCCACATAAATACAAGCACCGAGTGCCAGTGGCACTCCGTAATGCCACAGCGGCCGCCGGTTGCCGAAAAAGACGTCGAACGAGGCCCAAAGCAACGACCAGGATGCGGTCAACAATTCGTTGGCCAGCACGATGGACAGCCAGTCACTGGTCTGGCCGCGCACCACAAAAAAAGGCACAGAGACCATCTGGACCACGAGCCCGGCGACCCACAACCGGACACTTCTCGCCCGGCTGCCCGCAAAGGCCACCCCCAGCAACACGGCGATGGAGAATAAGCTGCAAAAAAAGATGACGCAGGCCGTATGAAAATCAAGAATTTTCATCGTCCGGATCGATAGCGCAAATGCAATGGCCCTGTAAATATATCTTCTCTTTTCCCCTGTGGCCGTCCACCAACGGGTCAAAAGAAATCATGGTCGCAAAACATTGTGGATTCCTTGAATAAACGTCCAGACAACCTCCAGTATCTCCCTGCTTGGCACCTCTCGCTTCTCTCACCAAGATCAGGCGGCGTCTTTTGCAAGGTCTGGGAGGCTCGCAACGGCCGTGGCGGCGCCACAACAAAACACCGGGGAGCCGAGGTACAAGTACCCCGAACTCCCCGGTGTCACCCTTTGGAGAGAAGCCGTATCGAACGAAGGGCTAATACCGGTAGAGGTCAGGCTTGAACGGCCCGGTGACGGAAATGCCGAGGTAGTCGGCCTGGGCCTGGGTCAGGGTTTCGAGGGAGGCGCCGAGGCGGCCCAAGTGCAACCGCGCCACTTCCTCGTCCAGGAGCTTGGGCAGTGTATAGACACCCACGGCATAGTCCTTGGTCGCGAGCTCGATCTGCGCCAAGGCCTGGTTGGTGAAGGAATTGGACATGACAAAGCTCGGATGGCCGGTGGCGCAGCCGAGGTTGACCAGCCGGCCCTCGGCCAGCATGAGGATGGCGTTGCCCGACGCCATGGTCCACTTGTCGACCAGGGGCTTGATCTGCTCTTTCTTGCAGGTCGGGGTCTTCTCCAGGTAGGCCACGTTGATTTCCGAGTCGAAGTGGCCGATGTTGCAGACGATGGCCCCGTCCTTCATGCGCTCCATATGGGCGCCGGTGATGACGTCGCAGCAGCCCGTGGCCGTGACGAACACGTCGCCCTGGGTGCAGGCCGCCTCCATGGTCGTGACCTCGTAGCCTTCCATGGCCGCCTGCAGGGCGCAGATGGGATCGATCTCGGTGACGAGCACCCGGGCGCCGAATCCGCGCATGGACTGGGCGCAGCCCTTGCCCACGTCGCCGTAGCCGGCGACCACCACGACCTTGCCGGCGACCATGATGTCCGTAGCCCGCTTGATACCGTCGGCCAGGGACTCGCGGCAGCCGTAGAGGTTGTCGAACTTGGACTTGGTCACCGAGTCGTTGACGTTGATCGCCGGGAACAGCAGTTCGCCGGCCTGCATCATCTGGTAAAGCCGGTGCACGCCGGTGGTGGTTTCCTCGGACACGCCTCGGATTTTTTTCGCCATGCACTCGAAACGGCCGGCGTCGCTTGCCACGATGGCCTTGATGCGCTCCAGGATGATGGACATTTCCTTGTTGTCGCAGGGCGCATCGAGCAGGGCCGGATTCGTGGCGCATTTGACGCCCTGATGGATGAACAGGGTGGCGTCGCCGCCGTCGTCGACAATGAGGTCCGGACCGGAGCCGTCCGGCCAGGTCAGCGCCATTTCCGTGCACCACCAGTAGTCTTCCAGGGTCTCGCCCTTCCAGGCGAACACGGCGGCCAGGCCGTCGGCGGCGATAGCGGCCGCGGCATGATCCTGGGTCGAATAAATATTGCACGAGGCCCAGCGGATATCCGCGCCCAGGGCCTTCAGGGTCTTGATCAGCATGGCCGTCTGGATGGTCATGTGCAGCGAGCCGGTCACGCGCAGTCCGGCCAGGGGCTGCTTCGGGCCGTATTTCGCGATGACGGACATGAGGCCCGGCATCTCGTTTTCGGACAGCTGCATTTCCTTGCGGCCCCAGTCGGCCTGGGACAGATCCGCCACCTTGTAGGGCAGGCTCAAATCCAGCGGTTTCACGGACATCGGTCCTCTCCTTGGGTATCGGTTACCGGGGCTTGGCCACGGCGCGGGCCACGACCAGTCCCTTGTTGACGGGGTGTTCGGACCACGCGGCCAGCCCAAAGCCGGCCCGGTCCAGCCAAACGGACAACTGTTCGCGCGAAAAGCCGAGCCAGCGGTCGCCGAAGCGGCCCCGCATGGACTCGTCAGCATGGGACGTGAAATCGATGACCACCAGCCGGCCCGCAGGGGACAGCACGCGCCCGGCCTCGATCAGGGCGGCCCCGGGATCGGACAGATGGTGCAGGGTCAGGCAGATGACGGCGAAATCCGCCTCGCCGTCGGCCATGGGCAAGTGTTCGAGTTCGCCCATGCGCACGCCGACGGGGAGTCCTTCGCCGCGCCGTCCGGCCAGGGCCAGCATGGAGGGCGCGCTGTCCACGCCGACCACGGCGCGCGCCCGTTCGGCCAGGACCGGCAGCAGATCGCCCGGACCGCAACCGAGGTCAACGGCCAGGGCCACCTCGTCCGGCATGACCGCGCGCACAAGCCCGGCCGGATCGAGTTCGCCCAGCACTTCCCGGCGCATGGTCGCCCAATCCGGGGCAATGGCGTTGAAAAAACGGCGCGTTTCCAGGCGGCGCTGGCGCAGCACCTCGGCCACGGCCAGAAGATCGGCCTCGGGTCCGGCCGTGTCGAGAAAGGGCGCCAGGCAGGCCAGAAACGCCGCCTCGCGCCCGGCGGGCGTGGCGCTGTAAAAGGTCCAGGAACCGTCCCGACGGCTGGCGAGCAGGCCGCAGCCGACCAGGATGCCCAGATGGCGCGAAATGCGGGACTGGCCCATGTCGAGCACGGCCACGATCTCGCCCACGGCCAGTTCGTGGCGGGTGAGGATGCGCACCAGGCGCAACCGGGTTTCGTCAGCCAGGGCCTTGAACCAGGCCAAGGTTGGTGATCCGCTGTTCTGCATATCAAGATATCCTGATATGCTGTTTACCGGATTTACCCACCCGCCGTCAAGCCTCTCACGCGGCATCCGAACCGCTTCCCGGCAGCGCAGTGCGCGACGCCCAAACAAGCGACGCTACGGCTCCAGCCGTCGGCCTGGGGAGCATGGCACAAGCGCTAGCAGCGCATTTCCTCGATGAGCCGCATGAGGTCACCGGCCTGACCGGCCAGATCCGTGACCGCGCCGGCAGCCGCGTCCATGCCCTGGGCGGTCTCCACCGCCACTTCGCCGATGCTCGATACGGCCCGGTTGATCTCGTCGTGGACAGCGGCCTGGGTCTTGGCCGAAGCGGCGATGTCGCGCACGGCCAAGGCCGCGGCCTCGCATTCGGTCACGATGGCGGCCAGCCGCTCGCCCGACCGGACCACCAGCCCGTCGGCCTCGTTCACGGCGGCCGTGGCCGAGGCGGCCTTGCCCGCGCTGTCGTCCACGGCCGAGAGCACGTCCCGGACCGAGGCCGTGACCTCCCGGGTGGCGGCCATGGTCTTTTCGGCAAGTTTGCGCACTTCGTCGGCCACCACGGCGAACCCGCGTCCGGCCTCACCGGCCCGGGCCGCCTCGATGGCGGCATTGAGCGCCAGCAGGTTGGTCTGGTCGGCGATGTCGGAGATCACGGAAACAATGCCGCCGATGGACGCGGCCCGGCTGCCCAGGGCGTCCATGCTCTGGCGTAGCGAACCCGAGATCTGGCTGACCTGGGCAATGGCCCGGGCCGTCTGCTCCACAACTTCCCGGCCGGCCCGGGCCTGGGCCATGGCCGCCTCGGCACCGCTGGCCGCGCCCTCGGCCCCCGAGGCCACGGCATCGAGGGCCTGGTTGAGCCCTTCGATGGCGCCCACGGTTTCCTGGAGCTGGGTGGTCTGGGTCATGGCCCCCTCGGACACGCTGGACACTCGCCCGGACAAGGCTTCGGCGCTGCCGGCCACGTGGCGGGCAATGGTCTCGGCCTGGCCGGCCACCCGGCCGAGCATGTCGTTTCGCGAAACGATCAGCGCTTCCTGGTCCTTGATGTCGGTGAGATCGACCACCAGGGCAAAGGCGCCGATCAACCCCTCGTCCAGATCATACAGCGGCGCCGTGTCCAGACGCACGTGGCGGGCCTGACCCTGGCCGTCGTCCAGGACCGCCTCCACGCCCAGCCGGCAGGTGTGATCGTGCAAACAGTCGGTCAGCTGGCTGGAAAGAGCCGTATTATCGCCGAAAACCGCGGCCGCATCGCGCCCGAGCAGGGACTTGTAGTCTCCGCCGGCCCCGAGCAGACGCGAAAGCGGCGGGTTGACGAAGGTCACCCGATCCTCCGTGTCGACCACCAGACACGGCACGGTAATGGCCTTGAGGATGCTGGAGGCAAACCCGAGCCGGTTTTTGATTTCCCCGACCATGGCGCACACCCCCGCGCGCACGGCCCCGAGTTCCCCCTTGAGGCCTTTGGGCGGCGTGGCTCCGAAATCGCCCCGGGTCACGGCGTCGAGATAGCCAAGCAGACCGCCCAGGGGACGCGCGATCTGGCGGCGCACGAAAAACGTCACCACGACAAGGACCAGCATGGCCGTCCCCAGCCCCACGGCCAGGGCCACGCGTTTCACCCCGCTTGCGGCGACAAAGGCTTCCCGGGCCGGCTGACTGGCCAAAAGCGCATAGGTCACCGCGCCGCACCGCACCGGCGTAAACGCGGTCAGGGTTTCCACGCCCCGGGCATCCGCTCCGATGGCGTTGCCGGTCTCGCCGGCCAGGGCCTGGGCCACGGGACCGTTATCCTTGTCCAGGGCGGTCCGCTCCGGTCCTTGCGGCTGGGCATGCCCGTCGCTTTCCAGGCGCACGCCGCCGTCAGCCCCGACCAGCGCGAATTCCCGGCCAAAGGTCTCGCCGTCGCCCTGGCCCATGATGGCGGCCAAGGGCGCTTCGGGCACGCGCAGGATGGCGGCGGCTTCGATCATGGTCCCGGTATGATTTTTGACCGGTGCGGCCACAAAGGCGGCCGGTTTGCCCCCCAGGGGCGGATAGGGCGCGAAATCGACAAAGACGGTTTTGCCCTGCATGGCCTGGCGCCAGGCTGCCGCCAGGCTGGTTGTGGCCAGGGGCCCGGCCTTGATGTCCTCGCCCACCTCGCGCCCGAGCTTGGCCCCGAAAATAACCCGGCCGTCATCGGCCACGAGCAGCGCGTCCTCGAACCCGAGCACATCCGTGAACGGGGCAAAGGCCGGCGCCACGTATTCGTGCAGGTCCTTGTATTCGGCCGTGTCCACCGGGACCGCCTGGCCGGGCTTTTTGCCCATGAAGTAGTCCCGGGTCATGCCCACGGCATTATAGACTTCCTTGACCCGGGCCAGAATGGCGGCCTCGCGGGTGAAGGCATCCACGGCCCGCACCAGGGCCCGGGCCCGGCTGTCCCGGCTGGCGGCCAGGTTGTCGAAGGCCTGCCGGGACAGGACGTCCGAGGCCTGGCGGACGCTGACCCAGCCCGTGACCGCCAGGGGGAGGATGCCTATGGCCAGACAAAACAGCAGGAGTGCGTGTTTGAGATGCATGGAGCCTCGCTGCGGTGGCAAAACGTTGCGGCTTGCCCCTTTTGCGGATTTGCGATCACCGGGCAAAGGCGTGTGGGAGTTCCCGACGGGTACCGGAAGGGCTCGTAGCGATTCCGCTCAGTTGCGCGGTCCTGGCGCTCTCCGCTCCGGGAGCTGCACACCGTGACAAGGGCCGGTGGTCATTGTTTTCGCGGGAGTTACGCTTTTAATATGGCGGAATTGTGAACACTTCATGCCGGCTTGACGGCGGCGGCACGAAACCTTGGCCTCGCTCTGTCACAACCGTGCGTCGCAAAAAACCACTGTCATCCCAGCGCCACAGAGGGGGCCGCCCTTCCCGGCAACGGCCGAAAAGCAAACACAGACCGGGACCACTGTACCATCGGTCGAAGGAATCGCCTCCGGCGGCCAAAGGGCTCGCGCCCTTTGGAATACCGAGAGGATTTTTAGAGGCTGTACTCCCAGGCTTGAGGCAAAAGAAGGCCTCGAGGAATTCGCGTAGCGGTCATGGACCGTGCAGCAGGCGTCAAAGGGCAGGATCTTGTTTGGCTTCGAGCTCGGCCCAGCGGGCATAGAGGGTGTCCACGACGGCCTGGGCCTCCTGGCTCGCTGCCAGCCGCCGGGCCAATTCGGCCCCATCACTGGCCACGGCCGGATCTTCCAGGGCTATCTGGCAGGCGGCAAGGTTCGCCTCGGCCACCTCGATGGCGACCTCCATCCCGTCCCACTCGCGCTGTTCCTTGAAGGTGAGCTTTTTTTTGGACGTCTCGGCGCGTTCCCGGACCGGTTTGGGTTCCCGGGCCTTGGCTTCCCGGGTGCGGGCCCGTTCCCGATCCAGGAAATCCGCCTCCCACTGGGCATAATCGGCATAGAGCGCGGCCCCGCCCTCGCCGTCCAACCCCAGGATCGTGGTGGACACCCGATCGAGCAAGGATCGGTCGTGGCTGACGAGCACCACGGCTCCGGGAAAATCGAGCAGACTTTCCTCGAGCATCTCCAGGGTCGGGATGTCGAGATCATTGGTGGGCTCGTCCAGGAGCAGCACGTCGGCACCGCGCAGCATGAGCCGGGCGATAAGCACCCGGGCCTGCTCCCCGCCGGAGAGCAACCCCACGGGCAAATCGAGCTGTTCCGGGCGCAAGGCGAAGCGCTTGGCCCAGGTGACCACATGCACGGGCTGGCCCCGGTAGATGACGCTGTCGCTGTCCGGGGTGAAGGCATGGCGCAGGATCTGATCCTTGTCGAGCTGTTCGCGCTTCTGGTCGAAAGTGACAACGGCCAGATTCGGTGCCCGGGTCACGGTCCCGGCCGAGGGCTGCTCCTCGCCGGCAAGCAGATGGAGCAAGGTGGATTTGCCCGAGCCGTTGGGCCCGGTCAGCCCCACCCGTGCACCAGGCGCGAGCACCAGATCGATGCCGGTAAAAAGGGTCTTCCCGCCATGGGCCATGGCCAAGCCCTCGACCGTGATGAGCCGCTTGGTTCGGCGCCCGGTAGCGGAAAAATCGATCCCTACCTGGCCGGCCGTACGATTGCGTTCCTTGGTGGCGGCCAGATCCTGTTTGAGCACACCAGCGGCATCGATGCGGGCCTTGGCCTTGGTGGCCCGGGCCTTGGGACCGCGCCGCAACCATTCGATCTCCCGGCGCAACCGGTTGGCCAGGGAGCGTTCCAGACTGCCCTGGCTGTCCAGAAAGGCCTCGCGCGCTTCGAGCAAGGCGCTGTACGGACCGTCCACGCTCAAGTAACCCTCGGGAAAGACCCGGGACAGTTCCACCGTGCGCGTGGACACGTTTTCAAGGAAATAACGGTCGTGGCTCACCACCACGAAAGCGAACGGCGCGGACTGGAGAAATTTTTCGAGCCACAGGATGGTGCGCAGGTCCAGGTGGTTGGTTGGTTCGTCCAGAAGCAGCACATCCGGCTCGGTGATCAGTCCCTGGGCCACGGCCAGGCGCTTTTTCCAGCCCCCGGACAAGGTCGCGACGAGCTGGCCCGCGTCCTCGAATCCGAACCGACCAAGCATGACCCCAACCCGGGTCGCTCGTTCGACATCGGTCAGGGCCTGGCCGAATGACGCGGTCAGGGTTCCTTCCAGGACTTGCCCCACCGTGGCGCCAGGCTCGAAACGGTCTTCCTGGGCCACATAGGCCAAACGCGCGCCTTGGCGCAGGGTGCGCTCGCCCGCGTCCATGGGCTCCAATCCGGCCATGATTTTGAGCAGCGTGGATTTTCCCGAACCGTTGGGGCCGACCAGGCCCACGCGTTCCTTTTCGGAAACGACCATGGAGATGTTGGAAAACAAGGCGCGTACGCCAAACGCCTTGGACACGTTGCGCAAGGTGACGATGGTGCTCATGGCGGCAAGGTGTAGGAGACGTCGGCCCGGACGTCAAATACGGCCGGAGGTTTTGGAAAGAAGGAAGCTTGGGTGTGCGGCAGGTGGTCGGAGGTTGGATTATCAACTTGCAACCGCGCCACCGTGTATCGTGGTTGCAGCCATCTGTGCCCAAAGGATTTCAGTCATTGGAATCCGTTATAATTTTAACTTGTTGCAACAAAAGCCTTCGCTGATGACCGCCCCTTTGCCAAGTGGGCGAAAGCCACTTTTCGTGGCGGAGCTCCACCAGTTATGATTTTTTTACAGGATCTTGTCGGAATTGTTAACACTTCAGCACACGAGTGGCGCTGTACCTTTAATTATTTGAGAAATTTTTTTGTATGTATTTTGCATTTAAATTTTGACTGAAATTGCAAGGAGTTGTCCTGATGATCAAATTATCAATTTATTTTTGCACTTTTGTTATAGGCGTGCTGTTTACCGCTATGGCTTATGCGACGCCTCTGACGACCAGCGATCTGCTCAGTGGATTCAATGCCATCATATTTGGAAACGCTACGACCAGTGCGGATATCGAAGGCGCTGCAATAATCGGTGGCAATTTCTCAGGCGCAACGTTGTATCAAAACCCAAGGAATATCGCCCTCCCGGCAACATTCAACGCCCTCAATGTTTATGGAAGCACTTATGGTAACCAAATGAACATGGACAATAGTGGGAATGCCTATGTCGGTGGTACTGTTGGCACAACAATAAATTTCAATGGTGGAGGAAACTATATTGCTTCAAATCCGGATATGAGCATAGCGTCGATGTATTCAGAGCTTACAGCAACCTCACAATATCTTTCGCACTTTACTGCAAACAGCTATCTCCCTACCGCGGGAAACAATGAAATCATTAACGCCGCACCTGACGCCAATGGATTAGCCGTTTTCAATATAACAGCGGGTGATCTTAGCAAGATACCAAGTTACAGCATTGCCGCTAACGGTGCCACAACAATAATCTTTAATGTTTCAGGATTGGCTCTAAATTTCAACGCCAACTACCTCGGCAATGATTCACTCTTTGATAATATAATATGGAATTTTTTCGATGCAATAAATCTCGAATTTGAAACGCTTTTGGGAGGATCGGTGCTGGCACCTAACGCTTCTGTGACAAACCATAACCAGATTGACGGGACGCTCGTGGCGAGTTCCTGGACAGGGCAAGGAGAGCTTCACGAATATGCCTTTGATGGCACTGTGCCAACGCCAGCTCCGCGACAGCCGACCGCAACACCAGAACCAAATGTCTTTGTACTTTTTGCCTGCGGTATGTTGTTGGTCGTTTTATGGCACCGCTGGAGTGCCAGGCGGTCCTTGGCTGCAGGCTCCAGGAATTGATCCTTCCTGACCTCCGGTACGTAAGGCGCGTCTGGCAGCCAAGGAGCGTTCCCGCAGGCCGGTTGTCGGAAGCGCCTGTCGCGCGTAGCGGTGCCAGCGTAGAGTCGACAGAACTGTATTGAGCTAAACTGAGGATTCACCCCCGCGCGCAGCCTGTGGGGTGCGCGGGGTTGCAGTGGCGACAGGCGGCCTACCGGGTGAGACCGGGGGGTGTGCCTGTCGCCACTTTTTGTGATGGCCAAAGGCGGTTGGCGCATGCAGCCGATTCCCTGGCCTCCCAGCTTGGCAATGGGTTGCAAGCGACGCCTCCGGCGGGGCCAAGGCG
>Ga0268360_1002939_pt1 | contig 11814 bp, 9 predicted proteins | sample BioMet11_FD_192465 | JGI IMG/M metagenome (GOLD analysis project Ga0268360, IMG submission 192465) | Sewage microbial communities from Oakland, California, United States - Biofuel 11 (Illumina Assembly) | ecosystem: Engineered > Wastewater > Sewage > Unclassified | place: USA: California... | reverse complement strand
GAGCCAGAGGAGAAACTCGTCCATGTCGAGGATCGTGCGCGCGGCGGCGTGGCTGAGCGTCTCGAATTCCTGTTTGTCCCGCCGCTTCAGCACGTCGATGAGATATGTGAAAATATCGTCGTCGAGACATACGCTGTCGAGAAAGACCTCGTAGATCTCGCGCACCTCCGAGCGGACCGGCTCGGCCTCCGGGGGCGCGGCGGGGGGCTCGTCCCGGCCGAACGCGTCGTATTCCGACTGCGGGATCTCCAGACCAGACTCGGCCGCGCAGGCCCGCACGAACGCGGGGACGCCGGCCTGCCTGATCTGCGCCTGCAGAGCGGCCGCGCGCGCCTCTTCTCCGCCCTCCGGCAGCGAAAAGCCGGCCGGCGCGGGCCGCTTGCCCTCGCAGATTTCCGAAAGGAACTGCATACAATACTCAAAAAGCGTCATAACCGTACTCCAATGCAAATTTACAGCAATATTCTAACATCGCGCGGAGGGAATGTCAAAGGAAACGGGGACCGGAGACAAATTTCCGGCAAATTCGCGTCCGGACTGGATTGCCGGGGGAATCTGTGCTAGAATACCCATGACGGAAGGGGGGCATTCCCATGGAAAAGACCTTTGCCGGCTACTGCCGCAGTCAGGACGGGCCGCGCATCGTGCTGCTGGAATGCGAACCCGGCGAGCAGCCTGAGATCGACTGCGATTACGCGTCCTGCATCCACGCGGCGGCCTGCCCCATCGGCAGGGCGCTCCGGGAGGAGCTGGACAGACAAAATGGGAGAACGCTATGAAAATCTGTCTCTACGGAGCATCCAGCGCGGCGCTGGATGAGAGCTATCTGAAAGCGGCCGGCGCGCTCGGCAGCGCCATCGCGCTGCGCGGCCACAGCCTGGTCTACGGCGGCGGCGCGCAGGGCGTCATGGGCGCGGCGGCGCGCGGCGTGCGGGAAAACGGCGGCGCGGTCGTCGGCGTGGCGCCGAAATTTCTCAACGCGGACGGCATCTTATACAACTGCTGCAGCGAGCTGATCTTTACAAACACGATCCGCGAGCGCAAGCAGATCATGGAGCAGCGCGCCGATGCCTTCATCATGGCCCCCGGCGGCTTCGGCACGTTCGAGGAATTTTTCGAGATCCTCACGCTCAAGCAGCTCGGGCGGCACAACCGGCCGGTCGCCATCTACAACACGAACGGCTATTTTGACGAGCTGCAGCAGTTCATCGAGACCGGCGTGCGCGAGAAATTCATCAGCGAGCCCTGCCTCGACATCTACCTTGTCACCGCCGACCCGGACGAGCTGCTGACGTATTTCGAGACCTACGACCCGGCTGCGGTGGATGTGAAGCATCTGAAAAACATCTGAGGAAACAGGAACTTTTTTGACGGGGCAGCGTCTATTCAGCAAACAAACGCCGGCGCGGAGACGGAAGGCCGGCGGGTCATACGGAAAGGGGATGCGTATTTATGCCAGGTCCGGGCGGAAGAGGCGGTTTTGGCGGCGGCGGCGGCTTCGGCAGATTCGGCGGTCCGCGCGGGGGAGGCCCCGGCGGCGGAATGGGCGGCGCGTTTTTCGGAGGCCCGCGGGGACCCGGCTTTGGGCCGCCGCCTCCTCCGGGGCGAGGCTGCGGCTGCTGCGGCCCCATCTGCTGCGCGCTGGGCGTTTTGTCGCTGGCCGTCATCGGCGGCGTCACCGCGCTGCTGTGCGCGATCTTCTGACACAGGCACAAAAAGAGCCTGCTGCAAATTTGCGGTTCCGACCGCTTTGCAGCAGGCTTTTTTTACTTTTTCAGCCTCACAGGGACAGCGAGGAGTGCACCCACAGGAGCCGGGTCGGCTTGGCAACGGCGCGGCAGCGGCGCGCCATGTTTTGTCTCAAAACGGCTGCTTTCCGGCGCGGTGGACGTCGATCTGGTCGATCACCGCGTTGGTGCGGTGCTCGAGGAGAAACGCGGCGATCTCGGCGACGTCCTCGGGGAGGATCATGCCCTCGGGGCTCAGGTCCGGCCGCGCGACGCGGACCATGTCGGTGAACACGCCGCCAGGACTGATCAGATGGACGCGGATGCCCTCGGAATAGACCTCGTTCGCCAGCGACTTGGACATGCCGGCCAGCGCGTGCTTGGAGGCGGAATAGGCGCTCTGCAGCGGATAGCCCTTCTGTGCGCAGACGGAGGCGATGTTGACGATCTCCGCCCGGTCGGAGGCCCGCAGGTACGGCAGCGAAGCCTGCATGAGCAGAAACGGCGCGCGCGCGTTGAGCGCCATGATACGGTCGTACTCGGCGGCCGTCGTCTCGGCGAAGGGGCGCGAGAGCGCCATGCCGGCGCAGTTGACGAGGATGTCCAGCTGCCCGAAACGCGCCTGCGCGCGCCGGGGACAGTCCAGCAGAAACGCGTCGTCGAGCAGGTCGCCCGCGAGCAGCAGGCAGTCCGCGCCGTCCGGCAGCGACGACGCCGTATGGCGCAGCTTCTCCTCGCTGCGCCCGCAGAGCGCGAGCCGGACGCCGCTCTGGGCCAGCCGCATCGCGATGCAGGAGCCGATGCCGCCGCTCGCGCCGGTGATCAGCGCGGCGCGGCCCGCCAGCTTCTCCATGGCGCTGCCTCAGCCGGCGAACGCGGCCAGCGCGGCGGTGTCGAGCTTGTCGAAGCCCTGCAGGAAGGGGAGCAGCTCCCGCGCGATCGTGAGCACGCCGCCCGCGGAATCGGATTCGATGTTGAGCGGCATCAGCGGGTCGTGCAGGCTCAGGCGGAGCAGGAACCAGCCGTCGCCGTGCGCCTTGTCGAGATTGACGCGGACGCCCTCGAAGTTGTCCGGCGCGAGCTGCCAGCCGGGCTGCTTCTGCGCATACGCGTTCAGCGCGTCGATGACGGACTGGCCGTAGGGCTTGAAGTTGTCCAGCAGCAGGTTCATGCGGAATTCGCGGCTCTCGGCCGGCTCGGCCAGATCGGCGATCAGCGATTCGAGCGTGTAGCCCTCTTTTTTGCCGCGCGCGAGCTCGACGAGCAGCTTGGTGACGAGATACGCCCCGTCGTCGAGGAAGTAGTTTTCCTTCAGCGCGCCGTGACCGGAGGTCTCCATGGCGAGCTGGCTGTCCTGGCCGGCGGCGTTGAGGCGGATGGACTCGTTGATGACATTGCGGTAGCCGCGCTGGAACCGGCGGTGGATGCCGCCGTGCCGCTTGATGAACGCGGCGAGCCCGGTCGAGGTGATGGAGTCGGTCACGATCGTGGTGCCGGGGTGGTCGCGCAGCAGGATCGCGGACATCATGGCGATGATGCGGTTGCGGTTGAGCTCGGAGCCGTCGGAGAGCACCGCGCCCGCGCGGTCCACGTCGGTGTCGAAGATGATGCCGAGGTCGGCATGGTTCTCGCGGACGGCGTCGATGATCGAGGCCATGGCCGTCTCATTTTCCGGGTTCGGGATGTGGTTGGGGAAGCGGCCGTCCGGCTCGAGATAGCGGCTGCCGGCCGTGTCCGCGCCGAGCGGCTTGAGGACGCTGTCCACATAGAAGCCGCCCGCGCCGTTCCCGGCGTCCACCACGACGCGGAAGCCGCTCAGCGGATGCTCGCGGCCCGCCGCGGCGCGCACCTTCTGCGTGAGGATGTTCGCGTAGGCCGGCATGAATTCGCCCCTGCCGACGCTGCCGGCCGGCAGGCCGGTGCGGCCGTCGGACGCCGCGAGCGAGAGAATGGCGGAAATATCCCGCTTTTCCAGCCCGCCGTCTTTCGTGAAGAACTTAAAGCCGTTGCGGTTGAAGGGGAGATGGCTTGCCGTAATCATCACGGACGCGTCGTAGAGGTAGCCCTCGGCCACGGTGCACATGAACATGGCGGGCGTCGAGGCAAGGCCCAGCTCGGTGACGCACAGGCCCTCCGCGGCCATGGCCTGGCAGATCCACCCGCTGAGCGTTTCGCCGGAGAGCCGGGAGTCGCGCCCGACCGCCACGCGGAAGGCTGTCTTGTCCGGCTCGCGCGCGCGCAGCCAAAGGGCGAAGCCGCGTCCAATGTCGCGGCAGGCCTGCTCGGTCAGGTTGACGTGCTGGCCCTCGATCCCCTCCAGCGCGACGCCGCGGATGTCGCTGCCGTTTTGTAATTTCTGGTAATCCATGCTGCAATCCTCCTGTCATTCGTTGGTGCTTTCAACAGCTCCATAATACCACCAGAAACAACGAAAGGCAACATAAAAAGAGGCAAAAACCTGCCGCAGGCCGGGGTCCGTGTGGGACCGCCGCCTGCGGCAGGCGTGGTTTTCATCAGAACTGGGACAGACGCTGGAGGATGGCCGCGGTCTCGGCCCGGGTCAGGGAAGCCTGCGGGCGGAACGCGCCGTTGGAGCCCTGCAGGATCGTGAGGCTGGTGCAGAGGGCCACGCCGTCGGACGCCCAGGAGGAGATCTGCGCGGCGTCGGAATAGACGTCCGTCGTGCCGCCCGGCTGCGCCTTGCCGAGGCTGGTGAGATAGCGGCTGACGACGGTCGCCATCTGCTCGCGCGTCAGCAGACTGCCGGGATGGAACGCACCGTTGTAGCCGCCCATGAGCCCGGACTCGTCCGCCCACTTGGCATAGGGAGCCAGCGCGTCGGTGGCGGCGACGTCGGAGTAGGGCGAGGCGGTCTGCTCGCCGTAGGTGTCGAGCACGCCGGAGAGCTTGCCCAGCGCGGTGACAAATTCGCCTCTGGTGATCGGGTGATTGGGCAGCACGTGCCCGTCGGCGTCCTTCTGGAGGTAACCGTTGTCCAGACAGAAGGTGAGCGCGCCGTAGGCCCAGTGCTCCGCGAGCTTGCTCTCGTCGTAATAGTTTGAGGCAATCTCGTCGGCGCTCAGGTTGACGCCCTTGTTTTTGGCGTCGTAATAGATGACGCCGTTCTGCGGCGTGACGCCGCGCCGCAGGAGCAGATCGTGGACGGTGACGAACTCATAGCCCTTGGCCTGCAGCTGGTCGATGGCCGCCAGCGCCCCGTTGACGCTCGTCTTGTAGATGTCGTGCACCAGGATGATGCAGCCGTCATAGGCGGCGGAGACGATGTGCTTGCAGACGGTGTCGGCGTTGAAGTACTTCCAGTCCTCGGGGTCGACGGACCAGCAGATGAGCGGCGCGTCGGCCACGGCGCGGACGGTGCTGTTCGCGTTGCCGTAGGGCGGACGGATGTAGTAGGTCTGGTCGCCGCCGGCCGCGACGAGCAGCTCGCGCGTGGAGTTGATCTCCGAGGTGATCGCCGAGGCGGAGAGCTTGTTGAGATTCGAGTGGTTGTAGGTGTGGTTGGCGAGCTGGTGGCCGCCAGCCAGAATGTCCTTGAGCGTGTCCGGATACTGCACCGCGCGGTAGCCGGAGACGAAGAACGTCGCGTGGACGTTCCGCTTCGCGAGCTCCGACAGAAGCGTTTCGGTGTAGGCGCCGGGGCCGTCGTCAAAGGTGATGGCGGCGAGCTTGGCGCCGCTTTCCGCGGCGTGCACGGGCAGAGGCAGCAGGCTGAGGGCGAGCAGGAGGCTGCAGAGGATTTTTAGAAATTTACGCATAATACCGGCCTTCTTTCAAAACACCAGTATCATACCAAATCCGACCGAACATGACAATATGAGGAAGTGGGAATTATGATTTATTAAGAATCGGCAAAGGGGCGGAAGCCCAGCTTGTCCAGATACGCGAGCGTCCGCGAGGCCTCCTGCGAAACGGTGAAGCTGTAGTAGGCCGTGACGCCGAAGGCGTCTGTCAGATCGAAGCTGACGCTGACGTACGGGTCGCTCTTGGACTGCGAGCCGGTCGTCCGGAATTCAGTCTGGCCGAGCTTGCCGTCCTCAATATCCGGGAGGATGCAGTCGGTGTAGAGCGCGTATGCCTCCCGGCTGTTCAGATCGACGGAGTCATAGGCGCTGCCGTCGGCGTCGGTGGAGCCGCTGACGGAGCAGTAGGTAAAATTCCTGGCGCTGAGGTCCCAGGAGGGCGCCGAGCGCGATAGCACCGCCGGCACGGCGTTGTACAGGGCGGAAAACCGACCGATCAGGCTCTCCGGGTCGCTCTGCGTTTCCGCGGTGACGGCCGCGGTGTATTTCCGCGTGAACTGCTTGCCGTTTTTCAGCGTGTATTCAAGGTAGAAGCTCTGCCCGTAGCTGTCGCTGGAGCGCAGATGTCGCAGCTGCCGCTCCACCTCGGGCTGGTTGTCCAGCAGGTATTTCTGGAGCGCCGTCGTCTGCGCGATCACCGCGGGATCCGTGACGGAGCCGATGGTGTCGTCCCGATAGGTCATCACGCGCACGGAGGCGATCTCGTCCGTATCGGGCAGACGGCCGGAGTAGCCGAAAATGTCCAGCCGGGCTGAGCCGAAGACGATCAGAATAACGGCGCAGCAGACAAAGTAGCCCCACCAGCCGTCGGAGAACACCCGGAGCGTTTTCTGCAGCATCATGCGCGCGGCAAAGTAGCCCAAAAAGGCCCCGGCGAGCAGGCAGGTGAGCACGAGCGGGAAGTTGGAGGACAGCGACTGCGCGCCGAGCAGGAACAGGATGAAATAGCCCAGGACGAACGAGCAGCCGATGGTGAACAGGTACAGAAAGCAGGGACGCAGCGCGCGGACGGCGATGACGTCGCCGCAGAGCTCCATCTCGCGCGAGCGGTAGAGGAAAAACGCCAGCACGGCGAACAGCACCCCGACCGCGCCGAGGATCAGCAGATACTGCCAGCCCTGGAAGCCGTAGCCGACCGTGTCGTAGACGGCGGTCTCGCCGTTATAGACGTAGATGCTGCGCGGCTGAACGCCGCCCTCGAGAAAACAGATGAGGGGAGAGAAGCGCATGGCGACCGAGCCGCCGGACTCCGGCATGCCGTACACGAAGGCCTCGAGCAGCGCGTGCACGATTTTGTCGAGCACGTAGACGGCGCAGTTGAACACGAGATAGAAGATCGGCATGGCAGCCACCTGCCCGACGACCATGCACATCAGCACCGCGAAGCTGTAGAAGAACAGATAGCCGAGGCAGTTCGCGCCCAGCCACTGCAGGCAGGCCCAGGGCTGCGGCAGACCGAGCGAGGCGGCGGCGGCCATGGTGAGCAGGCACACGATCAGGTTGGGCAGCAGTCCGATGAGCAGACCCGCGCAGTACTGCGTCATAAACACTGTCTGCCGCCGGACGGGCAGAGACGCGTAGAAATAGGCGCTGCGCGAGCGGAACAGCCAGTTGAAGATCAGCCAGGCCGTGGCCAGGCCGTATACGAAGGACACGACGCCGCAGCCGGTATAGGCGGCGGTCAGGATCGTGTACTGCGCCGACACGGCGGGGCTGCTGCCCGAGCGGGCGACGAGCAGCTGCACGGGAAGGGCGGCGATCCAGAAGACCAGATAGAGAATCCACAGGGGAGCGGTGCGGCGCAGGGCGCGGCGGAAGATCGCGCGGTTAAAGCACGATGTTCTTGACGTCATAGTTGGCACCTCCCAGTTCGTAGATGAAAACCTCTTCCAGCGTCAGCGGCAGCAGGTCGCAGAGCATGGGGTGGCACTGCGCCAGAAGATCCGCCACCTCGTGCTGCCTGCCGCGGAGGATGAGCGTCTGAATGCGGCCGGTCATGGAGCTGTGCAGGATGGTAAGCCCCTCGGGGAGCGGATTTTCCGTCACGAGCTGCACCTTGACCACGTTGTCCTGCAGCTCGGCAAGGGAGCGCTCCAGCAGCATCCGCCCGTGGTGCATGACGCCCACATGGTCGCACACGTCCTCCAGCTCGCGCAGGTTGTGCGAGGAGACGAGCACCGTGGTGCCGCACTCGGCCACGTCGTCGAGCAGGATGCTCCAGATCTGCCTGCGCATGACGGGGTCGAGCCCGTCGATCGGCTCATCGAGAATGAGATAGTCCGGCTTGATGCAGATGGCGAGCCAGAACATGGCCTGCTTCTGCATGCCCTTGGAGAAGCGGCGGAAGGGCTTCGTTTCGCTGAGCTGGAAAACATCCCGCAGCGCGCTGAAGCGCGACGCGTCGAAGCGCGGGTAGACGCCGCGCCAGAACTGCATCATATCCCGCACGGTGACGCTTCCGGGGACGTAGATCTCGTCCGGGATGAAGGCCATCCGGCTTTTGACCGCGGTATTTTCATAGACCGGCAGACCGTCGATGCGCACGTTTCCGCTGTCCGGCCGGTAGATGCCGGTGATGTGGCGGATCACGGTCGTCTTGCCGGCTCCGTTCGGGCCGATCAGGCCGTAGACGGAGCCCTGCGGCACGGTCAGACTCAGCCCGTCGAGAGCGGGAAAATCGTCAAAACGCTTGGTGAGATTTTGAACCTCAATCATGGGGCAGCGCGTCCTCCTTGTCCAGATCGTCCAAAAACGTATGCAGCTCGCGGGTGCTGAAGCCGAGCGTACGGAGCTCGCGCACGCTGGCGCGGAAGCGCGCCAGGGGCGCGTCCGCGCCCTTTTCCGGCTTCGGAAGCTCCGCGACGAAGGAGCCCTTGCCGGCGATGGAGAGAATGACGCCCTCCGCCTCCAGCTCCCGGTAGGCTCTTTGTATGGTGTTGGGATTGATGGCCAGCTCCGCGGCCAGCTCCCGCACGCTCGGCAGCCGGCTGCCGGCGGCCAGCCCGCCGGACAGGATCATCCGGTGCAGCTCGTGCTGAATCTGCTCGTAAATCGGCCGGGAATCCCGGTAATTAATAGAGATCATAGGCGCTTCCCCCGTGACAGCTGTATGAGCTGTAATAGCACAGATAGTATAGCAGATTGCCGCGCTTCCGTCAATGCGGACCACAAATTGCCTGCGGCCAAAGGCGGCCTCCGTTGAGACGGCGAAGAAAAAGCGCGCGGGACGGAAGGACCGTCCCGCGCGAGGGATTTTCCGGAATGCTATGCGCCGAAGAGCGCGGAGAAGCGGTTCAGGAGGGCGGCCAGCTCGCAGCGCGTGATGCCGCCGCGGGGATCGAGCAGGCTGCCGGGTCTGCCGGACAGCAGGCCCTCGCCGCAGGCCCAGGCCAGGGCTTTTTGGGCGTAGCCGCTGATCTGGCCGGCGTCGCGGTACTTGCCGAGGTCCGCGGAGCCGGTGAGCGAATATCCGTTCAGAGCCGCGTACCGGTAGAGCAGAACCGCCGCCTGCTCGCGGGTGAGCGGGGCGTCCGGCCGGTACCGGCCGCCGCCGGAGCCGTTTGCGACGCCGCTCTGCACGGCCCAATTGATCGCCGACTCATACCACGAGCCCTGCGCGACGTCCTTGAACAGGCTCCCGGCAGACAGCTTGGGGGAACCGGCAAGACGGTAGAGCACGGTCGAAAGCATACCCCGCGTGACGGGCGCATAGGGGTCGAATTTGTTCTTGCCGGTGTTCGTCATCAGACCCTTTTCCTGCACGCGCAGCACGTCGTCGCGGAACCAGTCGTCCTCGGAGACGTCGTCCGGCGTTTTCGGACTGCCGGAATTTTCATCCCCGGTCCCGCTGCCGGCAGGATTTTCATTCCCGCTTCCGATGTCCGCGGTATTTGCGGCGCTGCTGCCGGTGTGCTCGAGGAAGTAAGTCAGGCGCGCCGTCACGGTGCTGCCGCCCACCGGCTGGAGATAGGAGTACACGCCGCCGACGTTTTTGACGGATGAAGCGTTTCCCGCCGCGTCGGTCATCGTTACCGAGTTGATCCGGGTATGCGCGTTGAGCGTGATGGTCAGCGTGACGCGGTCGCCCGCATAGATGAGCGCGGTGTCGGCGCTGAGCGTACCCCGTTCGGGCTGGATCACCGTGACAGAATACTTGGGAGCCTCCAGAATTGTGATCTGCATGGAAACAGCCACGGAGACATGACTCGTGTTCGGCACGTCCTGCGGCAGGACGAGCGCGCCGGTCAGCGTGAAGCTTCCGCCCTTCTTGTTTGCAAAATTGTAGGTGACGCTGTCCGTGTTCCAGCGGATGGCGATCTCCTGCGAGCTGCCGTCCGTCTTTAGGATGGAGGCCGTCTGCGGCAGCGCGATGTCGGAGAGCACGGTCCCGTTGGCGAGTCCGCCGATGTCCGCTGGCTGCGTCACAGATACCAGCTCCGGCAGAACGTATTCCATCACCGCCGACACGGTGCTGCCGTTTACCGGCTGGAGATAGGTGTAGGTCCAGTCGCCGGTCTTCGTGACGCTGACGGAGGCGTTCCCCGAATCCCGCACCGACAGCGACTTCACCTGCCGGTTGAAGTCCGGCGTCACCGTCAGCGTGACCGTTTCGCCCGCGTAGGTGAGCGCGGTGCTCGCCCGGAGACTGCCGCCCCAGGCGACCGGCGTCACGGTGACGGCGTATTTGGGCGCTTCCAGGATCGTCACGTCCAGCGACACGCCGAGGGAGATGCCGCCCGGATTGATGACGTCATCCGGCAGGGCGAGCGTGCCGTGAATGGTGAAGGCGCCGCCCTTTTTGTTCGCGAAATTGTAGGTGACGCCGGCAGTGTCCCAGCTGATCCGGGCAGTCTCACTGCCTTTGTAGGATGCCGTGACAGTGGTCTGCGCGGGAAGCGCGATCCCGCTCAGAACGGTTCCGTTCGGATAGTCCGGAAGCACGGCCAGTGGGGTGATGCCGGTAAGCTTGTTTGTGTGGAGCGAGATCTGATAGCTCGACGTAAGTCCCATCGAGTCGGTGAGAAGCAGTGTGCTTGCTGCTTCGGTCATCGGGAGCGCGTAGACGCCACCGTCGCCGGGCGTCAGAACGGTCGAATCGAGCTTGACCGTACAGGGCGTCACATCCTGCACCTTAATGAGCGCCTTGTTGAGCCAGGCGGAGGTGCCCGGCAGATCGGCTCCGCTCCCGGCCAGGATGGCCTTCGGCGCGGTATGGTCGACCGCAATGTCCGCCGAGCAGAGGTACGAGGTGTTTCCGGCCTTGTCCGTGAGTTTGACGCCGATATAGTGGCGGCCCTCGCCGTCGAGCGTGAACGGGCTGCCGGTGTAGGACTGCCAGCTGGTTTCAGCCTGCAGCTGGGCCAGGGTCATCGGATGGTCGGAGATTTCGTAGAGGATGGCTGCCATGCCGCTCTGCGCGTCCGAGGCGCTCAGCGTCACTGCGGCCGCGCCGGACAGGTAGACCGGCGTGCTGTCGCCGGAAAGGGCAGTCCAGGTGTGGCTGGGAATGGAGATGCTGCCCGTCGGTGCGGTGCTGTCCAGCATGGGCGTGAGATAGACGCTGAGCGGAGCCGTCACGGACGGAATCTCATAGCTGCCGGTCTTGCTGTAGGGCAGCGTCGTGTCGAGCGAGGCGTCGCTGGGGCAGGTTACCTGGACGAGCGCGTAGTTTGCGTTCTCCGGGAGGTAGGTGAAGCTGTAGGGCAGTCCGTAACCGACCGTATCGGATTTGACCAGGGAGCTGCCCGGCAGGGTATACACGTTCACCGCATATTTGAGACAGACGCTGATCGTCACGCTTGTCATAAGGCCGCTTTCGCTGGTGGCGGTGATGGTGTGCTGCTTGTTGTCGGGGGGGATGGAATACTCCCCATTTGCGTTCGCCGTTACCGCGGAGTTGTCAACCTTCACGGACACGAGCTCGGAAGCGCCTTTTTGAACGGTGAACAGGAACGAGTCTGCGGCGTTTTCCATGTAAAACGACGAACCTGTTACGACCGGCTCGGTTTTGCCGCTGACGGGATCGCCTCCGATGAAAATGGGAACGTCCGGGTCAGTCGGTTCCGCTTCGCCGCTGACGGGGCGCAGGATGGCGGGAGGGATGTTGTCGGTGGCACGCACGTAGCCGCAAACGGTGCATTTGTATTCATGCGTTTTCGTATCCCAGGCATAGCTGTGCTGCTGCAGAGTTCCTGCCTTGACCGCGCCGCAGACGGTGCAGTACTGATAATGGTAATCGGGCGTTGTATGCTCACTGCCGTCAAACG
>Ga0268360_1002937_pt1 | contig 11830 bp, 7 predicted proteins | sample BioMet11_FD_192465 | JGI IMG/M metagenome (GOLD analysis project Ga0268360, IMG submission 192465) | Sewage microbial communities from Oakland, California, United States - Biofuel 11 (Illumina Assembly) | ecosystem: Engineered > Wastewater > Sewage > Unclassified | place: USA: California... | reverse complement strand
TTCTAATTTTGTGCAAAGTTGTTGGAAGATTGCTTCTTCTGTTTGCAAGCAGTCAATGACAATGATACGGTGTGGTTCTTCTTTGGCCAGTGCCAGGAAACCGTTGCGCACTTTCTCTTGAAAAAGAATGCCTTCCAGTTCCAGGCGGTCCTTGGTGCCACGTTCATTGCGACGGGCTAGGAGCTTCTCCGGTTCACCATCTAAAAGAAAGGTAAGGTCCGGTGCTATATGTTTGGTGGCAAAATCATTCATGATTTTGACAGTAGCCATATCCATACCACGGGTCATACCTTGGTAAACCAAGGTAGAATCACTGAACCGGTCACAGATTACTACTTTGCCTTGAGCAAGAGCCGGAGCAATGATTTTCTCTACATGGTCCGCTCTGGCTGCCAGATACAAAAGGGTTTCCGCTTCGCCTTGCATGGAGAACTGAGGATTAAGCACGATATAGCGCAAGGCTTCTGCTGTTAAGGTGCCACCTGGTTCTCTGGTACAAACAACTTCTTTGCCTTTTTCCTTCAGCCAAGCTTCAATTTTTTTGATTTGGGTAGTTTTCCCGCTACCATCCGGTCCTTCAAAAGTAATAAATAAACCCTTTGTCATGGTTTAATCACCTGCACTGTTTGCAAGGTGCTGTCTTGGGGACCGGTTAGATGCATCCCTAGCTTCAGCATAGCCTTACAATATTCTTGTATAGATTTGGTAATCTTCTCTCCCGGTACCAAGGCCGGAATGCCGGGCGGATAAAAGCAGATCTTTTCTGCACAAATCCTACCATCGGCCGCCTCAAAAGGAATCTTTTCCCTCGGTGCAAAAAAGGCTTCACGAGGCCCAAAGATAACCTGAGGCATGTCCTGAAAAGCAGGCACAGTAAGCTTTTTAGGAACTAGTTTTCTGCCTTTGTCCAAGGTAGTGGCAATTTTATCCGCTATGTGGGTAAATTCCTCAGTAGCATCTGCATAGGTTACCAGGAACAAAACATTAGTTTCATCTACCAATTCTACAGCAATACCGGCCTGACGCAGCATTTCTCCTGCTTCTATACCGGTAATACCTAGATTCTTTACGTTAATGGTTACCTTGGTTTTATCCAGGGCAACCACACCGCCGCTGCCTATCATACTGCCGTCTAGGACCATTAGGCCCAATACGGCACGAAGTTTTTGTCTTAATAAGTCTGCAGCAGCTGCTGCAGCTTCAATCATAGTTTTACCCTGAGCTGCTATTTGCGCTCTGGAAGCATCCAGAGAAGCTAACAGCAAATAATTGGGACTGGTAGTAGTAACCAGGCTCATAGCTGCTGCCATTCTGCCGGCATCAACTCTTTGTCCCTGGATATGCAGCATGGAGCATTGAGTTAAAGCTCCCAATATTTTATGGGTACTTTGGGCTACCACGTCTGCACCGCATTGCAGGGCAGAAGGTGGCAACACCTGCGAGAAACCCAGATGAGGCCCGTGTGCTTCGTCTACCAGCAGCACGATATTATGCTTATGAGCAAGCTGAGCAATTTTGACTAAATCAGCTGCTAAGCCGAAATAGTTAGGACTGGTAATAAAAACTGCTTTAATATCAGGATCAGACTCCAAGGCTGCTGCTACTTGCTCAGGAGTAACCTGTAAGCTTAAGTTCCAAGCTTCGCTATAGTGAGGAAGCAAATAAACCGGCTTTAGTCCTGCTAAAACAAGGCCACCGTACACACTGCTATGCGCATTACGGGGCAAAAGAATTTTGTCCCCCGGTTGCAAAGCGCCTAAAAGCATGGCATGCAAAGCACAAGTGGTACCATTCACTGCAAAAAAGCTTTGTTTGGCTCCGTACAGCTTAGCAGCCAAATTCTGAGCTTCTTTCAAGCAGGTACTGGGTTCATGAATATCATCCAGCTCACTCATCAAGGAAACATCGCTAGCCAGAGCCTTCTTACCTAACAAGGCACACAAACTAGCAGCTGCCCCCCGTCCTCCCTTATGACCGGGAGTATGAAGAGGGTAAACCTGCGCTTTTCTATATTTTTCCAAAGCTTCCACTAATGGTTCTTTGCTAGGCACAATATCCTCCAGTTTATTATCATTATATTTTATCACAAGGCTGGGCCTGTAACAAGAAGCAATAAAAATATGACAGGGAGGCTATCCGTCTCCCTGTCATATTTTTAGAAAGTAAATCTAAAACCTACATTAAAGTTCAGCTTATTATTAATATCACCGACATACTTAGTACATTCCGCATACAGCTTACAATTCTTACCCAGCTTGTAGTCACCGCCTACTATGAACTCAGCCCAGTTTTTGGCGCCCTCTCGTTCATAATGCTTGTCAGCAAAGTCTACGGCATTATCAGTCCCGGCGAAATCGTGATAAATACTGGTTTTGGCATAGACACCGCCTAGTTCCTTGCGAATACCTCCTGCCAGTCCTAATCTGGCAATAAAGTGCTTGGTGCCTTCTACATATACCGGCCAGCCATTGCTGGTTGTATATTGGGCGCTGCCTAAGCGCCCGCAGATTAGTTCTGCCTGTGGCTCCATATAAGCACCGTCTCTAAAATTCTTCCGGTAGCCATATTCTCCGCTTAAGGTAGTTCCTAAGGTTCCGTACCCAGCAGTGCTGTGTGTACCGGACAAATCTGTAACATCATAGTCAGTATAATAGTGACCTTGGCGTAGAACCACATCATAATAATGTCCATCATCAGCCACATAAGAATGGTAAAGTGCACCGCTAATAGAATTACTGGTACCACTGCCTCTTTCATAAGAGGTATTGCCTTCGCCATAGTCTACAGCCACACCAAAATACATCACACCATTTGCCGTGCCAATGGCCCTGTCATAACCGCCTTGGAATAGATTGCTTTGCAGTCTGGCTAAGCGATCCTCGCCTACTGCATTGGTACTATGATCATATCTTGCCCAGATACCGTTATCTTCTCTTTGCCCCATATGCAAATCGCCTAAACGTTTTTGCAAACTATTGGCAGTAGCAAACCAGCCTAAATCCAAAGTGGTACCTACGTCCGCAGCTGTCATGGTATTTTCAGAAGCTGTTACTTTATTATCAATTGGACTGGTTGGATTAGTTGGGTTTGTTGGGTTTGTTGGGTTTGTTGGGTTGGTTGGATTGGTCGGGTTTGTGGGGTTGGTTGGATTGGTTGGATTAGTTGGATTGGTCGGCGTTACTTCATCACCTGCTACTGTCATACCTGTAATCTTCCAGGTTCCGTCGCCATTATTTACCAGCTGTGGAGTAAACCTATAAGCCCCCCAGTCTGTTCCCATAGCCGCAAAGGTCATGGTCTTAGGTGACTCTTTAACCACCGTATAGGTTCCGGCAATCTGTTTAGTAGTAGTTGTTGCCTTTTCATAAGAAGGATCATAAACTACCATGATATTGGCATCAGTAGCTGTGGAATCAGAACCTATGGTAATAGTATCGCCGATATTTTGGGCCAGATTGGTATTGATTTTAAAAATACCGCCACTACCTGTTAAATTAGTGACCACGATGTTTCTAAAGGCATCGCTTCTTTTTAAATTATCCCAGGTTAAGTCTACGATGCCGCCATTATTTAAGGTCAAGGTAGCAGCACTACGTTCCGTAACTTTATTCCCGGCAATATTGATTTTTGTGGAATCAGTAGCAATCGAATCTACACAATCTGTGCCGTAGCGATTATCGTATACAGGTCTCCAGGTAGCACCATTAGATATAAGCACTGTATTAATTCCTTCATCTGTAACGATATTACCTTGCAAATAAGACTCTGGCGTATCCAGGTTCAGCTCATTCCTGCCATTTTCTTCAGAATACACATCGCCTTCCAGCTGCTTAAGAGTACCGGAGGAAGACAGGTCGTTAACACTGACAACATTACCTTCCTCATTGCCATAAGCATATAAGCTACAGGCTGTAAACATATAGCCTACATATTCGGAAGTCTTGGCAGAAGTTTTGATAATAGCATTACCGGTAATGGTTTGGGTACCATTTTCTGCATAGAGTCCATAAGCCTTGACAGCACCATTAATCTTAGGATAAGCAGTACCGCTTTGGGCGCTAACTGTAATATTGGCATTACCGTTAATAGTATTGCTGTTATCAATACCTCTGATACCAAAAGCCTGAGAAGAAGTATCTACCTTCACAGATTCACTGTAGCAGTAATGACTGAGAGCCGAAACATTCATGGTTACATTACCGTTTATGGTGTTGGCACCATTAAGTCCGTAGGCACGAGTAGTGACGGTTGCTCCTGCTGTAAGACCATTGGCGGCATAGCCGGATTCAGCTTGTACAATTATGTTAGCGTTACCCGTTACAGTACTATTGATCATACCGGTAGCTGTGGCATTCTCCACTACTTTGTAAACATTAGTAGAAATAGCATATCTTCCGCCCTGACCAACGGCTTTGATTTCCAGCTCCTGTCCTGTTTTGCCGGCATCCACCGCTATAACGTTAGCACCGGAAACACCTAGTACGGTAACTCCCGCCGTATTTCTCACCAGATCAGGATAAACAACCTGAACATCTACTTTGCCATCCTTGGTCATATACACATTTACATCACTTGTCCCTGCCTTAATACCGTAGGCAGCAAGTGAATTAGAGGCATTTACTGTAATGCTTTTGTAAGCTGTATCTGCAGTATTGCTCTCTTTCACTGTGTACACCGTACTCTGTGGCGCTGCGTATACCACACCTGTGCTCAATACTGTAGCTAAGACAGCACAGGCTAAACTCTTCTTCCTGTTTTTCAAGGCATTCTCACTTCCTTCACATATTTAGGAACTTGCTTCCTATTTCATGTTATTGTAGTGAATTTGCCTGCTAAATACATTGGACCTAAAGACTAAAATGGCCTACCGGAAAAAGCATAGATTTACTTCTGCCGGCTTAAGCTTAATTCCAACGGCTTATACCCTCTGCAAGCAAAAAAAATCACTCAGGAAAATCCTGAGTGATTTTTTTACATTAGGGAAACTGCGTATTCGGCAATGGCAAGAGACGCCGTAAGCCCCGGTGACTCGATACCTACCAAATCTATTAGATTAGGCAACCCCCGCTTAGCTTCATTAGCGATGATAAAGTCAGCCCAAGGCGCACCCGGTGCCTGGTTTTTGGGACGAATACCTGACATGTCCGCTTCCAAATCTTCTTTATTAATAAAAGGAAGGAAGCTATGTCCTGCCTGATAGAATTCCTCCAGATGGTTTTTATCCACATGGTAATCTTCTTTGGAATCTACATAAAAAGCACTGGGGCCAAGTTTTGCCATGCCATCTAAGCCTTTGGTAATGTGTGTGCCCAAGCCCTTCAAGCCTGCAAGAGGCGGTGGATAGATCAAGTGGGACATCATTTTGCTTTTACCTGCCGCTAAAGAAAAATATTCTCCCTTTACAGGATAAATGCGATAGCCTTCCTTATCTATATTAATGCCTAGCTGCTGTGGAATCATATCGCTATATAAGCCGGCGCAGTTAAACAAATACTCACATTCTAAGGCATCTTCTCCTTCCTGGTTAACGAAAGAGACAGCATAACCACCTGGAGTTTTTTCTACTCTCTTTACTGTATGAGCATAGGCTAGCATAGCGCCCTGCTCTGTGGCTTGCCACTCTAAGGCACTCATTAGTTCATGAGCAGAAATAATCCCGGTATTTTCTGAAAATAATGCTCCTGTTGCCGCAATGTTTGGTTCCATTTTATTGACTTCTGCCTTAGTTAAGTATCTAAGACCTGCTACACCGTTTTTTTGTCCCTGCTCATAAATACCCTGCACGGCCTCTTCTTCCCTGGCGTTACGAGTAATAATAATTTTACCGATTCTCTGGTGAGCAATCTTGTGAGCAGCGCAATAGGCATACAACAACTCATTACCTTGTACGCACAGCTTGGCTTTTAAGGACCCGGTTGGATAATACATACCGGCGTGAATAACCTCACTATTACGTCCGGATGTTTCTTGTCCAAACTTTTCCCATTTTTCCAAAAGAACTACAGACTTGTCCAGATATTTTTTACTTACTTGAGCAGCAAGGGCTAAGCCTACCACTCCTGCTCCTACTATGATGACATCTACTTTTTCCATTTTGGACCTCCTTGCCAGGCAATAGCGTATACTTATTATAGCATCTTTAGAGACTTTTTGACTTTTTTGCAAAATTTTGTATTAGAGTTAGCTAAAACTAACATTATCTGCTATAATAGTCTTGTCAAGAGAAAGGAAGAACATCATGACGCTAGATAAATGGCCCTTAAACAAGGAAGCTACTATTGTAGCTGTAGGTGGCGAAGGCGCTCTGCGCTGTCGTCTTTTAGACATGGGAATCATTCCTCAGTCCAAAGTCATCATCCGTAAGGTAGCACCTATGGGTGATCCCATCGAAATTAGAATACGTGGTTATGAGCTAACCCTGCGTCTGGAAGATGCAAAGAAAATTACTGTTTGTGAAAGTGAGAAAAAACAATGATTTTTGCCCTTGTGGGAAACCAAAATAGTGGTAAAACTACTTTCTTCAACTGTTTAACAGGCTCTAATCAGCATGTAGGCAATTTCCCCGGTGTTACTGTAGACCAAAAGATAGGCAAAATCAAGAATGTGGATGATGCCTCTGTAGTTGATTTACCGGGCATTTACTCTATCAGGCCTTATACAGAAGAAGAAATCGTAACCCGTGATTTCATTCTTAAACAAAAACCGGATGGCATCATTAATATTGTAGATGCCACTAATATTGAGCGCAATCTTTACCTTACCCTCCAGCTTTTGGAAATGCATATTCCTATGGTGATTGCCCTGAATATGATGGACGAAGTAAGAAATAATGGCGGTACCATCAATACCACCAAGATGTCCGAGCTCTTAGGCGTGCCTGTCATTCCCATCAGTGCCGTTAAAGATGAAGGTACTCAGGATGTAGTAGAAACAGCTATGCATGTTGCCGAAGATAAGATTTATCCTGAGGTCTATGACTTTTGTCCCAGCGGTCCTGTCCATCGTTGCGTCCACGCTGTAACTCATAATATCGAAGACCACGCCCAGCGTATTGGCGTGTTCCCCAGATTCTGCGCCACCAAGCTTATTGAAGGTGATTTTGCCTTAGCTAAGGTCTTGAAACTGGACCAGAATGAAATGGAACTGATTGAGCATAGTATTGTAGAAATGGAAACAGAACGTGGCCTGGATCGTAACGCCGCTTTGGCAGACATGCGTTATAACTTCATTGACCAGGTTTGTGCCGCCACAGTAGTAAAGTGTCAGGAAAGCAAAGAACATATTCGCAGTACCAAGATAGATAACGTGCTTACCAATAAATATTTAGCACTGCCCTTGTTTGTTTTGATTATGTGTACCACCTTCTATTTAACCTTCGGTGTCATCGGTGCAGCCCTAAGTGATTTATTAGCTGCCGCCATAGAAGACTTAACCCAGTTCGTCTCGGCAGGTTTAACTGCATATGGTCTAAACCCTGTTGTCCATAGTCTGATCATTGACGGCGTCTTTGCCGGCGTAGGCAGTATCTTAAGCTTTTTGCCTATTATCGTAGTCCTATTCTTCTTCCTCTCTGTTTTGGAAGATACTGGTTATATGGCCAGAGTTGCCTTCGTCATGGATAAGCTCTTAAGAAAAATCGGTTTGTCCGGTCGCAGTATTGTACCAATGCTAGTAGGCTTTGGTTGCTCAGTACCGGCTGTCATGGCCTGCCGCACTTTGGCCTCAGAAAGAGACCGTCGCATGACTATTATGCTGGTGCCTTTCATGAGCTGCAGTGCCAAAATTCCTATTTATGCTATTTTTTCCGCAGCCTTTTTCCCCAAATATGCACCCTTGGTCATGACTGCTCTTTACTTCACCGGCATTATCGTGGGCATCTTAGTTGCCCTGGTTTTAAAAACTACCATCTTCAAGGGCAAGCCTGTTCCCTTCGTTATGGAATTACCCAATTATCGTATGCCTTCTGTCAAAACGGTGGCTATGCTGATTTGGGAAAAAGCCAGGGACTTTTTGGAAAGAGCCTTTACAGTTATTTTCCTGGCTACCATCATCATCTGGTTCCTGCAAACCTTTGATGTGAGGTTAAATGTAGTCACTGATGCCAGCAATAGCTTACTGGCTTTGATTGGTAAAAATATCGTACCGATTTTTGCTCCCTTAGGTTTTGGCTCCTGGCCTATTGCCACATCCTTAATTGCCGGCTTTACAGCCAAGGAAGCTGTTATCAGTACCTTAGGTGTACTTACTAAAACAGGTACAAGCGAACTAGCTAATGCTTTAGGCAGTATGTTTACTCCCTTAAGTGCAGTAAGCTTTTTGGTTTTCACTTTGCTCTACACGCCTTGTGTAGCAACTATTGCCGTAGTAAGAAAGGAATTACACTCCAAGCTCAAGGCTTTTGGTGTAGTAGTGTTCCAGTGCTTCATTGCTTGGTTCCTGGCTTTTGTAGCGTACCAGGTAGGTGGCATGTTTTTCTAAGCAGCTAAAAAGAGCTTGCGGAAATATTTCCGCAAGCTCTTTTATTTTGTATCGGCTTTTTACTTCAGCTGTCCAAACCGTTCCTTAAAAGCTTCGCTTGGCATATTGTCATAGTTTTGCACATATTGCTTAAACAGCTTATTAGCATTTTTACCCAATTCCATACCCATATAAATACGGGGAATGGTATAGCAGGTATCAAATCCTGCTGTTGGTCCATTGCCAATAGAAAAAGCAGCATCATAACCTGCCGCCCAGGTCTCGGCAATAACCTGCGGATTGGTGTGACCTAAGGGATACGCCAGGGCCAAACAAGGTTTGCCTGTAAGCTGTTCTATATATTTTTTTGAATCTACAAGTTCTTTTTTTAACTGACCATTTTTTACTTTAGTTAAATCAGGATGTGAAATGGTATGGGACTCCAGAGAAAACAAAGGATTTGCTGCCATAGCTTTTACTTCTGCACTAGTTAAATATGGATACCCTGCCAATTGTGTATCAATACCATTCTTAAAAATGAAGAAGGTAGCTTTCATATTGCGTTTAATCAGCTCAGGCACTGCTTGCGTATATACACCTTCATAGCCATCATCAAAGGTTAATAAAATTGACTTAGCCGGAAAAGGTTTGCCTCTGTCTAAAATATCCAGATATTCATCCATGGACAAGGTCTGGTAATGCTCTGCCGCAAGCCATTCCAGTTGCTTGGCAAAATCTTCTGTCGTTACATCAAAGCCATTCAGAGGTTTAGTCTTTATATCATGATACATCAGCACCGGTGCATAGTATTTACGTGCACGTGCTGCTGCCTGGCGATTAGGTAAGCCTGCTACCACAGTCAAAAATAAAAGAACTACCACGAATAAATTAATTTTCTTCAGCAACAACTACATCTCCTTTTATATATATGGGACATTTTAGCACCACTATTTCTCTTCTATTATATCATATGGTCATTCATATTAATAAATGATATAATACTAACTCATATGGAGGCTACAAATTTTGGACAACAATACCAGCGAAAATACTGATGCTACTCAAAAGCATTTAAAAAAGCAACATATTAGCGGACTGGATGCACTGCGGACTCTGGCTATTGTCGGGGTCACTTTGTTTCATATGTTTCCGCAAACAATCAAGGGCGGCTATTTAGGAGTCTCCCTGTTTTTTGTGCTTACCGGATTTCTTTTGGCTTATACCTGTCAGCAGGAAAGACTAACAGGTAAGTTTTCCTTAGGTCGTTATTATTTGAAACGTCTTCAGCGAATTTATCCTTCTTTACTGTTAGTTATTGCAGTTACCGTAGGTGTATATCATTTCCTGGCGCCTAGAGTTATTGCTGCGGTACGACCGGAAGTTCTCTCGGTAGTGCTTGGCTATAATAATTGGTGGCAGATTTCCCAGAACGCTGACTATTTTACCAGGCTGACAAACACTTCACCTTTTACTCACCTCTGGTTTATGGGCATTGAGCTACAGTATTATTTTTTTTGGCCGGTATTGCTACTGCTTTACGCCGGTATCGTACGTATCAGTAATTTTAAGACAGGCCTTGGTTTTCTTGCGCTACTTAGCTGTGCCGCCGCAACCATCATGCCTATTATGTACCAACCCGGGCAGGATGTAACACGACTTTATTACGGAACAGATACCAGGCTTTATGCCCTGCTGTTTGGTACAGTACTGGGATTATGCAAAGCCCAGCAAGCTCAAAAAACTTCTGCTGCTAATACGAATAAGATTTCCTCAGGTTTAAAGATTGCCACCAAAATAGTTTATGGCTTTTTACTTTTGGTAGTATTAGCAGCTTATTTATTGCTGCCCGGACAAAGCAGCTTTACCTACCAAGGTGGCATGCTGCTGATGACAGTTATTTTTTGTATTTTGCTTATTCTCACTGCCGACACTCAGCTTGGCATTGGTAAGCAGCTGGATTTACCGCTTTTTACCTGGATTGGCAAACGAAGCTATGGTATTTTTCTCTGGCAGTATCCTGTCATCTATCTTTTTCGCCGTCTAGGTTTTAATAGCTTACCACTTTATCCCGTGCTGGAGCTGTTGGTTATTTGCCTGTTAACCATTTGGTCAGATAATGTTTCCGACTGCCTGACCAAATTCACTTGGCCTTTTAAGGGCAAAAGTCGGCAAGTCATTCTGCAAGGCGTTCTTTTCCTATTAGTTACTCTGGCAGGCTTTCCGCTCTTTTGTCAAGGCTGTGTCAGTATTGTCTCTTCAGAAAGTAACAAAACAGTTGACACTAATCTGCAGGCCCGTCTCAGTGAAAATGCCAATGCCCTCGCCAAGCAAAAGGCTGACAAGATTTCTACCGACCAATCATCTACCGCTAAAGCTACCGAAGCTCCTGCAACTTACTCTACAGAAACAGATCAGGTTAAACCGCCCTGGCCCCTCGCTTTGGAGGAAGTAGCCTGTATAGGTGACTCTGTCATGCTAGGCTCTGCCAAAGAGTTGCAGCAACAGCTGCCCTACTGCTATATTGATGCTCAGGTATCACGTTATGTAGGCGCAGGTCTCTCCGTTGCTCGTGAGATGGATAAAGGCGGTATCTTAGGTTATCTAGTCGTACTCTCCCTGGGGACTAATGGCCCTATTGCCGGACAGTATGCAGAGGAAGCTCAACAAATGCTTGATTACATAGGCCCTGACCGCTACATTTTCTGGGTCAATGTTTATTGCCCTGATTTGGAATGGCAAGATCCCAATAATGCCTTTATCGCGAAAGTCGCCAAAGAGCGTCGCAACGTAGTAGTCATCGATTGGTACAGCCTGATTTCCCAACACCCTGAATGGTTAGCTGATGACGGCATTCACCCCAATGACGAAGGCACTTATCAATATGCTAAATTGATACATGATAAAATGTACCAAACTCTAAAAGAAAATATGGATAAACAAAAGAAAGCGACCAAAAAATAATTTGGTCGCTTTCTTTTAACTTTTATTTTTTCTGCAAATGTTCAAAAACCGTTTCATATAAGATAGCAGGCACAATAGGCTTAGTGATATAACCATTCATGCCCGCCTGTCTGGCTGCCTGAATAGTTTCTTCGAAGGCATCTGCCGTCATAGCCAAAATCGGTATGGTCCTAGCGTCCGTTCTCTCCAGCTTACGAATAGCCTTGGTAGCCTCAAAGCCATCTAAGACAGGCATCCTGATGTCCATCAAAATCATGTCGTAGTAGCCTGGTGCAGACGTGATAAATTTAGTTACACCTTCTTGGCCATCTTTAGCCCAGTCCAGCGTAATTTTTTTATTCTTAAGGAGCAGTTGAGCAATCTCGGCATTCAAATAGTTATCTTCACACAATAGCATCCTATGATTAGCCAA
>Ga0268360_1002930_pt1 | contig 11865 bp, 8 predicted proteins | sample BioMet11_FD_192465 | JGI IMG/M metagenome (GOLD analysis project Ga0268360, IMG submission 192465) | Sewage microbial communities from Oakland, California, United States - Biofuel 11 (Illumina Assembly) | ecosystem: Engineered > Wastewater > Sewage > Unclassified | place: USA: California... | reverse complement strand
ATGGGGAGTTCTGCGGGGACAAGCAAAATGTTTACCGGCACAACGGGTACCAATACCGTGATCGTTACGGCGAAATTTGCAAGCGGCGCCGAGAAGATCGTGTACCAGAACGCGGCGCTGTAAAGCGGTCTCCCTGTGTTACCGGTTCATTCCGTGGTGTCGGGTCCGGGCCGGCTACTCCGGTTTCTCCCCCGTGACCAGCCAGCCGGTATACCCGGAGGAAAACGTGCCGGCCCGGGCCCGGCTTTCAAGGTTCTTCCGGATCGCTGCGAGATCTTTTAAGGAGAATATCCCCGCGTCCCGCATCCGGGACAGCAGCGCCGGGAGATCGTAGACTTTTTCCGCGAGAACGGGATCGGGAAGATCGAGCGTCTTCGGTGCGGCAGAGACGCATATGAGGCCGGTGTTCCGGAAGAGCCTGTCGAGGTCTTTCCCCACTCTGCCCGAGGCGAAGCTGTCGCTCCACGCCCGGGTGATCCGGGCCGATTTCTCCTCATCGCCGAGGCCGATTGCGAGCGTGTCCCAGTCGTTGTCGAACGCAACGAGCGTGCCGCCCGGGGCAAGGACCCGGACGAGCTCTTCGATCACGTGGGCCGGGTTGTGGATGTGCTGGAGGACCCGGTCGATCCGGCAGGCGCCAAAGGTGCCGGTAGCAAACGGCAGCCGGATAAGGTCGCCGCGGACGAGATCGCACCGGTGGCAGCGGGAAGTCCGTTTTGCAGCGGTGGCAAGGAGCGCTGCGCTCGCATCGATCCCCACGACCCGGCTTGTCTTTGGCAGGAACCCGGCAAGCGTTGCAAGGTCCCCACCCGCCCCGCACCCGGCGTCGAGCACGAGCGCCGGTTTTCCTGCCGCAACGATCCGGAAGCTCTCCTGCTTGATGTCGTGAAAGAAGGGGATGTCGGAGAGGAGGTCGAGGCAGCGGGTGCAGGCCGAGGTGTCGCCCGTGCCGTCCACATCGCGGAAGCCGGTCGCGAGGTAGGGGGCAGGGGCTTTTTTCTGGCGGGGCATAGGGAGATCCCAGATACTTTTTGTTGGGCGGCAAAGGTTGAAGAGGTTGCTGGCCGGACGCCCGGGCATGGCCGGAAAAAAACCGCTTAAGAAAAACAAAGAAAAAAAAGTTCCGGCCGGCCTCACAGCTCAAGGGAGTTGACGAGTGAGAGCCCGTTATTGAGATCGCTCATGACTACCATATCCGATGAAAGGGTGTAGAGCGTGTTGTCGATATAGAGCGACCGTTTCACCGGTGAAACGGAGCCGGACGCACCATCGTAATGCCCGACCGTTCCCTTCACGTGGAATCCCTGTGCGGGCGTAACCGTAAACACGTACGCCCCGCCCCAGATGCGGGCACTTTCGGGCGGCTGGTATTTTTTATACGCCACGGTCCCGGACTGCCCGACCAGGTGGACCGGCAGGACGAGAATATTGTTCTCCGCATCAAAGAGGAACGCCTTTGGATCCCGCAGGACTTCGGAGTCGCTGCCGCGGCCGCCGAGCTCGATCGTATCGGTGATCTCCGGGGCGCTTACATTGGTGACGTTAAAGAGGGCAATCCTGACACCGCCGTTGTTGACTTCACGGCCGACACCGATCAGGAAATTGTCGTCGTACGGGTGAAGGTACGCAGCATAGCCGGGCAGTTTAAGTCTCCCGAGCACGCTCATGTTTTTCGGATCGGACAGATCGACTGTAAGGAGGGAATCCGTTGCCTGGCGTTCCGCAAGGTAGAGCCGGCTGCCGATGAACCGTGCGGCCGAGATATGGTCGCCCGGGGCGAGTTTTTTCAGGCTTCCGATCTCCTGCATGTTGCTGTCCAGGGCATACACGGTACTGAAATACCCTTTGTACTTCCCGGCGCCCTCTATCCCGGTCGTTGCGAGCCGGAGGGTGCCGTTGTTTTCGTCAAGCGAGTACTGGCTGAGGAGTTCGCCGTTTATTGTCCCATCGGCCGCGTACGCGATCTTTCCCTGGTCGATGGTAAAGGAGTAGACCTGCGTCTGCATCGCGCCGCTGTCATCGGCAGGGGACGCGACCCCGATGTACAGGTGAGTCGGGGAAACATAGACCGTCCCGGCCGAACCGATCAAAAACGACTTTGCCTTTACCGCGGATTTTCCCGTAACGTCAAACGCCCCGATGGTCGAATACGAGAACTCCTTGTCGTTTGTGTCGAAGTGATATACATTCGGGGTGAGGGAGCCTTTCGCATAATCGAGGATTCGCGGGAAACTGCTGCCCGAAGACGAGGAATCGGCACTGCTCGTTGTTACAAAGTAAAGATACGAGTCGATCATCCGCGAGTCTGAAAGGGAGCCGTCGGCTGCGACCTGGCGGACGAGCGCCGGCCGGGAGGGATCGGTGACATCGTACACGAGGATCGTTGTCCGTGGCCGCCACCACGAGGCATCGGCACACCGGGCCTTTTCGCACTGCCAGAACTCGCGGGTGCCGCTCTCTTCGGTGAGCACGACCAGCCGGTTCCCGTAGAGGTACAGGGATCCGGGGTTTGACGAGAATTTCAGGGTGGCGACAATTTTTGCGTGTTCGGCCGGGTAGGCATCGATAATACGGAGTGTGTCGCCCGTAACAGCGTAGATGTAGGTGCCGTTTGTCTTGACAATATCCGCCTCGTCGACTTCGCGGACCTGGACATTGGTCGTGGAATACCGGTGCCCGTCAGCCGATGTGGGAACGGCGGTCACCGGTGCGGGCGTGGCTGTCGGTACCGGGGCGGTGGACCATGACGAGGTTTTCACGGTCCCGGTCGCCCCGGAAAATTCGCCGCTCTGGCTTTTCTGGGTCGGGGCAAACGATGAGGTATAGACTTCGACAAGGATTTCGTTGTCATCGGGGATGTTGGTGGTGCCGGTGATAGTAAACCGGTCGCCCACATAGCGGTCGCCTATCGGATCGATGGTGATGAAATAGCCGCTCCCCGAAGCTGGAGAGGTGCCGGACGATCCGCCGGTTCCGCTGCCTGCCGCAGGACTCCTGCCCGCCGGCCGTTCGAGCACGTTGAAGAGTGCAGTGCCCGTAGCATCCTGCAGGACGGCACTTGCTTTGACGAGGTATTCGTCTGGTTTAAACGTCGAGGTATCGACATCGAAACTCCAGGTCCGGACACCGCCCGGTTCTGAGGAAACCGTTATGGTTTGTTGCGGTGCCGGTAAGGAAACGGAGCTGCCCTGTCCGGCATCGGTGTGGGTGATCAGGAACTGCTGTGCCTGTTCTTCCGTGGAAAATTCCGGGATGTTTCCCATATCTGTCCCACCGCCTGCGAGGCCGCCGGTGACCGGTGAGAGGAGGGAGGGGCAGTCCGCCCCGGATCCCCATCCGGTCAGGGCCACGGCGCCAAGGCAGGCAAGAATGCCGATGACTGCACCGGCAATCAGGAGTATGCCCGTGGTTTTTGCGATCATGCGAATCACGTACATGGACTGATGATCCCGCTTCATAAACGATTTATGGACAGATCCTCTACTGATCGGAGGCCGGTCCGGTCATCGTCCGGTTATATCCGGGGCGCAGGGTCATCGGTACCGGTACATCGGAAAGGGATCCGATAACGCTGGCGGTGAGTGAAAAAATCCGTGCAGTGATTTCCCGGGATGTACAGATGCACGAGTCCCGCGATGAGCCCGGTATTTTTGCATGTGGGAGGGGGTCATTGGGGGAAAAATTGATCTATGGTTTTTGTGCAAGGCTCCCGTTTTCTCTTCGTAAAAATGGGAAATATCCGGCATTTTTTTGCGGCCATAAAAAAAATTTCCCCCAATGACCCCCCCACCGGGATCTCCCGATCCGGCCGGATTTTTTCCCTGTCCCGTTGCACTTTTTACCAGAGAAATACGTGCGGGATGGCAGGAGCGGCCGGCACATACCGGCGATGAGGGGGTCATGCAGGTATAAAATGGATGACCGGCGTGGCAGCGGTTCGAAACGATCCGCTCTTTCCGCAGGATCCGGTGCTGTCAGGTGCGTTTAAAAAAAAAGAGTGATGGGAAAAAAGGCCTTATCCACCGGCAAAGGTACGTGTCAGTTCCCGCCTGCACACTCGTTGATCTTGGTGAGGACCACGGTCCCGTTCAGGCTGACAACGGTGACATTATCCCCTGATGCGGCGTCGATCATCGCGCCGTTCGGGACTTCCATCTGATGCATCTCGTTTGAATCGTACGCCGCAAGGAACTGGATGCCGGACGAGTCGAACACCCGGCAGATCCCTCCCTCTCCGCAGTCGATGATCGAGCCGTACGGCACTTCGTTGTTCCCGGTCGATGTCCCGGGCGGGACAATCTTGAGTTCGCCGGCAAGGAGGACCGGCTGGAGGCTCTCGTTTACCTGGAGTGCGGGAAGGGCGAGCTCCGACCAGTTGATCTCGTTTTTGGTACATGCCTGCGTTGAGGACAGTGCGATCACATCGGCATATGCATAGGCGTTTGCCTGGAGATTATCGTCTCCCGTGGATACGCTGACAAAGTACCTGCCCGTGTTGAGCAGGGACGTGTCGACCGTGCCGGTAAAATGGTTAGTCCCGCCCGTTCCCGCGGTGACGACTGCGGATCCATCCGCGTATTCGTGGGAGAAATCGTAATTCTTGGGCGTCGGGTGCGAGTTGACCGTTGAGACATCAAGGGAAAGCGGTGTCCCGGCCGGCAGGCTGGTGGTGCCGGAGACGGTCATGGTCCCGGGCGGGCCCGGCGGGACGGGCGCAATGTCGATCCAGGCATCGACTCCGTTCAGGAACGTTACAGTGCATGAGTTGTTCGTGCCGGGGGAATTGATCGCCTGGTTGAGGTAATCCTGCTGTGTTGTGGGATAGTATTGCTTATCGTTTACTGCATTGAGGATCCGATCCGGGACCGCTGAAGACGCGGTGATCTGCCCGGAAGCCGGATCGTAGTTTACTGCGAAACGGTCGGGCGGGGCCGGGTACTGGGCGATGATGGTGGAACTATAATTGCGGGCGAGGGCGGCGGTCGTGCCGGCATCGAGCGTGACCGAGAATGTCCCGTCCGGTTTTACCGGCACGAGCATTGTCGTGACGCTCCGGTTGAGCAGCCAGACCTGTACGGCGGTCATCGTTTTGTCGGGGACGGTGCCGGCGATCGTGAACGGTTTGCCCCGCAGGACGTTTGCGGATCCATGATCCGAGAACGAGGCGAGGTTTGCGGCTGGCGATGGCGTTGCAGTGATCGTTGACGTTATCGTTGCCTGGACCGGGCTTGGTACGGTTCCCGGCGTTTGGGAAGTGGAGGTGTCTGCTGCCGGCCATGTCGGTGTTATGTTTGCCTGCGGCTGGTCTGCAATACAGCCGGCCGATATCACGAGAAGTGCGGCAAGAAGCAGGAAAATTCCTGTGCGGTTTATGGGGTTTATCGTGCTCATCAGTCCCGACCCGTGAGTGATACGGAAACAGGCAACTGTTGGTCCGGGATGTAATAACATTTATGAGCCGTTTCTCTACATGTTGCCTGGCAAACCCTCACAGGTCATTGAGAGCGCTGCCGGAAAAATCGTACGGGGCCCGTCCGGCTTCTCCCCTCCCTTATATTCTTGGCATGCAGGGAATTTGCAGAAAAAAATAATAGTTATTTCTGTTTTACCAACAATATCCGTCCAATTTTTCCCTTTCGGAAAAACCTTGGTTTTTGGGGTTCCGGACATTGTTAATACAGATGAAACAGGCTGTTGGTCAGGAACGCGCCCTCCTTTTGCGTTTCCCTGACGTAGATGAGATAATCGTCAGACTTAAACCCGGTTGTATTCAGGGTGTATGACCAGGTGTTTTTCGATGAATCCCCTGCCTGCACAACGGTAGTCCGCGGGACAGGATCGTGCCATGGGTCTTTACAAGGAGGAATTGGCCTATCATAATTTCCCGCGAAAATAACAAGGGTCAGTTCCCTGCCGGGAGGGAGGTTGGTGGTGCCGGTAATCTTAAAGGTCTCGCCCGCAGCATGGACCCCGACCGGGTCAATAGCAATGGAGATGAGCGTATCGTTACCTGATGACGGATCCAACAGTACCAGCTCCATTGAACGGGTATATTCGTCATTTATCATCTGTTCTGCTTTCTCCTGACCGAGCTCTTTTGCAAGGAATGCCATGTATTCCCGGTTCACCTCGCGGAACTCTTCGCGGGTCAGATTGGACCCCGTAGAGTGAGTGATATTCATGGGATATGTTCGGGTATCTCCTGCACTCACGCTGCAGTCCACGGTTGTCGCGCCGGCATCGGGCGTGACCGATAACGTCTCGTCCGGTTTTACCGGCACGAGCATTGTCGTGACGCTTCGGTTGAGCGTCGGGGCTGCGACGGTTTCCGGCACCAGGGAATTTGTGGTAGTCGCTGCGGTGATGTTGTGCGTTGCGTTTTGCTGTGACTGGTCTGCGATGCAGCCGGCCGCTATCACGAGAAGTGCGGCAAGAACAAGGAAAATTCCTGTGCGGTTTATGGGGTTTATCGTGCTCATCAGTCCCGACCCGTGAGTGAAACGGGAACAGGCAACTGTTGGCCCGGGATGTTATATTCGTTCTGGGCCGATCCTTTACCGGTTGCATTCCTCTGCTGCCTGTTCCATTCAGGACCGTGCTGCATATGCGGGTCGGCCCGGTAATTATTTCGTGTCTCCTGCCGGTATGGTTTAGAGGCATATGGAAACGGATCAAAAAACCCGGCTGCCGGTACGGCAAACACTCATCTTCGGCTGCGTCAGCGGTGCGGCTCTCGCGGCAGGCTATATTATCCTCACGCTGCTGTGGCAGTTCCTTCTCCCGGAGGCACGCTGGTCTTCCGATTATTACGGGCTCAGCCTTATCCTGTTCTTTGCCGTTGCCCTTGCGATTACCGGCCTTTTGGTGGGCGAGCGGTCCGGTGCAGCGGATCGCTCACAGCTCTGGCTCGCCGGCATGATCGCGGGGGTTGTAACGGCCCTGGTGTTTTTCGGTATACTTACGCTCTTTGAAATTTTGACCGGGTCCGCTGCTTTCCTGCTCGACTCAGCGCAATGGATGGGAATCTTCGCGGCTTCGGTTGTCCTCCCGGCGGTCTGCGCAGAATTCCGGGAGCCCCGGGCCGCTCATGAGCCGGTACAGGAAACGGCCGAAAAAGCGCAAAAGAATTCAACAAATCTCCGCAGTCACGGGATCATGGCGGCCGTTCTTCTTGCGGTTATGCTCCTGCCGCCGCTCTTTTTGTACGCCGGGACAAGTGCCGGCTTTGTCTGGGGCCAGCCGGCCGGATATTTGTTCAACGATAACGTTGTCGCGACCCGCACGGGACCGGACTCGATAACCCTCGTCATGCACCCGGACCCGCGGGCAACATTTGTGACCGCCCCGTACGTTGAACGCATCACGCTTGGCGGAGTTCAGGTGGAGAGCCGGGATTCCATAAACGCATCCGGACGGGCGGATACGATCGATCCTTCGGCGGGTCTTGCGTACCGCGAAGGAGCAACGGCAACGATAACGGGAATGGATGCGGCGGGAAACAGTACGGTTCCCGTCCGGCTCATGGTTATCATGACCTACCCGGATAATGGGGCAGCAATGGTGGTCTGCGACCGGGAGCTTTAGGAAAAATTTCTAACTCCCTGAACGAAAGGGGGTATCTGATCATCCGGGGTTGTCCCGGCCCGGTTTTCTCCCGGTGAGAAGGGGACAGTCCAAATTATGCCATAATCTGCACCCCGATTCCTCGGAAAACCGTATATGTCGTTTTTCCGGGAAACGGCCTATAGTGCCCTCCGGTTGGCCGATCTCAGGGCCGGATGACCTCCCCATTGTGCCATTTTTCGTGGCCAACAGAAGCCCGCTAAATTGCAGGATTTTTCAGCTCATATCACGGGTATTTTTTGAAAATACGCGATTATATCTGACTTTTCCATAAGCGTGGACAACGTTTCCACTGGAGACGGGAGTCGGGATCCGAAAGTGGGGAATCGGGGGCTGGATCGGGCCCGGATTGGGAGGGAAAAGGGTAGGTACTGTGTCTCCCTTTGAAGGTCTCAAAAACGATGGAGCCCACCCCCTGATGGGGGTCGCTCGGCCGCCTCGTCGGGGCCTCGCTGGGCGAGGGAGGTGTATTCTATATGCAACATGTAGTCAGGTTAAATTCACATTATAAAATCAAATCGGCAATTATATCACAGTGATCATGTAACTTTCACAGCAATTTAGAGAGATATGATGGAACTCAAATACAGGTGGAGAAAACACATAGTAATTTTTGTATCAATTTTTCTTGTCTGCATATTTCTGATTAGTATACCCGCTGGTGCTGCCTGTCAATCCGGATATCATGCATGTAATGGCAGATGTGTTGCCTGTCCCTCGGGATCAGTTCTAGGGTCCGATTGTAAATGTCATGCCGCTTGCGGAGATTCAAGCCATTATTGTACGGGTGGAAGTTGCTGTGGAGGCCATTGCATCAGTTGTCCTTCCGGTTCGGTTCTAGGGTCGGACTGTAAATGTCATACCGCTTGCGGAGATTCAAGTCATTATTGTACGGGTGGAAGTTGCTGTGGAGGCCATTGCATCAGTTGTCCCTCCGGTTCGGTTCTAGGGTCGGACTGTAATTGCCATACCGCTTGCGGAGATTCAAGTCATTATTGTACGGGTGGAAGTTGCTGTGGAGGCCATTGCATCAGTTGTCCTTCCGGTTCGGTTCTAGGATCAGACTGTAATTGCCATACCGCTTGCGGAGATTCAAGTCATTATTGTACGAGTGGAAGTTGCTGCGGAGGCCATTGCATTAGTTGTCCTTCCGGTTCGGTTCTAGGATCAGACTGTAATTGCCATACCGCTTGTGGAAGTTCCACAACATATTGTTCCTCCGGTTCGTGTTGTAATGGAAATTGTGTCTCCTGTTCTGATGGTGAAATCCTCGGTGACGATTGTCTGTGCCATACCCCTTGTGGAACCAGTAGCAGTTATTGCAGGGAAGGATCCACGTGCCTGAACGGCGAATGCCTTTCCTGTCGTGAAGGGTACTACTTGGGTAAAGACGGCTCCTGCCATTCGACACAAAACGTGGCTGTGCGAAAATCCGCAGCATCCACAAACTCTAACGAAGTGATTACACGGAGTTATAACTGGAATTTCAAAGGAACCAGTTATTCCTGGAAGCTTACAATCCCCCAATCCCTCTATACCTATTACAGGATGCAACCTCATGACAGTTCAGAACTGACAACATACAAACAGTATGTAATCTCTTCACAGGACAAGCAGTATCTGGACGCACTATTAAAGAAACTCAAAGAATCCGGCGAGAAAAAGGGCTATTCAGATGCAGAGAACGTAATGAATGTCATTTCATTTGTTCAATCTTTGCCGTATTTTTATGATAATTCTTCAACAATTTATGACAACTATCCTCGTTATCCAATAGAAACTCTCGTAGATAACGGTGGCGATTGTGAGGATACTGCGATTCTGACCGCTGCGTTCCTCAAAGAAATGGGATACGGTGTTGTGCTCGTTAATCCTTCAGGACATATGGCCGTTGGAGTAAAATGCAATAATTGTGCGGGGACATATTACGAATACGATGGAGACAGGTATTATTATCTTGAAACGACCGGGAATAATTTCCAGATCGGAGAAATTCCGTCAGATGAAGCGGGCAAAAAAGTCCGGATTATTCCTTTGACCTAATTTTTTGGTGGAATCATGATGGAAAATAGTGCACCCAATCAGAAAATTCCCAAATTGTTTGTTATCCTTGCGGTGAGCCTGCTTTTTGTAATTCTTCCTGCAGGTGCAGAGGGTGTTTCCCTGTCGATCCATGACTTGTCTGCAACAGCCGGATCAACGATTTCAGTTCCCGTCAGTGTAACAAACGCTGAGGAACTTTCCGCTGCGACAATCGAGATTACCTACGATCCTGCCGTGTTAACATTCAAAGGTACAGAACTTGGAGACACTTCGAAAAACGGGATTATCGAGGCATCCGAGATCCGACCGGGTGTCATTGAGATCGATTTTGAGGATCCTTCCGGGGTTTCACAGGATGGTGAACTTGTCAAAGCCCAGTTCGAAGTTACAGGTACCGGGGGATCAACATCACAAATGGGAATTACCGCACATTCCCTTCGCAATCTGGATAATAATGAAGTGCCGGTCGAAACAACAACCGGTGGTAACGTCACAGTCACTGGTTCAGAGAAAAAGTCCCCGGTACCGTTGTGGTGTCCAGTCCTTGCGGCAGGTCTTATGGTGTTGATTGCTGTAAAACGAAGGGCTTAACTCATCTTACCATTCAAAGAAAAAAAGCAAAATAAAAAATTTACATCTTAATCTGCGCCAGCGCATCGTACACCATCTTCCGGTACACGACCGGGTCGAGCATGGGGTACTGCTCTTTGGCCTTTACAACATCCGGGCTTGTGCCGTCCTTGAGCGCATCGAGCCGGTCGAGCGTTCTCGCGGCCGCATCGAGCGTCCAGAGGTCCCGGGTGTCCTTGTCCACGACCGTGATCGACTCGACCCGGACGGAGACGAGGAACGAGCCGTCCGGTTTCTGGTACAGGTTCGGCTTTCCTATGACCGAGACAAAGGCCGGGGCCTCGATCTTTGCGAGCTGCTGCATGGCCTCGGGCTGGTAGCTTCCTGCCATCACAAAGAAGGTCCCGGTCGGGTCGATCACCCGGCCCCGGTAAAAGGCGTTCTGCTCGCCCTGCCGGGTTTTCTCGGTTAAGGTCCCGACAATGAAGATCCGGTTGGAGCGCTCGCCTGTCGGGAGGAGGACAAAGGTCGGGCTCTTCTCATCGGTGCCGTCCTTGAACTGGTACCGGCACTCGCGGAGCTCCGCGGCAAAGACCCGGCGTGCCGGTTCGCGCTCGAAGCTGCCTTCGCGTCGGCCGCCGCCAACTTCCGAGGGATTTGCGCTCATCTACGCACCCCCGGCCCGGTTCAAAAGTTTCGTGTGCTCCGATGAATCGAATGCCAGCTTCTCGCAGGAGTTTGCGAGCAGCCGGTTCTCGATCTCGCGGCCCTTGCAGACCACGTACCGGCCGAGAACCTTCTCCCGCATCTGGAGGAAAACCTCGTCCATCCCGAGCGGGTTGTTCTCCGCGATCTCCTTTGCCTGGTCGAGCGTCATGCCGGTCAGGGCCTCGACTGTATCGCGTTTCAACAAAAGGTTGTGCGTTTTCTCGCCGTCATCGAGCCAGCCCTTGATCCGCAGATCGTAGATAAAATCGTTCTGGATCTCGTGGATCGGGCAGTAGTTCTGCCGGGAGAGGGCACGGTTGCAGCCCGCCACCGGGCAGCGCTTGATGATACCGGAGCCCGGCGCCACGTGCACGATGGCACCTTTCACCTCAACGTCGCCGGCGCCGGCAACCGTTGCGATGTCGCCCTCTTCCTGCATGATCGTCGCGCCCGTGATATTGAGCGAGAGCCGCTCGTTGAACTCGTCGGCCTGCGCCCAGAAAATGGAATACACGGAGTTGAGTACGAGCTTCTCCTTTCCTTGCTCCTTCCAGATGACAAACTTGATCGTGCCGGTCTCATCGCCCAAAAGGCCCGACTGGAGCATCCGGTCGTGGGTCACATCCCACTCCTGCACCACCTTTGCCCGGACGCTTGCGACCCCGGGTTTTAAGTCCTTTACCGGGACCGGCGCCGGCATGAGTGCGTCGGTCTTATCGAGGGCTGTAATGGTCGTGCCCGAGTGGACCTTGAGGTTCGTGACACCTTTGAACTCGTCCGCTACCGCGGATTCGAGCTTGTACCACTTTCCCTCTTCCATCTTCGGGGCGTTGCTCTTTGTCCAGACCACAAACCGGATCCCGCCCGATTCGTCGCCGATGATCCCGCTCTGGGCGATTGCCGGCGAAACGGGCGCGGACA
>Ga0268360_1002928_pt1 | contig 11880 bp, 8 predicted proteins | sample BioMet11_FD_192465 | JGI IMG/M metagenome (GOLD analysis project Ga0268360, IMG submission 192465) | Sewage microbial communities from Oakland, California, United States - Biofuel 11 (Illumina Assembly) | ecosystem: Engineered > Wastewater > Sewage > Unclassified | place: USA: California... | reverse complement strand
GGGTCGATCTTCTCGGAGATCCCCGTGAAGTTCTCGATGTCGGAGAAGAAGATCGTCACGACCCGCTTGTCTCCGCCGATGTTCGCGTCCTTGTTGTCCAGCATGAGGATGTTGACGACGTCGGCCGGGACGTACTTCTTGAAATTCGTCAGGCCCTTCTTCATGCCTTCGAAGGAGGCCACCATGCCGGCGAGCTCGACAATGCTGGTCCGGATCCTGGCGGTATCGGTGATGACGAATCGCCGCATCTCGTCCATCTCCTGCGAGAGCAGCTTCATCGGGCTCGAGATTATCGCGGAGACGACGATCGAGATGAGCACGGCGAAGAGGATGACGATGAAGGAGATGACGAGGACGACGCGGTTGTTCTTGTAGACGATCCCCATTATGTCCTCGTCCGGGACGACCACCCCGACCATGAGGCTCATGCCCTTCTCGAGCTCGATCGACGCGATGTTCGAGAAGTACTTCCGGTTGCCGATCGAGAGGGTGGCTATGGAGCTCGAACGCGGCTTCGACTCGTAGTTCGCGTAGGCCGCGGCGGTGATCGGGTCGCTCGGGTCGCCGACCTTCTTCAGCGAGTATTCCGTCTCGCCCTTGCCCGAGCGTATGTCGAAGAGCTGATTCAGCGAATCGCCTTCCTTCATCGGCTTGGCGAGCACGTTCTTGTTTCCGTCGACGATGAAGAGCTTCGAGTTCCGGGTGATGTTGATCTTCCCCAGGAAGAGCGACAGGTTCTGGATGCCGATATCGACGCAGACGACGCCCTCGAGCGACCCGTCCTCGTGGTATACGGGGAGCGCGCAGGAGAAGCCGGGCATCTTGTCGGTCGCGAAGATGTACACGTCGGTCCACACGAGGGTCTTGCGCTCGATCGCCTTCGCGTACCAGCCGCGGGTGCGCGGGTCGTAGCCCTTCTCGAGGCTCTCCTTCGTATTGGGATACTGGGGAATGTACTCCTTGTTGCTGTGCTCGTAGCTCGTGATCACGGCGTCCTTGGTCCGGGTGACGTAGCGCTTGGATAGCGAGCCGTCCGGCATCCTCCGCCCCATGATGAGGTTTCCCTTCGTGTCGGCGAAATAGACCATGACGAATTCGTCGTTCGAGCGCAGCGTCTCCAGGAAGTAGTCTGCAGCCAGGCCCTTGTTCGCCGCGAAGTCGCCGGAGCCCTTGTTCCAGTAGTGGAAGCCTATGTCGCGGACCGCCTTCTCGGCGGGGTGGAAATACACCTGCACCTTGTTCAGGACCGAGTTCAGTATCTCCATGACGAGGTTGTTGGAGATCGAGTAGACCGAGGCCTGCGTCCCCGTCGAGTTGATCGTGATGATGATCGCCGCCGTCGCGACGATGAGCAGGGTGTTGATGAGTATCAGCGCGTCGCGGATCCTGATCTTCATTCCGAGCCCTCCTGCTCGGCCCTTCGATCCGAGATCAGGGCGGTGGTCGTTATGTTCCCGTAGACGATCAGGAAGGTGCGCATCGGGTCGATGAGGGAGTCGATGGCCATGAAGACCACCAGGATGGACTCGACGGGCAGGCCGAGGGGATCGAGTATTATGCCGAGCATGGGCAGGGTGAGCAGCCCCGACGAGCCCGCCGTCGCCGTGCCCGCGAACAGGGATCCGACCACTATGAGGAGGACGCTCTGCGCGCTCAGCGCGGCGCCGTAGATCTGCGCCACGAAGCAGGCCGCGAAAGCGAAGTACAGTATGTTGCCGATGCGCAGTATCGTTATGCCGAGGGGCAGCACGAGGTTCGTCGTGTTCTCGTCGAAGCGCAGCCTATTCAGCGAGGATATCGAGGAAGGAAGCGCGGCGAAGCTGTTCCGCGTGGCGAGGGAGATGACGATCGGGTCGACCAGGGCCTTGAGCGCCTTGAGCGGGTTCCTCTCCCGCGAGCGGATCCAGATGACCGCGGTGCAGAGGATGAAGACCGCGAGTCCCCCGATGTAGTAGATGACGATGAACTTGATCATCGCCAGGAATATTTCGGCGCCGACCTCGGCTATCTGCTTGCCGATGAGGAAGAAGAGCCCGAAGGGCAGGCCGTACATCGTCCAATTGATCAGCTTCTGGAAGGAATCCAGGAGCGAGGTGGCTAGGTCCAGGAGAACCATCGACGCGCTGTCGCGGATGAAGCCGACCGCTATGCCGAATATGATGCTGAAGAAGACGATCTCGAGGATCCGCCCCGAGCTGAGCGAGCTGAAGATGTTCGATGGGATGATGTGGAGGAGGAAGTCGAGGAGCGAGGACTTCTGCCCCTGGCCGCCCTGGTCCGTCCCCCGCAGGGCCATCTGCTGGTCCTGGTCCTGGCTGGAGGTCTTGATGATCCTGTTGAGGGTCGTCGTGGTCGCGCCTCCCAGGTCCGAGCCGGGCTTGCCCAGGAGGCCGAGCACGGTGCCGGCCAGGGAGGAGAGCGTGAGCACGAGGAGGAACACGAATATGATCCGTACGATGTACCTTTGCGCGCTCTTGTCCTTCATGAGCTTGCCGAGGCTGGAGACTATGGCGGTTATCAGGATCGGGATGACCGTCATCTGGAAGAAGCTCAGGTAGGCGTCCCCGATGGCTCCGAGGGCTATCGCCGCGCGCTTGGAGTACAGGCCGAAGACGACGCCGAGCGCGATGGACAGCAGCAGGGTGAGCGGGTGCTTCAGTGTTTTGCCGATCGTCATGCCGTGCTCCTCACTCGTCCTTGTATTTGGAGATCAGGTCTTTCGATGTCACGTTGTACGACTTCATCTCGAGGAATGAGTCGACCCAGCTGAGGAGCTGCGCGTTCCTGTAGCCGACCGCGACCGCGATGGGGTCCGTCAGGTCGGTGAAGTACATCGGCTTCAGGGTGATGGCGCTGTTCGGCAGGGACTCGAAGACCTTCCTGATCTCGAGCTCGTCGCGGTAGACCGCGAGTATCTCGCCGGAGGTCACGGCCGCGATCGCCTCGTCCCAGCTCGGGTACTCGACTATCTGCGCCTTGGGGAAATTCTCCTTCGCGTAGTTGACGTAGGACGACTTCTGGATGACGCCGATCTTGCCCGCGAAATCGCGGATGAAGGCCTTCGCGCTCTCCTCAGAGCTCCGGCGGGCCAATTGGACGCGGTTGATCAAGAGCCCCTGGGACAGCACTATGTAGGGCTTCGAGAACCTGACGTAGCGGGCCCTCGCGAGAGTCCGGCTCAGCTTCGAGACGGCTAGGTCGGCCTTCCCTGACGCGACGAGGGCGACCACGTCGTTGAAGGACTTAGCCTCCCGATTGAAGGTTAGCCCCACGTTCAGCTCCTTGGCCATCCCCTTCGCGATATCTACGTCGAAGCCAACGAGCTCGCCCTTCTTGCTCACGAAGTAGAAAGGAGGTTGGTCGCTCGCCGTCATGGCGACGATGAGTTCCTTGCGCTTCAGTATGGCATTCATGTCCGGAGGGATGTCCTTGTCGGCTATCTCCTGCGAGAACGCGAGGCAGGAAGCGATGTACAGGCACACGAAGAGAAGAGAGGTCCTTTTCACTGCGGACATCCTTTAAAGAATCGTATCGTTGGGCAACCCGAAGGTTTTGTATTGCCATTGGGGGCGTATTCCCGCTCCGACTCGACTCGATCGCGAAAAGTTTCCTAGATGATAAGTATGTAGAATGAAAGGGAATTTGCAAATGATACTGTACGAGCCTGCGCCCCGCGCGGCGGAAAGCGCCATTGAGCGGGCCGGCGATCATCGCGTGGGACTTTTTTGAAATCGACCCGCCCCGTCAAGCCTCGGGCCATCGGCCCAGGGCCGGCGCTAGCGCCGCAGCCGGGCACTTCAGCTGCTCCTTCGACCGTATCGAATCCGCGGTTGATCGCGGGTCGCTGATCGGTCCTCGACCTTTCGGACCGATGCTTCAAATTTGTTCAACTCCTAAAAATGAAGAGGTCATCCTTTCGGATGGCCTCGTCTTTCTCGCCAAGTCGGGCTCCCGTGGATTTGAACCACCGATCTCTCGGTCCCGAACTTGACAAGGTACTATATCAGATATTTCGTATACGGCGAAAGTCTATACTCAGATGATAATTGCGTCAAGTGAGGTGTCCCGCTCGGGGCCAGAAATTTTAGAAAAATCTTACATTTTGCCCGACACTTGTTTTGGGTGTTGATTATGATCCAATAGAGCATTGCTCCAGGAAATGCACTGATGGCAGGGCGCAATGTCGAATCCGGCGCGTTTACCTTCAAGTACAATATCTAGCCGAATGATGTACCTGCTCCCCTGTTTCGCGGGCGGGGTTGCCCCCGCCTTCCGCTACTCAGTCGTCCTCCTCTTCGTTCTTTGGATCGCCGCCATCTGGCCTCGTCGTTTTTGGCTTTCATGAGCTTGGCATCTCGGTTCTCGCTGCAGTCTTCGCCCTGTTTCCACATTTCTTTTAAAATGCGCGGGCTCCCCTAGGTGCCGGAGTATTTTCCATGCACTGTCCGTATCCGCTCGACCGACCCTAGGCCATCCTTCGCGCGGTCGGACTGATGATCCACGAGTTGTTCGTAGATTCCGCGTCGGTGCGCCCGCAAAACTCGGGCCCAAAGGCGCTACCGTGTGTTCTCTTCGATGATCGCGGATGAACGCGTACCTCACTCGGGTGCCTTTGCAGAGTACGCCGCTCCAACCGGATGTCTCTTCCTCCTTATGTCGCATGTCTGCTTGAGTTCGGCCTTCTGTTGCGCTACTTCGCCTTTGAGCTTGTCGATAGCTTTGGCATTTTCGCTCGCCCTGTCCTTGAATTAGTAAGAATTGAGCGCCACGCGTTACGGACGCCGCCCTGATTCTCATCGTGACCAGGATGTGTCTACTGAATCAGGGGGATCCCGCGTCCCGGTACTTGTTCTCGGTATCCTTCGCCGCCTTGCACCTTCGCTGTCTCGGCCGCTCCCTCCAGCTTGAAGAAGCCCACCGTCGCCACCAGCTGTTGGGCCTGAGCCGTGAACTCCTCCGACATGCTCGCCAGCTCCTCGCTCGCGCTCGCGTTCGTCTGGATCACGTTGTCCAGCTGCATCATCGCCTTCCCGATCTGGTCGAGCCCCACGCTCTGCTCGCGCGACGCGGCCGCGATCTCGCGGACTAGGTCCGCAGTCTGGCGTATGCTCGGCACGACATCGTTGATGATCCTGCTGGCCTCCTGGGCCTGGGCGACTGTGCTCCCCGACAGAGCGGTGATTTCGTTCGCGGCCGACTGGGAGCGCTCGGCGAGTTTCCTCACCTCGCTCGCTACCACGGCGAAACCCTTGCCCGACTCCCCGGCCCGGGCCGCCTCGATGGCGGCGTTGAGCGCGAGCATGTTGGTTTGCCGCGCGATCTCCGAGATGATGACTATCTTGTCGGCGATCGTCCTCATGGCATCGACGGCCTTGTTGACCACCTCGTTGCCGGACTCCGCATCTTTCGCAGCCTTCGTAGATATCTGCTCGGTCATGGTCGCGCTGTCGGAGTTTTGCTTGACGGTCGCGGATAACTCCTCGACGGAACTGGAGACTTCTTCGGCGCTCGCGGCCTGTTCGGTGGAGCCCTGGCTCATCGCCTGGGCGGTAGCGTTGATGTTGTCGCTACCCTGAGATATGCCCTGGGCGGCGGTCTGGATATCCATGATGACGATTCCAAGTCCCTCGGTGAGGGACTTGAAGGCGACAGCGAGGTCGCCTAACTCATCTCCGCGAGCGAGGAATCTGGGCGGGACTCTCTTGGAGAGGTCGCCCGAGGCCAGTCGCTGGGCGTGCTCGGCCGCGGCTTTCGTCGGCAGGCTGATGGACCTGGCGAGGAGGAGCAGGAATAGTAGGGCGCATAGAATCGCCGCGAATGCGGCGACGATGATCAGGTTCCTGATCTCGATGGCGGTGGAGAGGAAGTCGCTCTCTTCCATGGTGGAGATGAGCTTCCAATCGATGGACTCGGCAGTGGAGTAGGCGCCGCTTTTCCGCGCGCCCGCGTAGACGTAGGACTCGACGCCTGAGGCTCCCGAGAGCGCCTTCGTTGCGATCCCCTCCATCCCTTTGATCTTGGTGATGTTTTCTTTGAGCATGAGGTCTTTGTTCTTGTGCAGGACCACTAGGCCGTCGCGATCCACGACCCAGATGTAGCCGGTCTTGCCCAGGACGAATTTCGACATCTCATCGGTTATTGCGGAGGTCTTGAGGGAGATCGAAATAACCCCGACGGGAGCTCCCGATCGACTGAAGACCGGAGTCGCGACGACGACCGTCGCCAATCCCGTCGTCTTGCTGATGAGCATCTGGCTGATAAAGCTTTCGCCCGCCATGGCCTTCTTGTAATAATCCCTGTCGGTGAAGCTCGTCGCCGCCTTATCGTCCGAGGATGTCGCGATTTTCTGTCCGTCCGCCGCGAGCAGGTTGACGATACTGTATCGCCCCAATACCGCTTTCGCTTTAGTGAAATTCTGGAAAGCAACCGATAGTCGATCCGCCTCTGCCTTGGCCCTCGAGTCTCTCCTGTTGTAGTCCTCGACGCAGCCTACGACTTCCGGCATCGAAGCTATGGCCGCTCCTGTGGCCTGGAAGCCGACTAAGGTGTTGTCCACGTAATCGGCCATGCTGTTGGTCAACGCCGAGAGGTTGTCTCCGACGAGTTTTTTGATCCCTTGCTCAGTACGGAGGGACACGACGGCGCCCATCACCGCGAACGAGACGACTATTATCGCTGCCCCAGCCGCCATGAGCCGGGTGCCTATCTTTATTTTCACGTGGCCCTCCCGTTGGATTGAGAGATGACTCGCGGCCCGTTGCCGAGGGATCAATAAAAAGTGATCAAAACTCCTCAACTCAGCCCAAAAGTCTGGCCGAATCTCATGTCGATTCGCTTCCAATGAAAATTTAGTGCTTCTTCCCCGCCTGTCAAGACGACAACGCGCACCGGTGCGGCTTTTCGGATCGCGTCGATCGGAGCCGTCGGTCTACGATGTCTCTGAACGATGTATGGAATCCCTTGAGTCCGACCACAAAAGAAAAGCCGCTCGTCAAGAGTCGAACAGTTTTTCTCACGTCGGGCTCCAGTGGATTTCGTCTCCGAGCTCGGGCATCGATAAAGTCTTGTATTTTTCGCATCTCTGCTAAGAAGAAAAGAGGCGCATTCGTCTAGGTCAATTGGGTTACAACACGGCAAGAGAGCAGGAAGGGGAAGCCATGGGCCACGTAGATCCACAGGGGTTCCCTGGCTCGGGGAGGGCAGCGGCCAGACCTTCCGGTCCAGCGGTCGGGGCTCATCCTGGCGGCGGAGCCTACCGGCCGCCGCTTGCGCCTGCCACTTCATCGCAGGACTTGTTCGAGAGCCTATGTGCGCTCCTGGTTTCGCGAAGGAATCTCTCAAGCGTCCCCGCGGTAATGGAACCAGCGCCGGTAGCGGATAATTCATGGGCATGAGGAATCGGCGCATATTAGGATTGATCTATCGGCGCGCATTATTTGCCGATGCATTTATTCCGTAAGCGCCAGCTCTTGATATGGGCGGATGCATCCCAATCCCAGAAAGCCCGACTGCGACACTTAGCCTCAACGGCCAATGCTGTTTCTCGAAGTCGTATTTTGTGCTCGAGGCGGTCGTAATGGTCGGTCAGGCGTTCGACCTTATTTTCTTTTCGGTCCTTGGGTTTTCAGATGTGGCGGGTTGTCAACTGGAGCTTGAGAGGGGTACGATCATGCCCGACCCGCGTCATAAGATTTTGTTGAACACGATCTTAAGTCGTCAACCAACGAGTAAGGTCATCGTGAATTCCGATCGGGGTTCGCAGTTCTCGAGCGATGCGTGGAATCGATTCTGCCGGGATCACAATATCGAGCGCTGCCCGATCGCCCCTGCGGAACATGTCCGTATTGCTTCCATGGAAATCCTGTAGCTTTTGAGGATGCGACACTATAACTTTGGCCATCACAGGAGTTCTCTCGGCGAGAAACATCAGGAGAGTCTTAACAAGCTCGAATTGAGTCAACTGTTTCCCGCAGGGGAAGTCCTCTTCCGAGAACTTTCGCTCTCAGTGCTTAGTTGACGACTTTCGTTCTCGTACGCCGCTGCGGGGCAGTTCCGGATTCTTACCGGGTTCCCTGTCGCAGTCGGTGAGAAAATGCCGGAAATGGTCGGGGAGAATTTTCCGGTTTCCTGTCCATAGCCCTACGTCGTAGGGGGAGAAGAATGGGGCTCAGCCTCCGTAAGATGGAATCACCACAAACCATCAGGAGAGAGCCCCATGGACAGGGAGAATCGTATGCTGGACGCGCGACTGTTACAAGCGCAAGGCCACACCCAGGCCGAAATTGCCCAGATGCTCGACGTATGCGAGCGGACGGTCAGGAATTATCTGAAGCAGCGGCCAGGGCCGCGGAAGAGAGCGCAGCGGCCGAGCCGACTTGATCCATTCAAGGAGCAAATTCTTCAGAAGCTCGAAGAGAGCCCATCATACAGCGGCGAGCTCATCTATGAGCGGATCGTCCGTCAGGGCTACGGCGGTGGGAAGACCATCATGAAAGAGTTCATCTCGAAGGCCCGCAAGCGCCTTGTGGCGACTGCGGTACAGCGCTTCGAGACCGAGCCGGGGCGCCAGGCCCAGGTCGACTGGAAGGAGTTTGGGAAGCAGGTGATCGACGGCCGCACGACGAAGCTCTACGCCTTCGTCATGGTGCTCGGCTACTCCCGCAAGCCCTTCGTGCGGTTCACGACGGATATGCGCCAGCCAACGCTCCTGGCCTGCCACGAGCTCGCTTTCGATTACTTCGGCGGAGTTCCGGAAGAGGTGCTGTACGACAACATGAGGACGGCCTATCAACCCGACGAGGAGGGCGTCTGGCGTCCGACCAAGCGTCTTGCCGCCGCGGCAGTGCACTATGGCTTCGTCCCCAAGCATTGCCGCGTACGCCGCCCCGAGACGAAGGGCAAGGTCGAGCGGACGATCGGCTACCTCGACAGCAACTTTTGGCCGCGGATGGACGGCGAGGTGTTAAGCCTCGACCTGCTGAACGAGCGCGTCGGGGACTGGCTCGACGCTATCTGCGACAAGAAGATAGTCGACCTTGGAGAAAGCCGCGCCGAACGCTTTGCGCGGGAAACAGCGTTCTTGAAGCCGCTCCCCGCAGACGTTTTCGACGCCCGAGAGGCCCTGCCCATCGTCGTCTCTCGCGAGTCGACGATCCGCTTCGAGACGAACCGCTATTCCCTCCCCCCGGAGTTCATCGCCACGACGGTCCTTTTGTATGTCCATCCGCTAACGCGTCAGGCTGAGCTCGTCGCCGATGGTAGGAGCGTGCGATCCTTCGCCTTAGCCGCCCCGGGAAGTCATTCGCGGCTCGTCTTCGAGGAAGACCGGAAGGAACTGGCCGTTCGCTGGGCCATAGATCGATCACGACTGGCGGTCCGACGCTCCCCGCGGCGGCGACATATACCCGTTCAGGCCGATGTGGACATCCGGTCGCCCGCGCTCTACGACGCTTATGCGGGAATCGGGGAGGTCGGCGCATGAGCGACGAGAGCTCTCCGTCTGTACAACTCGCTAATCGCATGGATGAGCTCGGACTTGGCTTTATGGCCGCGTCCATAGAGTCATTTTTATCCGAGCAGTCCCGCAAAAATAGCACGCTCACCGAATCGCTGAAGGATCTCCTGGACATCGAGTACTTCGCCCGAAAGGAACGAACGGCCCGCACGAGGCTCAAGCTCTCCGGGATGCCACAAGCGAAGCGGCTCGAGGACTTCGACCTATCCTGGCTCAAAGGCGGGCTGACGCAGGCTCGCTTCGAGGAGCTTAAAAGCCTGGCCTTCATCGAGCGAAAAGAGAACATCATGCTTCTAGGCCCGTCGGGCGTGGGCAAGACGCATCTGCTGCTCGCCCTGGGGCAGAAGGCCTGCCTTTCCGGTTATACGGCCTATTACATGACCTGCCGCGACGCCATCGAATCGCTGCTCCGCGCCCGCGAGCAAAACAAGCTCAAGCGCAGGCTCACGTGGCTCAAGAAGCCGCACGTCCTCTTGCTCGATGAAGTCGGCTACGAACCGCTCACGCCCGAGCAGGCGCATGTTTTCTTCCAGCTCATCAACGTCAGGTATGAAACCGGCTCAATCATCATGACTTCGAACAAGACCTTCGCGAAGTGGGCCGAGCTGATGTCGGACGAGGCCGTCGCAACGGCAATGCTCGATCGGCTGCTGCACCATGCCCATGTCGTAAGCCTGAAAGCTGATTCCTACAGGATGAAAGAACGCCTTCGTGTCGGGGCGGCCAATTCAGGCAGTTACACTTTTGAGTGAATGGTGGAAACCGGCAAGTTCAAACCGACTAGAACCGGCAAGTTCAAACCGACGTTGACAGTTACTTGGGGTGGGCTTGGGGTTTCGCGGCGCTGCATCGCGCCGCTCCACCCACATTGGGCCTCGCCTCGGTTAGGCTCGGCCCAACGTCACAGGCCTATACCGTTAGGCGACATTATGCTTGGCGCAATCATTATAGCAGCCCGCCGTCCTGGCGGGCTGCATATAACATTTTAGTTGGGAAATAGATTAATATAATATTCGGTTCGAATTTCTAATTTTAGGTGGTAAAGATGTATTTCCCTAAAGCGTTTAATAAAGAACTAGCAATTGAACTCGGTAAATTGATAAATTGTGCATATGACCAATTTGTTTCTTATGAAATTAGCGGAGAATGGGAGTTAATAAAACCATATGAATTAATTGATACTTTTCAATATGAAGTAAAATCGGATACGATGATGGGAATGAAAATTCCTAGTTATGAAAAAATTAAAAAATTTTTGCACGTTAAAGAAAAAGATGCACTATTTATTCCATTGGGATTTATTGCACAAAACAAAAATAGAGTATATATAATTTTTCGAGGGACAAAGACGCCAAAGGAATGGATAAGCAATTTAACAATTAATCTTGAAGAGTATTTTATTCCATCCTATGGGACGGTTCATGAGGGATTCCTTGAAGTCTACAATTCGATAAAAGGAATAATAAACAAAAATATTAATAAAATTCAAAATAATAATCAACTTTATATTACTGGGCATAGCCTTGGTGCTGCATTAGCAACACTAGCATTACCAGATATAGAAATAAACTATAAAAAACGAATTAATGCTTTATATACATTTGGATCACCTAGAGTTGGAAATAATGAATTTGTTGAACAATTTAATACGCGATTTAAAAACCGATCATTTCGGGTTGTGAATACGTCTGATGTTGTTACTTCAATCCCTTTACCAATTCCAATTGTTGGATCATTAGGTGGATATTTTTCACATGTAGATATTCCAATTGATTTTACTTTTCAAGCAAATGATATCGTAAAAAATCATGATATGAGCACTTATATAGATGAGATACAAAAGGCGGAAGTAAAGAAACATCTGCTACAATTAATTATCTAGTAAAATATGAAATCAAAGTCAACGTTTTTATTACATGTGAACAAAAGAGCGCCTTCGCCGTCCTGGCTCAGGCGACATAGCGCGATAGGGTAATGAGAGCGCCAAGCACAACGTCGCCTAACATGCCAGTTCACGCTTCGCCTTTTTAAGTACATGGAATCCTGAATATTTAATGCGGCTCGGGGCTACGCGCTGCTGCATCGCAGCGCTCCGCCCAAGCATGGCGCTCGCCCCGGTTGGGCTCGGCCATGCTTCGTAAACTGGCGGCCCGTTAGCTGCAAGTTTTCGTGCGCAAATGCTAATTTGGGGCGCCCGGGCCTCCGGCCGTCGGGCGCCTCTAATAAGGATTCAATCTTGATTGGTCTAGAGAAGGGAATTGTAAGAATTTGTCCTTATTCAAATGAGTGGGCTAGTTTATATAAAAAGGAAGAGTTAAATCTAAAATCAATTATTGGAAATTTAATTATTAGCATTAATCATGTTG
>Ga0268360_1002924_pt1 | contig 11887 bp, 10 predicted proteins | sample BioMet11_FD_192465 | JGI IMG/M metagenome (GOLD analysis project Ga0268360, IMG submission 192465) | Sewage microbial communities from Oakland, California, United States - Biofuel 11 (Illumina Assembly) | ecosystem: Engineered > Wastewater > Sewage > Unclassified | place: USA: California... | reverse complement strand
CCTCCAGCGAAAGGGGATTGACACGCCTACAAGAATGTCTATTCTTAAAGACAGACAAGCATATTTGTCTATTCTTTAGGACAAACATGCAGAATGGCTTTTTGAGAGTTCCTTTACTTCTTTCTAAAGAACAACAGACAGGTAACGCACATGAAGGATACCACCATACAGACAGTCAACGCGACCATATGCCGTCGTACCTGCGGAGCTTCCACGTTCTTCAACGGATCTCATCGGGTTTTCCTCACTTGCATTTTGAAAAGTTCTTTCACTTCTTTCTAAAGAACAACAGACAGGTAACGCACATGAAGGACACCACCGCACAGATAGACAACGAGGCCGTCGGTCGACGCATACGCTCCTGGATGGTCGATGCGGGCGTCGGGCACGAGGAGACCGCTCGCCGCGTAGGAGTGCCTGTCACGACGTTCAGAAAATGGCTCTATGGAGAAAGGCGGGTGCCGTTCGATAGCGCCTTCCGCATCACAAGACTCTTCAATAAGTCCCTCGATGAGCTTGCTTGTTACAACAAAGAGGAGGTGGACGACGATGTCACGAAGGTGCTTTGATACGGATGGCATCCGACACAAGCTCGAAACCTGTGACGACCCGCTGACCCCGGCCCAGGTGGCAGACGCACTCGGTGTCACTACGCAGGCGGTCTACGCGCACGTCAAGGACGGGTCTCTTAAGGCTTTCGACACGTCACCGCAGTATTCAGGCCGCCCGACCTATCGTGTCTATAAACAGGACCTCCTCGAATACTGCGGCATTACTGTTGACCGCCCCTCCGTGGGTGTCGACACGCGCTATGTCGTCGAGCCTGCCTACTACGACCGCATGGGTGGTCTCCACGTTGAGACGGATCTCGCAGGTAGGATCCTCGCGCTCTGGGTGGGAGACCCCACTCGTGGCGGGGAGAGGATCGAGGTCTCCAGCCCGCGCTACCCGTTCCCCCTCGAAACGCCCCCGGATGGTGACCCCTCATGGCTCGGGTCGTCCACACCGAAGATCGCCATGGTCTAGGACCACACACTGAAACCTCTGCGACGTGCGTCGCATTGGCCACCGAAGGAGAACGCTAGGGAGAGAGGCGGGGTTATCGTGACTTCCACGGTCGGACACGACGACCCCGCCTCCTCGTCACAGGGAGGTACGGGATATGACTAAGAGCATCGCAGAAAGAACGGGAAGACGATCCGTCTCTATGGGCTTCGTCGTTCGCGGCTGGATGTACTCTCCGTCGGGTCTCGGTCTCTATGGAGACGTGCTCATCATCTACGCGCAGATCTACGAAACGTCCCAGAACGAACGGGCCCTCTGGATCATGTCGGCCAAATGGGTTGCGGAGGGTCTCGGCATTGAGCCCGCAGACGCGCAAAAGATCGTCGACGATCTCATCGCTCGTGGTCTCGTCCACGAGCGGGGCATCTGCACCGATGGCAGGACGCTCCTTGCTGTGGACCAGAACGTCGCGAACGCCGCCATGGCGAGCGAGATCATGCCCGAAGACGAGCCGGGTCCCACGGGCTGGACCCTCTTTCCCCGAGGGAAGAAGAAGCCCCACGCACCGAATCTCGCCATGGTCTAGGGCCACACACTGAAACCTCTGCGACGTGCGTCGCATTGGCCACCGAAGGAGAACGCTAGGGAGAGAGGCGGGGTTATCGTGACTTCCACGGTCGGACACGACGACCCCGCCTCCCCGTCACAAGGAGGTACGGACATGAAAGGGAACGAGTCAAAGGAAACGTCAGGGCGGACCGGCCCGTCGCACGCCATCCTCTACAGCTGGATGTACTCGCCGAACTCCCTCGCCCTCTCTGGTAACGAGCTTGTCGTCTACGTGCAACTCTACGACGCGGCGCAGCACGACCGGGGATTCTGGACCTCGACAGGCAGAAAGCTCGCCGCAGAGCTCGGCATCAGTCACGCATGCGTGAGCAGATGTGTTGCGAGGCTCATCGACCGCGGACTCGTTCATGAGGGCAGTGACGATGTCGATGGCAGGCGTCGTTTCATTGTGGATCAGGACATCGCGGACGCTGCCATGAGGGACGAGGAAATCCGCTGCTCAGAGGGTATGTCTCAAAATGAGACACCAATCTCGGAACAGGGTATGTCTCAAAATGAGACGACTGAGTTTTCATCAATCCGCTGCTCAGAGGGTATGTCTCAAAATGAGACACCAATCTCGGAACAGGGTATGTCTCAAAATGAGACACCCACATCTACCTGCGATTCCTCTGATAATGAACGAATTGCATTTAAAGATAGTGCTCTTAATGCGTTTAAGAGCGAATGCGTAAAAGAACGCAACGCATTAGGGAATCCCAGGTCGGAAGAGGGGAGTGCGAAAGGCAAGAAGGCGAGAAAGCGTCCTTCTGAGACCAAAAGGGACAAGGGCGTGAGGTGCGAGTCGTTCCAGACGGAATTCGTCGGGTCACCGACACCCTCCCCGGAGTTCGACGAGCTCGTGGGACACCTTCTGAAGCAAGAGAGCCCGTTGTACCTCCAAAAGTGCCGCGCCCTCTTCGACGGCCTGCGCAGGGAAGGCTGGTCCGCCAGGCAGATCATCGACGCCTATGACGACTATGCCGCATGGGAGCAGGCCTCTGACCAAGGGAAGGACGACACGGAGCACCGCCATGCCCTCTGGCTTTCCACCTGGCTGAAGAGTGATTTCGGATTTCGTCGCTTCGTGAAGGGCGCGCCCAAGAGGGCACCGAAGGCGGAACGCCTCGCCTCCGAGCTCGTCCGCATGTTCGCCCGCTGCTCGTCGGCGGGAGACGGATGGGTCACGTGGCTCGTCGACGAGCGCGGCGTAAGGAGCGGCTTCGAGTACGTGCGCTGCCCGGCGAGCGCCACCGAGGAAGAGGCCCGCAGGGCATGGGACGCACAGAGCCTGGCGGTAGCGTAGGAAAAAGCAAGTGAAAAACGTCCCGTGCAAAAATCTGCGGGCAGTGTAACATCGAAGGAAGAGAGACCCCGCTTCCACGAGCACGACCGGGGAACACCGAAGGAGAGGAGACCCATCCATGGGTGAGGAACAGGAAGCCGTACAGTTCGTCCTTGCGCTCGGGCAGAAGATCCTGCCGCGCGCCGAGTCGGTGCTGCGGTTCGCGGTCCGTGCGGCGAGAAGGGGTGCCCTCGACTCTGCCAAGCTCGGCGCGCGGGTCACAGGCACCGCGACCAGGGCGCTCTGGAATCGTGCCATGGCAGGCGTCGACGGCTTCGGCCGCTACGGGATCGTCAGCCTGGCGAGCCTCGAGCGCACGCAGGGCACACTCTCCTACGAGCCTCTGCCCGAGAGCCTCAGCACCAACGAGGTCCGAGACCTCGGCCGGTTCTGCGCCAAGCACAACGTCGCCGTCTCCGTCTTCCGGACGGACACCGACGAGAAGGTCGTCGCCTTCCGCGTCGCCGACGCGAGCCTCGTGAAGCTCGGTGTGAGCCAGTTCGTCGCCCTGCGCGAGGGGATAGAGTCCGCTGCGCGCGATGCCGGTGTCGACCTTGGGGAGGCCGCCTCCGACGTCTGCGTCCCGACCGCCGCGACTACCGAGGGCATCACGAGGGACGGCTACACATGGTCCCCCGACGCCACCCATCCGAACACGTACTCCATCCACACGACCGACGACGAGGGCAACTCGCTCGTCGCCATGGCGAAGACGGATGGGTCCTTCAAGGTCGCGCGGGTTGACAAGGACACCCGTGCGGTGTCCGTCCTCGCAGAAGGGATTGCCTCGGACGCCCTCGGTGCCGACCTCACTGGCGCGATGGAATCCGCCGGAGCCGCTATGTCCTCGAACGCGAGCTTCCGTGCCGTCCGCATCGAGCGGGCTATCAACCAGATCCCGTCAACGAATGAGACCATCACCACACTCCTCAGTGCGGAGAAGGCCCAGAGGAAGGGCGGCGCGAAGCTGCATCCTCACAAGCTCGTCCAGGCGCCGAAGCACGGGAGGCACTAGCCATGAGGCTTCGTCGGCACATGAGTCCCGGACGCCTCGCAGCCGCGGCCATCACCACGGGCCTCGGCTTCTGGCTCTGCGACTTCGGTGCGCGCTTCATGCTCGCCACACTTCCGTCCCTGTCCCTCTCGTCCAACGCACCTGCCGTGCCCGAGTTCGGTGCGTGGGCCGCGGAGTCGTTTGCTACCCTTCCTCTCGGTCTCGACCTGACCCGCGGCATTCCCCTTCTCGCGGGCATCATCGGTGGCATCGGCATCCTGCTCACCAGCGGGGCCGTCACGGAGGGCACGCCATCCATACGGATCGACCCGGCCACGCAGTACGGCACCGAGCGCTTCGCCACGATTGAGGAGCGCGCCGAGTACGCCCACACCGACCTCGTGACGGCGAAGCTTCCAGGGCATAAGCAGAAGCCATGGCCCAAGCCCTCGTACTGCGAGGAACTCGCCGACGACAACTACATCCTTTCGGCCCACTCGCGCCTCGGATTCTCGGACAACCCGGACCGCTCGCGCAGGCCCGCGAACAAGCACATCTACGTCATGGCGGGCTCGGGCGGTGGCAAGACCTACAACTTCCTCCGCTCGAACGTGCTCCAACTGAACGCCTCCATGGTCTTCTCTGACATGAAGGGTGAGAACTTCCGCTACTTCACCGCCTTCCTCAAGAAGCACCACTACCCCGTCAAGGTCCTCAACCTGCGCGGTGAGATCGCGATGGCGACGAGCAACCACTTCAACCCCTTGCACTACGTGCAGGACGTGACCGGGATCAACGAGATCGTCGACCTCTTCATCAAGAACACGACCAGTCCAGACGCCCAAGGCGGCCAGGACTACTTCGTCAAGGCGGAGACGCAGCTCTATACCGCCTTGCTCACCTACCTCTTCTTCATGTACGGGCGGACGGGGCACGAGGAGGAGTTTACCCTCCCGAAGATGCTCACCTATCTCGGCCTCACGAAGGCGACGGGTGGAGCTTTGACGAAGCTCGACCTCCTCTTCAACGGCACCGAGGAGGAGAACGGGTTCTACGGCTACCGGCAGCGCCTCTGCGACCTCTATGGTGGCGAGGCGAACGCCATGCTGCAACCCGAGTGGACCGCCATCACGTCCTACGACGGCTTCTCGTCCGTGCAAGGCGCGGACGAGACCAGGGCCTGCATCGTCTCGTCGTGCTTCGTCCGCCTGCAACCCTTCACCACGCCCGCCCTCGCCGACCTCTTCAGCTCCGATGACATGGAGCTGGAGACCTTCGGACAGCGCAAGGCCGCCCTCTTCATCATCACTCCCGACACCGGGAGCCCTCACTTCTTCGCCGTGTGCATGCTGCTCAACACGCTCTTCGGCATCAACGTCGGCATCGCCGACGGCATGGGGACCATGGGTGTCAAGACCAAGACACCAGGCCACCTCGATGTCCCGATCAACTGCTACCTCGACGAGCTCGCCAACATCGGCGTCATCCCGAACCTCGAGAAGCTCTTCGCCACGTTGAGGTCCCGTTGGATCAACATCGTCGCCATCGTCCAGGACCGCCACCAGCTCGAGAACGTCTATGGCAAGAAGGCGATCTCCATCCGATCGAACTGCTCGACCTTCCTCTACCTCGGTGCGTCGGACCACGAGAGTTGCAAGGAGATCTCGGAGCAGATGGGCAAGACGACCGTCGAGGTCGTCGAGTGGTCGCAGAACCAGAGCAACACCGGCAGCTCAACGACGAAGTCCGTCCGCTACGTGGCCAAGGACCTCATGTCCACCGCCGACATCGAGAACGTCGGCCTCGGATCCGACCGCTGCCTCACGTACTACAAGCAGTCGCGCTGGTTCGTCGACGAGAAGCCCGACCCCGAGGCACATCCGAGGGCCGCCGAGCTCGCTGAATGCGGAGAGACCACCATGGACCAATGGGCCGAGGAGGTCAGGGCAGAGAGGGAAAGGGGCCGTCGCGAGCGTGACACCGCCACCCGCGTCAAAAGGACCGTCCTTCCCCGCACGTCCGGCACGGGCCTCGACGTCTTCGTGACCGACGGGAAGGAGGTCGTTTGATGACGATCGAGACGAAAATGGGGCAGGGCCGCTTCCACACGACCCCACCCCGCCGAAGGAGACGCCACCGATTACACGGAGGCGAGACCTAGAGGACATCGTAGCACCAGATTCATCCAGAGTCACTCAGAGTCACTCGAAATCACTTGGAATCACTCGGAATCACTTGGAACCAACCGAAACCACCACGACGTCCCAAGGAACCGTCAGAGCCAGCCAAGGAGAACGGGGTCGCTTCCACGGACACGCCCCCCACGACCGAAGGAGAAGAACCATGAAGGAAGAACAGACCAGCAACCATCCTCGTCTCGACCGCCTTGGTGCGGCCGCCAAGCAAGGTGTCATCACCGCCATGCCGGTGCTCGCGGTGGCCACCCTGCTCCTGCCGACCGAGGCCTACGCCGCATCTGACGGCCTGACGATGGCCCAGAACCTCGTGAAGCTCATCGCCGTGGCGCTCGTCGTGGTCGGCGTCGCCCTCATCGTCAACGCCGCCTACCAGCTCGCCGAGGCGCACAAGGAGCATCGTCCGAGCGACGGGTCCGAGTGGTGGGCCATCGTCCAGGGCGGGATCCTCGTCGTGATCGGCACGAGCACGTACCTCGTTGACCTTTTCAACCTGCTCAACGTCCTCTAGGGCGGGTGGTCACATGTCACTCAGAGACTCGTTCGTGAAGGGATTTACCGGTCCCCTCGGCGCGACACCCAGGAAGCCTCCCGTCCAGGGAAGGCGCGCCCCGTCCGACGGCGAGCTCCGCCGCCGCGGAGCAAGGCACGGCATCGGCAGGGCCGTCCTCGTCGCCTTCCTCGTCATGGTCGTCACGACCGTCTGCGCACTGAGCGTCCTCGCCGAGGGTAGGACGGGACACTGGAAGTTTGTCTCGGCCGAGGTCTACTCTTCGACGGGCGTCCTCAGCTCCTACAAGTACAAGTACCAGTGGGTCGACGAGAGCAACGGCAACGCTGCCGTAGCCGAGACGCTCACGGATGGCTCAGGCAACACCACCGGATCCGACGGGATCTACCTTAGTCAGACCATCGGAACCACCATGACGCCCGCGTCCACTGCCGTGCCGACGTGGGTGCCCACAGGCTGGAACCAGGGGACCAACGACAACACCGCCACGACCACCACGACCGACCCCTCGACCGCCGGGTCCACCGCGGCTGCCACGGCGGCGTCCGGCGTGACCGACTCCGACCCCATCTCGAAGGCGCCCAACTGGTCCCTCTCCTGGGACTCCATCTCCAAGGGCCTCATCCATTTCGCGTACGAGTCCTTCCTCTCCCCGGTGTGCAAGTTCAACATGCAGCTCGGCGGGTACTTCCTCTCGGCGATCAACACGAAGTCCCTCTTCAACCAGGACTTCTCCACGGGCACCTTCCAGACGTTCTACACCGTGGCTGACACCATCTCCACGAAGGTGGCCGTCCCCTACGGCACCGCCTTCCTCGCCCTCGTCTTCTCCCTTGCCCTCCTGCGTTCCGCGAATCCGCGCTCGAAGAGGACCGGCCCCGAGTGGATGAGCGAGTTTCTCGGCATCGTGTTGCTCTTCATGGTCGCCTGGACCCTCATCACCCATGCCATGGACGTCATGGCGGCGCTCTACTGGCTCGGGAAGAACCTCGTCGAGGTCATCGAGCGGACCCTTGACTCCATCAATGTGGGCTATGACGGCTCGATCTTCGGCACGTCCGTCTCGTCCGCCCTCACCACGCAGCTCGACTCCCTCACCTACGGGCAATTCGCGCAGGCTTTCCTCTACCTGATCCTCTCGATCGCGACCATAGGCATCTGCTTCACATGCGTCCTCTACATCTTCTCCGTCGGCTTCATCCGCATGGCCGAGATCTACCTGCGCTCCGCGTTCGCCGCCATCCCCATGGCGTTCTTCGCCTCCGAGGCCACGAGGCACTTCGGGTGGGCCTACGTGAAGCGCTTCGCCGCGGTCTGCTTCCAGGCGGGCATCATCGTGGTGGCCCTCGCCCTCGCAGGGCTCTTCTTCGGGGTCGCCGGCACGCTCATCTCCACGACCTTCGGGGACACGTCCATCCTCCAGGGAGACCTCGCGACGGGCTTCGCCGCCGCATTCGTCTCCATCCTCCCGGCGCTGGTCGCCCTCGGCACCGTTACTGGCATCGTCAAGAAGTCCGAGGGCGTGGCCAACGCGCTCTTCGGCCTCCAGTAGGGAGTCACCATGGAATTCGACCTTCACGACGACCCCGCGAGCTACGACGCCCGCCCGATCTTCGGCACCTTCGACAAGCGCGGCATCACGACGCTGGCCGTCATCGTCGTCCTGCTCCTGCCCATCATCGTTCTCTCGTTCCTCAACACATGGCCCGTGGAGCTCGTCTCCCTGGCCTGTGTCGCCATCGCGGTCCCCGTGGGGCTCGCAGGCATGGGGAAGATCCACGGCCTCTACGCGGAGAAGTGGGTGCCTCTCATGCTCAAGGAGAGGAAGGCCCCGCGCGAGATGATCTACGTCGTCCCCTCGGTCGTCATCGATGGACTCCCCCCGAAGAAAGAACCCACCCGCGCGGAGAGACGTGCCGAGCGCCGCGAGGCAAAGGCGGACAGGAGGGCGCGCGCCCTCGAGGACGCCGAGGACGCCCAGCTCCTCCTGAACTTCGTCACGTCGCGTCCCGTCGACGAAGGGTAGGCACCAGACCTGTCGTCAGCTTCCACGTCCGTGATGCAAACCCAAACCGAAGGAGACCCCATGTTCAACATGTTCAACAGGAAGAACAAGAAGACCGCGCTTCCCCCCGAGGTCGTCGCGATCGACACCGAGCTCGCCGGGATCGAACCCCAGATCCAGGATGCCGTGCGTGCCGAGGACTTCGCCCTCGCGCAGCAGCTCAAGAACCGCAGCGTCGAGCTCACCGCCTCGCGCGAGGAGGCTGTCGAGGCGTTCCGCCAGGTCGAGGCGCTCCATGCGAAGCAGGAGGCGGAGAAGGTCCAGGCCGCCGAGCTTGCCCGCAGGGGCCGGAAGGCGTCACGCAAGGCCCGCAGACGTGCCCGTGGCCACCGCGGGGAGGATCTGCCGGAGCCCACTGTGAGCTACGTCACCGACTCGGACGCCGCGCAGAACATCGTCCCCTTCGAGTTCCTGTTCGACGACGGCATCTGCCGCATCGACGACCACACCTACTCGATGGCCCTCGAGTTCGATGACGTGAACTACCAGAACGTGCGCACCGACGAGCAGTGGGACGTCCTCGACCAGTGGGCCGAGTTCCTGAACGGCGTCGATGACGACGTCTCCCTCCAGACCTTCATCGTCTCGAAGCGCATCGACCAGCACACTTTCATGCAGGAGCTCTCATTGCCGGACGTGCCCGGCGACGTGTCCAGCAACGTGTTCCGCCACGAGCAGAACGCCCTCGTGCAGTCCCGGCTCGCCGCGTCGGCGAAGTCGATGCGGCGCACCCGTGTCCTCGTCCTCACGACGGCCGCGACCACCCATGACAAGGCCGCACGCAAGCTCTCGCTCGTCGCCGACCGCGCCAAGAGGCTCTTCACGAACCTCGACTCCGAGTGCCATGTGCTCGGCGGCCAGGCCCGCATGGACCTCATCGTGCAGCTCACACGTCAGGATGACCTCCCGGGCAAGATGACCTACGAGGACCTCCTCGCGAGCCCGGGCCTCACGACCCGTGACCTCGTGTCCCCCGGGCGCGTCCTGCGCCTCGACAATGGGGACCTCATCGTCGGTGCGCGCTACGTGCGCACGTACGTGATTACCGAGTACGCGAAGACGACCCGGGACGACTTCGTCTCCGACCTCACCCAGATCGGGTACGATGTCGCCGTCTCCATGCACATCCGGCCCTGGCCGCATCCCGAGGCGATCGCCTTCGCGGAGCGGCACCTGAACGACGTCATCACCGAGAACACGCAGTACCAGATGAACGCCTCCAAGCCCGAGCGCGGCTTCTTCGTCGACGCGGAGAACCTCCCCAGGCGCATGAAGACCGCCGAGGCGGAGGCCGACGCCGTCGTGAACGAGCTTTTGGACCAGAACCAGCGGATGTTCTCCCTCACGACGACCATCGCCGTCTTCGGGCGCACCGCCGAGGAGCTCGCCGAGGCATGCACCGAGGTGGAGGGCATCTTCCGTGAGCAGCGCCTCGGGTGCGTCGAGCACTGGGAGTGCCTGCGCACACAGGCGTTCGCATCCACACTTCCCGTGGGCGTCTGCCTGCTGCCCTACGAGCGCAACCTCCAGACCAAGCCGCTCTCCGCATACCACTTCTTCACCTCCGTCGAGGTCATGGACCGCTGCGGGGTAGGTTTGGGCATCAACGCGGACACGCACAACCTCGTCTTCTACGACCGCGAGAGGCTCGAAGACTCGAACGCCCTCGTGCTCGGTATGCCCGGAAAGGGCAAGTCCTTCAACACGAAGGGCATGCAGAACCAGATCTACCTGCGCTATCCCGATGATGACATCATCTGCCTCGACCCCGAGGGCGAGAACGCCGCCAACACCCTCGCGCACGGCGGTGCGGTCATCAACATCTCCGAGGCCTCGTTGAACCACGTCAACCCGCTCGACATGAGCCTCTACTACGGCTCCGAGGACTCCGAGCACCGCGGCAGCCCACTTCCCCTGAAGGTCAACTTCATCCAGGCGATGGTCCACATGATGTCCGCGTCCGTCTCGGACGAGGAGAAGAACGTCATCGACTCCGCCTGCTCCTACATCTACCGTGACTACCTCGAGAGCGGCGACGACAAGGACATACCGACCCTCCAGGACCTGTTCGACTACCTCCACACCGTGACGGGACAGACCGCCGCGGACGCTGCCCACCTCGCCACCCTCATGCAGCGCTACGTCACCGGCACGTTCAGCGTCTTCAACCACAAGACCGATGTCGACCTTGACAACCGGTTCATCGACTTCGTCATCTCCGACCTCGGTGCCGACCTGAAGCCGCTCGCCCTGCTGATCCTGCTCGACCACGTGTGGGTCCGCGTCACCAGGAACCGCCGCGAGGGCCGTCGCACCTGGCTCTTCATCGACGAGATGCAGCTCCTCCTCGACGACCCCGAGGCCGTGGACTGGTTCGACCGCTTCTGGTCGCGCGGCCGCAAGTGGGGCCTCTACAACACCGCCGTCACCCAGAACATCCAGCGCCTCCTCGACAACGAGAAGACCTCGTACATGGTCGAGAACACGCCGTTTCTGGTCCTCACGGGCCAAGGGGCGAACACGGCCACCCTCCTCGGCGAGCGGCTCGGCCTCTCGGACTCACAGGTCCGCACACTGAAGACCGCCCCTGTCGGGGAGGGGCTCTACGTCTTCCGGCACAAGGTCATCCACTTCGACAATACCATCGACCCGCGCATCTGCCCCCATACCTACGCGACCATGACCACGAAGTTCAGGGACGTCAAGAGACAGATCCAGGGGATGGCGGACACCACCGACGAGGTGCCGTCCATGGGAGCCGCAACCCGCGAGGACGCCGCACCCGTGTGTGATACGACCCACGTCGACGTCGTGCCTGCCATTTCCGCCCGTGACGCCGAGACCGCCGTACCCACAACGATCCCTGCCTTTGACGATGATGACATGGATGACAACTGGATCCGCAGCGTCGCGGCCGCGGACGACGAGGACGACACACCCACCCCGACCCCTGCCTTTGACAGCGACGACATGGATGACGACTGGATCCGCAGCATCGCGGCAGAAGACGGCGAGGACGCCGTACCCAACCCGGTCACGCCTGCCGCCACGGACGACGAGGACGAGGACGAGGACTGGATCAGCCGCATCGCCGCGACTCCGCGCAGCGAGCGCGTCTCCGGTGGTGAGTAGCCATGACCGAGCCCTCCCGGCGCACGGACGT
>Ga0268360_1002921_pt1 | contig 11892 bp, 10 predicted proteins | sample BioMet11_FD_192465 | JGI IMG/M metagenome (GOLD analysis project Ga0268360, IMG submission 192465) | Sewage microbial communities from Oakland, California, United States - Biofuel 11 (Illumina Assembly) | ecosystem: Engineered > Wastewater > Sewage > Unclassified | place: USA: California... | reverse complement strand
GAAGGTCAAGCAGTCTGCGCTGTTTTCTGTATGCCAGGTTCGCTTTCTCCACATCAAATATACAAACCTTTTATAACACTATAAATCAATTTGTTGGTAAACTATCAACATTTTACGACAGTCCCTAACTAGAGCTTTCTATAATTGTGCGTTTGTGCAAGGTATATCCCTTTTATAATTGAGCGCTGGTCATCTTTTGAGTCCCATTGTGCCGGATAACCATTTCGTCTTGAATTCAGCAAACTATTCGCGTGAGCTCCTGCCTGTTATAGTATACCTACCCTGTTGCTCCCTTATAAAGGAGTGACTGGTTATTTTCTTATACACAGCTTTATAGTCAGGATTACTAAATAATTCTTGTAGACCGCTATTGTAATGTAGAACGATATCGTAATCTGTTATATCAATTAAACAATCTTTTTTAATTAAATATCGGTGAGTAATGGTTGTCACACTTGTATCACTTGGTGTTATTTCTGAGATTTTTAATTCAGAATTTCTACTATAATACTCGTGTCGCGGAAATAAACACAACGTATCATTGCAGATATTCCATTCTCCAAAGACACTTTCATATGATCCCGGTGTGTATATTTCAAAAACTTTTGGCTGTGTCCTTAATAATATATACTCTGGATAAATATTACCAATCCAATCACTTTTATAAGCAGTAATAAAAGGAGAAAGTGTTATTCTCTGTGGTGCACAAGAAAATAACAAAAAACTAAAAAACACAATAATTATTTTTCTCATATCATTTTCTTCCTTGCATTATATAGGTAACTCCATTTACCCTAAATGCTGATTTATTTCTATCAGCTAATTTCTGAAGTTCAGCAGGATTACTTAATATTATTGGAGCTAATTTGGTCGCATCCATTGGCCCGTTTTGTAGGTTATCATAGAGTGATGGTAGCGTATAAATACGTTCGCCACCAAATAATGCGCCTCTAGAATATGCTTCCCATTCATCTGCTTTGTCATAAAAAGGAACCCCGTCTCGTTTATATCCAGAACTAAATGTTCCTGTTTCAAATTGGTAAGCGTGCTTGAGTTCGTGTGAAAGAGAACCTAAACTACTATCACCTAATGTTATCTCAAAATTACCATTACTATAATTAAATGCAGCACCACTTCTGTACTCCCCTGTTCCCGGTACAGCACCATCAATATTCATTGAGTTATCACTCCTTATATCGTAAATCTGGTCGGAAGCTGCCAATGTAGCGATTTCGCCCCTCGTACTTTCTAATTCTGAGGTATTGTTGTTGAGTCTATCTATTTGTTTTTGTAATTTAATACTTTTCTTTTTAGACAAGTCTCCAGCATCAATTTGCGCCTGCTTTTCGGCAATACTGGATGCATCTTTAGCTTGTCTTCTATTTATCTCATCAATTAATCTGTTAACTTGTTTCCAAGCAGCATCTGTAAATTTCCTTCCATCAGGGTCAATCCTTCTTATCGGATTATTACCACAGTAGGCGTAAGGGGAAATGAACGGGTATTTTTCAGCAAGTGGGTCAACGCTTGTCCAGATCATGACGGAAGGATCGTACATCCTTGCTCCGAAGTCAAGAAGGCCACGTCCATCATCCTGCCGTTCCTTCCCGGAGAACAGGAAGTCCCCCTTCGAACCGCACGGCTCCGACGTGCCGGCATCCAAGGCCGTTCCGAATGGAAGATAGTCGTATCTTTCTTCCACCGTCCCGGACCCGTCGGTAATCATCCTCACGCTGCCTATGTGGTCTGTCGTAAAGTACAGCAATCTGTACGACCGGCCATCCCTGACGATCCTTCCGCCAGGAAAGTCCGTACTCTCGAAGGTTACTGTTCCGGTGTCGGCCGCAAAGCGCAGGGATCCCCTGTACCTGTATCCTCTACCTTCAAGGTTTATTGCCGATACCTTGGTGCCGTCTACGAGATAGGCGTATATGGTGGTGTCGCCTCCGGCTTCGGACACCGAATCGGGAAGGCTCAGCCTGTTGAATGACGACACCGGCCCCCCCGCCGGAACAGCGGTGACGTCGCCCATGGAATCGTAAAGGTAGCCCGCACGGTGATTCCCGGAATATGTATAACTCATGTCGTCAGACAGTGCCGAACCGACGTATCGCCTAAGCGTAAGGATGTTGCCGTTCCGGTCATAAGTGACGCCCTTCTCGGAATTGCCATCGGCATAGGTCGAGTCGATGTACATCGCAGACTCGGTAAGCCTGCCCAAAAGGTCGTAGGAGAATTTGTACTGCTTCCCGCTCTCCGGCCCCTGCCTCCAGGAAAGTGTCATGATGTTCCCGGTGTATGAACTCTGCCCTCCGACTCCGCCGGTGAAATAGCCCAGCCCGGAATTGAACAGTGTGTTCCCGTTTCTTGTCGCCGAATGCGACGTAAGCCATCCCCTGATGTCGTAGGCATAGCTCTCCGTCAGTCCGTTGCCATGAACGCTCGTAATCATTTGCCCCATGTCGTCGTATGTGTATGTCTCTGTCGAACAAAGGGAATCGTTGACATAGGTCGTTGCAGAGAGCAGCCGGCTTCTGGAATCATAGGTGTTCATCATGGTCTTTGCAAAACCGTCCGTACGTTCGTCGGATGCCACCATATTCCCTCTGAAGTCGTATTTCCAGCTCCGTCTCGTCACGCCGCCGTCAATCCCGAGGGTGACCTCCTGGATAATACGGCCAAACGCATCGTAATAGTTGCGTCTCTTCTCGAATGAAGGACTTGCACTTGCCGTCGAAGAGATTCCACAAAGATCGTCCTGGGTATCCATCCCCCTGACATAGGTCCTGAGATCCGATGTGGTTACAACTCCTGAGATAGGGGAGAAAGAGAGCGACCCCGAATCGGCAGACGGATAGCTGTCGTAGTGCTTTCTCATTACGTCAATGCCGTTGGAGGTCGCGTTCGTTCCAGCAGCCCGCAATGCAGAATGGGAAATGGAGCTCTTCCATTGGCGCATTGAAGCCATCCTTCCTGATTCATCGAACTGGTAGGTTATCCAGTTCGTATCTGCCCGGTCCTTGGCATTTTGTCTTCCTATTATCCTGTCCGCCTTGTCATAGACCAGATATTCAGGATCACATCCTGGAAGCCTTGATGCGATGATCCTTCTTGAACTGTCATGAATATAGCGGTAGCAATAATTCCTGCAAAGTGCCGAGGACTCGGACCAGCTGCCGGAAGAGGTCAGCTGCGAACTCGCTTCTGGGGGCAGAACGTATGCAAGATTATAGAAGTTGTCATAGACATGATAGGTGTCGCACGTGTTTCCTGATGCCAGATATTTTCTCTCCAGGACATTGAACCCGAGAACGTCCCGGTAGACCGCCGTCTTAAGTCCGTCCTCGTCTGTGGTTTCAGTGACATGCAGACCAGTCATGTATCCGCTCGCGGTTATCGTGCCCGAAGAGTTCACCTTAAGTTTTAACACCTCTCCGGAAGTCGAGGTTCGCCGAGATGTAGCCGTGGTTTTGTTCGCATCATAATATGCCCTCCCAATTCGCCTGACCATACTGACTCTGTCTGTCGGCGCATTTTCATATCCAATGGTGAGGAAAGGGCATGTCTCGGATGCATACCTTCCGCTCCAGTAGGACAGCTGGTCGGTCAAAGGTGAACCCTGCCGTTCCTCCGAGCCCGTTTGGAGGGCATATGGAAGGTAGTCCCTATATGAGCGGAGAGCCTTGTCATAAATGAATGGAAGCACGATGCTATTGCCGTTTGTGGTGGCCCCCACGAAGATTTCCTGCTGTGGCAATCCCAATCCGTCATAATATACGATATCCTTTGCCGCGGATGACATATCCGTATTACAATATGCCGAATGTGATATCCAGGTCGTATCGTATGAATAGGAATCAGTCGTCTGCGCCGGCAAGACATTTGTCCTTGACCGGGAGGCGAGCCTGCCATAAGGATCGTATCCGTAATCCACCATTATTCCCGACGGATCTTCCTTTTCGGTAATATTGCCGTGGCTGTTGTAATGATAGGTATTTACGAGCGCGGTCGGCAAGCTTATGCGAAGGGCTTCAATAGCTGTAAAATTCGGAGACGTCGCCGAAGAGAGGGATTCGGGACTGCAGCCGAGGGCGGCACTTACAGCCTCATACTCGCTGCCCGTTATTCTCGCAACAGGATACCGGTATCTGTAGCCCCAGATATAGAGAATGCTGTCCGTCTCTCCGATGATGCACAGAACAGGATTTCCCCGGGAGTCTTTTCTGCCGTATCTCAAATTGCACACAGGATAAAGCGTGGTGTTTGGCACGCCGTTAGAGAAGGCTGCAACCGTAGGGCTGGTACTTGTGGTGACGGCGCCGAAGAATATCCCTTCAGGGATTCCTTCCGTGTCATAGGTCGTCAGCCGGGCATCGATCAGAGTATCTCTTCTAAATACCCTGGCCTCAACTATCGGTGAGATGATATGCCTGGAGTCCAGATATGAGTATGGGGCGAAACTGAAATCGGCAGGGTAAGAATAAGTCGTCCTGACGGTGGTGCCGTCACTGTTCAGGAATGACTCCGATTTCTTAAGAAGTGTGGAATCGTCATAGGTGAAGTCGGTGGTATAGCCCATCCCGTCTTCGGTCTCGGTTTTGGATTTGAGTGTGATGTCGCACTGGTTGAGTGCATACTTCAGAATAGTGTAGAAATTATCGTAATATGAAGGGACATATTGATTATGGGGACATTCCAGCCAGAATGTGGCATCTGGATTGACCAGGTCGGAAAAGACTTCCCAGTTCCTGCTAAGGTTCACCCCATAATACATATGGGAATATTTGTACTCATAGTTATATGAGGATGATTTGACGATATTACCTTCACTATTGTATATTGAACAGGAACGCATTTTGCCGTTAAGTGGATTGCTTACCCTATATGAGAACGAGACGTCTTCAGCCGGACTGTTGTAGAACGTGCTAACCGTCTTTCCGGATATGTAGCTAACCGTTTCCGTGACGTATCCGTAGCCCACACCGGAGCTGTTGCCGTAAGGGTTGTTGTTGATTGGCGTGTCGAATACCTCGTACTGCCTCGCAGAATGAATTCCTGAAAATAAAGGGTCATCAGGTGAGGTATACGTGTAGCCTGCATGTTCATAAATCTTTTCGAAAACAGGCCTGTCAAATAGGACGCCGCTGGTCCTTCCGGTCGCCGGATCCGTGTAGCCGTACTGCTTAGTCATGGAAGCGACGGTCGCCCCCTTGTCGTAATATCTGACTTCTGCCACCCTCATTCCGCATTTGAGGCTCCGTCAGGATTGGCATCATAATACCAGATGTTCGCCGCAAGGGATCCATGATTCAGCGAAGGTCCATACTGGTCGCCGAGCGCGTCGGGGAATATCGCCTGAAAAGCGTGTGTGCCTGATTCCCTCTTTTCCCTCACGCTTCCGGATATTGACGATGAAGTGCTGCCTATACTTTCCATGGCGAGACAAGGTGGACCGAAATTTACAAGAGTGTCCGGATATGTCCCATGTGTGCTGTACGGGATGCGCAGGAATGAATCGGAGATGTCATTCCAGCTGTTATTCCCTCTCGAAAGCACATAGTCGACGTTGAATTCTCTCCTTCCCCCTATGGTTATGGATGTGGAAGAGACATCTCCGGCGTGGTTCTGATCGAGTATTGATGTCGAGATGGCACCCTGGCCCGACTCGTTCTTCGAGGGGATATATAATCCCGTAAAGGAGTTGGACTCGTATGTGAACTCGGTCCGCCCTCCTGTAGGATATGTAATGGATGTGAGAAGGCCTGCCTGGCAGTACCTGTAATCATGGCTTTTGTCATAACAAGGGGTGTCAAAAAAGCAGATCCTGCCATAGTCATCGGTATGGACCTTATTCCAATATAGTTTCTTCAGGTCTGGCATCCACGAACCACGCAAAACGTCGGTCTGGGCATTCGGATATCCCCAGTAGTCACTGGAATATGACTTCTTCGATGGCAGCGCCGTTTGGGTATTGTATCCGAAAGTGTATCTGTCAATATATTTGGTGGTGTCGGAAACAGAGACTTCCTTGACCGATGACAGCATCAGCCTGTAACTGTCGACATTCTTTTCCGCCGAAGCGGACGTCTTGTTGAAATAGCCATAGGAAAAGGCGAATCTTTTGATTATGGTCCCGCTTGCCCTGTCCCTGATGATTATTGCATCAAGTTTTTTTGCAGTGTCCCGGTCAAGTCTGTCTGACACTGAGAACTCTACAATGTAATTCGGGGTTGTAATGCTGCTCAGATCCGACTCGGTGCCGTCAATGAACGTATGATCATGAAGAGGACCTGATCGGGCGAGATAATCATTCGGATTTGACGTATCGTTCGGCAGCAATGAACCTGCTTCGTATGCACTGATTTCTTCTTTTGAATAGTTGTGCTTGGCATAGCTGTATGTTACAGTATCTCCGTTTGGATAGACACTCCGGCTGAGAGTGAATGTCCTGCTAAGAACTATCTGGCTTATTCTTAATGTCTTATTTCCAGAATAGTCGAAATAGTGGCTTATGCCTTCAGGCGTGATGATCCGTTTCCCGGCTGAAGAACCTGACGCCGGCTCCTCATCATTCTCTATTGCCAAATCCGATTCCCTTTGCAAAATGCACGCAGCACTGTCTCTCGGATCAATTACATACCGCCCCTCATTACCTGGATAGGAGAAGAAATACACATCCGGTGCAAGTTTTCCCCAATGGTAATCGTCGGCGTAAAAACCACATCCCGGAAAATTCTGGAACATGTCGTAGGTGAAGCCGATAGATCCGTGGGTGTTTACATTCCCTTGCGAAGAATCGTAAAACATGTTTTCGAATGAGCTCTCGAACGTATCGTCGCGATAATCGTCGCCGTCGACGATTTGGCAAACGATATAGCCGCCTAAGTTGAGGTTCCATCCAAGCCCCGCCCATCCTGCTTCTTCTTCCACCCGGATGCCGGATGTGTTGTATCTTAGAACGATAGGTATCTCCACGCTTCCGTCCTTAATAGTGTAAAGGGGGATGGATACGTCCGGATTGCCATGGTAAAGTCCTACGGGGTTGTCGACATACTTGAAGAAGCTCCATTCGTTGGGTGATGTAAACTCGATGAGATTAAGCTCCCTGTTGAAAAGATTGCCCTGTTCTCCCTCCTGCGCCGAAGCGGGGGAAGATAATATCAAGATTGATATTACTGCAAGAATAATCGTGGTCCAGACTTTTTTTTCCATAGCAAATATATATTAGGTCAATAAATTCTTCGAACGAACTTATCAAATATAACAATAATTCTGAAAACCATCATCATATTTTTCTTCGAGCACATCGGGGGAAACTAGGCGATGAAAGCAAAAGTGATACACAAATCAGTAATTAGGGATTGTCGTTTAATGTCCTTCCTTCGTCCATTCTTGTCGGCAGGGGCGTAGTTCCACTCTGGAAGCGCACTTGCATGTGCATGTTTTCGTCTTTCAGGCCACTGACAGCTTTGCTCGTCGCTCTATCCTGTCCGCAAGCTGCACCACGTTCGCCGTGTGGATGCCGAAGAAGATGTACAGGATTTCCGTGATCTTAGTATTGGACTTGACCCGCCGAAGGTCAAGCAGTCTGCGCTGTTTTCTGTATGCCAGGTTCGCTTTCTCCACATCAAATATACAAACCTTTTATAACACTATAAATCAATTTGTTGGTAAACTATCAACATTTTACGACAGTCCCTATGTTATATGCATTCCAGAGCATTTTTTGCATTTGAACTTGCATGAAAATTGAACGTATGAAAAGCGTAAGGGTCATAGTCGACAAGAGCAGAAAGACATCGCGCGGATATCCGTTCGGAATCTCAGGGACGATATAGTTGTATCGGGAGATACTCCATTAATGACATGCCCCTCGGAGGTCAGATAAAAAACTATTGAGGGGAATGCCGAAAATAGGGTTGTCTTGTCTTTACGCTTTTACCGTTCCTCTTCCCACGCCTTCAAGTCGTCGTCGGTGACGGCAAAGGTCCAGCTTCTGTAAGTGTAGTAGTCTTTCCTATCTCCTAGATTCTCATGCCAGGAATGAGAGACCCAAGAAGACTCGGAGAAGAAGAATTTATGCCCGTGTGACGTATCAAGTTCAGTCCAACCTATTATCAATGACTTATATCCAGAGTCGTTGAAAATCTCCATACTATCATTAGTAAAGTTGCTGTCTTTAAGCCTATTAAAGTATAGCCCTACACTGTCGGCACTAACCATATATGCACGTAATACACTATCTTCAGGTTCTATTTTTATGCTATCCACGGAAGAAGAAGATATCAATAAATATAGATTTTGACTGGTATTATTTCTGATATACCAAAACCCTCTGTATGGTGGATTTAAAAGACTCTCCGGATCGCAGGAGCAGAGCAGAACCAGCACTGAGATAAATAGAAGTGTTTTTTTCATTGGAATTAAATTAAAAACCATAGTTTGCAAAAGTGGAGTTGATGGCCGCGGATTTCAAGGTAAAAGTAAGCATTAGTTTCGATTTCAGTGAAGCAATGTCATCTACGTCGGAGGTCATGCACGACATGATTTCGTTAAGTGACAGTATGTTATTGCAATATAGATCCCATACTATCCCGGGTTCAAACCAATAATGATTAGGTTTAATCGGGAAAAATGTATTTGACGGGATTGTACCATATATTTTTTCATATTCCATTATATAACCTACCGCAGTAGCCCACATTTCGGTCACGCCGCATTTGCCGTTTCCCGAAGAGGTTAGTGACCCATACGGATCGTAGGAAGGGGATGTGACGATGCACCTTCCTTCATAATCCATCACGTCGGCCCACCATGTCGCTCCGACACAGGAGTTAGCTACCTTTCTGAAATGGCTAGAGTGCGAGAACTCATGGCAAACGAATTCATAGATGTCTTCATAGTTAAGATGCTCTATATCGCATACCGTAATGTCCGGGCCCAAAAGATTTACCAACAGGTCCAAGGCGGCGTAGACGGCGGCCGTTATCGCAGTGGCCCCAGGCCCTGCCGTCCTGGCGAGCACCATCAGGGACAGCAATTCGGCATCAGAGAGTGTCGTGTAAGGGAGCGTCCCATGGTGAAGCAGGAGTGTGGATGCCCCTTCGAAGTTTTCTAGAGCCCAGACACGCATGTCGCCCGGCGGCGGGGCTATCCCTTCGTTGCTGCAGCGCTTGTACCAGTCATAAGCCGCATCATTGATGGCTGCAAGCGCCCAGGCCTTCTTGTCGGCATCGATGTTCCTGTCCAGTGTGATGGTTTTGTAGTTCTTCATGTCATAGGTATACGGCATGATAAGGGAGAAGCCGTAACCGAGCTTATAGTCGTCCTTGTTTTCGAACCTCAGTTCGAACCGCGGGGTCCCGCTGATGTCCGACAGCCGGGAGATGGTGTAGGTACCGTCATCCCTGGTGTAGCCGGTGCGTATCTTGAGGAATCTCCTGGCCCTCACCTTGATGCCCTTGACCGGAATGGAAGAGGAACGTGCCGGGTCGGAATAGAACATTATTTTGCCGATGTTCGATACTGTGGAGCCGGAGGAGCCTGACGAACCTGACGAGCCGTCGGAACCGCTTCCGTTATCCGTCAGATCGTATGACGCGTTTTCGACCTGCGCAAGGTCAACGCCGGATTCGGAAGCCGTGGCGGAACTTTCCACATCCGGGATCAGGCACGTATCCAGGATTTCATACCTGACGGCCTTCGGCAGCGTGTCGTTGATGGGCACGACGGTATACTGCCATGTGAATTCATTGGGCGGCACAGACGGGTCATGATAATCGCCCGGGTCTCCAAGAATCTCATAATCCAACGGATAGCTGTAATACTCGTAGTCCAGGTCCATGATACTGTTGAATTCGAGGGAATCCTCAGGCAGCATTCGCACATACAGATAGTTGGGAGCTATTGCGCTGTCGATGGCGGCCGTATTGCCACGAGTGGCTGGGTAAAGTTCTTCGCAGGCGGCCCTCATCGCACGGATGGAATAAGGATTCTCGAGTTTCTTACCCAGAATAAGAATAGTAGTGATTTTGATTTCATAGATGCTGTTATTGATTAATATATAGGTAATTCCAATTTACAGGCATCCTGTGACTTTTCCAAATATTTCTATGATTATTTTCACAAGTGTCCAAAGACTTTGCAGTTTGAATGAAATCCAGGACTGCATGAATAACGGAAAATATCTTTGCAGTCAACTCGTTGAGTTTTTGCCAAAGCGAATCTCTGATGGAATCGTAAAGAAGTATAAAGGCGACAGCCTCAGAGAGGTAATCTGCATCATCGATGCCATCAATAAAAATAGTTATCGCCTCGGATTTGGCAACGGGGACATCAAGCTCAGCAATGTGTCTTATGCCAACGCCAACCGAGATTACAGGATATCCGAAGAGTTTGCCTACTACATGATCGACCTTGCTCAAAGCAAGAGACTTGATAGGGAGTTTGTCTTGCGTGGAAAGTTCTACGCATTCGATTCCACCACCATTGATCTCTGCTTGAGCTTGTTTCAGTGGGCATTCTTTTGAAAGGCGAAGGGAGGAGTCAAGGTTTACACGTTGTTTGATGTGGTCACTCAGATTCCAACCTATATTCACATCACAGAAGCTAAAGTTCATGATGTGAATGCGATGACATTCCGAACGAGCCCTCCATAACTGTCGCCCTGACCCTTGCAAGTTCCTGTCTTACAAAGTCTTTCTCCTTGTGCTCGCTGAACGGCCTGCCCCTTCTTGCGAACGATGTCTGTATCCTGTCAGGGATGCTCTCGCGGCAGTCGTTCCTGTTGAAGTAGCTCTTCTGCTGGCGGTACATCCTCGTGATGATTTCCATGTCTCCCTTCTCGCGTTCCGTCAGCAGGCTCTCCGCTTTCTCATAGTCCCGTTCCAGTTCCCGTATCTCCTTCAGCATCTTTCCGAGTAGGTCGATCAGCCTGCGCGTCATCTTCCGCGTCTGGCTCTTGCTATGCCTGCGCTGCTTCCTGTATGACAGGTCTGCTTTCTGAACATCAAGGAACTTCGTTCTCGGACGGCGAATCCCCAATCTCGCGCTCATAACAGGTGGCATCGGTGAACATTGTGTCCAGGTCCTTCATGTACGGCTTCCACTTCGCTGCCAGGATGTCCTGAAGGTGCTGTATCTTCAACTTGCCGGCGAGCTCCAGCATTATGTCATCCAGCAGCTTGTAGTTCGTCAATGGATGGGCCGGATCTATTATCACATCGCAGTTATCTAATGATATTGTTGCTCAATATAACAAAACGCCAGGATCTGACAGGCATTTTATCTTCTTTCAGAACATTCTTTATCCATATACCAATTATCCTCATAAACTTTATATTGTTGTTCTTTAAAATCTTCCAACGTGCTTGATGATGATAACTTGAGAAAATAGTATGTGCATCCCTCGTACCATGGTAACGAAAGAAAAACATTCCCTTTTTCATCAACGGATAAAGCTAACACCTTAATCTTATCAAAGAATTTCAAAGCATGTTCAATGTAATCAGTGTCCTTTTTCATTAACGACACCTCTTTTTCTTTGCTTAGATTCTTTTCAATAGAAGATATCTTCTGGGTAAACAAACTCCTTTTTATTTTGTATGCTATCCCTTGGTAAGTAACGAAGTAAATATAATACTACCGGAAAAGAGACCAGTGAATAAGTTGCAATAAAAAGGAGTAACTATACACGGAAATGAAAGAGACAAGAAGGAAATTCAGCGCGGAATTCAAGGCGCGGGTATCGTTGGACGCCGTAAGGGAACGAGAGACACTTGCGGAATTGGCAAAGAAGTATGAATTATCACCGGTTGTGATCTCAAGATGGAAAAGGGAGTTCATAGGGAATTCCAAGGCGGCATTCGAGAGCAAGGGCGAGACGGAAGAAGA
>Ga0268360_1002916_pt1 | contig 11903 bp, 11 predicted proteins | sample BioMet11_FD_192465 | JGI IMG/M metagenome (GOLD analysis project Ga0268360, IMG submission 192465) | Sewage microbial communities from Oakland, California, United States - Biofuel 11 (Illumina Assembly) | ecosystem: Engineered > Wastewater > Sewage > Unclassified | place: USA: California... | reverse complement strand
CTTTTGTGCATTGCAAATCTATTATTCATGGTGACGCCAAGAGTGCCTCTATTGCCGCAGCTTCTATTATTGCCAAGGTAACCAGGGATAGAATCATGGTAGAGCTGGATAAGCAGTTCCCGGTTTATGGTTTTGCAGGACACAAGGGCTATGGCAGCGAGATGCATATGGAGGCAATTGCCAAGTATGGTGCGTCCATCTGGCATCGTCGCAGCTATGAACCTATTAAGGACATGAATTTAAAAACTCCCTTAGGGGATGCTGAACATACGGATACTTTTAAAGTTTTAAAATAGAAAGGAGTAGCTCAGTGGATTTACGAAAATCTTTCGGTCACTGGGGAGAAGAACAAGCAGCTCAGTATCTGCTTAAAAAGGGGTACAGTTTGGTAGAGCGCAATTATCGTTGTAAGCATGGGGAAATTGATCTGATTGTATATAAGGCCAAGGTGCTGGTTTTCGTAGAAGTGAAAGCCAGAAAAACTTTGGCCTTTGGCATACCTGCTGCTTCCGTAACCAGAGCTAAGCAGGCCAAAATCCATGCTACGGCCTGGTACTATTTGCAGGAGTGTGAGCAGCACTATCCAAGAATTCGTTTCGATGTCATTGAAATCTATTACCTTAACCAACAACTTACCATCAAACATTTAGAACATTGTTTCTAGTAAACCTAGTGGGGATGGTTATGGAAAGGTTTGATTTTTTGGTATATTGGAAAAGTTTAAAAAATATTGTTTTGTTGCTAATGCTAGTATGATTTTATATAATGCTTTTAGAAAGGGGAGAATTAGATATGATAGCAAAAACAGCACATATAATTACTCATGATAATGCAAATGCAATAAAACAAACTGTCATACCTACTCGTGATGAATTAAGTCAGCAAGAATTTAATGATATAATGAAACAAGGACTTCAGGAAGCAAAAAATAATCGTTCACAACACTTGAAAGAAGCCTTTGCAACAGTAAGAAAAAGCATTAAGAAATGATAAAAAAATATACTGTGAAAATCACAGAACAAGCTCAGATACAAATTGGTGAAATTACCCAATACATTGCTTCTGAGCTTTTTTCTTCTGCTATTGCATTACGATTATTGGCTGTATTTGAGAAAGAAATTGCTTCGCTTTCTTATTTACCATCAAGATATGCTTTTATAAAAGAAGAACCTTGGCATAGTGAAGGTGTACGAAAAAAGGTCGTAAAAAATTTTTTAGTCTATTTTTGGATAGATGAGAGAAAACAGATAATACAAGTTATTGCTGTTGTGTATGCAAGAAGAGACCAAGTAAAGCAACTTTTGAAAATGTTTAAACACTCTTAACTTCTAGTTGAAGGCGGTAAAAATATGTACGCAAAAACATTCGGAGCAACAATTTGTGGTATTTATGGTGTAGAAATAATTGTAGAAGTGGATGTAGCCAATGGTTTGCCAGGCTTTGAAATAGTAGGATTGCCGGATACAGCAGTAAGAGAGTCAAGAGAAAGAGTTAAAGCTGCCATTAAGAATTCCGGCTTTCATTTTCCCTATACAAAGGTAGTGGTAAATCTGGCCCCTGCCAATCTTAAGAAGGATGGCTCAGGCCTGGATCTGCCTATTGCTATGGGGATCTTGCTAGCTACTCAACAAATGGAAATAGGAGCAGCAGATACCGTAATGTTTGTGGGAGAGCTTGCTTTGGATGGCTCTTTGCGTGGTGTTAATGGTGTTTTGCCCATGGTCCTAGGTGCCAAAGAAAAGAGTAAGCTCTCTGTTTATGTTCCTGCTGCCAATGCAGGGGAAGGGGGCATTGTTAGCGGAATAAATGTCTATGCGCCTCAGAATTTGGCCCAGTTGGCTAACCATTTTATTAATGGTGAGTCGTTGCCACTGTGTAAAAAAACTACGGTAACAGAGAAAACGAATAAATATTACGATGTAGATTTTTCAGAAGTAGAAGGACAGCTGGTAGCCAAAAGAGCGTTGGAGATTGCTGCTGCAGGCGGACACAATGTATTGATGGTGGGAGCACCGGGCGCCGGTAAGACTATGCTGGCTCGTCGTCTGCCAACAATTTTACCTAAAATGAGCGAAGCCGAGCAGCTGGAGGTATCAAAGATTTACAGTGTGGCAGGACTTATGTCGAAGCAACAGGGCCTGCTTACGGACAGACCATTTTGCAGTCCCCATCATACTATTTCCCAGAATGCCTTAATAGGTGGTGGCCGGGTACCTAAACCTGGACAGGTGACCTTAAGTCATAATGGCGTATTATTTCTGGATGAGTTTCCGGAGTTTTCCCGCAGCGCCTTAGAAGTGCTCAGGCAACCCTTGGAGGATGGCTTCGTGAATATTAGCAGAGTGCAGGCCAGCTTGTCTTTTCCTGCTAACTTTATTTTAGTTGCAGCACAGAATCCTTGACCTTGTGAGTTACAATCGTATATTAGTTTATCCTCTGGCTTCATATTCATGTATGATTGCGAACCACAGGGATGCCCTTGTGGCTATTTCCAAGAGGAGGATGGTGTTCATGAATGCCGTTGCAGCCAGGGCGAATTGGAACGCTATCAGAAGAAAATTTCGGGACCACTGCTAGACAGGATTGATTTACAGATTCATGTACCAAGACTTAATTATCAGGAGCTCAAATATAAAAGAGCAGGAGAAACATCTGCAATTATTCGACAGCGGGTTATTGCTGCCCGGCAAATTCAATTGGAACGGCTTAAGTCGGAACACATGTATTGCAATAGTGCCATGGGACATAGAGAGATTGTTAAATATTGCCAGCTTACTGCGCAAGCAGAAAAACTTTTAGAAAAATTTTTTACTTCTCTAGGTCTTAGTGCCAGAAGTCATGATCGCATCATCAAAGTTGCACAGACCATTGCTGACCTGGCAAAGTCGGATTGCATAGACACAGCCCACTTGGCAGAGGCTATTCAACTGCGCACAAGGGAAGGTTAAAGAGAATCTTTTTTTATTATTTAGTTGCAAGAAAGAATTTATTGTATTATTATATAAAATTAAATGACGACAAAGAATTGTCGTAATTATAGAACGGGAAGCATTTTTTAAAAATATTTTACTAAAGAGCGGGGGAATGAAGATGGCAAAAGTAGTTATTTCTCACAGGTTACATGAAGATGGAATGAAGGTACTAGAAAAGGCCGGCGCTCAGGTTGTGATTACTAATAGTGGTGATCCTAAGGTTATGTTACCTGAACTTTTAGATGCAGAAGGTTTAATTATTCGTATTGGTTCTATTGATCGTGAGACCATGCTAAAGTGCAAAAACTTAAAGGTTATTGGTCGTCCCGGCGTTGGTGTTGATGATGTAGATGTTAAGACAGCAACAGAGTTAGGCATTCCGGTTGTTATTGCACCAGGTGCTAATACTCGTAGTGTTGCTGAACATACCATGGCCATGATCTTGGCTTGTGCTAAGGATATGGTGCATTGCGACAAGGAATTACGGAAGGGTAATTTTAACATCCGCAGCACTTATAAGGCTTATGAGATTTATGGTAAAACACTGGGCTTGGTTGGTTATGGTCATATCGGCAGCATTTTGGCAGAGATGGCAACGGCTATGGGCATGAAAGTAATAGTATATGATCCATTCCTCAAGAAGGAAGTTGTAGAAGCTAAGGGTTATAAATACGAAACAGACTTGGATAAGGTAGTAAAAGAAGCTGATGTTATTTCTGTACATTCTCCTTTGACTCCACAAACCAGAGGTATGATTGGCGAAAAACAATTTGCTTTGATGAAACCCAATGCCATCGTAGTAAATTGTGCTCGTGGTGGTATTGTTGACGAAAAAGCTTTGGCTAAGGCTTTGGCAGAAAACAGAATTCACAGTGCGGGAGCAGATGTTTTTGCTACTGAACCGGTAACAGCAGCAGAACCTTTATTTCAATATGACAATATGATTGTTTCACCTCATATGGCCGGTCAGACCAGAGAAGCTGCTTCCGGTGTAGCAACTATGGCAGCAGAAGGTGTAATGGCTGTTATTAATGGTGAGAAATGGCCCAAGGTATGCAATCCGGATGCCTATAAACATCCACGTTGGAACAAATAACAGATTAAGCTAACTAATTTATGTTTAAAAGTGAAACAATACAAAGCAGTTCGTTCTCTTTATTGCAAAATTAAAAGACGAACTGCTTATTTTTTTTAATATTTTTGACCTATTTTGCAAAAATGTTTCATAATTTAACAAATATTCACCATGTATTATGTTGTGCTTAATTTTGGTAAAATGTATAATTTAAATAATAAAGTTGTGTTTATAGATGTAACACCAGTTATGGTGAAATGGTAAAAATAAATAAGTAAAAAGAAATTTTTAACACAAAGGGGTGTTGAACAATGTCAAAGAAAGGTGATTTGATAGCTGGCATCATTCTAGCCTTGTTTTCTGTATTCTATCTTTACGAGGCTATGGACATAGCTGTTTTCGCCGGCATGGGTAAATCCGTCGTTGACTCAGGTACGGTACCAAAAGTATGGGGCGGTTGTCTCTTGGTGCTGAGTTTATGGTTGATTATTCGCAGCCTTATTGCCATGAAGAAAAATCCGGAGCAAAAGAAGGGTGGTTCTTTGGTAGAGGCAATTAAAGATAAGAGAGAAGTTTGGGAAACTTTTGGTCTGCTTTTCTTTTACATCGCTACCATGGATTTTCTGGGCTTTGTTATTTCCAGCATGATTTACATTTTTGGACAGATTATTGTTTTGTCTCCTCCCGGTAAGGTTAATTATAAAATTGCCGGTATCCTGGCAGTGGTTTTTTCCTTCGGAATCTATTTTGTTTTCGTAGATTACCTGATGGTGCTTCTACCACCTGGCCTGTTGGAAGATTTATAAGAGAGGAGAGATGACAAATGGATTCAGCTGTAATTAATGGTATTATGTCGGTTATCACCAACCCACATGTGCTTCTGTTTATTTGGTTGGGTACGTTTATTGGTATCGTCTTTGGTGCTATTCCCGGTTTGACTGCTACAATGGCCATCGTTATGTTTTTGCCGATGACTTATACTATGTCATCCATTGAGGGTATTTCTACCTTGGTAGCATTGTATATCGGAGGTATTTCCGGAGGTTTGGTTTCCGCTATTTTGTTAAATATTCCAGGAACACCGTCTTCTATTGCTACTTGCTTTGATGGACGTCCTTTAGCTGTAAAGGGTGAAGCAGGTAAAGCGTTAGGTGTAGGTGTGGTTTTCTCCTTCCTAGGTACTATCTTCGGATTAATCATGCTGGTAGCTATTTCTCCTGTTTTGGCTAGTATGGCTATCAAGTTTGGTCCTTTTGAATATTGTGCTTTGGCTGTTTTCGCTTTGTCTCTGGTTGTAACTTTAACAGGACGGGATATGGTTAAAGGCTTCATCGGTGCTTTTCTTGGCGTTATGTTGGCAACAGCCGGCTTAGCTCCTGTTGATTCTGTACAACGTTTTACTTTTGATTTCACTGAAATGAACAATGGCTTTGCACTGTTAACCCTTTTGATCGGACTCTTTGCTGTAACAGAAATTATTGCAGCAGCTGAAGAGGTTAGAAGTGCTAAACCTTTTACCATTGAGGATAATGTTAAGATTAAAGGTTTTGGTTTTAGCTGGGCAGAATTTATTAGTCAGAAATTTAATGCACTGCGTAGTGCAGTCATTGGTTTGGTTATTGGTATCTTGCCTGGTATCGGCGGTGCTATTTCCTGTGTGTTAGCTTACACCATGGCTAAGAACCAATCCAAGTATCCTGAGAAATTTGGTACAGGTATTATTGATGGTGTAGTTGCTTCTGAGACTGCTAACAACGCCGGTATTGGTGGTGCAATGATTCCCTTGCTGACCTTGGGAATTCCAGGTGATGCTGCTACTGCCATGTTGTTAGGCGGTTTAATGGTGCATCAGGTAGCACCTGGTCCCTTGATTTTCGAAAAGAGCGGCGTTGTAGTTTATGGCGTATTCATGGCTATGTTTATTTCTGCCATTGCCCAATTAGTTCTGCAAATGTGGGGCATGCGCATTTTCATCAACGTACTTAAAGTACCTAAGTACTATTTGCTTCCCATCATCATGTTGCTTTGCGTAGTAGGTGCTTTTGGCAACAGCAACCGTTTGTTTGATGTTTGGTGCGTACTGATCTTTGGTATTATGGGGTACGCCATGATCAAGGATAAGATAGCTACCATTCCTATGATTTTAGGTTTTATCCTGGGACCTATTTTTGAAACAAATTTACGGCGTGCCATTCAGCATGCTCAGGTTAGTCCCACTGAAACCTTCAACCATCCTATTGCTATCGGTTTTGTTGTAGTAACAATAGTTGTATTGGTTTATTCCATCATTCAACATAGACGTGAAGTTGCTCGCCTGGAAGCGGAAGAAGCTGCTGGTGCAGCAAAGCAATAACCTAAAGCAAGACTTAATGCTGGACAAAATATTAAATTTTAGGAAAAGAGGGAATCAAGATGAAATTTAAAAAGTTTGCTGTATGTGCATGTGCCCTGGCTATGGCAGCCAGTATGGTAACCGGTTGCGGCAACAAAGAAAAGAAGGCTGCCACAGCATCAAAAGCTGCAGCTAATGCTGCTGAGAAATGGCCTTCTAAGCCTATTACCTTCATTGTAACTCACGGTGCCGGCGGTGATACTGATTACAATGCTCGTGTGCTGGCTCGTCTCTTGGAGAAGGAATTGAAGCAACCGGTTGTTGTTAATAACGTTACCGGTGCTAACGGCTCCATCGCCATGACTCAATATAAAGATGGCAAGAATGATGGCTATACCTTCATTGCTACCAATACCGTAGCTATGGCTTCTAACGAAGCTACCGGCATTACTAAGTTTGGTTATACTGCTTTTGAACCTGTTTGTATTTATGGTAAGCAATGCGGCGAGAATATCCTGGTTCGTAAGGATGCTCCTTATAACACTTTAAAAGAATTTATTGAAGCTTCCAAACAAAATCCCGGCAAACTAAAATTAGGTATTGCTATGGGCGGTTCCAGCTATGTAGCAGCTTTGATCATGGAACAAAAAGGCGGAGCTAAATTTGCAGTAGTTGATGCAGGTGATGGTGGAGACCGTATGACTGCCTTGATTGGTGGACATGTTGATGCTACTATTGCTCCTTATACCTTAGCTAAAGAATATATTGAAAAGGGTCAATTAAAGACTCTGGCTACTTTGATTTCTGAGCGTTCCAAGACTTTGCCTAATATTCCAACTGCTAAAGAATCCGGTATTGAAGATTTAACTGTTGATACCTGGTACGGCATCCTGGCTCCTAAAGGAACTAATCCTGCTATTGTTGAGAAGTTAAATGCAGCTATCTTGAAGATTGTTAAAGAGAACCCTGAATACAAGGCTGAAGTTGAAAAATATGACTTCCAAGCTCCTTGGGCTTTGAATGTTGCTGATACAAAAACTTATTTGGATAAACAAAGAAATCATTTTATGGATTATAGCAAGTATTTAACCAGTGCTAAAAAGAAGAAATAAGTTTTAATATAATTGAAGACGATGTTTTTTTCAGATGTAAATCTGATCAAAACATCGTCTTTTTTATACCCGTTTTGCGTAACTACGGCGTTTTTAGTTCGCATAAGCGAACTCAGGAGAAGTAGGCCCGAACTGGCTCTGGTACTAGTGTCTTTAATTATTTAGTCAAATTGACACCCTAATTTTGGTGTGCTAAAATGAAAAATATAAATGGTCGGAAAAGTTATATTTATACAAATATTTAAATTGGGGGCAGTTTTGCACGAGGAGGTGTAAGAGCTTATATATAAGCTCTCAATTCTATATACAGACAATTTCATATAGCAATAATTTCTTTAAAAAATACTAAGGAGGCAGTTTTATGAAAAAACGTACGGCATTAGTATTAGCGTTACTGGCTTGCTTTGCTTTAACCGGTTGTGGTGGTGAGCAAAAGAAAGCAGCAGCACCTAAAGCAGGTGGGGTTAAGGCAGCAGCTCAAAAAGCAGCAGGTGATAAGAACACCATTATTTTGGCACACTTTGGTGCACCTAATGAGCCTGTAACCATTGCAGCAGAAACCTTTAAAAAAGAAGTTGAAGCTAAATCCAAAGGCGAATTAAAAGTAGAAATTCACGGCAACAGTGAATTAGGCAATGCTAAGGAAATGGCAGAGCAAACAGCTCTCGGCGCTATTCAAGCTTGCTTGGTTTCTCAAGGAACTTTGGATAAATATGATATTCGTTATGCTTTGGTAACTGCTCCTTACGTTTACAGCGGTTACAAACAAGCTTATGCAGTTATGGATGGCCCGTTTGCAAAATGGGTTGGTGATGGCACTTTGGAAAAGAAGGGCTTGCACAACGTTGGCGCATGGGATTATGGCTTCCGTTGCTTGACCAACTCCAAACGTGAGGTTAAGCATCCTGCTGATGTAAAGGGTCTAAAGGTTCGTACCCCCAGTGAAGTTCAAAAAGTTGCTTGCTTCGAAGCTCTAGGCGCTGATGTTCAACAGGTTGCTTTTAGCGAACTTATTACCGCTTTGAAACAAGGTACTGTTGATGGACAAGAAAATCCATTGTCCACTATTTTCAATAACAGCATGTGGGAAGCTGGACAAAAATTCTTAAGCTTAACCCGTCATACTTATGAAGCAGTTAACCTGACTTTCAGTAATGATTATTTCAAGGGCCTAAAACCTGAGCAACAAAAGATTATTATTGATGCAAGTAACACAGCAAGAGATCAAATGCGTAAAGCAGTTCAAGATGGCGAAGCTGATTATATCAGCAAGCTAAAGAGCAAGGGCGTTACTGTTACCGAAGTTGACCTTGGCGAATTCAAGAAAGCAATGCAACCGGCATGGGATAAGGTTGCTGCTTATGAAGGAAGCAAGGATGATATGAGCAAGTTCTTAAAGATGGTTGAAGAAACTAAATAAAGTCCTGAAAAAGAACGGAGAGGCGTTAACAACATGATTGCATTAATTGTGTGTGTTCTTTTGGTCGGGCTTATGCTTCTCGGCGTTCCGGTATGTGTAGCTATGGGTGCAACCAGCGCAGGCGTTTTTGCTGCGCTGGGGCACTTTAAGATTCTAGCCGTTATGGCACAGAGAATCTATAACGGCACTACCGGTTTTACTTTACTTGCCATTCCTTTCTTTATTTTGGCCGGTAACTTGATGAATACGGGTGGCATCACGGACCGAATTTTTAATTTTGCTAAAGCAATGGTAGGACACTGGCCAGGTGGTTTAGGCCAGGTAAATATTTTTTCCAGTGTTATTTTCTCAGGTATGAGCGGCGCTGCTGTAGCAGATGCTGCCGGTTTAGGTGTAATTGAAATGAAAGCCATGGATGATGCAGGCTATGATCATAAGTTCAGTGCCGGCATTACAGCCGCTTCTTCAACAATTGGACCTGTTATTCCGCCTTCCATTCCTTTCGTTGTTTATTCTTCTTGTACAGGCGTTTCCGTAGCGCAGTTATTTGCTGCTGGGTTTATTCCGGGCTTTTTAATGGCTATGGCAATGGCCGTCGTAGTTTATATTATTTCTAAACGCAAGAATTTCCCTGTTTCCGAAAATATGCCCTGGAAGCTGAGATGGAAGTATTTTGTGGAAGCTATTCCCAGCCTGATGACAGTGGTTATTATTATCGGTGGTATTTGGGGCGGTCTTTTTACTGCAACTGAAGCTGCTATTGTGGCTAGCTTCTATGCACTGTTCTTAAGCAGCATAGTTTATAAGGCCATTGATTTAAAGGGTGTTGGACAGATTGTTTATGACAGTTTGATTACCAGCTGCAAGACCTTGTTTATTATTGCTATTGCTAATTTCCTGGCATACTTTATGATTCATCAGAGAATTCCTAATCAGGTTATCATAGGACTTGCTAGTATTACGGAAGATCCTACTATTCTTATTTTGATTATTATCTTTATTCTTTTTATTTTGGGTATGTTCCTGGAAGGTACTTCAGTTATTTTGATTGCTACTCCTATTTTCATGCCTATCGTACAAGCTATTGGCATGAACCCGGTGCAATTTGGCGTTATCATGATTCTTGCTTCTATGATCGGTTTGTTAACACCGCCGGTTGGCATGAGTCTATACGCTGTTTCCAGCATTACCAATGTATCATTGATTGATCTTTCTAAGGAAGTTATTCCTTATGTAATCGGTATTTTTGTTGTACTTTTACTCTGTGCTTTTTGGCCTCCACTTTCCATGTGGGTTCCATCAATGATTGGATAAGGGGGGAAAAAAGATGAATGGACTAAAACAATTTGATGAGAAGTTTACGAAATTTCTTAAAGTCTTTGTAACAGCACTGTGCATGATAATTGCGCTTGTTTTGTTCCTGCGTGTTCTTGTGCGGTTTACCCCTTTGCATTTGTCCCTTTCTTGGACTGATGAAGTGGTGGAGTGGTGCATGGCCTGGATGATTTTCACAGCCTCATCTATCATTTTTCACGATAAGGCTCATTTCCGTGTTGATTTGTTACAGACTAAGCTGGCAGGTACAAGAAGCGTCGTAATTTTGGACATCCTTATTACTCTGCTGGGTATCGTGTTCTTTGTTGCTTTGCTTTATTATTCTATTGAATTGGTAATTGGTGCAACACAGTTCTCGCCGATTCTTAAGGTGAGTATGCGGTTGCCTTATGCCAGCATTCCGGTTAATTGCGTGCTTATTCTTTGCTATCTGCTTCGTGATCTGGTGAACGATAACAAACAGTTGGCTACAGGTACTTTTACCAAAGCATAATATTTAAAACCAAAAGCAGCCATTAAGTGTTGTAGACACTTAATGGCTGCTTTCTTTTTTGCTGTCATTGTACAGTGGGCAGGGTAGAAACCGAGGTACCATTTTTTAAATGGATAGCTTTAAAATGTTTGTGATACATAATAAGCTGGTAAGACACTATGAGCAACCAGCCTAAGGCTGTAATATACCCTATGGCAGTCAGGCCGTATTGCTGGGCGTACATATTAGATAAGATTACACGAGAAGAAATTTGCAGGGTAGTTCCCCAAAACACTACGTTAATAAAACCGAAGCCACGGAAGAGGCCTACAAAGGAGCTGCCCATATAGCACAATACATAGAAGGGACAAATGGCGTGAAGATAGCGGACACCTTCTGTCAGGCCTGGGCCAGCTTTGCCCAGAAAGAAAGCTAAACCATCTGTAGCACCTACATATAATAAGGCTGCTAAGGCAGAGCCGAAGACACAAAGCATGAGAGAGCCTTTAAAGAAACCTTGAAAGGCTCTTTTTTCCTGATGAGCACCATTGTTTTGAGCTACGAAAACTGAAATGGCAGCAGCGCCACTGTTGCCAAGAATATTAATGAAGCTTTCCAGTCTGGTGGCTGCTGCAAAGCTGGCAATTACGGCTGTGCCTAAACCGTTAATGGCGTTTTGAATGAGAATTTTGCCCAGATAGAGGCTGGACTGTTGCAGCGCAGTCATGGTTCCATAGGAAATGGTCTGCTTAACCAGGACCTTGTTCCAGACCATATCTATTTTGGTAAAGAGCAGTTGAGGAAGAGCGTTCTTGATATAAAGAAAGAAGAGCAGGCAGGCGGTAGCCTGAGTACAGATGGTGCCATAAGCAGCGCCGGTGATGCCAAGCTTAAAATATACAATGAAGAAATATGAAAAACCGCATTTTAAAATGAGACTAATAAAAAGAATAAGTGCAGAGGTTTTAGTATTGCCTACGGACCGCAAAACTGAAACGCCGTAATTGTAAAGGAATGTGAAGATCAAACCAAGCAGAAAAATCTGCATATAGCTAACAGTAAGTGGTATCAGTGTGTCCGGTGTATTGAGTAAAACCAGGGAAGGAGTCAGGCTGACATAACCAACTAGGGATAAAAGCAGGGTAACAGCTAAGCCAAAGGATAGGGAAATAAACATTTCCTGAC
>Ga0268360_1002915_pt1 | contig 11906 bp, 10 predicted proteins | sample BioMet11_FD_192465 | JGI IMG/M metagenome (GOLD analysis project Ga0268360, IMG submission 192465) | Sewage microbial communities from Oakland, California, United States - Biofuel 11 (Illumina Assembly) | ecosystem: Engineered > Wastewater > Sewage > Unclassified | place: USA: California... | reverse complement strand
ACACGAGGCGGCGGCGCCTGCGGTGGCGGCGGCGCGCCCCGGCGGGTCGGGGGCGCGCCGCCCGGGGGCCCCGGGTGGGGGTAGCGGAAAAGCGTTGTGCGACGGCGTCGCGCGGCCGGGCCGCCGCGCGCGGCGATGTGCGTTGTGCGACGGCGTCGCACAACCTTTGGAGCGAGGGGGAGCAGCGGGGCCGTCGGCCGGGCTCCCGGCGGTCCGGCCGCGGCCGACGCCCGGTCGGCGGGGCTCCCCCCTTTCCGCGGCTACTTGGGGCGCCTGTCCACCACGCGGCGCACTTTGGCGCCCTCGCCCCGGTCGAGGGAGTTGCGCTCGACGAGCTGGGCGCGGGTGGCGATGCCGAGGCCTTCGTCGAGGGCGGCCTGGAGCCGGCCCCGGAGGGCGTTGACCTTGGCGCCCTCGTCGAGGAAGGGGAAGTCCTCGGAGACTTCGGCCTGGACTTCGATGGTGTCCGCGCCCTTCTCCCGGTCGACGACGATGCGGTAGTGGGGCGCGAGGCCGTCGACCGAGAGGACGATCTCCTCGACCTGGGCGGGGGAGACGTTCACACCGTCGACGATGACGAGGTCGTCGATGCGGCCGGAGACTCGGCGGATCCGCGCGGTCTTGCGGCCGCAGGGGCAGTCGCCGGGGACGAGGGCCGAGAGGTCGCCGGTGCGGTAGCGGATGAGGGGGAAGCCCTGCTTGGTGATCGTCGTGATGACGAGCTCCCCCTCCTCGCCGGGGCGGACGGGGTCGAGGGTGGCGGGGTCGACCACCTCGACGATGAAGTGGTCCTCGTTGACGTGGAGGCCCGAGCGCCCGCGGCACTCGAAGGCGACCCCGGGGCCCATGAGCTCGGTGAGGCCGTAGTTGTCGTAGGCCACGAGGTGGAGGCCCGCCTCGATCTCCGCCCTCGTGGCCTCGCTCCAGCTCTCGGCGCCGAAGAGACCGACCCGGAGGTCGAGCTCGTCGGGGTGGATGCCGTTCTCCCGCAGGTAGCTCGCTATGCGCAGGGCGTAGCTCGGTGTGCCCACGAGGACCGTGGTCTTGTAGTCCCGCATGATGGTCACCTGCTTGGCGACGCTCTCCCCCGAGGCCGGGACTACGGAAGCGCCTAACTTCTCGGCGCCGTAGAGGAGGCCGAGGCCGGCCGAGGACAGGCTGTAGTTGAAGGCGATCTGGGCGAGGTCGTGCTCGGTGACCCCGGCCCCGCGGAGGACCCGGGAGACCAGGGAGGTCCAGGACGCTATGTCCCCGGCGGTGTAGCCGACGACGACGGGCTTGCCCGTGGTGCCCGAGGTGGAGTGGATGCGGACGATGTCCTTGAGGGGCACGGCGAACATGCCGTAGGGGTAGCTCCGGCGCAGGTCGTCCTTGGTGGTGAAGGGGAGCCGGGCGAGGTCGCCGAGGGTCTTCACGTCGCCGACCTCGATGCCCGCGGCCTCGTAGCCGTCGCGGTAGAAGGCGACGTTCTGGCAGGCCCTCCGGAGGGTCGCCTGGAGGCGCTCGACCTGGACCTGCTCGAGGTCCGATCGATCCATGGTCTCGCACGAGTCGATTCCCGTCATGGCTCCTCCCGATCGTCGGCTATGGACGAGTATTCCTTCCCTAGGTAGGCCCGCTGCACGTCGCGGTTGGCGAGGAGCTCCGCCCCCGTACCCTCGAGGACGAGGACTCCGGTCTCCATGACGTAGCCGCGGTCGGCCAGCTTGAGTATGGCCTTCGCGTTCTGCTCGACCACGAGTATGGTCTTCCCTTCCGAGCGGAGGGAGGCCAAGGCCGCGAATATGGACTTTATGACCAGGGGCGCGAGGCCCATGGAGGGCTCGTCGAGCATGATGAGCTCGGGGCGGGCCATGAGGGAGCGGCCTATGGCCAGCATCTGCTGCTCGCCCCCCGAGAGGGTGCCGGCCAGCTGGCCCTGCCGCTCGGCGAGCCGGGGGAAGAGGGCGAAGACCCGCTCGAGGTCGGAGTCGGACTCGCGCCTGCCCGCGCGCCGGCGCACGGTGTAGCCGCCGAGCTCGAGGTTCTCCCGCACGGTCATGGGGGCGAAGAGCTTGCGGCCCTCGGGCACCAGGGACGAGCCCGCGGCGAGGATGGCCTCGGGCCGCGAGCCCGTGATGTCCGCGCCCCGGAAGGTCACTTCGCCGGAGCTCGGCTTCACGAGGCCGGCGAGGCTCGAGAGGAGGGTGGTCTTGCCCGCGCCGTTCGCCCCGATGATGGCGACGACTTCCCCGGGGGAGACGTGGAGGGACAGGCCCTTGAGGACCCGGAGGTTGCCGTAGCCGGCCTCGAGGTTGCGGGCCCTAAGCACGGGACGCCCCCTCGGCGGCGGCCGGCCCGCGGGCGGGCGACGGCGATCGGGTGGCGGCCGCGCGGGGGAGCGACGGCAGTCGGGTGGCGGGCGACGGCGATCGGGTGGCGGGCGACGGCGGTCTGGGGGTGGCCGGCGTGGCGAGCGAGGCGGCCGTTGGGGTGCTTGGTCCGGAATCGCACAACGCGACCGATGTGTAGGCGCGCGCCGCTGCCGCGCTGGCGGGCGACGGCGATCGGGTGGCGGGCGACGGCGACCGGGTGGCGGCCGACGGCGATCGGGTGGAGGCCGACGGCGATCGGGTGGAGGCCGCGCGGGGGAGCGACGGCGGTCTGGGGGTGGCCGATGTGGCGAGCGAGGCGGCCGTTGGGGTGCTTGGTCCGGAATCGCACAACGCGACCGACGTGTTGGCGCGCGCCGCTGCCGCGCTGGCGGGCGACGGCGACCGGGTGGCGGGCGACGGCGACCGGGTGGCGGGCGACGGCGACCGGGTGGCGGCCGCGCTGGCGGGCGACGGCGATCGGGTGGCGGGCGACGGCGGTCTGGGGGTGGCCGGCGTGGCGAGCGAGGCGGCCGTTGGGGTGCTTGGTCCGGAATCGCACAACGCGGCCGATGTGTAGGCGCGCGCCGCTGCCGCGCGGTCGGGCGACGGCGATCGGGTGGCGGGCGAAGGGCGGGCCCGCTCATATCCCGCCGTTGTTTCGCCCATCGCGCCACTACGCATCGGCGTCCTCCTCCCCGAGGTAGATGGCGACCACCTCGGGGTTCCTCTGGATGTCCCGGGGGGCGCCTTGGGCCAGCTTCCGGCCGAAGCTGAGCACGACGATCTCGTCGGAGATGCCCATCACGAGGGACATGTCGTGCTCGACCACGAGGATGGAGGTCCCGCCGCCGCGGATCCCGGAGATGAGCTCGGCCAGGCCCTTGGTCTCCCGGACGTTCAGCCCCGAGGCCGGCTCGTCGAGGAGGAGGAGCTTCGGCTCCGAGGCGAGGGCCCGGGCGAGCTCGACGGAGCGCTGGATGCCGAAGGGGAGGGTCCCGGCCTCGCGGCCCGCGTACTCCCCGAGGCCGAGGCGCTCGATGGCTGCCATGGAAATATCCCGCATGGACTTCTCCTCGGCCCTGGTCCAGGGCGCGGCCACCATGGCCTCGAGGAACCCCGAGCGGCTCCGGGTGTGCCGGCCGATCATCACGTTCTCGAGGACGGTCATCCGGCCCGAGAGCTTCACCGTCTGGAAGGTCCTGGCGATGCCCCGGCGGGCCACTTCGTGGGGGCGCATGCCCGTGATGTCCTCGCCGTCGAAGCTCACGGAGCCCGAGTCGGGGGACAGGGCCCCGGCGATGAGGTTGAACAGGGTGGTCTTGCCGGCGCCGTTGGGGCCGATCACCGCGGTGATTCGGCCGGCGCCGGCCTCGAAGGAGACGCCGTCCACGGCCCGGAGCCCGCCGAAGGAGCGGGAGAGCCCGGCCGCGGCGAGGATGGCGCTCATCGCTTTGCCTCCCCGCCGACCCGGGGACCGGATGGCGCGCCCGGGCCTGAGTCGCCCGGGGCGCGGCCGGGGGTGGCCGCCTGGGCGCCCGATCGGGAGCCCCGCGGCGTCGGGGCGAAACGTTGCGCGAATTCGGAGAAGCCGCGGCGGTAGTCGGCGGCCGACGGGGATAGGAGCATGACGAGGACCAGCACGGCGCCGAACACCCCGTCGTCGAGGCTCCCGAAGACTCCCCGCAGGGAGAGGAAGTTGAGGACCAGCCCGGCGGCCAGGGTCCCCGAGAGGTTGGCCATGCCGCCTATCGCGACGATGGCCACGTAGCGCACCGACTTCGTCGTGGCCGCCTCCCCCGGCCCGATGGAGCCGTTGTAGAAGGCGAGGAGCGCCCCGGCGACGGCCGCGTAGACCGCCCCGAGGACGAAGACCTTGAGCTTGATGCGCGCGGTGTCGACGCCCATGGCGCCGGCGGCGGCCTCGCCGTCGTGGAGGGCCCGCAGCGCCCTCCCCGAGCGGGAACGCATGAGGTTCACGAGGAAGAGGAGCCCCAGGGCCAGGACGATCCAGGCTATGGTGAAGTTGGCCGCCCTCGCCTCGCGCCCGCCGGTCACGGCCAAGCCCGGGGCCAGGCCGAGCCCGGGCACGCCCGAGAGGCCGTCGGCCCCGCCGAAGGCCGCGGTCCCCCGGGCGATCTTCTCGACGACTATGCCGAAGCCGAGGGTGGCCATGGCGAGGTAGTGGCCTTTGAGCCTGAGGATCGGAGTGCCGATCAGGGCGGCCACCGCCGCCGCGAGGAGGATGGCCAGGAGGCAGGCGGCCCAGGGCGAGAGCGCGAGGGCCCCCGCAGAGTCTGCCCCCCCCGCGAGGAGCCCGAGGCGGTCCAGGGCCCGGACGATCGGGGCGTCGGCGGCCCCCCGGAGGTCCAGGGTCGAGAGGAGGGCCGAGCCGTAGCCCCCTATGGCGAAGAAGCCGGCCTGGCCGAGGGATATCTGGCCGGCGTAGCCCATGAGGGCGCACAGCCCGAGGGAGGCCAGGGCGTAGTAGGCCGACATGGTCCCCTGGGTGAGGAGGTAGGCCGTCTTGGTGGCCGCCGCCGCGCCCGGGAGGACCAGGGCCAGGGCGAGGAGGGCGAGCACCGGCATATAGCGTCGCATAACCTTAGAACTCCTTGAGCGCGCCGGCGGCCCGGGACCCGAAGAGCCCCGAGGGCTTGGCGAAGAGCACGAGGAGGAGGATGCCGATGGTCACGACGTCCTTGTACGCCTCGGGGACCGCGACGATGGAAAAAGCCTCCAGGACCCCCAGGATGAGCCCCGCCCCGACCGCGGCGCCGCTGTTCCCGAGGCCCCCGAAGGCCGCGACGGTGAAGCCCTTTATGGCCAGGGCGTCGCCGATGGCGTAGTGGGTCTGGGTGAGGGGCGCGGTGACGCATCCCGCGGCCGCCCCGATGGCGGCGCTCAGGCCGAAGGCCAGGGTGACCAGGGACTCGGGCCGGATGCCGCAGAGCCGCGCGCCTTCCCGGTTCGCCGAGCAGGCCCGCATGGCCTTGCCGGCGAGGGTCAGCCGGAAGAAGATCCCGAGGGCGGCGGCCACGAGGGCGATGGTCCCGGCCACCCAGAGCACCTGGGGGGAGAAGTGGGCTCCCAGGAGGGATAGCGAGGAGATCTCGTTGCCCGAGAAGAAGGGCAGGGTGCGGACCGACTCGCCCCAGGCGAGGAGCGCCCCCTCGCGTATGACGATGGACAGGCCGATGGTGGCGATGATGGTCTTCATGACCCCGGCGCGCATCACCCCGCGGAGGAACAGCCGCTCGAGGGCCACGCCGGCGAGGGCGGTCAGCGCCACCGCGGCCCCGACGGCGGCCGCGGTGGGCATCCAGGCGGCCAGGGAGGAGGCGATCATGCCGCCGAGCATCGCGAACTGCCCCTGGGCGAAGTTGATGATCCCGGTGGCGTTGTAGATGATGTTGAAGCCGATGGCGACGGCCGAGTAGATGCAGCCGTAGATCAGCCCCGAGACGAGGTACTGGACGAAGAGCTCGCTGCGCATCCCAGGGCCTTCCTCGCTTCGCGGATAATACGCCGGCCACTTTACTATGGATGGTAACGCTAGGTCCAGGCGGGAAGCCGGCCCCTTCCCGGGAGGGCCGGCGCCGGCATAACAAATCGTTCATCCTGCGTTCATGGGGGTTATATTGCGCGTCGATCGGCGTATCGGGTAGATCTAGATGCTTCCCCGAGCGCGAGTGGGCCTCGCGCCGTTGCGGGGCCGGCCCCGAGGAGCTAGAGTGAAGTCGGAGGTGTAGGAGAAAGTGCTGGGCAGCGTGCTCATAGTGGAGGATGTCCCGGAGATGTCCGAGCTCATGAAGACCTACATCGAGCTCGAGGGCTTCTCGGCTACCGAGGCCCACAGCGCCGAGGAGGCCGAGTCGGTCCTCCCCTCGGCGGACTGGGACCTCGTCGTCCTCGACCTCAACCTGCCCGGCATGGACGGTTTCGAGTTCCTCCAGAGGCTCCGCAAGTCGAGCACGGTGCCGGTCATGATCGTCTCGGCCCGGGACGAGGACGAGGACGTCGTCATGGCCCTGGGCATCGGCGCCGACGAATACCTCACCAAGCCTTTCTCTCCCCGCACCCTGGCGGCCCGGGCCCGGGCCCTGATCCGCCGGAACAAGGGCTACGCGCGCCGGGAGGAGGGGAAGGTCGAGCGCTTCGGCCTCTACGAGCTCGACCTGGATTCGGGGGTGCTCATGCGGGGGAAGGACCGCGTCCCCCTCTCGGCCAAGGAGTTCTCGGTGCTGGCCTACCTCGTGGGGGCCAAGGGAAAGCCCCGGAGTCCCGAGGAGATCTTCGAGGCCGTCTGGGACAGGAAGTACGGGGACGTCACCGCGGTAGGCGTGTATATTCAGCGCCTGAGGCGCAAGATCGAGGAGAACCCCGCGGCCCCTGCGCACATAATCACCGAGCGGGGCTTCGGCTACCGCTTCTGCGCCGGCCTCGGCCCGGACCCCGGAGATGGAGCGCCGTGAGGGTCAGGACCAAGCTCTTCCTGCTCGCGGCCGGGGCGACCTGCCTCCCGGCGGCTCTGACGGCCAGCTACTTCTTCTTCATGTCCCGCTTCTACAAGGGCTCCTTCTCCCCCGACGCCAATACAGGCGCATACTACGAGCTCCTCGACAAGCACCGCTCCTCCCTGGGGGACTTCCTATCGGCGGCGGAGGGGCGGGGCCCCCCGGCGGTGGGCATAGGGCGGGACGGCTCGATCCTCTTCTCGAACGGCGGCAGCGAAGAGCTGGCGTCCATCCTCTACTCGATCGGCAAGAACTCGGAGAAGCCCGGCGGCTCGGACCTCGTGTCCCTCTGGATCCAGTCCTTCGACATCGGCGGATACGGCGTGGTCCGCATAGCGGCCAAGGCCGTGCGCCCTCCGAGGGACCCTTTCGTCGACTGGCTCTTCCTCGTCTCCTTCACCCTCCTCCTCTTCATCGCGGGCTTCGGGCTCCTCATAGCGAGGTCCCTCCAGAGATCCCTGGACCGCATAGGCGCCGAGGCGACGAGGCTGGCCGGCGGCGACCTTGAGACGCCGGTCGGGCCCGAGCGGGGGGAGGACGTCGCGAGGCTCGCCCAGGCCCTCGAGGAGCTCCGGCTCGGCCTCCGGCGCGAGCAGGCGCGCCGGAGCCGGCTCATCATGGGGGTGTCCCACGACTTCCGCACCCCCATCTCCCTCATCCGGGGATACGCCGACGCGCTGAAGGACAGGGTCGCCAAGGACCGGGAGACCGAGGAGCGCTATCTCTCGGTCATCGAGGACAAAACCGGCCAGCTCGAGGCCCTGGTGGACGACCTCCTAGCCTACGTGCGCATGGAGGGGGACCAGCACCGCGGCGGGTTGCCGCGGTCCGACGTGAAGGCCTTCTTCGATGGGCTCGCCTCGGAATTCGCCGAGGATGCGTCCATCATGGAGCGCCGCTTCGCGTTCCGCGCGCCTCCGCTGGAGGGCGTCCTGGTGGCGCTCGACGAGATGGCCGCGCGCCGCGCCTTCCGGAACCTCTTCACGAACGCCGTCCACTACACGGTCCGGGGAGGCTCGATATCCCTGGAGCTGGGGGTCGAGGGGCCCTGCGTCCTCGCCGCGATCGCCGACGACGGGATCGGCATCGACCCGGCGGACCGGGAGTCCATCTTCGAGCCATTCTTCCGGGGGCGCAATTCCGCCGGGCGCGGCGGGTCGGGCCTCGGCCTGGCCGTCGTCAAGAGCGTCATCGAGAGCCACGGCTGGCGCATCGCCTGCGCCAGCGCCCCTGGGACCGGGACGCGGTTCACCGTGGCCATCCCGGTCGCGGAGATACGGCCTCCGGCCCCCGCGCGAGCGCCGGATAACAAGAATTAATCTTCCTTTCATCGTCGTTTAATTCATCCTCCCTCGCCGCTTCGGCATTATTCCCTCGTGCCATTCCACGAATCGCCTGAGAGGTACCATGCATCGTCACCAGCGTAAGACTATCGCCCTGGCGGTCCTGCTCGCGTCGTCGGCCCTAGTGTCCCTCGGCGCCCAGCGCAGGATCGACGTCGAGGAGGCCGTGGCCCTGGCCCTGGCGAACAACGAGGGCCTCGTCCAGAGCGCGATCTCCCTCGAGGCCAAGAGGCGGGCCCTGGGGCTCTCCTGGAACGAGTTCCTGCCTTCGCTGACTGTCGGGGCGGGGTTCTCGAGCACGAAGGTGGCCTCGGAGCTCGACTCCGCGAGCGTGGCGGCGGCCGGGAGCGTGACGGCTTCCCTGTCGCTCTCGGGATCGACCACCGAGAGCCGGAGGCTCCTCCGCCTCGCCCTCGAGAGCGAGCTCCTCAGCTACGCCTCGGCGCGGAGCGACCTGGAGCTCCGGGTGCGGAAGAAAGTCTACTCCATAATCCTCGACGGCCAGACCCTCGAGGTCGCCCGCCAGAACATCGAGCGCTCCAGGCAGAGCTGCGAGCAGACCGAGGCGAAGTACAAGGCGGGCCTCGCGTCCGAGCTCGACCTGCTCTCAGCTAAAGTCAGCCTCGCCCAGCTCGGGCCCGCGGCCGACGGCTACGCCGACGAGCTGGCCAACGACCTCGAGAGCTTAAAGAACCTGGTCGGCGTGCCCGCCGACGAGGACATCGCCGTGTCGGGGTCCCTGGACCTGGGGGACGAGGCCGTCGCGAAAGTCCTCGCCGACGCGCGGGCGGCGAAGATCTCCGACGACCGCGGCGTGGCCGCGGCGGCCAAGAGCCTCGAGGCCGCCCGGGCGACCTCGACCTCGGTCGAGCGATCGAAGCTCTGGCCTTCCTTCACCCTGAGCGCCACGGTCTCGCCGTCGAACCCCATCGCCTACTCCGGGACCGCGAGCTCGGCGAGCTCCCTGACCACGACCGCGAGCGCCATGGCGAGCGTCGCCATCGACAACTACCTCCCGGGGTCGGCGGCCCGCGAGGCGATGGCCGAGGCCCGGGACAGCGTCGCGGCCTGCGAGGCCGCCTACCGGGCCGCGGTCAAGACCGCCGCGGCCTCGCGCAGCTCTTATGGGCGGAGCGTCGAGAGCTACGGCGCCTCCCTCAAGGCGCTCAAGCTCAACGCCGAGCTGGCGCAGCAGAGCTACGCCGCCTCGATGAAAGCCTACGAGAGCGGCCTGACCACGCTCACGTCCCTGCGGAGCGCCGAGGGGGACCTGCAGACGGCCAAGCTCAGCGCCCTGGCGAAATCCTACGACCTCATCGCGGCTGTCCTCGACCTCGCGGACGAGGCGGGGCTGCCGCTCGATATCACCCGGAGGAAATGATGGGCAATAGAGAGATTCTAGCGGTCGCCGCCATCGCGGCGATCTGCCTCGCCGCCTGCTCGGGCAAGGGCCCCCCCGGGACTGGGGCCGGCGGCCAGGGCGGAGGCGCGATGGGGCCCGGCGCCGCCCTGTCGAGCGGGCCGAAGGTGGTCCGGCTCGCCCGGGCGGCGCGCAAGACCCTCCGCCCCTACGTGGACCAGGGCGGCGACGTCGAAGCCTCCGTCGAGGTGGCGGTGTACCCCGACATCGGCGGGAAGGTGGTCGACCTGGGCGTCGCCCTGGGCGACAGCGTGAAGAAGGGCCAGCCGATCGCCAGCGTCGACCCGTCTAAGCCCGGGGCGAGGTACGAGATCAGCCCGGTGACCTCGCCCATCTCGGGCACCGTGACCAGCGTCCCCGTCGACCCCGGCGCCACCGTCACGACTTCGACGGCGATCGTGAAGGTGGGAGTCATCGACGAGCTGAAGGTCGTCGTCGAACTGCCGGAGCGGGACTCGGCCGCGGTCAAGGTGGGGATGTCGGCGGAGGTCGGCCTCGCCGCCCTGCCCGGGGAGAAGCTCGCGGCGGCGGTATCCCGGGTCAGCCCGGTCCTGGACGCCACGAGCCGCACCCGGGAGGTGACTCTCAAGTTCCTCGCGAAGGACGACCGTGTGGCGGCCGGCATGTACGCCAGCGCCCGCATCTACATAGCGCCCCTCGCCGACAGGATCGTGATCCCGGCCTCGGCGGTCATATCGCGGAACGGCGAGACCTACGTCTTCGCCGTCGAAGGCTCCGGGGGCGAGCTCGCGGCGAAGAAGCGGGTCGTCGCGCTCGGCGCCGAGGTCGACGGCGAGGTCGAGGCGCGCTCGGGCCTCTCCTCGGGCGACCGGGTCGTCGTGGAGGGCCAGGACCAGCTCAGCGACGGGAAGAAGGTCGCGGAGTCGGCGGGGAGCGCCGAATGAGCATCTCCCAGAGGGTCGTCAAGCGGCCGGTCCTCATCCTCGTCTCCTTCGCGCTCATCCTGGTCGTGGCGATCTACTCCCTCTCCTCGGTGGCGCTGGCCCTCATACCGGACGTCACCATGCCCATGGTGATGGTCAACACCACCTACACGGGGGCCAGCCCGGAGGTCGTGGAGAAGACGGTCACGAAGACTCTCGAGAGCTCCCTGGCCAAGGTCCAGGGCGTCACGAAGCTCACCTCGACTTCCTCCGACGGCTCGAGCGCCATCATGATGAAGTTCAACTACGGCGCCGACATCGACAAGAAGGCGAACGACATCCGCGACAAGATCGACGCCGTGCGGGATGCCCTCCCCGACGAGGCCGACAGCCCGACGGTGCAGAAGCTGGACCCGAACTCGATGCCGATCATGAAGATCGCCGTCAAAGGGGAGCGCTCCGCGGAGGAGCTCAAAAAGATAGGCGAGGACACCATCGAGGCCCAGCTCGAGCAGATCGAGGGCGTGTCCACCGCCGCGGTCACCGGCGGCCGCACGGAGATCGTCAGGGTCGACGCCTCCCGGGAGCGGCTCGAGGCCTACGGCCTCCCCCTGCAGACCCTCGCCTCCGCCCTCTCCTCCCAGAACATCGAGCTGGGGGCCGGCAAGATCACGGAGGGCTCGACCGAGTACACGGTGCGCACGACCGGGGCCTTCGCCGACGTGGACGCGGACATCGGCGAGGCGGTCGTGGCGACGCGCGACGGGGTGCCGATCCGCCTGCGCGACGTGGCCGATGTCTCGGACGGCTACGCCGACGCGGAGAGCGCGGTCTACGTGAACGGCGATCCCGGCGTCTATATCTCGGTCTACAAGCAGACGGGCTCGAACACCGTCACCGTGGCGAACGGCGTCAACAGGAAGCTCAAGAGCCTCCAGGAGATGCTCCCCGACGACGTCAAGCTCGAGGTCATCGACGACTCGTCGAAGCAGGTCCGGTCCACGGTGTACGACCTGATCAAGGCGATCGTCGAAGGCGCGCTCCTCACGATGGTCTTCGTGTTCCTCTTCCTCCGGAGCTTCAAGAGCACGATCATTGTCGCCATAGCCATGCCGATATCGGTGCTGGCCACGATCCTCGCCCTCTACTTCGCCGGGCTCTCCCTCAACATGATGACTATGGCCGGGCTCCTGGTCAGCATAGGCAACATAGTCGACTCCTCGATCGTCATCCTGGACAACACCTTCAAGTACCGGGAGCGCGGGGCCAAGCCCGACATCGCGGCCGTGCTGGGGAGTCAGGAGATGATCGTCGCGATCACCGCCGGCATCCTCGCCTCCCTGTCGGTCTTCCTCCCCATCGTCCTCTTCGGGGACCAGCTCGGCATGATG
>Ga0268360_1002913_pt1 | contig 11908 bp, 9 predicted proteins | sample BioMet11_FD_192465 | JGI IMG/M metagenome (GOLD analysis project Ga0268360, IMG submission 192465) | Sewage microbial communities from Oakland, California, United States - Biofuel 11 (Illumina Assembly) | ecosystem: Engineered > Wastewater > Sewage > Unclassified | place: USA: California... | reverse complement strand
TCTTTCCCTCCTCTACATCGGACAGGTCGCAGCCTGCGGCCAGCCGGTAAACAATGATATCTGAATCTGATTCCATTTCTCACTCCACACGCACAGCGAAACGTAACGATATTGGATGCGGCTTATTATTCTCGAATTGTTTCATCGTTCTCCGTTGGCAGGCACGAATGACGTGCTTGCGTGTACCATGAATGGTTTCGGTAAGGTTATGTTAGTTGTGATGGGGTTAATTGAATGACAAGGAAATTAGAAAAACCAAAAATAGTGCAGAAAATTACGCAGGGATCGAGATAATCAGTCGATTTTTATACTCTCATCATATATGCATTATCATGGCTAAAAGGATCTATGCATTAGTCCTAATTAGCGATGCCATATTGATAATATGTGCATATTTCGGAGGGTGGATACCCTGTCAAGGAATGATGACTTTACTTACAAATTATCTTCTCATATCCACAGCAATTCTAGCCATAATAATTGCGATGATTCCGATATGGAAGGATCTTTTAAGCTCTAAAATAAAAAAATTAAAAAATCTACCTCAAGAAGAAAATGTAACTCCCGCGTATCTTGAGTTCTTTTTTAAGACCACAAAATGGCAAAACAGGACCATTTTTTCATTATATATTATTATTGGACTCTCAATAATTAGTATCTTCACTAGCATTTGGGGATTATTTTTTCTGAGTATGCCCTTATTCGTTAACACAGGAAATATCTTATTTTATGTAAACACGGTTTTGATTACTCTATTAATTACGGAGTTGACAATTTTTGCAAATGAGGTTCTTCCTCAACCGGACGATTATTCCCAATAACATTTCGAATGCCCCCTCTATTTTAACCATATTTGAAAAATAAACAATTCTATTCGGAGTATCATTAACGGAACCCCCCGCCGACAAAGGACGGGTGAAGCCGTGCCACCCGTCCGACTCGGTGGGGGGACTGGGGGGCGTCGGCTCGCTAATACGTGGGAAAAATAACTAGAAGAAAAAATAAGGAAAATCAATCCCGGTACCCGATCTCCAGCATGAACCGGTCCTCCGGTACAATCACATCACCGGAAAAAGCCGACTTCGCCTCATTCAGATGCCCGATTGTATCCGTGTACCGCGAACTGATATGCGTCAGGGCAAGGGTCCGGACACCCGCCGCTGCTGCCGCCTCCCCGGCCTGGCGGGCGGTAGCGTGGTAGAACTCGGCGGCCCGCTTTATCTCGCTTTCATCGTAGGTTGCATCGTGGATCAGGAGATCGGCATCTTTTGCGTGCACGGCAAGTGTCTGGGGCACCGGCCGGGTATCCCCGGTATACACGACCTTCCGGCCCGGGCGGGAAGCGCCCATTACGTCCGACGGGAGCACATCGCGTTCCGTGCCGTCCTTTGTCACTTTGATCGTCTCGCCCCGCTGGAGTTTCCCGAAGAGCGGTCCGGGCGGGACACCGAGTTCAATGGCACGCTCGCGGTCGAACCGGCCCGGGCGGGGGTCCTCTTCGAGCACGTAGCCGAGCGCCGGCATCCCGTGGCTGACCGCAAACGCCGTGACCGTGTAGCCGTCGAAGCGCACCCATGAGCCTTCCGCAAGCTCCACTGAGTCGAGCGTGAACTTCAGGTTGAACCGGCCCACCTTTTTTACCGTCTCCACGAACTCGTGCACCCATGTCGGCCCGTAGATCGTGAGGGGTTCGGTCCGGCCGTTGAAGGACATGGTCTGGACAAGCCCGAAGATCCCGAGGAAGTGGTCGGCGTGCCAGTGCGTCACGAAGACGGCATTCACCGTAAACCCGCAGCGGGCCCGCATCATCTGCTGCTGGGCGCCCTCGCCACAGTCAAAGAGGAGCGTATCGGTGCCGCGCCGGACCATGATGCAGGACGGGTTCCGGGCCGGGGTCGGGAGGGCCCCTGCCGTCCCCAGGAAGTAGACCTGGAGGGTCTCGCCGCTCATACAAACTCCCTCCGGAAGACCGCGAGGCTCTTTTTTGCCTCCTCGACCGAACGCCCTTCGACCACCACGACGCCGCGGTATTTTGCGGCAATCGTTTTCCCGGCCCTGTGCCAGTCAATCGTGCCGTTGCCGAGCGCCAAGTGCTCGTCGTGTTCGCCGTGGTTGTCGTGGATGTGGATGTGGTTTGCAGATCCCACGTTTTTGAGGAAGTCCGGGACTTTTCCCACGGTATTTGCATGCCCGAAATCGAACGTCAGGCCGATCCCCTCGATTCCGTCAGCCATCCCCATCAGCTCCCCGCAGTCCCGGCAGAGGAACTCCTTAGCGCTTATCATATTCTCAAGGCAGGCAAGCACTCCGTGCTCTGCCGCACATTTCCCGATCCGTTTGAGGGCTTCCTTCTGGAGCTCCCAGACCTTCTGGGGCACGAGCTTTCCCGCCGGGGAAAGATAGCCCGGGTGGATCGTTACCCGGTCGGTCAGGTCGGCCGCGTTTTCAATGCAGACCTCGATCTGCCGGATCGATTCCCTCCAGATCGGGTCATTCAGGGTGGCGAGGTTGAGATCGCCGTACGGTGCGTGCACAGTAATGCCGAGGCCCGTCGATGCAATCACCTCTTTGATCTTTTTCAGGTTCTCCGGCTTCTCCAGCCGGTAGTTGCCGTCGGCCACGATCTCCCAGCCCTCGTATCCCGCGTCCTTTATCCCGTAGACCCAGGAGATGTCGTCCCAGACCTTCGAGGACGAGGAGAAGTAGGGCTTTAAGGTCATGGTTCCTGCTCCAGGGCACGGACAAAACCGGTTACCTTTTTGGTGAACTCTTCCAAAGTGCCGTCGTTGTTGATCCGCACGTCTGCCATGGCAAGGGCACGTTCGAGGCCCCATCCCTTCTCGCGCTCGTCACGGGTTTTCAGGCCTTCGGCAGACCCCACGTCGTCGCTCCTCTTTCGCTCGCGAAGCCGTTCGAGGCGTATCTCAAACGAGGTCTCGATAGCGACCAGCCGGAAACCCGGGAAATACTGGCGGAAGACCCTGACCTCTGCATCTCCGCGTATCCCGTCGACAAGGACGAGCGGTGCGTCCTGCTTTTTTATCAAATCCACGCAGAGGATCGCGATCGCGTCCATGCCGTGCTCGGCCCGGAGCCGGTTGGCCGTTGCCCCGAGGTTTGCATCGGTCGGGGCGAGGCCCGCATCCTTTACCGCGTTTCTTATCACATCGCCCATGACCACGACCGGGATGCCGAGCTCCGCGGCTATCTTCGAAAACTCGCCCTTGCCGCTCGCGGGAAGCCCCACGACACCGAACACCTTCATAACAGGTACCTCCGGTTGTAAGGGATCTCCCCGCCATCCCGGGTCCGGATCCGGACATCCCGTTTGAGCCCGTCGGCAATTTTTTTTATCTCTTCCAGCGTCATGGGGGTGTACTGTTCGATGGTCTCCCATCGTTTGGCGATATACTCGGTCACGTTCTCTGCCCCTCCCGGAACCATCGGGATCTTGAGTTCACCCTGCTGGAGGACGAGGGGGAGGTCGGCACACTTTCGCGAAATCTCCTGTAAGTATTTCGCATTCTCATAAAATACGGTTACTACGATCTCGAGTTCCGTAAGGGTCTTTTCGCGGAATGCCGTCCGTGCAAGTTCTATCGAGCGCATTACGTTTTTTGGATAGTTCATGCCCGCGGCAGGACCGGCCTGTGCGGAAGAAAAACCCTCCCACTGCGTCTTGTAATCGATTGCAATCCGGTCGATGAGCCGTTCATCGAGAAGGGCTTTGATGGTCCCGGGAAATGCACCGTTTGTCTGGAGACCGGTTGCAAGGCCGAGCGCCTTTGCAGCACGGGCGAGCACAAGGAGCGCCTCTTTCTGGAGCGTAGGTTCCCCGCCCGAGAAGACCACTCCGCTCACGGCAATCTTCGAACCTTTGAGGAGGCTGACGATCTCGTCCGTGTCCCGATAGTCCTCGCCATCGAATATCGCGGCGTTCTGGCAGTACGAGCACCGGAGGGGGCAGCCCCTAAAAAAGACCGTGCAGACCGCCCGGCCCCGCCAGTCTACCGTGGAGAGCGGGACAAAACCGCCGAAGTTGAGCCTGATATCATCACCATCCCGAATATCTGTGAGGCACGGTTATTTAGTGTTCCTAAAAAATGGGAGATGTTTTCCTTTCGCCCCCGCTGCCCGGACACGACAGGATTACCGGCGCTTTGCAGCGGCTACCTTTTTTTTGGCCGGGGCACGCTTTTTCAAAGGAGCGGCAGTTCCCGCTTTCTTCGCCGGATCGCACTCGGGGAACATATCGCACAACTGCCGGAGGGCAGATGCATAGACCTTGGTCTTTCCAATGGTCGCCGCAATCATGAGGACATCGAAGATCTCGTCCCGGGTTGCCCCCTCCTTTATGGCTGCGTTAATATGGACTTTTAAGCACTTGTCCGCGCCCGCTCCTGCCGCAGCGGCAACGGCGGAAAGTTCGGCCATCTTCGCGGGTAGATGTTTTGGGCGGAAGACATGGTAATCGGCAAGCATGGAAAGGGCAAAGGTATCGGCACGTTCCCGCAGGACGGGAAAGATAAACGGCTTTGAGCCGAGCATCGTTGTCATGTCTTCCAGCACGTCGTCGCTTATGGTTTCGGCGCTGGCAAGAAATTCATTGACGGTTTTCTGGTTTTTCTTCTGCATTCCATCACATCTGACTGTCGTAAACGTCAGGTACTCTTTTTTTGGGATGCAAACGGGAAAAAGAATGCGTTTTTTACTGCCCTTCTGGCGGGAGGAGGCCCCGGGTTTTGTGCGGGCAGATAAAAAAAGGATTAGAACTTGAAGGATTTGCTGACGATCTTTAAGGCGCAGTAGTCGCCGCACATGGTGCAGCCGTCTTTGTCGGCCGGCATCCGCTCGTCCCGGATCTTCCGTGCGCGGGCCGGGTTCATGGCAACGGCAAACTGGCGCTCCCAGTCGAGGTCGCGGCGGGCGTGGCCCATTTCGAGGTCGGCAGCCCGGGTCTTCTTGAGCTTGATCATGTCGCCGACGTGCGCTGCGATCCGCGAGCTGATGACTCCCTCATAGACTTCCTCGGGGGTCGGGAGGGCGAGGTGCTCGGCGGGGGTGACGTAACAGATGAAGTCCGCACCCATGGAGGAGGAGATCGCAGCGCCGATGGCAGCAACCCGGTCGTCGTAGCCCGGCGCGATATCGGTGACGATGGGGCCGAGCATGTAGAACGGCTTGTTGTTGGTGACCCGCTTCATGAGCTGGACGTTTGTCGCAATCTCGTCGATCGGGACATGGCCGGGGCCTTCAACGATCACCTGCACGTCCTGTGCATGGGCCTTGTCCGCGAGCTCGGCGTTGATTAAGAGTTCCTGGACCTGGGCGCGGTCGGTTGCATCGTGGACTGCACCGGCACGCATGCCGTTACCCATCGAGAGGGTGACCTCGTGCTCTTTCATGATCTCTAAAAGGTAGTCGAACTCGGAGTAGAGCGGGTTCTCCTTCTCGTTGTGGAGCATCCATGCGGTCATGAATGCGCCGCCCCGGGAGACAAGCCCGCCGTGCCGGCCCTGGTTTCGCAGGCGCTTTACCGTCTCCCAGTTGATGCCGGTGTGGATTGCCATGAAGTTCGTCCCGAGCTTGGCCTGCTCGGCGGTGATCCGGAAGAGGTCGTCCTCTTTCATGTGGACAACGGCGCCGTCCTTTTTCACGGCCTCGATAAAGGCCTGGTAGAGCGGGACGCTTCCTACGGGAAGGGTGGTGTTTGCGATCACCTGTTTTCTGATCTCAACAAAGTCCCCGCCCGTGGAGAGTTCCATTAAGGTGTCTGCGCCGGCCAGTTCTGCCTGCCGCGCCTTCTCGACCTCTTCGGGAATATTGACAATATCGGTTGAGGTCCCGATGGAGGCATTGACCTTGGTGCGGAGGCCCTCGCCGATACCGCAGATTTTGACCTTGCGGTAGGGGGAGACCGGGATCACGATGTGGCCTTCGGCAACGCCGCGCCGGACAAAGTCCTCGGTCACGCCTTCTGCTTTTGCGACCTGCTTCATCTCTTCGGTTACGATGCCGCGCTTGGCATCAGCGACAATACTCATACCTTACCGGTATCTCAAAAGAACAGATAAAGACTCGGTTTTGCAATTCCTGAAGAAATCTGGCTTGTTCTCTAAACAAGTAAATTTTAGTTTACGTAAACGGGGGACGATCAGGGCTGTCGGGCAAAAACCGGGCCGGAACTGTTCCCACGGGTGCTTTTATGAATTCCCGGTACCAAACAAGAGCATACACTGCACGGTGGCCGGATGGCAGATACGGATTTTTTCGAAGTAACGGTTAAGGAAGCGGCGCATAACGACGCAAGCCGGGGGATCGCACGCTTAAGCGTGGACGTGATGAAGAAGCTCGGCCTTGTCTCGGGCGACGTGATCGAGATCGTGGGAAAGAAGAGCGCGGCGGCAATCGTCTGGCCCGGATTTGCCGAGGATATCGGGTTTGCAATCCTGCGGATCGACGGGAGCATCCGGGCAAACGCAGGTGCCGGGATCGACGAGAAGGTGAAGATCCGCAAGTCCGAGGCGGGCTATGCGACCCGGGTCGTGATCCAGCCGGCGCAGGAGACCCGGCTCGTGGGCGGGGAGCAGTACCTCTCCCGCATACTGCGGGGCCGCTCGGTGGTCGAGGGCCAGTCGTTGCGGGTCGATATCCTCGGGAACTCGGTCACGTTTGTGATCGTCCGGGTCGCGCCCCGGGCAATTGCTATCGTCTCGGACGACACCGAGATCGAGCTCAAGAACGAGCCGTTCAAGCCGGAGGAGGGCAAAAGGCAGATCACCAATATCCAGTACGAGGATATCGGCGGGCTCGAACGCGAGCTCCAGCTCGTCCGCGAGATGATCGAGCTCCCCCTGCGCCACCCGGAGATCTTCGAGAAGGTCGGGATCAAGCCCCCGAAAGGCGTGCTCTTCTACGGCCCGCCGGGCACCGGGAAAACACTCATTGCCAAGGCGGTTGCAAACGAGGTGGACGCCCACTTCCTCACGCTCTCGGGCCCCGAGATCATGAGCAAGTTCTACGGGGACAGCGAGAAAGCCCTGCGGGACAAGTTCCACGACGCGGAGGAGAACGCGCCCTCGATCGTCTTCATCGACGAGATCGATGCTATCGCCCCGAAACGCGAGGACGTTCAGGGTGAGGTGGAGCGCCGGATCGTTGCCCAGATGCTTGCCCTCATGGACGGGCTTGCCGGGCGGGGGCAGGTCATCGTGATTGCGGCGACAAACCTGCCGAACTCCATCGACCCGGCGCTCCGGCGCGGCGGGCGTTTCGACCGCGAGATCGAGATCGGGATCCCGGACAAGAAGGGCAGGTACGAGATCTTCCAGGTCCACACCCGGGGCGTGCCGCTCGCAAAGGACGTTGACCTCGAACTGCTCGCGGAGACCACGTTCGGGTTTGTCGGGGCGGACATTGCGCTCCTCGTAAAAGAAGCGGCGATGAACGCGATCCGCAAGATCATCCCCCTGATCGATATCGACAAGGAGATCCCGAACGAGGTGATCGAGCAGCTCCGGCTCACGAAGGCAGACTTCGATGCAGCCCGTAAGGTTGTCCAGCCAAGCGCGCTCCGCGAGGTGCTCATCGAGATTCCCGATGTCGCCTGGGAGGATATCGGCGGCCTCGACGACGTGAAGGACACGCTCGTAAAAACCGTCGAGGGCCGGCTCCGGTTCCCGGGCATTTTCGAGAAACTCCAGTACAAGCCCCCGAAGGGCATCCTGCTCTTTGGCCCGCCCGGAACGGGAAAGACGCTGCTCGTCAAAGGCATCGCGAGCAAGCGCCAGCTCAACTTCATCTCGGTAAAAGGCCCCGAGATGCTTGCAAAAGGCGTGGGCGATTCGGAGAAGCACGTGCGGGAGGCGTTCCGCAAGGCCCGGCAGTCTGCACCGTGCATCATCTTCTTTGACGAGATCGATGCCATGTTCCCGAAACGGGGCACGGTTGCCGACAACACGCACGTTACCGAGAGCGTGCTCTCGCAGTTCCTGACCGAGCTCGACGGTATCGAGGAACTAAAAGAAGTCTTTGTAATCGGGGCGACAAACCGTCCCGACCTGCTCGACCCTGCCCTCCTCCGACCCGGCCGGCTCGAAAAGCACCTGTATGTGCCGCCACCCGATGAGGCGGGCAGGAAAGCGATCCTGACGACCTACCTTAAGGACATCGAAGACCTGCTTGCCCCCGATGTGAGCATCGATGAGCTTGCCGCCCGGACCCGGTTCTTCGTGGGCGCCGATCTCGAAGCGCTCGTGAGGGAGACAAAAGCCGCCGTGATCGACGAGCTGACCCGGGCCAGTGACGGGGCGGACAAAAAGAAGGGCGACATTTCTGTCACCATAACAAAGGAGCACTTCGAGGCGGCTCTCGAACGGATCAAGGGGACGCTTGACGGTGCGGACTTCGAGAAGTACGAGCAGAAGTCATGGGAGCTGCTCTACGCGAAGAGTCGCCGCGATATCCTGTACGAGGCGGTGAGCCTGGTGAACCAGGTGGAGTACCTGAAGGGCAGGAACCTTGTTGACGAGAAGATCGTCAGGCTCGCCGACGAGCTCCGCGACCTCGTGTACTGGCAGCGAAAGTCCTTTGACGAGGTTAAGGAACGCTCGGCCGGGTTGAGGAAGGAGCTCGAAGCGGCGGCGGGGAAGGAGAGGTAATCTGTTTTTCGCGGGTACCACACCGGATTTTTTTGTCAGGGACCTTCACGGTTCCGGATAAACGGGTGGGGGGTGACCCCCACCCCCCTCCCCTTTTTTGTGCAAAACGGGGGGCACCCCCCCTTCCACTTTTTCTGAAAATGGCCATAATCCGGCTAGGCTCTTCGCCGGAGAAGCGGATTTTGTGGATCAACCAAAGGGGGGAGGGGGTGCCCCCTACCCCCCCCTACATATTTTGTGTGAATGGGGAGTACCCCCCACCACTTATTGAGCGAGGCGGGGGGTTGGGTCAAGTAATGAAAAGAAAACTGAGCGAGGTCTCCCCGCCTCAGGGCCCCTCGCGGGGCACGGCGGGGCGATTACCTGTATGCACCTTTCCGGTAATTGCCCGCCGCGGGGGCGCCCCTTCGGGGGCGGCGGGGGGAATCTTGATATTGAAAAAGGAGGTGATGAAAGCTAGAGGGTTATTGTTCCGGAAGATGAAGAATAAATCAATTAGGAATTAGAGATATCTTGTTGAGCTAAAACTGCATTTACCTCTGGGTCGATGGGATCTTTTATTTCTTTAATTTGTTTAATTTTATTAAGTAAATTAAAAGTTCTTGCATGTGCTTTACGTAAAATTATATCGTATGGTTTTGGGATTACCTCTACTCCCTCCCTCTCTCCTTTATCAAGCGTCGTTCCCTTCCCTAAAACATAAACGATAATTCTTGTCTTAATGTCAACATTCCCAGAACGCCGTATTGTTAAGCCGTAAGCTTCAGCTTGGTGGTAATCATCATCGGAAATGATGTGTTTACTTTGCTTTAATTCTAAAATTAATACCTTTTCTAATCCTACAGGTTCTGGGGATTCTGGATTGTCATCATATCTATCATTACAAAGAATATTGAGAGAGGATTTATCATTGAATACTACAATATCCGGGCGTTTTCTCTGATTTTTATCAAGTTTTATCTTAAATTTATCTTTAATTATCGTATTTAATGTCTGATTCGAGTAAAATTCCTTTGATTCATATTCCGTTCCAAAAATCCAACGGCCTTGAACAAATAAGGGGTGTAAATCGTGAAGTTCATCTGCATCTGGATCATTTACCATTTTTTCGATGTCGTCGATTAATTCCAGTCTCCATTGAAGTTCGCTTAGTACAGTCATTGCTTGATTTAAACTCCAACACTTTAGAAATTCAGTTAATTTATCAATATCATTAACGTCGAAATGTGCTAATTGTTGAAGTAAATCATACCCCGTTCGGGACTGTTCCATTTTTGTAAAAATTTCGACAGTATGATCCAAATGTGTTTGTCGAATTGAGGGGCACCGCTTTTGAATCCTCGTAACAAATTGACCTACATTATATCTTGATATCGGACTTAATCCTTTGAGATCTCCTCTATATTTTGATAAAATTTGAACCTTTGTATCGCTCCTTACTTCATTCAATAATTCTTGGATTTGATCTAAAATAAATTCTCTAATGAATTGTCTGATCTTTTTTGAGCGCGGCGTCTCTTTAAACCAAGTCCAATCAGGTAAAACTTCATTCTCTAAAATATCCGCTTGAACAATAATCGTGTACCTTTTTGCGGGATTTTGCCTACCATCAAGATATTCCAAATAGGTATCATCAAAATCTTTCCAAGAATGATCCCCCACGGGTCTATCTAAAACCCACCATGCAACACCATGTAAAGTACTTAACCGACCTGCTGTTGATTCTACAACGTTAATCCATACATTTCCCTCTCCGGGAATTTTGCATTCTACCTTTTTTGTTACATTTTTGAGAGGATCTAACAAATTAACTCTTTTTTGATTAAGATAAATTTCAAAATTAGGATTTACAATAAATTTTGTTCCAATTAGATTCTCAACTTTATCAAGAGGTAAATAATTCCTCTCAATATTGCACGAAATTTTTGTTCCATGCCCCGAATGGGGAGATTCCCCATTATAAATTATGTTATAGGGTTTATCGCTATTAACCAATTTATTCACGTCATATTTTATCCCGATTCCTTCCCGCCAAGTTTCAATCGAATAAGTATTTGAGAAACAAAATAAACTATGTCTACCTTTACCATTTCTTCCGTAGACTTTTCGTTTGCTATTAGGAATGTCCGTTACTTCAACTATCGTGCCTTCATCTTTTCTTCTGTTGTATTTGAGATTCCCCCAAATAGATTCAAATTTACTTTTTGCCATACCATGACCATCATCTAATATCTCAAAACGCCCGCCATCCTTTTCTGGCCATACTATATCAACACGTTTTGATCCTGCATCCCAACAATTTGCGACGAGTTCAATAATAGCCACATTGGAATCTTCGATTAAATTGCCAGCATAATCTTGAAAAAATGCATCGTCAAAACGAAGCGGGACTTGGTACTGCGAGAGATGACGGTTTTTTGACATTACTTGATTTTTATTGTTTGATTTGAGATTAAACTCTTCTATTTTGTTTTTGATATAATGTAATAAGGTAATTTTCAATCCCAATAGCGACGCTCTCGTTAGTTTTAAGATCCTTTGCTCACAAGTGGCCACTTAAATCACCCGCCGAATTTTGACAGGCTCCTCTCTGCTGCTTGCTCTGCCAACATCGTGATAGAACCTTACCTCAACTTCATTAAGCCACACGAGAGGTAATATGTAGACGTCGGTGGAAGCCTGCGGTATAATGTCAATGTGGATAACAAGTTGATGACGAGGATACAGAACGCGGCAGCGGCAAAGTAACTTTTTTAGCAGTAACCTCTTCTTCTTGCTCTATTCCCAAAAATAAATCCTAAAAGCGCTTTTACTATGTCTGTTGGGAAGAACAATACTGCGACGATCACGATGCACTTAAGAAGCATTCCAATAGCATAGAATACTCCGTAGAACCCGCCTCCGTCAATGGGATTCATGATTTATAATGATTTTTTGATAATTATCTACTTTCTCTTCCCTACCGGCCGCATTTTGACAGCACTTTTGGAGGAACCAACCCCCGCAGACCCGCCAGCCCCGATCAACACAACCTTTTATATACTTGACCATACTAACTTATGGTTAATCCTCGAAAAGGAGGCTTGATGATTATGACAGATCCTAAAGGCGTAAAACTGACTGTACAGGAAGCGATTAACGAGGCCGACGTCGGGCGGAACATTGCAATCCTGCCCTGGCGGGTGATCGACCGGCTCAACCTGTCCAGCGGGGACGTGATCGAGATAGAAGGCCTGAACAAGACCTAC
>Ga0268360_1002910_pt1 | contig 11920 bp, 12 predicted proteins | sample BioMet11_FD_192465 | JGI IMG/M metagenome (GOLD analysis project Ga0268360, IMG submission 192465) | Sewage microbial communities from Oakland, California, United States - Biofuel 11 (Illumina Assembly) | ecosystem: Engineered > Wastewater > Sewage > Unclassified | place: USA: California... | reverse complement strand
TCACCCGGTCGAGCGCATTGTGCCTGCCGATGTCCTCGGAACGGGTGATGATCCCGTCGTTTGAGGCTAGGCCCACGATGTGGATGCCCCCGGTCATCTTGTGCAGCTCGGATTCGAGCACGGTTTTTATCATGGCCCGGATCAGGTCGGGAGGAAAGACTGCATTGGACGCGATCTTCGGGAGCTTCTCGGTATCGATGTACGAGGTAGCTCCCCCGCACCCGGAGAGGATAGTCTTCTTGGGGCCGAGGACCTTGAAGAGGTTCTTCGTGATCACGCTGATCCGGTTCTTCTCGATCCGGATGGACTCGATCTCGTCGACACCCTTGATGATCTGCTCGGTGTAGAGGTAACCGGTCACAAAGTCTTCGAGATCGCTCGGGCTCATCATCGCGGTCATCGCGTGCCTGCCGTTCACAAAGAGCGCCTCGGGCACTTCGTCGATAACCTCGTGCTTCCCTGCGGTCATGGACTCGCCGTCGATCTTGATACAGGGCACATCTTTGTACATCGGTACGGTCATATCCGGCTCCCGTCTGGATTGTTTCCAGCTTTCTTTTGAGCAGCGGGGCCGAGCACCTCGTCCATGCTCCCGCTCCGGTATCCGCCGAGATCGAGGGTTACGTAGGAGAACCCGAGCCTGCGAAGGGTATCCCCGATCTCAGCCTGCATATCCAGTACTGCGTGCATCTCCTCTTTAGGCACTTCGATGCGTGCAATCCCGGCATGCACCCGGACCCGGATCTGTCGGAACCCTTTCTTGTGCAGGAACTCCTCGGCTCTCTCGATCATGCCCAGTTTTCCTTGTGTGATCTCTTCTCCGTACGGGATGCGTGACGAGAGGCAGGCTGCCGAGGGCTTGTCCCGGAAGGAATATCCGGCCGCCTTTGCGATCCCGCGGATACCCTCTTTCGTCACTCCTGCCTCAAGGAAGGGGTGGACGATACCCTCCTCGGTGCTTGCGGCAAGCCCGGGGCGGTGCTCCCCGGTATCCGAGACATTGATGCCGTCGGCAACGCAGGCAAGCCCCAGTTTCCCGGCCCGGGCTTTGAGTACTGCTGCCGAATCCTTCTTGCACCAGTAGCAGCGGTCGGCAGGGTTTTTCGTAAAGCGCCCGTCGTCCATTACTGCCAGAGGAAGGATCTCCAGGTCGAGGCCATACTGCCGGGCGATCTCCTGTGCCTCCGTTATGGCTTCGCGGGGCACCACCGGGCTGTCAAGGAGGACGCAGTGCGACCTGTCGCCCAGCGCCTCCTTTGCAAGGACGGCGAGCAGGCTGCTGTCTACGCCACCCGAGAAAGCGACGAGCATCGAACCGCGTGCCGTAATAGCGTCCAGCAGTTGCCTACGAAGGGTTGTGGTATTGTCCATACAGGGCACCGTTATTTTAAAAAGAACGATCCGAAAGGAAACCGTCAGCTGCCGCAGCGGCTGGCGCTTCCCCCGCACGTGTCGTCCCCGTCTTCCCGGAGCTGGCGGCAGATCTCGCAGGTGCGCTGCACGAGGTTCACGGATTTGCCCTCCTGTAAATCCCGGGCAAGCCGTTCTATGGATTTCTTTACATCGTTTTCGAATTCTATGCGGTATCCGCGTTTCCCGGAGAGGTACTGGGAGACCGCGGACGGGGCGATCTCAAGCATCCGTGCAGCCTCCACCTGCGATACCCCGCACCTGACCAGCTCCACCGCGATGGCAGCACGGATCGCCGGCAGGACATCCCATACGATCTTCTGGCAGGGGGCTTCCATTATATCACAACCTTTAAGTTATCACAATTGTTACATAATTAATTGCATTCACAATTGTGAATTTGTTATTTGACCGTAATAAACATTGCCCGCCCGGTTCCTGAATGAACGACCGGGCGCAGCGGTACGGGAATATGCCCGTGGCAACCGGCAGCAATCCCCGAAACGATACAAACCGGGGATCTACGCAACAAAAGAATAATCAGACGAACCGCGCACATATTCAGTCAGGACAGGCAGAAAGCATGGGAGACAAGCGCATCATCTACATGGATCATTCGGCAACGACGTATACCCGCAAAGAGGTCGTCGACGAGATGATCCCGTACTTCACTCAGCACTTTGGCAACCCTTCGTCCATCTACGGGATTGCCCGGGAATCAAAGACCGCTATCGATACCGCCCGGGCCCGGGTGGCAAAAGCCATCGGTACCGATCCTGACGAGATCTATTTTACTTCGGGAGGAAGCGAATCGGACAACTGGGCGCTCAAAGGGGTTGCCTGGGCCAACCGGAAGCGGGGGAACCATATCATAACAACGAAGATCGAGCACCATGCCGTCCTCCATACCTGCCAGTTCCTGGAAAAAGAGGGATTTACGGTCACCTATCTCCCGGTGGACAAGTACGGCAGTGTAGATCCGGCGGATCTCGAAAAGGCGATCACGGACAAGACGATCCTCATCTCGATCATGTACGCGAACAACGAGATCGGCACCATCGAACCGATCCGGGAACTCGCTACGGTCGCAAAGAAGCACAACGTGTACTTCCACACCGATGCCGTCCAGGCAATAGGCAACGTGCCGATCGATGTGAAGGCACAGGGGATCGACCTGCTCTCCCTCTCTGCCCACAAGTTCTACGGCCCCAAGGGTGTCGGGGCGCTCTATATTAAAAAAGGAGTCCGAATCGAGAACCTGATCCACGGCGGAGGCCAGGAGCGCAAAAAGCGGGCCGGCACCGAGAATATCGCAGGTATTGTCGGCTGCGGGAAGGCAATCGAACTTGCCACTGCCGATATCGAAGGCCATAACGCAAAGATCCGGACAATGCGCGACCGGCTCATGAAGGGGATCCTCGAAACGATCCCGTATTCCCGGTTAAACGGCCACCCGACCGAGCGCCTGCCGGGGAACATCAACATCAGTTTCGAGTTTATCGAAGGAGAATCCATGCTCCTCTGGCTGGACGACGAGGGGATCTGCGCCTCGACCGGCAGCGCATGCACATCCGGGTCGCTCGAACCTTCCCATGTCCTGCTCGCAACGGGTCTCCCCGTCGAGATCTCGCATGGCTCGCTCCGGCTGACCCTTGGCGATGCGAATACCGAAGCTGATGTGGATTTGGTGCTCGATGTGCTGCCGAAGGTGGTATCGCGCCTGCGGGACATGTCACCCCTGTACCAGAAGTCTGCAAAAAACGGAGGAACATAAATGTACAGCGAAACTGTGATGGACCATTTCAAGAACCCGCGCAATGTCGGGGAGATCGAGAACCCCGACGGGGTCGGGGAAGTGGGCAACCCGGTCTGCGGCGACATCATGAAGATTTTCCTGAAGATCGAGAACAACATCGTCACCGACGCGAAGTTCAAGACCTTTGGCTGCGGGGCGGCCATTGCATCGAGCAGCATGGCAACCGAGCTTGTGAAAGGAAAGACGCTTGAGGATGCCTGGCAGCTCTCGAACAAGGCGGTAGCAGAAGCCCTTGACGGCCTGCCCCCGATAAAGATGCACTGTTCCGTGCTTGCCGAGGAGGGGATCCACAAGGCCATCAACGACTACCGGGTAAAGCACGGCCTCGAACCCTGGCAGGAGACCAATCCCCACTCCCACGAGCACGAATCCGAAACGGAATGCCAGCTGTAAGGACCGTTTTCTCATAACTCCGGGATGATGACAGTGTTAAGCGATCGGGAACGCGAACGGTACAAGCGCCAGACAATGCTCTTTGGGGAAGAAGGGCAGGAACGCCTCAAAAAAGCCCATATCTTTGTTGCCGGGGCCGGCGGCCTCGGGTCCCCGGTCTCGATCTACCTTGCGGTGGCCGGGGTAGGGACCCTCACCGTGGTCGATAAGGATGTGGTCGACTTAAGCAACCTCAACCGCCAGATCCTGCACGGCCAGGCAGATATCGGCAAAAAGAAGGTGGTTTCGGCCGAAGAGAAACTTACCGCTCTCAACCCCGATATCCGCGTGAATGTCATCGATACCACGATCGATGAGTCCAACGCAGCCCGGCTTGTCGGCGGGGCCGATGGCATTGTCGATGCCATGGACAACTACCCGACCCGGTATCTCTTGAACGACATTGCGCTGGAAAAGAAGATCCCCCTCTTTCACGGTGCTATTCGCGGATTTTACGGGCAGGCAACAACGATTATCCCGGGAAAGACTGGGTGCCTGCGCTGTGTTTTTCCCTGTGCGCCTCCCAAAGAGGTCTTCCCGGTGATCGGCGCAACCCCGGGCGTTATCGGTACCATCCAGGCAAACGAGGTTATCCGGTATCTCCTCGGCACCGGGGACCTCCTGGCAAACCGTCTTTTGATCTGGGATGGCATGTGTTCCCGCACCGAAGAGATCGCGGTGGCAAGAAACCCCAAATGCCCGGCCTGCGGGAACGAAACAAGCGGAAAAGATACCAGAAAAGAAGGAAGATAATCTGAACGAGAGGAAGAGAAGATGACGGCGAAGATCCGGTTTTTTGCCCGGTTCCGCGAGCTGCTCGGGACCGATATTGTCGTGGATGTCGACGGGAAGACGAGCCTGCCCGACCTGGTAAAAGGGATCGCAGTAAAGAACAGGGAAGGGTACGATGCGATCTTCGATGAGAAGGGTGCGTTCCGCGAATTCGTGATCCTGATGCAGAACGGCAGGCGGATCGAGACCACGGAGGCCGCGGCGGTCATGGTTGCCGATGGTGACGAGATTGCCGTATTCCCCCCGGTAGCCGGGGGATAACGGAGAAAAAGGCATGATTGCGATCCAGACTGCCGATGTGGATATCGGGAAGATGATCGACGGGGCAAAACGGCACGGTGCCGGCGCGATCGTGGTCTTTGACGGGATCGTCCGCGACGACGATATCAGGGAGATGGAGCTGGAAGCCTACGAGGAAGTTGCGGTCCCCGAACTGGAGAAGATTGCGGCCCATGCCACAAAGACCTGGCATCTTCTCTCGGTCGACATTGTCCACCGGATCGGGCGCCTCTCTATTGGCGAGAATATCCTTGTCATCGTGGTAAGCGCCGGGCACCGCGAGGATGCCTACGACGGTTCGCGGTACATCATCGATACGATAAAAAAGAGCGTCCCTATCTGGAAAAAGGAACTCACGAAAGATGGCGGCCGCTGGGTGCCCGGGGAACACCAGCACGGCTGTGGGCAATAATCCAGGATACCGGATCTTTCAGGTTTTCTCATCATCCCTGTTTTTTTCCGTGAGCTTCCGGTACATTTCCTCGCCCACGCATTCGCGGGCATGTTTGCACCACTGCACGCACGATGCTATGTCGTTGTAGATCACAAACCCGCATCTGCTGCATTTTACCGAGATGTCGTTTGAGAATACCTCGACCTCTTCCCCGCACTGCGGGCACTTCTTTATCGTAAGCGTCGGTGTCCGTATATTGGCAGCCCCGGGACAGCGATCGAACATGAGTTTAGCCTCCCACGTATGTTGTCCTCCCGGTTCATGAACCGGACGGTCCGGCCACTTGGGAAAACAACCCGAACCCGGATGAGAAGGAGGTCTCCGTGAAATGCCCCGGTCCATCCAAAGATGTATGAGCGCCCGGTGCAAAGATTCCGGCACGATATGGATGAAAAGCAGCTGGTCTCCACGGTAAAGTACGTTGCCTCTGCACGGCCGGCGTTCCTGTTGTCCGAGATTGCAGCCTACCTGGACGAACCCGCGACTGTCGACCAGATGTACGCTGCGCTCCTCCCCCGCCTCGATGATCTCGGTCTTGAAATGACAAAGACCGGGAAGGATTACCAGGTCCGGCGCAGCGTGCCGGCCCCGGCCTATTCCCTGAATGCCGCCGAAGAAGAGCGGGTCAGTAATTACCTCGGGGATCGCAGCCTCCCACCTGCCCTTGATGAGGCAATTTCCGGGTATATCGCAAAAAAGACCGGTAAGGCGCTGTCTGACCCGGTAGTCCTCGAACGTCTCCGGCAGGCCATCGTTGCCCAGAAAGACGATTACTGGAAACCGACCGGGAAGCGTGCCCTTTCGTATGCCAAAGGATATTCTGTGCTTGGCTACCTCGCCTACCATTTCCCGGTCTACTTCATGCAGACCCGGCACCTGCTTGCACAGCTTGCCCGCGATGGCCTCCTGAAACAGGAGATGACCGTTCTCGACCTCGGCTCCGGGCCGGGCGTCATACCGCTTGCCATCGCGGATTTCTGGCAGAACCTCGGTTCTGCAAAGGCAGAGGTCTGGTCGGTGGAACGCTCAAAGGAGCATATCGAGGCATTCGGGTACCTTGTGCAACAGTCCACAGTTTCGGGTTCACGGGTGATCCTGCACCCGCCCCTTGAGGCGGATATTACCGATACGGAAAATCCGCTGCTTCCGCGCCGTGTCGATCTCATCGTCTTTTCCAACGTGCTTAACGAGCTTGCCGGACTCTCGGTCGAAAAACGGGCGGAAATCGTCATGGGATATGCCCGGCACCTCGCCCCGGACGGTACGATCCTTATTGTCGAACCTGCCGAAGAGGTTACCTCGACGGGCCTGCGGGTCCTTTCCCTTGCGCTTAAGAAAAAGGGACTCTCTGTGTATGCGCCCTGCACGTTTGTCTGGGGCACCAACTGCACACCGGACCGGTGCTGGAGTTTTATCGCCGCTCCTCCCATCCGCCCGACCCGGGTCATGGAAGCGCTTGCGGCCTGCAACGAGCCGTTCCGGTACGTGAACACGGATATCAAGTACAGTTACGTGATGCTGCGAAAGGACGGCAAGACCCGGCAGTCGTGTCAGATCTCCCGGGATATGAGAGCGATACGGTTGTCGAAAGTTCACCTGAATACCGGGAAGAAGATCACGGTGATCGCCGCGAAAATGTCCGGGGATCTGGGGGACGACAAAACGCACGTATTCAGGATCTGCGACGGGTCTGCGGAGAAACCGGTCTTTGCGGTGCTCCCCCGGTTTCATGTGGTGCCGGGAAACGAAGTCCTGATCTCTGCTGAGTATGGGGATCTGCTCGAATTACGCAATGTGCTCGTACGGTTCAACCCGTCACACAATGCGTACAATATGCTTGTGAGTAAAGACACGCTAATCCTTCCCGTCCATTAAAAAAAGAATGAACGTGATCTCAGTCTCGTTATCAGGTAACTGAAAATCCTGCGGAGTGCGTGCTGGTCTGACCATCCGGATTGGTTATCTGTATGTCGTAGGTGCCAACATATGCACCCGTGGGAAGATTGAAACTACAGGTAAGGTATGTGGAATTTGTCACAGAGATTGAATACCCGGATATTGTGGTGTTCTTTTTTGTATCATCTGAGATCAGGAGTACACTCATAGTACCTGATGTCTGGAAACCGGTCCCGGTTATTGCGACAGCGATATTTGTATTATGCCTCCCGGAAGTCGGGCTGATGCCGGTCACCTGCGGAGGGGCAGCATTGACCGTGATGGTCCGGCTTGCAGAGCTGCTCCCCCCGGAATTGGTGACCGTAAGTTTTGCGGTATAGGTCCCCGCAACAGTGTATGTATGGGTTGAGTTCTGTGAGGAGGATGAGTTCCCGGAACCGGTATCGCCGAAGATCCAGTTCCAGGATGTTGGCGTTCCTGTTGAGGTATCGGTAAACGTGACCGTCAGCGGAAGGCTCCCTGAAGTGGGTGTAGCGGTAAAGCTTGCGACCGGTGCCGGAACTGGCGTCGGTGTCGCCGATGTTGTAGATGCGGTCGGGCTCACCGTGGAGGTCGTTGCAGAGGTCACCATTGTAAGCGTCGGGGGTTTGACCCAGACCTGTTCTATCAGCTGCCCGGCACCGCCACCGGTATAAACGATCTGGATCGTCCCCGGCGGGTTTTGAGGATTGTAATCATTCCCGGAATATGTGAGTGTCTGCCCGATTGACCAGGCCGTCGGGTCACCGAATGCTGCGGTCTTGTCCTGCCCATCGACAAGTATCTTGAAGTCCCCCCTGTTCAGCGTGTCCCCTCCGTTATGCTTGAGGGAGAGGGAATTTGGAGTTGTTATTACTTCTGCGCTCATGGCCGGCACATTCTGGGGATGTGGCTGGGAGATAACCGCGACCATCAAAACCGCCATGCCGGCAACAACGATGACTATAAGGAAAACAGAACCAAGTGTGCCGGATACGCCGCTTTCATCCGCCCGTCCGGTGGTCACTGGAGGGCTCCCCCGACGCCGTACACATTGACCGCGTAGGTCGCATTCTGTGCAACAACATTGACATCGAAATTGTTCGAGGTAGTATCGTAACCGTTGATCAGGATGAAGGCATCGTTCCCTGATATGCCGGTATGGTAATACGAATCCGGGATGCCCCGTGTTTGGGCGGTTGCATTGAAATAATTTCTCCACATGTCCCGTGCCACAGGGTCAGGTGTCGTCACCGCGATATTGATCCACCGGCTGTTTGCGGCAAGTCCCTGAACATAGGGAAGTGAAGACTGGTTTATCAGAGTGGTCTTAAGCTGTACCGGGCTGTTTCCCCCCACAAGCCCATTACCCTTGAGGGCTAGGGCGTTGATGTTCACCGTGACAATATTACTCGCCGAGTCGTTGTAGGTAAAGTCGATCTCCGGCGGTAATTTGGGTATGGTACCATTCATAGTAGGCTGGTACAGGAAGACACCTCCTAACTGGTAATAATAGGTCTGGGGGATCCAGTAATTATTCTGGGCGCGGTACTCTAGGGAACCAAGTGGCATGGTGGATGTAATGTTGAGTTCGCTGAATCCATAGGTAACGTTTCCCGTTAGTGAATGAGATGAGGCTGTGGGGTTTGGGTCGTATGTTGAAAATGTCAGAGCGACCGGGTATGTAATAAAATTGTTCAGTCCGTAAGTAGGATCCAAGAGATCAATCGTGTAAAGTTTTCCTGAAGAAGCATTCGATTGAACAATGAAATCCTGAAGTGTGATCTGATTATTTTTTATAACCGTCAATGTCAGATCGGAGTGGGAGTAGTTATACTTGTCCTCTGGAACCAGAGCCCCAGCAGCATTCAATGTAAAATTTCTGTAATATGTGGTTCGGGGTGTAAAATTCACTATGGCCTGCCAACCGGTTCCGTTCACTTGGATGCCTAGACGTCGATCCGGGGCAAAATCTGACGGCTGGAGGTTTGAGATATTAATGTAAATATGGCGGGGTGAAATATTGACTATTGCTGGCAGGTCGTCAACCTTAACAGCAGTATCCGTCTGTATCAGCGATTGTGAAGTTATCGTCAGATTCTCCGCTCCCCGCTCATTGATACCGATCACACCGCTGGAGCTCACCGGGCTGAGGATTGGGATAATGCTATTACTCCCTTGGGTATATCCACCTCCTGTTCCCAGCGTAAATGCGTTGCTCACGGTTGTACCGGTTTGGTGATTCACCCATAGTGCGTCAAGCCCGATCTTGTATGCGACGAACTGATCCTTTACATCATTCATATGGTTAATCTCGTTTTCCCGGCCCTGTGCCGGCACGCCGTACACAAGGTACAGGGAGAAGGCTGCGGTAATGATCCCGAGGATCAGCACAAACCCGACCACTTCGGAAAGTGCCCGCTCGTTTCTGCTCGCCGCAAAACCTCCACGTATCATCAGAATATCCGTTTATGGCTAGGTTTATAAAGTTGTTAGGGTCAGGCCCATGACGTGAAGGGAACACCTCCGCGTTTGCAGTTGGGGTTTTTCACTGCGAAGGGGGGGAGGGTACCCCGCCATGACCGGATCAAAGTAGAGGGGGGTGGGGGTCACCCCCTCCCCCCGCATCACCGCTAAATTTCCTCTCTTTTTTTGAAACCTGATGTGCGTTTCACAGGAATTTCCGTCGTAAACCTGGAAATTTTCAGATTTTTTACAACGAATCCGGATCGGCCGTCCGGTCCTTCATGGGTGGGGGGTGCCCCCTGTTTGATTGGATATGGGGAGGGGGGGTAGGGGCCATCCCCCTCCCTACTTAGGCCGAATCCACCGTATGTGTCCTATTGAAAAAAAGGACTGCTGCTTGAGCAATCAGAACGGGTAATCGTTTGGATCGCTGAAATACGTGGCGAGGTTGGTAAAAGTAATGCTGGTCCCGCCGCTTGTAACATAGAACCCGTCGCGGGCGAGGACAACCCCCTCAAATGAGGCCCCATTAAAGGTCACTTTCCCGTTTGGTGCAAATAAGACCCCGGTAACCGGATAATGCATGTTAAAGTTGGTAAGCGTGATATCGCCGGTTCTGGCAATAATTACGATATTACTTACACCTGGCGTATCCCAGGAATCAGATGAGGTAAAACTGTCTGCAATTATTTTCAGATTGTTCGACATCTGACTGCTGGTACTGGTGGAATATCCCTGATCCTGATACCAGGTATCGGGTTTTAACGAAGGCATTTCCAGATCTGGCATTGCAGCATCCGGCACCGACGCCACCTTGATGCAGCGGTTCAAAAATGCCTGATCATAACTGGCGGGGTGGGTCAACGTACCGGTATAGTAAATATACTTGCCTGAGTCTAGTGTGGGAACTCCCCACTCCAGATCGACATCTCCGTTGATGTACATATTCCCGTGAATGCGATCGTTTTCAAGCACAAGATTCTTTGCAACATAGACGTCGCCGTAGATGTCCCGGGATCCACCGTTCAGGTACAGGTTTCCGGTGATGTTTATATTGCCCGGAGTACTTTCACATCCCATGCTGGTACTACCGGTATTTATCGTAACATCGCCGTCAATGTAGATATACGTGACAGAGATAAATGCACCGCCATTCAGGGTATTGCTGTACAGGGGACTGGTGATAACGATGGTTGCATCGTCTCCGTAGACGTTGTTTCCGGCCAGGTACAATTTTGTTCCATAGACAAAGACGCTGTTCTGGATGACATATGAGGTAAAATTCGAGACCGATACATTGACATAATCTGTTTTTATACTCGTGTTACTGCCAATGGTAGTATTGGTGACCGTCAGCGATACTGTGTATAACCCTATTAAATCGTAGGTATGCGACGGGTTTCGTTCAGTAGATAGGTTGGAACCATCCCCGAAGTTCCAGGACCAGTTTTCGGCGTTCGTCGAGTTGTCGGTGAACTGAACGGTGAGCGGGTTGGTTCCGCTGAGTGGATCACCGATGAAATCTGCAATCAGGGTTGGACCGGGTGTCGGGCTTGAGGTAGGTGTCGGCGTTGTTGTGTTCCCCGTCGGGGTAATCGTTGCAGTCCCGGTCGGCCCGGTTGTCAACGTGCCGCTCGGGTTGAACCCGAAGTCGGAAGAGGCGAGCACGGTTGCGCCGCTCCCTCCGGTATAAACGATCTGGACAAGGCCGGGTGCAGGCCCTGAATACTGGTAGGTCAGGGACTGGCCCATCGACCAGGTAGACCAGCTCGGTGATCCGCCATTGTCAAAATCCCTTGGCACCCCATCGACAAGGATCTGGATCTCGTCATGAGAGACCTGATCGCCGCCATCGTGGTATATGGATATAGTATTCTGCGCTGTATCTTCCGAGATGACCGCACTAAGGGCAGGAAGGTTACGGGGGGTCGGGTGCGACATGAGCAGGACTCCGATAACGGCGATACCTATCACGACGACACTTATCAGGAGAATGGAGCCGATCACTTCAGATACGGCCCTTTCCTTCCTGTACACTGACTGATCCCTTCCCATGAATTTCACCATTTTACCTGCTGCCCGTTCACATTCCTCTGGAGAGGGGTTGTACGGTAACCCCGGACTCGTGCGATTACTATCATCTGTGAAGGGGGAGCAAAAAAAAGTATTGTATCCGCTCTTGCGGTCATTCGGGCACACACTTTCACCCTGCCCGGACCCGCACCTTTTAAGGAGCGGCCGGTAACCGTACTAAAATGCATATGCGGGATGATGGGAATGCACGCAAATCGTATCGAGTCTGGTACACCTGAAGGCGATGCCCTCGGGTTTGTGGAATCGCTCTATTCCGGCTGGAT
>Ga0268360_1002908_pt1 | contig 11927 bp, 6 predicted proteins | sample BioMet11_FD_192465 | JGI IMG/M metagenome (GOLD analysis project Ga0268360, IMG submission 192465) | Sewage microbial communities from Oakland, California, United States - Biofuel 11 (Illumina Assembly) | ecosystem: Engineered > Wastewater > Sewage > Unclassified | place: USA: California... | reverse complement strand
CAGCGGGCATATGGACCCGCGGAAGAATGCGTTGGCTCAGTGCAGGCTCCAGGCGGCAAAGAAGCCGCCGCGCACCGCTTCGCCCACCTGGCCGATGGCGGCGCAGTCGCCGATGACGGCGGTGGTGGGGTACTTGTCGCAGATGGCATCCACAAAGCCGTTGTTGGGCCTGGTGCCGAAGGCGGCGATGACGGTGTCGGCCTCAATGGTCTGCCGGCCGGCTGGGCCTTCCACCACGGCGCCCTTTTCGTTGAGCTCCAGGATCCTGGTGGAGGTCAGCTGGCGCACGCCGTTGTCCTCCAGACGGAACATCAGCGGGTTGCGGTTGTCCAGCAGGGCGTTGGGGCACAGGGCGTCCATCATTTCCACAATGGTGACCTTTCTGCCTTCCATGGCCAGCTCCAGGGCGCAGTCGCAGCCGCTCATGCCGCCGCCGGCCACCAGGATGCGGTCGCCTTTGACCAGTTCGGGCTGCAGGTGGGCCTTGGTGACCTCCACCACGTTGGCGCCGTGGATGCCGGGGATGGGGGGCAGCACCGGCGAGGCGCCGGCGGCCACAATGATGCGGTCGGCCGCGGCCAGTTCGGGCGAATCGGGGGTGATCTCCTTGTTCAGCACCACGCGGACGCCGGCCTTCTGGATGGCGGTGGTCTCATAGTCCACAAACTCGGCCAGGTGGTACTTGAAGGCGGGCTTGGAGGCGGGCACCAGCTGGCCGCCCAGCACGCCGGACTTTTCGTACAGGGTGACATGGTGCCCGGCCAGGGCCGCCACGCGGGCAGCCTCCAGGCCGCCGGGGCCGCCGCCCACCACGGCCACGTTCAGGGGGTGTTCGGTGGGGAGGATGGGGTACTCCTTTTCATGCACGGCCTGGGCGTTGATGGCGCAGCTGATGGGCCGGTTCTGGTACAGTCTGCCCACGCAGATCTGGTTGCAGAACAGGCAGGGGCGCACGTCCTCGCGGCGGCCTTCCCGCAGCTTGTTGGGCATGTCCGGGTCGGCGATCAGGGCGCGGCCGAACATGATGAAGTCCACCTTGCCGTCCTCCAGGGCCTTTTCGGCGGTTTCGGGGGTGTGGGTGCCGGAGTTCAGCACCACCACGTTGCAGGCCTTTTTGATGGCCGCGGCGTAGTCCACCATGCAGGAGGGGCCGCTGTAGATCGACGGGCAGATCCACTGCTTGTGCTCGTAGCAGCCCACGTCGATGTCGAAGGCGTCCACGCCCAGCTCCTTCATGTAGTTGACAATCCGGATGGATTCTTCCAGCGTGCGGCCGCCCTCAAAGTCGTGGGCGGCTGCCATGCGCATCAGGATGGGCATGTCGGGGCCGACGGCGGCCCGCATGGCCTGGTAGATCTCTTTGACGATGCGCATGCGGTTTTCAAAGCTGCCGCCGTATTCGTCGGTGCGCTTGTTCCAGGCCGGGGTCATAAACTGGTCCAGGATGTAGCCCGAATGGGCGTGGATCTCGATGCAGTCGGCCTCGGCCACCACGGCGCGGGCGGCGGCCCGGCCAAAGGCGGCCACAATGTTGTGGATCTCGTCCAGGGTGAAGGCGCGGCAGACCCGGTCGGGGAAGTAGAAGGAGGGCACCTCGGAGGCGCACACCATCTGGTCGTCCGAGAAGGGGAAGGCGTTGCGGCCCAGGCCGCAGCCCAGCTGCAGGCAGGCCCTGGCGCCCTCGGCGTGGATGGCCTCCACGATCAGGGCCCAGCCCTTCATCTGCTCGTCGGTGTCGGCGGTGGAGATGTAGCCGATCCAGGGGTCGGTTTTGTTGGTGACATACTGGGCTTCCACCAGCACCATGCCCACGCCGCCGCGGGCGCGGGCGCGGTAGTATTCGATCTGGTTGGAAGAGGGGTAACCGTCGTGGTTTTCCGAGAAGGTGCCCATGGGGGACATGACGATGCGGTTGCGCAGCGACATGTTTTTGATCTTGGCATGCTCGAACAGTCTGGAATAATTTTGTGCCATGATTGAATCTCCTTTCAGAATCGTCTACAATCATTATAGAAATTTTGTGCGGATGAAACCATGTTAAAAAAAGCTCAATCTTTTAAGGGATCAGTGCATTTTGCACTGTGGTGATGTGTATGTTTACAATTGACGAGCTGCTGGCCGACCTTGGGCTGGCCAAGACCTGGCAGTCGGGCACGGTGCGCAGCTTTTACGACAGCTGCAACCTGCCCGCCGGCACCCCGCTGCGCCGGGGGGTGCTGTATGTGGCCGACCCCGGCGCCCTGCCCCCCGGCCTGACGGCCGAAAAGGGGGCCGGCCTGCTGCTGGTGCAGCCCGCCCCCGGCCCCGCGGACCTGCCCCCGGCCCTGGCCGGGGCCGAGGCGGCGGCGGTGGCCCCCGGCATGGCGGCGGCCCAGCTGTTCCCGCTGCTGCAGGAGGCGGCCATCGCCCGCATGGAACCGACCCTGGAAACCGCCCGCCTGGCGGAAAGCATTTTTCACAGGCGCACCGCGGCCCAGCTGGTGCACGAGGCGGCCGCCCGGCTGCAAAACCCCGTCATCCTCACCTCCACCTCCTACCGGGTGCTGGCCATTGACGCGGCGGGGCTGCAGTTTTCCGACCCGGTGTGGGACACCGCCATGCAGACAGGCTACTGCAGCTCGGACTCCATCCTGCATTTTGAAAACGAGGACGTCACCCGCAAGGTGGTGCAAAGCAGCAAGGCCTTCGTGCTGGACCAGGGCCTGGCGGCCAAAATCCCCCGCATCCTGCAGAAGATCGAGGTGCGGGGCAAGATCGGCGCCTACATCGGCGTGCTGCAGGTGGGCCGCCCCTTTGACCGGCGGGACCTGCGGCTGGTGGACCTGGTCTGCCAGGCCCTTTCGGTGCTGCTGGAACGCGGCCCCGAACCGCTGGACGAATCGGTGCAGATCTGCCAGAGCATCATGGACGACCTGCTGGAGGGGCGCATCTCTTCGGCCACCATTCTGCACGACCGCATCCGCTCGGCCCGGTGGCAGCCGCGGCGCAACTTCCGCTGCGCGGTGCTGCTGCCCCAGACGCCCGAAAAAGGCATTTTGAACGCCGACTACCTGCTGCAGTACCTGGCCCGCGAGCTGCCCGCCGCCCGGGCGCTGCAGCATGGCAACGGCATTGTGCTGCTGCTCAATTTTGATGAAACCGGCCGCAGCCAGCCCTGCGACGCCCTGCTGCAAAACCTCTGCGACGAATACAGCCTCCGCGCCGGGGTCAGCAACGAATTCCGCGACCTCATCCGCCTGCCGGCCTACCGCGACACGGCGGTGGAGGCCATCCGCCTGAGCCGGCTGCTGCGGGCCCCGGGGCGGCTGGTGTACTTCTGCGACGTGGTGTTTGACGCCCTGGCCTGCCGGGTGGGCCCCGCCGAGCGCACCAGCTACGAACAGTCCAAGTACAAGCTGCTGGCCGAGTACGACCGCGGTCACAACACCGAATTCTGCCGCACCCTGCAGGTCTACCTGGAATGCGGCTGCTCCTGTTCGCTGGCGGCCCAGCGGCTGTTCATCCACCGCAACACCCTGACCCACCGGCTGGAAAAGCTCACCGAACTGTGCGGCATCGACCTGCACAACGGCGGCGAACTGCTGCATTTCTTCCTTTCCTGCCGGTTTGCCCTTTGGGACCAGCTGGATCGGGGCTGAACCGTCCCCCCGCCCTGCCGGCCGCAGCGCGGGTCTCACCCTGTGACCTCGGTACAGCGGCTTTCATAAATTTCAAAGGAAAATCTTGTGAAGGTCTCAGCTGTAAAAAGCAGCAGAATGCTGGTAAAATAAGAATAGAATCTTCCGTGTATTCTGCTGCCCCGCCGCCCCGTTTGTGCCGGGCTTCAACCCGCCCGTCAACAATAAACACGACCGAAAATGGAGGAGAAAAAATGAAAAAGACCTTAGCACTGCTGCTGGCCCTGCTGCTGGCCCTGAGCCTGGGCACCGTCGCCCTGGCCGTACCATCCCTTGAGAAGGACGTCCTTGAAGCGGGCCTCGAGATCGAAAACTGCGAGATCGACCGCGGCGATTTTATGATCCACATGCTGCCCGGCGAAAGCTACTCCATCCCCATGCGCCTGATGATAGGCATCAACCCCACAGACCCCACTTCTTCCACCGGCATCGGTGACAATGACATCGCGCTTGATGCCATCTTGATTGCCAAAGCTCCCTCAGACTATCTGACCGATTCGGAAGACAACACCGAAATTACCCCCGACAAGGCCTGGAAGGTCTCGGCCGACTGGGACATCGGCGGCGCCATGGTAAACGCTGTCAAGTGGGACAGCGACTATGAGTACCCCGAAGCGTTTAATGAAGCGCTTAATATTGAAAACGCCGGCGCCTTTGTGGTGAAGCTCAATGAAAACTACACCATCAGCGCCCCCAAAAAGCTGGAGGGCACCATCACCTTCACCAGCAAAATCGACAAGAAAGCCAGCATCACCTTCCCCTTCGTGGCCATCGTTTCCAACCACCTGATCACCGTGGACGGCTACAAGAAGGCCGCCGACGCCAAGGACAACGTTGTAGAAGCCCAAAACAACACCCTGTACCAGTGCGATGAGGACAACCCCGGCTACGTGGCCTTCAACGACGGCCGCCTGCTGAGCTGTGTCCTGAAGATGGTCAAGAACGAAAAGGCCTTTATGTACAACGACGAAGCCATGCTGGACGCCGTGGAAGAAAAGTACGGCGACACCGACGCCCGCATCGACTGCTACAGCTTCGGCGGCAGCCCCAAGTTCACCAATGACGCCGCCTTCACCCTGCAGGCCGACTACGCCGACCAGTACAAGGTCTACACCTGGGACGGCACTGCCCTGCACCCCCAGAAGTACGCATGGAACAGCGTTGACGGCGTGTACGAGTGGACCACCAAGGCTCCCACCAACTACGTCATCGCCGACAAGGAACTGCTGGCCGGTGCCGAAACCGCCGACACCGCCAAGGACGCCGCCAAGAACCCCGACACCGGCGCCAACGACCTTGTAGGCGTGGCCGCCGCCCTGGCCGTGGTTTCGCTGGTGGCCGGCGCCGCTGTTTCGCTGAAGAAATAAGCCGCGTCCCCGCTTTTTTGCAAAACCGCTCTGCCGGACAACTGAAAACCGCCCGCCGTGCAAAGGCACGGCGGGCGGTTTTGCATGCCGCGGGGGTCAGCGGGCCGCGGGCGGCTCCGGCGGCTCCGTCCGCCGCAGCGCAAAAACGCCGCCGCCCGGCTCTTTTTGCCTTTTTTGGCCTTTTGCTTTGTCTTTTGCCCCGCGGCATGCTATCATGAAGGCAGCGGGACCCGCGCAGGCGGCGTCCCCCATCCGGCGGCGGCCGCCGCTGCGTTCAGGAGGAATGTGAAATGAAGACCATCGTCCTTGGCAAAACCGGCCTTGTAGTCACCAAGACCGCCATGGGCTGCCTGCCGGTGCAGCGCTGCTCCACCCAGGAGGGCGCCGCCCTGATCCGCGCCGCCTACGAGGGCGGCATCACCTTTTTTGACACCGCCAACGCCTACACCGACAGCGAAGAAAAGGTGGGCCTGGCCCTGCACGATGTGCGGGACAAGGTGGTCATTGCCACCAAAAGCGCCGCCCGCGACAAGGCCGGCTGCGCCGCCCACATTGAAAACAGCCTGAAGATGCTGCGCACCGACCGCATCGACCTGTTCCAGTTCCACTGCTGCGACGAACTGCCCGACCCCGGCGACCCGGACGGCGCCTGGGCCGCCGTGCGTGAGGCCGTGGCCGCCGGCAAAATTTTGCACGTGGGCATCACCAGCCACCGCATCGCCGTGGCCGAGGCCGCCGTGGACACCGGCCTGTACGAAACCATGCAGTTCCCCTTCAGCTACCTTTCGGGCGACCGTGACCTGGCCCTGGCCGGGCGCTGCAAGGCGGCAAACATGGGCTTTATCGCCATGAAGGGCCTGGCCGGCGGCCTGCTGACCGACGTGCGGGCCTGCCACGCCTTTATGGCGGGGTACGACAACGTGGTGCCCATCTGGGGCATTCAAAGCGAGGCCGAGCTGCGCCAGTGGCTGCAGGTGGAGGCCGAGGATCCCCCCATGACCCCCGCCCTGCAGGCCGTCATCGACCGCGACCGGGCCCAGCTGGCCGGGTCGTTCTGCCGGGGCTGCGGCTACTGCATGCCCTGCCCCGCGGGCATTGAGATCCGCAACTGCGCCCGCATGGATATGCTGCTGCGGCGCTCGCCCTGGCAGCAGTACTTCACCCCCGACTGGCAGGAAAAGATGAACAACATCGAAAACTGCCTTGAGTGCCGCCAGTGCGCCGCCAAATGCCCCTACCAGCTGGACACCCCCGAGCTGCTGAAGTACATGCTCAGGGACTACCGCGAGTTTTACGAAGCGCACCGCAGCCAGCTGTGACGCTTTGCCCCAACGCGCAAAAAGCCGCCCGGAAACACCGGCGGGCGGCTTTGTTTTTGTGGTTCAGGCGGGCTGGCGGTCCATTTTTTTGCGCACCGCAATGTAGTACACCAGCAGCGCGGCAAAGGTCAGCGCCCACGAGATGGGGTAGGAGGCCAGCAGCACCAGGTAGGCCGTTGTGGCCTTGCCGCCGGTCAGGGCACGGCGGAACACCGTGAAGGCCCACACCACCCGCAGCACGCAGCTGCCCACCACCGTGGCCGCCATGGGGTAGACCGACCGGTTGATGCCGCGCAGCATGCCGGTGGAGCAGTCCATCAGCCCGCACAGGGCGATGGTGGTCATTTCAATGGACATGCGCACCATGCCGTAGTCCACCGCCTGGGCCGAGGTGGGCAGGTAGATGCGCAGCAGCGGCACCCCCGCCAGCCAGGCGCCAAAGCCCAGCACCAGCCCGATGAGGGTGACGCTGAACAGCCCCGCCTTGTAGATGCGGTCCAGCCGGGCGTGCTGGTCGGCGCCGTAGTTCTGGCCGCCGAAGGTCATGCAGCCCTGGCTGATGGCGTTCATGGAGGTGTATACAAAGTTGGAAAGGTTGGCGGCGGCCGAATTGCCCGCCACAAACAGGGTGCCCAGGATGTTGACCGAGGACTGGATGACCACGTTGGAGATGGAAAACACCGTGCCCTGCAGCCCGGCGGGCAGGCCCAGCGCCACAATGCGCCGCAGCTGCCGCCCGTTGAAGCCGATCTTGGAGGCGGTCAGGCGGCAGGGGCCCTCCAGCCGCAGCAGGGCCGCCGTCATCAGCACGGCCGACAGCACCTGCGAAATGGCGGTGGCAATGGCCACGCCCGCCACCCCCAGCCGGAACACCACCACCAAAAACACGTTGAGGAACACGTTGAGGACGCCCGAGATGGTCAGGTAGTACAGCGGCTTTTTGGTGTCGCCGGTGGGCACGATGATGGCCCGGCCGAAGGTGTAGATCATGAAGGCCGGCATGCCGACAAAGTAGATGCGCAGGTACAGGGCCGCCTGGTCCAGGATGTCGTCGGGGGTGTCCATCCAGCGCAGAAAGGTTTTGGCGTACACCATGCCCACCGCCCCCACCAGCAGCCCGAACAGGATGCCCAGGGCGTAGGTGGTGTGCACCGCGGGGGGCAGCTCCTCGTGCCGGCGGGCGCCCAGGTCGTTGGCAATGGTGACGGTGGCCCCCAGCGAAAGGCCGATGAACAGGTTGATGGTCAGCTGGATCAGCGAACTGCAGGCCCCCACCGCCGCCACGGCCTTTTCGTTGACAAACTGACCCACAACGATGATGTCGGCGGCGTTGAACAGCAGCTGCAGGATGCCGGTCAGCATGATGGGCAGGCTGAACTTCAGCAGCGGCCCCAAAACGGGGCCCTGGGTCATGTCAAGCATGTTGGTCTTGGTTGAGGTCATGGGGCGCCTTCCTTCGTCTTTTCACGCCGCCTGTGCGCGGCTGAACGTCGCTGTCTTTTTAAGTTATCATTCTAACACAAAAACGGCCCTGTGGCAATGCCTGACCGGGCCGCCCCGGCGGCCCAAAAACTGGCGGGCGCCGGCGGAAGGTCCCGCCGGCGCCCGTTGGTGCTGCTTGTGTTTGTGTGCCGCGGGCCCGGGCGGGTCAGCTGGTGAAGCCCGTCACCTTAACGGTGAAGGAACAGCTTCTGCCGCTGCCGTCGTTGGCGCGGATGGTGATTCTGGCGGTGCCGTTTTTATTGGCGGCAAGCTGGCAGAAATCGCCCTGGTAAACATTGTTGTCGTCGTACAGGGCCCCGGCGTAGATGGCGCTGACCGCCTGCGGGTTGCTGCTGGTGGCAGTGTAGCTGCCGTAGCAGTCGGAATAGAACTCGATGTTCTCGAAATTGTCTGTTTCCGACATGGACACGGTGGTGCTGTCAAGCCTGATGTATGTGGCGGCGGGCACAATGTCAAAGCCGAAGCTGCCGTAGTATTTGGTGCCGTCGGTGCTGGTGGCCACCGCAAAGGCGACCAGGTCGCCGCTGCCCATCAGGCTGGCGGCCCTGGCCGACACCGAAATGGTGCCGGAGGAGCTGATGCTGACCAGCCTGCTGCTGACGGCGCTGTCGGTTATGTCGCTGTAGCTGCTGTCGTCGGTGTAGCGCCGCACCACAAGGCTCCAGGTCACCCTGGTCACGGTGGGTTTGCCGTAGCTGTCCCGCAGCGTGGCAACGTTGGCGGCGGATTTGCCCAGGCCGATGTAGCGCTGCCCCGTTGTTCTGGGAACAACGGTCACGCCGCTGCAGGGCACAATGACCTTGACGGTGGCGGTGGCCTTCCTGCCCGAACCGTCCTGAGCGGCACAGGTGATCCTGGCGGAGCCGGCCGCCACAGCCGTCACCTTCCCGCTTTGGTCCACCGCGGCGACCTTGGGGTTGGCGCTGGTCCACAGCAGGTCGGTCCTGTCGTCGGTGCTGGCGGTCAGCTGGAGGACGTTTTCGGCCAGGGCGGTGCCCGGCAGGTCGACGGTGTAGATCTGGGCTGCGGTCACCCAGCCGTTCCGGTCGCTGGTGCAGCGGCTGTCCTGGGCGGGAATGGCGACAAAGGTGGCCTTGGGCAGGATCTGCACCGTTTGCTCCGCGGCCGCGCCGCCGCCGTCCCGGGCGGTGGCTGTCACCCTAAAGGTCCCCTCGGTGACGCCGGCGGGCACCCTGACCGTGCCGGAGGTCGAAATGGTCACGCCGGCCGGCACGGCGCCCTGCAGGCTCCAGACCACGGCCCGGCTGCTGGCGGTGGTCGGCAGCACCGCGGCGCTGTAGGCGGCCGAGGCGCCGGGGGCAATGCTCAGCTGTCCGGTCACGCTGACGCTTTCCGCCAGCTGCAGTACGCTGACCGAACAGGCGGCCGACTTGCCGCTGCCGTCCATGGCCCGGCAGGTGACGGTGGCGCTGCCCTTGCCCACGGCAGTCACCAGACCGGTGCTGCTGACCGTGGCCACCCTGACGTTGCTGCTGCTCCACAGCAGGGTCGTCCTGGAGGGGTCAACGGGGTTTTTGGCCGCATCCAGCAGGGTATCCGCCGACAGGGCCACAGTGGGGGCTTCCCGCTGTGACGAATAGGCCAGCGTATACCTGCTGTAGTTGAGCTTCATGATGGCCACGGGGTTCACGGCTTCCACCGCGATATCGGCCGTGGCGTATTTGGTGGGGTCCTGCACCGAAGCGGCCCGTACCGTCACGGTCCCCTCCAGTTTGGCCGCGGTGCGCAGCAGGCCGGCCGAGCTGATGGTGGCGCCGGTCAGACCGCCGGTGTAGCCGGCAATGCTCCAGGTCACCTTCTGTGAAACGGCCTCCGTCGCACCGGCCGCGGCCGCCACGGCGGCGGTCAGGGTCACCGATCTTCCGGCCACCACCCGCTGGGGCGCCGTGACGGTCACGCCGCCCACCGCGCTGTTGAGGTCCATCTTCAGGGTGACCGAGGCGACATTGCTCAGCACGCCCATGCCGCTGATGCAGGCCGCCTTGATGGTGATGCTCTTGTTCACCGGGAAGGAGGAAAGGTCGATGGCGCCGGTGTATTTTTCACCCGCGACCACCACACCGTCCCTGACGGCGGGGGTCTTGCCGTCGGTGGTGTAAACGACCATCTCACCGTTGGCGCTGACGGGGGCAATGGTCACGCGGGAGCCGTAGGGCACGGCGGTCCGCAGGTCGGTCACGGTCTGGCCGCCGGGGTTCAGCACCGTGATGGCCGGCGCTGTTTTATCCCCCGCAAACAGTTTGGACGCGTCAACAATGCCCGCGCCGATCTGGGAGGACGAGGATTTGTTGACGCTGGACTTCAGCACCTTTTCCATGACGGCGGGGGGCACGTGGCCCACGGCGCTCATGTACAGGGCGGCCACGCCGGCCACCACGGGGGTGGCCATGGAGGTGCCGCTCATTTCCACATAGGTCCCGTCGCTGGCGGTGGACCAGATGTTGGAGCCGGGGGCGGCGATGTCGGCCCAGGGCCCGTAGTCGCTGTAGCTGGCCACCAAACCGCTGGAGCCGACGGCCGCCACCGCGATGACGTTGTCGTAGGCGGCGGGGTAGCAGACGACATTGCCGCCGTCGTTGCCCATGGCGGCGACCACCGTGATCCCCGCGGCCGCGGCGTTTTGGATCGCGGCGTCCGCGGCGGGGTTGTAATAATAGCCGCCCAGGCTCATGCTGATGATGTCGGCGCGCACTGCAACGGCGCGGTTGATGCCTCTGATGATGTTGCTGTCGGAGCCGGTGCCGTCGGCGCCCAGGACGCGGATGGAGATGATGCCGACGCCCGGCGCGATGCCGGCGCCGCCGGCGCCGTTGTCCAGGGCGGCGGCGATGATGCCGGCGCAGTGGGTGCCGTGGCCGTTATCATCCGCGGTGCCCAGGCCGATGTCCTCGGGGAACACGCGGCCCATCAGCTCGGGGTGGCCGGCGTTGACACCGGTGTCGATGACGGCCACCCTGACCGCCGGGCTGCCGGTGGTGACGCCCCAGGCCTCGTAGGTGTTGACCATGTCGTGCATCCACTGGTACCGGCTGGAGGCCGGGTTCGCGATGAAGGGGTCGGGGTGGGTCAGCGCCTCATTCACCCAGACCTGCCAGCTTTTCAGGGTGGGGGCTTCCAGCCCTTCCGCGGCCGCGCTGAAGCTCCGGTAGACCTGTTCCGGCTCGCTGATGGGTTCGGGCGCCGGGGTGATGTAGTTGGGGCTGACGGCCGGCAGGGGCAGCGTCAGGTCGGCCGCCGCCGCCACAGCCTGGGGCACCGTGGCCGCTGCGGGCAGGGTCACCACCGCCACCCCGTCGCCGTAGGAGGCAAGGGCGCCGCTGTAAGCCGCCGCCACCAGCTCGGCGTACTGCCGGGTGGGGGCAAGGGCCATCACTTCGCCGGCAATGTAGTCGGTCCCGGCGGTCAGGACGGCCACCTGGGCGGGCACGCCGTGTTCGGTCAGGGCCGCCTTGTCGGCCAGCTCCTGCTTGCTTAACACATAGCCGGCGGGCAGCCCGGCAAAGCCGCAGGGCAGGGCCGCCGCGCCCGATTCGGTCAGGTCTGCGGGCAGCGGGGCCGCTTCACCCGACTCGGTGAGGTCGGCGGGCTGGGCCGCGCCCGACTCGGTCAGGTCGGCCGGCACCCCGGAGCCGGTCAGGGCCGCGGGGTCGCTCAGCAGTTGTTCCGCGGCCAGCGCCGCAGTGCTCATGGAAACGGTCAGGGCAAATGCCAGAACAAGCGCCAGAAAACGAACCATTGTCCTCTTTTTCACGTCACCAATCTCCCCATCCGGCGCCGGCAGCGGCGCCGCTGTTTTTCAGGTCAGCAGACCTGTCGTTCGGTCAAAACGCTTTGTTTTTGCGGTTCAGTGAAAGCTCGGGCCAGCCCTTGGCCCTGCCTCTGTCGATCACGGCCTGGGGGTCCTCGTCGGTATGGAACACGGCCACCCCGTCGGAGTACGAAACCAGCGTGATGCCGTACTGCTCCGCCAGGGCCTGGGCAGCGCCCTGGTCGGCCGCTGAGGCCATCAGTTCGGCCCCCTTTTCCACCTCGCCGGCCGG
>Ga0268360_1002907_pt1 | contig 11943 bp, 9 predicted proteins | sample BioMet11_FD_192465 | JGI IMG/M metagenome (GOLD analysis project Ga0268360, IMG submission 192465) | Sewage microbial communities from Oakland, California, United States - Biofuel 11 (Illumina Assembly) | ecosystem: Engineered > Wastewater > Sewage > Unclassified | place: USA: California... | reverse complement strand
GCGTTCTCCAGCTGGGCCGCTCCTGCGGGATCAACGAAGCGCACGCCCGGACCGTAACCCGGCTGGCGCTTGAGATCTTCGACTCGGCAAAAGAGGCAAAACTTCACAATTATGGCGACTGGGAACGAGAACTGCTCGAATACGCCGCATTCCTGCACGACATCGGTTCGTTCATTTCCTATACCAACCACCATGCACATTCCTATTACATTATAAAAAATTCCGAGCTTCTCGGGTTCGACCAGAAAGAGATCGACATTATCGCAAATACCGCCCGGTTCCACCGGAAGAAGAAACCGCGGAAAAAGCACCTCGATGTCCCGGACCTCGATGAAGACGAGCAGCAGATGGTTCTCGTACTCGCCATGTTTGTCCGGCTCGGGGAGAGTCTCGACCGCAGCCATTCCGGGCTCGTGCAGCACACAAAGTTTGTTTCTGCCGACAAGAACGAGGCGGTCCTGGCCATCATTGCCGAGAATGACTGCCAGCTCGAAGTCTGGGGTGTTGAAGCGGAAAAGAAGGCGTTCGAGAAGGTGTTCCAGCGCCGCCTTTTCGTAAAAATTATTGCTCCCTGTGAAGAACCCGCCGACACAGCACGGCCCGATCCTGTCCCCCGCTACCGGGAAAAACCGGCCGGATGAACCGGGAAAAGCATTACCTGCTCTTGCCGGTCAGGGAAACGGGCGTAAGTGTGACACTTTTTACCATATCCTGCGATTCATCGAGGTATTCGTTGTAGGTCTCGTCCGTTGGGGGAATGTCCTGGACCTGGTAGGTAAAGATATACGGGGTCTTGTCCGCAATCGTATAGACCTGGTAGGCATAGTCGTATTTTATGCTGTCCTCATGCTCGACCTTGTAATCGATCCGGTAGGCCTTGTCTTCCGAGACCACAAGCTGGGCATTGTGTTTGGTCATCGTCCAGTGGGGATAATACGACTGGAGGGCAAGGACCGCATGGTTGTAATAGGATTCCAGATCGGTCGCAGAAGTCGGATCGATATCTACGCTGAACACGGCATAGGTATCCTGTCCCGGACTGTAGAAGTTAACGATATTGATAGTGGATCTGCCGTAGTCCCGCAGGGCAAGGGAATCCGGCTCCTGTACCTCCCAGTCGCCGGGATATGACAGGGCAATACCGTATTCTGTATTCTTGTAGGTCTTCAGTCCCGTGGTCGTGACTGTTGCAACAGGAGTAGCTGCAGCAGTTGCCACCAGGGTAGCCTGGGTCGAAACCGGTGTTGCCGTTACTGTCGGTGTGGTCTCCGATGCGGTACTGCTGGTGCATCCTGACAGGAGAATACAACCGATGAGAATGATCATACACGACACGGAAAAAAGACACGTTTTATCCATAAGTATCAGGCTTTTTTATAAAATTGAAGTCCTTAAATTTTGCCATATGCATTTTGCCGGATTCTGTGCCAAAAGAGAAAGAACAACCGGTTGCGTATTATAGAAAACAGGGAGCCGGGTTTTTAGGCAGTAAAAAAGGATGCTGATTGACAAATTCCGGGAAGAGTAAATGACAGGGAACCTGCACAAACAGGGTTCAATCGCATTTAGGGTTCTTTCTTTGGGATCCGGTATCCCTCACGGGGAACCGTGAAGGTAAACATCGCACCCTTCCCAAATGTCCCGGTCTCGGCAATCCGGATACCGGTGATGGCAAGGATCTCCCGGACAAGGAATAAGCCAAGACCGGTATGTTTCCCGAACCCCTTGCTGAACAATTTCTCCTTTTCCCCGGGGGTGATGCCTTCCCCATCATCGCTGTAGATAATTTCCAGGCCTTCGGGAATCTCGCGGGAGACGATGCGGATGACCGACAGGTTCTTCCCGGCATACTTTATCGTATTGTCGATCAGGTTGTAGAACACTTTCTCGAAGAGCGGGTCGGCAAAGACTTCCACATCCCCGGTCTCTATCCGGACCCGGGTAGTCCCCACCGGGAGGGCAGCAACCGCTCTCTGTATACTCGCGGCAACATTCTGCCATGCCGGGGCCTTTACCCCCATCTCCTCGTAGTCCTTGGTAAAGGAGATCTGGTCTTCGATCACATTGGCAATATTCTGCATTTTTCTCAGCAGGACGGGGCTTTCCGGATCGCCGGGGTTCTCTTTCACAAGATAGATCAGACTTTTCAATGCGGTTAACTGGTTGAGGATATCGTGACGGGTGATGCCGGAGAGGAGGGCCAGCTTTTCGTGCGCCTTCTCAAGCGCCATGTTAGCTTCATGCAGGCTGGTGATATCCCGCCCGACAGACTGGTATTCGATGATCTTTCCTTTTGAATCGAAGACCGCCTGGTCGTTCCACACCACCCAGCGCACCGATCCATCGGACAGGGTGACCTTGCAGGTATTCGATACCACCGGCTTCTGGGGGGTAAGGCCGGAAAAGATCGTATGGAGGTTCTCCATATCCTCGACCTTGCAGTGGGCCGGCACTTTTTTCCCGAGGATCTCGTCACAGGGAAGCCCGAAGAACCGGCAGTAGGCATCGTTGACAAAGATATGGGTCCCGTCCGGTAAAAACCGGCTGATGAGTTCGGTCTGCGTCTCGACAACCTTCCGGTAGCGCTCCTCGCTTAAGCGGAGGTCGTGCTCCCGTTCGGTAACCTGGCGGAAGAGCAGATCGAAGGGCCGGGTGATCCCCACGGTGACAATCGCACGGTACAGGTAATAGACTGCCACGAAACGGAGGAAGAAACCGACCACGTTCATGGGCTCAAAGCCATTGCCCGAGATCGCAAAGACAAGTTCGCCCCAGCCAAAGAAGAGCAGGGCTATCTCGAGATATGTCCTGACCTCGGGATCGATATCCCGGCGCCGGGTCATGAGGAGCCCGGCAGTCAGGATAAAAATTGCCGTGATGAGGAACTCCGCTGTAGTTTTAAACAGCGAGGGCCCGGCAAATATGTCGAAGCAGGCAGGGACATTCTGACATAAAAAAATAGCTGCGACGAGTGCGGAACAAACTCCGGCATAAGTGACGGTCAGGATGAGGGTATCGTATTTTTTATCACGGGTAATGGACCTGCCGATAAGCACCACTGCCACAAGGAGCGTTGCGCTCTGGAAAGACCGGGCGGCCATCCAGAACTGGGAGACCATGATCCCCGTAGTTCTTGGAAGGAGCGGGAGGTTGACAAAGGAAAGGGTAAAGAGCACGTCCAAAAACGAGGTAAACAGGCACGAGAGCCCAATGGCAAGGAGGAACGTATCAGGGGCGATCTTCCTGCTGTTCCAGACAAGGACAAAAACCGAGATGGAGACCGCGATGCTGACAAGCTCGATTATGATGATACTGAGCTCGTGGTTTCCCCGGGTGATTATTTCGAGAAGCAGGACAAGGAAAAGGACAACGGCAATGCTCACCAGGTACCGGGTGAACCGGTTCTGCACGAACTGACGGGAGGTCTCGGAAAGGGGGCCTGTGTTCATATGCATATCCACATTTTGCTGCAACGGGCAGTCTTTCCTGTACCTGCGGTAGAAAGGTAAAGGATTATACAACCTTATTGCAGGGCCGGCACTTAAAATCTCCCTGAATGGGAAAAACAGGTTGTCGCGGAGAGGTTTTACTGTTTTTAGCTGCCCTTTCCCGGCGACCCGATCTTTTTGAGTGCATCTTCTGCCGCAGTGCGGATACCTGCATCGGAATCGTTTAACAGCTCCATGAGCGGGGCCGCGGCATCGTCGGATCCAATCTCGCCGAGCGCCCAGACGGCAGCTTCCCGTACCGTGCCCTGCCGCTCCAGCAGAGGAACAATCGCAGGAACGGCCCGACGTTCCCGTAATCCTGCAAGAACAAGTGCGGCCCTCCAGGCAACGGCGTCGGACCTGTCCCCCAGCGCTTCGATAAGGGCATCTGCCGCCCCCAGTGTCGGATCCGACAACGCATCGAAAGCCGCCGCCCGTACCGCACTGGTATCGTTATCCAGCGTCCGTACCAGGAGCCGGATATTTTCGGGATCCGGGTTTGCCGCCAGGTTTTTTATCGCACCGAGCCGGGCTGCAACCGTGGCACCGGCAAGATCGGATGCCCACTGTTCGCGAAGGGCCGGATCCGTTGGACCGACTTCGGCCGGTGCCCGGGAGGGTAAGGCCGTATTTTCCGCCGGTTTTTTCGTCCGCACGGGATCGGAAAGACCAAGTGCCTCCGACCAGCTGGCGACCGCCCAGTGCGCTGCATTGTCCGAGAAACCGAGCTCGTCTTCCAGGCGCTTGACTAAAAATCCCTGGACAAGCGGCAGCGGGAGCGTCTGCCGGGGGGCGAGGAGGTCGGCAGGAACGCGCTGCCGCACGGCACTGGTGAGGATGAAGATCTCCTTTGTGCAGTCCGGGCAGGTGTCGCGGAGCAGCCCCTCGCAGCGGTTCGCATCGCGGGCAACGGTGACGCCGTAACGTGCAATAAGTCGGGCGAGCGTTGCACGGGCAGTATCGTTCATGGTTCGGCGGCTCCTGATGCAGGGGGGGTGATGGTACAGCATGCGCCCTCAACGGTTATGGTTGTTTTCGGATTCAGGGGGACTGCCCTGCCCGGGGGGACATCCGCGGTCGTCCCGTCAGGAAAGGCCACGCTCCAGTTCTGCCCGGAGAGATTCCGGATCCCCGCAGCCCCGGGAATGGACGGGTGGGGAACGACGCGGCCAATCACCCGGGAGCCATCGTCTGTTCCGTTGGGGTGCAGGATGTGGCGGGAGAGGAGCGTTGCCCCGAGCGAGAGCGCAAGGGCGACCGATCCCCCCGGGCGCCGGATGACAAGCGTCGGGGCCGGCGGGATCTCCCGGTGGCAGTGCCAGCAGGCAAGCGGGAGACTGCCGGAATCGGAAAAGTTCTCGGCCCGGCAGTGCGGGCAGGAGATGAGGCTGTCTTTGAGGGACAAAAAGAGATTCTGCCATTCCCCTTCGGTAACCCTCCGGGCGGGCTGTGAGAGTCCCTCGGTGAACGCCCGTGTGAACATGGCCCGGAGTGCGGGAGGACATAACGCCCAGCGTTTGCCGGCAAGGGCATAATCCGGGTCGGCAGGCAGCCGGTTTGCCGGGTTGTCGGGATCGAAGATAAAGACCGGCGAGATCCCGTACACCTGCTTTTTGGCCGGGATGTCCCAGCAGTGGTATCCGTATTCCATCTCGCCGTGGAAGGGATGGTGCCAGACCCAGACATAGAAGAGGAGGACTGCCAAAGCGTGGAGATCGGTCTCGGTCGAGGGGTCGCATTCCCCGCGGACAAGCTCCGGGGCCATGTACTCCATCGTGCCCCAGACCTGGCAGCGGGACTGGCGGTTCACGCCAACGTTATCGTTGTCGCAGATGAGCACGTCGCCGGTCTTTGGATCGAACATCAGGTTTCCCGCAGAGATGTCCCGGTAACAGTGGCCCGAGAGGTGAAGGGCCCGGTAGCTGTTCGCAAGCTCGTATGAGATCTCACAGAGTGCAACAAAGCCTGGGACCGGTTTTAAGTGCGCCCAGACCTCGCCGAGTTCGGCATACTTCTGCGTATCGATCTTTGCCATCAGGTACCCGAACTGCTTTGCCGTGTCAGCAGTGACGAGATCGAGCGGCCAGATGAACCGTTTTCCCGCGGCCCCGAACGGCGGGCCGGTGCGGACGAGGTAAGAGATCGCCGTCCGCTGGTCGGGGGTCGCCTGCTCGGGCTTGTACCACTTGAGCGCCTGCCGGCCCTGCGGGCTTTCGACAAGGTATACCTCCCCCTGCGTGCCCTCCCCGATCTTCTGTATAACCGTAACGGTTGTCCCGGAAAGTTCGGCATGGAGTCGGGTGCCGACAGCAAGGGACATGTTTTACCAGGCCTCCTCACCGGGGACGGATCTGCCGCCATCCTGCGAACCGGTTTTTGGTTTTTCGTGGTGTTCCGGGTTGATGGACGCATACACGAGCGTCATGTCGTCGCCGCTCGCAATCTCCGAGTACCGGTCGAGCCAGCCGCTCATTGCCGTGGCAACGGAATCGGTCCCGTAGGTCCGGATCCGTTCGACAAGGCTGTGGACGAAAAGCGCAAACTCATCGCTCTCCGATCCGGCAAACGAGTCGGAGATGCCGTCGGTTGCAACGAGAAGGACGCCGCCTTCGCCCCGGTCGATGGTCGCCGTTCTCCAGAGCAGGTGGGCATCGGGAGCGGAAAGCGAGTGGGTCTCGTTTCCCGCAAGGACCGGGTCGCGGGGAAGGGGAAATACGAGCGTGCCGTCGGGCCGCAGGAGGATAAGGTCGCCGTCGCCCACCTGACCGAAAAGGATGGTGTCGTAAACAACAAGGGCGGTAAGGAGCGTTGTCCCGTACCGGGTATAGACCGCATCGGGAAGCACAGTCTCTCCGGGGGACGGTGCAGGATCGGAGCGTTCGTAGTCGCGGGACACGAGATCGCGCCAGCGCCGGGTGACCCGCCGGGGGAAATCTGCCTTGAACCCTGCCCGGAACTGCTGGCGGGGGATGTTCCCGTCCGCATACGAGCGGTGGAACGCGACCATCTCGCTTATCGCAGCGTCGACGGCAAGCGCCGACCCGGTCCGGCTTCGGTCGTGTCGGGGATCGCCATGGCCGTCGGCTACCGCACAGGCAATACAGGGTTGTGCGCCGGACGACCCGCTCCAGAGTGCGTAGGCATCCTCACAGGGTTTGCCGGCCCGGATATGGGATGCGCCGGTCCGGCTGCATCCGAATGCCCACCCGAGACCGGTATCGCAGGTACAGGAGAACTCTTCCGGCAACGGCATGATCGGTTCAGAACAGGTCGGTATTGGACGTGATCATCGGTGGCGGGGATTCGAGGGCAACGTTCGAGGTCTCGTCACCTGCGGGGGCCCCGCGGCTCCTGCCGCGTGACGAGGCTACCGATGCGCTGACCGAGGCCCACTTGATGTAGGTGACCAGTTCCTCGGGGGAATGCGCTTTTAAAAGGCCGACTGCGTCCTGGTTGGTGAACTTGAGGAGTTCGGCGGCATTGTAATCCGATTCGTCGCCAATAGCGATTGAAAGCCGGACCGCCTTGATCCCCCACGGGATCTTCCCGAGTTCGGCGATGGCCGCATCGTAGTCCTCTCTCGGATCGGTGCAGAACCCGTCAGAAATGAGGATACAGACCGGGGGAAGGCCGCGGCGGGGCATGCGTTCGATGGAAAGTTCTCCCGCAAGCAGGCGGAGCGCCTTTGCCGTGGCGGTAAGCCCGCTCGTTTCGAGTTCGGGCCAGACAAAATCGGATAAGGGAACCGGGTCCGGGCCAACGTGCCATGCAGCGTCATCGGAGAATTTGATGGCCCGCATCCGGATATCGACCTGTGGGTATGCGGCAACCGCTTTCTGGATCTCGGGGAGGGCTTCCCGGATTGCCTGGTTGAGCGTTGCTATCTTCTTTCCGCGCATCGAATCGGAACAGTCGGCAAGCCAGAAGAAGTGCAGTTGTTTCTTTGCGACCTGCCCGTCCGGGATAGGAATTGTATCTTCGATAATGATGCCCCCTTTTGCTCTGGATACAGATTCTATCCCGTAACAATATAAGGTAACCGGTCGGGTAGACGGAATAAAAAAAAAGATAAAAGGATAAAATGCCGGCCCGGTTTACTGCTTTGCGGGAACGGCGCTCTTGATCATGGCCTTGACCGGCTCGGGCAGGTTCATGCCATCGACAATCGAGGGGAGGAGGCTCATGATGACCTGCTGGCCCTGCGAGCTTGCTGCGAAGTTCTTGAGCAGGGCCGTGCCGTCGGGCGTTGCAAGGAAGTTCTTGACTGCGGTCTGGCCTTCAGGAGTTGCAATGAAACCGGCCGCCGAAGCGCCGAGTCCCCCGAGATTTCCAAAGTCCATTATAGTTCACTCCATGTAATTTTTTCTCTACATGTTTGTGAGGATTGTTCTTAAACCTGCAGGATACGACGAAACGGCACGGACTTTTATCTGTGCGGGCCAGTTTGGGAAATCCTCCGCAAAACGCCGTTAACCGGCATCATCCCCTACCGATAAAATGGAAAGAATCATTAATCAAGTACAGGAAGATGTAAAGAACAGAGGATGTGCGTGACGGTCGGCAAACCCTCAAAAAATGCAGTTATCCTGTTTGTTGCAATAATCGTTCTCGTACTTGCAGCCGTATCGGTTTTTGTTTTTCTCAATACTATCCCGGCCATCCCGGGAAATACCGGCTCGGAAGGATCGGCGACCGTCCAGCTGACCGCAGACGAACAGCAGTGGATTTCTGCGCACCCCGACATAACGGTCTGTCCGGATCCCGAGTATCCCCCGTTTGAATATTTTGACAACCGGGGCAACTATCAGGGCATAAGTGCGGATTTCCTCAATTTAATAGCGGAAAAAACCGGCCTGCATATCACGGTTGTCCATCGGTCCGACTGGAATTCCTGTATCCAGATGATCAAGACAAACCAGACGGATCTGCTCGGTGCGGTCTATATCTCGGACCTCCGCGGGAGCTACCTGAATTATACCCACCCCTATTACCAGCCGCCGCTTGTCATCATTACCCGGAAAGATTCCGTCCAGAACCTCACCTTAAACGACCTGGAGGGCAGGACCGTAGTTGCCGTAGACAATTACACCTCTGAAATTCTGCTAAAGGAGCAGTACCCGAAGATCCATACGCTCACCGTCCCGAATATCGGGACCGGCCTGAAAATGGTCTCATACGGACAGGCCGATGCGTATTTCGGCGACCTCGCATCGTCGAGCTGGGTTGTCGACCACCAGGGCCTGACCAATCTCCAGGTATCCGGGGAATACCTCCCCTCAAGCCCGCAGCAGTTCCAGTTCTCGGTCGGTGTCCGGAGCAACGAACCGGAACTCCGGGAGATCTTAAACAAAGGGATAGCCGCTATTTCTCCTGCCGAGCGCGACCAGATCGTAGACCGGTGGGTCTCGACACAACTCCAGCCCACGGGGATTGACTCCCGGATCCTGACGGCGTTCCTGGCGTGCATCGCGATTCTTGCCATACTTGCCATAATCATCTTTGCCTGGAACCGTTCTCTCCAGCGTGCGGTCGATGAAAAGACCCGCGAACTCATAAAAGAGCTCGATGAACGGAAAAAGACCGAGGAAGCGCTGGCTCTTGCGCGAAAGAAGATGACGGTCCTTAATGCCATCTCAATCCAGGATGTGGAGACCTCGGTTTTCTCGCTTTCCGCGTATCTCCAGATGGCCGATTCAGCCAGGCATTCCAATAAATGCGAGGAGTATATTGAAAAAATGGGCCAGGTCCTTCAGGCTATGTCGGAATCCGTGAAATTTGCGCGATCCTTCCAGGCGCTGGGCCTTTCCCCGCCCTGCTGGCAGAATGTCGAGCAGTCGTTCCTTCTGGGGATATCGCATATGAATCTCCCGCAGCTGGAGCGGAAGCTGGAGGTTGATGGCCTGGAGATTTATGCCGATCCGATGCTTGAAAATGTCTTCTTTGCGCTTGCAGAAAATATCGTTGAACACGCGGGGTCTGCAACGGCATATTCCCTCACGAGCAGGGAAACGGACGAAGGGCTAGTCCTTCTCTTTGAAGACAACGGGCCGGGAATCCCGGCAAATCTCAAGGAGAAGATCTTCGATCAGGAATACGGGCGCAGGAAAGGTTTCGGCCTGTATCTCTCCCGGGAGATCCTCTCCCTTACCGGTATCACCATCCATGAAACCGGGGAACCGGGCAAAGGTGCACGGTTTGAGATTGCCGTGCCGAAGGGTGCGTACCGGTTTACGAAGAGCCGGGGATAAGCTGAGAGTGCCATTTTTTAATTATTTCCGGTACCGAACGGCGAGTATCTAAAATACCCATCAGTCGGGCCGTTTTTTTAATTTCCCAAGTCCGTGCCCGGGTTTTTTTATTCTCAACAACGGGATTGAGACTTTTTTTAAAAACCCGGCAACGGGTCCAAAGATGTGCAGGAACCATCGGCCAGCAGTCCGTCCATTTTTTTAGCAGGAGACCACCCCCTACCCCCCCACATTAAAAAAAGAGGGGAGGAGGGTGGGGGGCATATCCGGTTCGGGCAACAGGGGGGTACCCCCACCCCAACCATGAGATACCCCACCCCCCTTGTCCATAACCGAAGGAGTGGGGGCCCCTCCCCCTCTCGTCGGACATTCCACGCGGAACGCACCTTTTGAAACTGGAACGATGGGGGGGTAGTCCCCTGTTTTGTGCAAAAGAGGGGGGGTGGGGGTCCGTTCATGAAAAAAGAAAACCGGGGGGAGGGGGGTGGCAACATTTTTGGAGGGCACCCCGCCTGCCCGGCATTTTGGGGGAGGGGTGGGGGGTCTTGGGGCGGGATTTTTGGAGGGGGTTTTGCTTTCCTATCCCCACAAGCAATGGATGTCGCCACTATGGGGGGGTCAGCAATCTTCGGAAGGTCTCCGGGTGCCCGGACCGTATCTTTCCCCACCCGGATTCTTCGTCGGAGACTTGTCAACCAATCATTCAGCAAACCTCAAAAAATGCACAAAAAGCGTGCAGTTTTACACACTTTTTCCGGAAAACGCCGATTTGTGAGGATTTAAGGCAAACCGGGCAATTAACGCAGCGCTGTAAAACCCTAATGTACGCTATGGGGAGGCAAAAATCTGTTATGATTGGGGAGGGGTAGCGGCCTTTGAAGGAAACCCCCTTTTTGGGGTTTTGCCCGGAGGGGTTATTTCCACTCATTCTGAAGAGCGAAGAACGCCGCCGCTGTGACAAAGCACGAAAATTTTCCTTTCTCCAACTTGTTGAAACAAAACGATGCCCAACGCGCAAAACGCCTTGTCGGGTTTTGCGCTACGCACTTACCTTGATCCACGACCCCGATTTAGGTTCTTGCCCAGCGAGGGCCCGACGAGGCGCCCGAGCGACTCCGAGCATCAGCGAGGAGGGGGAGGAATCGCAAGATAACAGGATTTTTCCCTATTTAGCATGACGAACATAATCAAGATGCTCAATATTCAAAAGGGATTTAGATGAAATCATTCTAGAAAATCTTTCATAAAGTCATTGGACGTATTCAGAAAAACAAATTAAGTTTTTATTCGATTCAATACCTTCCGACAAGCTCGCAACATACATCAGAAGAATATAAACTGCTTTTTATTTTCCACTGCCTGTAATTCGGTTTTTAACTCTGGAATTTGAGAATTTGCTGAATTAACATAATCTAAAATTTCGTTGTATTGAAGATCCACTGATTTGGAGGCTAACAACTTTTCATAGTCATTTGCAGTAGAATTAGTGGATAATATTTTCAACTCATTAATTATCATTTTCCTGTCATCTTCTGCTTTTGTTAATCGGAAATAAAATAAAGTCAAGTTTCTTGTGAGACTGGGATCTAATTTTCCTAAATCCCCTGAATTTGTATAGTATAATCCATTTGGTGGATAAATTGAATCTATTTTAATACTTGGTTGGCGTGTTGAAAGAGAATCAGAATAACTGGTTTGGGCAGAAATAATATTTGGTTCTAAAACCTGTATTTCAGACAAAAATTTATTAGCAACAATTTTCTGATCGTTTTGTACTGTCCAATATGATTGGAAGTGAAATAACATAATTGACACAATTATTGGGATAATAACTGCTGTTGTAATTTTTCCGAGACTTGAATCCCACCAAGCTTCGGATTTTTGAGGTTGAGTTGAAAGAGAATTACGTTTTGCCATCGAATGAAATATGCGGATATATATTATATAATTATAACTAAATGCAGTCTATTGATGTAAGACATAACATGAATTAAACCCCGATTGTAAAAGTGCTATTTTTTAAAATGTTGTTGGCTCGCGCTCTTTTCAAAAACATTCAGAGAATCGAACCACACATGCTAAAATGCTGCTAAGGGGATTTGAACCCCTGTCGCGGGCGTGAAAGGCCCGCATGATTGGCCTCTACACTATAGCAGCAAGCAATGTGCTTTATCTAATTTTACGCCGCCTGATAAATAGGTTATGGA
>Ga0268360_1002906_pt1 | contig 11946 bp, 8 predicted proteins | sample BioMet11_FD_192465 | JGI IMG/M metagenome (GOLD analysis project Ga0268360, IMG submission 192465) | Sewage microbial communities from Oakland, California, United States - Biofuel 11 (Illumina Assembly) | ecosystem: Engineered > Wastewater > Sewage > Unclassified | place: USA: California... | reverse complement strand
CGGTCCACGTCCTCTTCGGGCACGAACCAGGCCACCATGACATTGGCGCCGTAGCCGGCCTTCTGGTGCTTGAGGGTGGCGCCGAAGCGGCGGATCTGGCCGTTTTCCTTCATGCGCGACAGCAGGGCCAGGACGTGTTCCTCGCTGGTGCCGGTTTCCCGTGCAATGTCGGCAAAGGGCGTGGCCGAATCCGGCAGGTTGCCCTGTACCCGGCGCAGCACGGTTTTATCGAGTTCCGTCAGTTCCGTTGTCGTCTCGCGCGCGGCCATGGCCATCCTCCCGTACCCCGTGTCTGGAAAGCCTTTGTCTCTACCGGGTTCGTGTGCTAGAGGCAACCTTGGGCGGCTGACGCCGCGCCGCACTGCCCGGGCCGAAGGCCGGCAGGGAGGAGGAGCGCATGAAGATCGCGGTGATCGGCGGCGGGAGCTGGGGCACGACCCTGGCCGACCTGCTGGCGAAAAAAGGCGAGGATGCCAGACTGTGGGTGCGCGAACAGGCGGTCATGAACGAGATCCGCACCACGCACGAGAATTCCTGGTACCTGCCCGGACGCAAACTGTCGGAAAACCTGGTGGTGAGCACCGACGCGGCCGCCGTGTCCGACGGGGTGCGGCATTTCATCTTCGCCGTGCCCTGCCAGTTCATCCGCCAGGCCTACCAGCGTTTTCTCAAGCATTTTCCGAAAAATACCGTGGTGATCTGCGCGAGCAAGGGCATCGAGCTCGATACGCTCATGACCATGTCCCAGGTGTGCGAGGACGAACTGTGCGCCATCAAGCCGAAATTCGCCATGCTCTCCGGCCCCACCTTTGCCTACGAGGTCATCCGGGAGATGCCCACGGCCGTGACCTTGGCCTGCAAGGATAAAAAGACTGGCAAGGAGATCCAGGAGGCCCTGTCCACGCCGTATTTCCGGGCCTACACCGCCTCGGACGTGCGCGGGGTGGAGCTTGGCGGGGCGATCAAAAACATCGTGGCCATTGCCGCCGGGGTGTCCGACGGCCTGGGTTTCGGAGCCAATGCCCGGGCGGCGCTCATCACCCGGGGGCTGCACGAGATGAGCCGGCTCGGCAAGGCCATGGGCGGCGAACGCCAGACGTTCATGGGCCTTTCCGGCATGGGCGATCTGGTGCTGACCTGCACCGGCGATCTGTCCCGCAACCGGCAGGTGGGGTTGCGTTTGGCCAGCGGCCAGAAGCTCCTCGACATCCTCGGCGAGATGAAAATGGTGGCCGAGGGCGTCAAGACCACCGAGGCCGTGTATGCCCTGCGCACCAAGCTCGGCGTGGAAATGCCCATCACCGAACAGGTCTACGCCATTTTGTACGAAAACAAGGAACCGTCCCAGGCCGTGCGCGAACTCATGACCCGCACCCTCAAGGACGAATAGGCTTTCCCTTCGGGGTGGTCCAGGAGGGGAGCTCCTCCCCTCCTGGACGCCGCAGGCGCCTCCCCTTCCCTTTCCCACGTCTTTTCTCTCGCCTGCTCCCTACGCACTCGCTCCCAGCCACTTGGCCCAGACCGAGCGGTTGCGCGGGCCGTCCCATTCGCACAGGAACACGCCTTGCCAGGTGCCGAGCTGGATGCGGCCCCCGTCCACGATGAGCGTCAGCGACGGGCCGGTCAGGCTCGCCTTGACATGGGCATCGCTGTTGCCTTCGGCGTGGCGGTAGCCGGCGTCGCGCGGTACGAGGCGGCTGAGGGCCATGACCATGTCCCGGGCCACGTCCGGATCGGCGTCTTCATTGATGGCCAGGCCGGCCGTGGTGTGGGGGCAATAGACCACGAGCGCCCCGTCATGCCAGCCCCGGGCGGTCACCAGTTCCTGGAGCGCGCCGGTCAGGCGCACCAGCTCCTCGTGTTTGGTCGTGGAGGCGCTGTCCCGGCCGAGGCCGGGCAGAACCAGGAAAATGGTTTGCCGGTCGGCCTGGGCCTGGCGCACGCGCTCGGGCAGATCGGCCAGGGTGGCCCAAAAGCAGCGTTCCCCGGGCCAGCTTAGGCGGTGGGCCACGGCGATGGGCGTATGCGCCGGATAGCCGCCGGCGAGCAGGGCGGTTTGCACGCCTTCGGGATCGCCGGCGGAAAGATAGACGGCCAGGGCGGCCTGGTGCCGGGCCAGGTCGGCCAGGGACTCGCCGGGCGGCATGGACGTGCGCCCGGCCAGCCGGGTCAGGATCAGGGTCTGGGTGGCCTCGGGCACGGTGAACGAGACCTTGAAGGCGGCGGCCGCGGCGCTGGCCGTGGTGACGCCGGGTACGATCTCGAAGTCGATGCCGGCCGCGGTCAGCAGGTTGGCCTGTTCGGCCACGGCGCCATACAGGGCCGGATCGCCGGTATGGACCCGGGCGGCCAGACCGCCGGAGGCGACGGTTGCCGCGAGCAAGGCATGGGTCTCGGCCAGGGTCAGGCCCGAGGAATCGGCCACCCGGGCGTCGGGGCTGGCCAGGGCCACCACTTCGGGCGAGACCAGGGAGCCGGCGTACAGAACCAGATCGGCCTGGTGAATAAGCCGGGCCGCCTTGACGGTCAGCAGGTCCGGGTCACCGGGCCCGGCGCCGATGAAAACCACCCGGCCGGCTTGGACCGGGGGAGATTGGGGTTCGTTCACGGACGCGCCTCCTTGACGGCGGTCAGGATACAAACGGGATTGTCGGAGCGAAAATGGAGATCCCCGGCCAGGGGCACGGCTTGGCTGGCCTGGAGCTGGATCAGGGACTGGCGGAACCCGGGGCGGTCCAGGGCCGCCCTGGCCTTGGCCACGGAGCCCAGCAGCACGGCCGCGACCACGATCCGGCCGCCCGGCCGCAACCGGTCCGCCAGGATATCGAGGAGCGCGGTTGCGCCGGAAAGCCCGCCGCCCACGAACACCCGGTCCGGATCGGGCAGCCCGGCCAGGACGTCCGGGGCCTGGCCAAGCACCGGGGTCACGGTCAGGGCGCCGGTGCGGCGGATATTGTCCACAAGCAGGCGGAAGCGTTCTGGATCGCGCTCCACGGCATGGACCGGGCCTCCGGGATTGGTCAGGGAGGCGGGCAGAGCCACGGTGCCGACCCCGGCGCCGATGTCGTAGAGGACGGCACCGGGCCGGGCGTCGAGGGCGGCCAGGACCAGGGCCCGGGCCGCGAACTTGGTGAACACTCCGTCGCGGCGCAGCAGGGCTTCGTCGGCCAGGCCCAGGCCGAGGGCGACCTCGGGCGGCCGGAGGGCCTCTGCGAGGACGAGGTTCAGGGGGGAAAACGTTTGGGACGCGGCCTGCTCCAGGCTCAGCCGGCTGATCCGTTCGCCGGGCAGGCCCAGGTCCTCGCACACGGTCAGGGCGAAGCGATCCCCGCCCCGGTCGCGTATCCGGGCGGCGATAACGGCCGGGGTGTGCACGGCGTCGGTATAAACGGCCGCCTGTCCCTGTCCGGCCAGGGCGGCAAACAGCGGGGTGAGGTCGGCGCGGCCGTGCAGGGACACCACCGGCAAATCGTGCCAGGGCCGTGCGAGTCGGGCGCAGGCCAGGCCCACGGCCGTGACATGGGGGAAAAAGGTCAGGCTTTCCGGTCCGAACCGCTCGATCAGGGCCCGGCCGATCCCGAAATAGAGCGGATCGCCGTCGGCCAGGACCGCCACGGGACGGTCCGCGTCGACCGCCTCGGCCACGGCGTCGAGCACCCGGGCCAGGGGACCGGCAATGGGCAGGCGGCGGGCCGGGTGGCCGGGAAAGGCGGCCAGTTGCCGGGCGCCGCCCACGAGCAGTTCGGCCCGGGCCAGGGCGTCGCTCGCCCTGTCGTCGAGCCGGACCTCGCCCACGCCGAGTCCGATCACGGCTATGGTCCGGGCGGTCATGGGACAACCTCGTCGTACGACATGCCACTGTGTACGCGAGGGTGGGGGGCTTGGTCAAAATTCGCCAGCCGTTTCCGGTTGCCCTTTGCCCCTTCCTGGGCCATTGCAAACCCCACGACCAGGCAAGACAAGGAGAAGCCCATGGCGGCACAGCGTATCGGTTTGAGTTTCCAGGGCGGCGCGTTGGCCTCTTTCGGCCGGACGTTCCTTTATACCCTCTTGAGCCTCTGCGTCCTGCCGGCGGCCTGGGGCGTGGTGTCGTTGCTGCGGTGGTGGGCGGACAACACCCGTCTGGCCGACGGCAGCCGGTTGTCCTTTGTTGGCCGGGCCAGCCGGATGTGGTTTCTTTTTGCCGTGCTGGCCTTTTTGGAACTCTTGCCGCAATGCGCCCGACGGGGCGTGTCCCCGGACAGACGCATGGCCCTGATCCTGATCGCGACCGTGGTGCTGCTGCCGCTCGTGGCCCTGGTCAAACTGCACCTGTACCGGTGGATCGTGGCCCATGTGCGTCTGGAACCGGGCGGCGGCGCGCGCCTGACCGCCTCCTACGGCGGTTATCTCGGCTGGTTGGTCATCGTCACCGCGTCGGTGTTCACGGTCGTGCTCTGGCCCTTTGCCCTGACGGCCATGTTCCGCTGGTTGTGCGGCCATGTGCGCGGCGAGGGCGTTTCCGTCAGTTTCACGGGCACCGGGTGGGGACTGCTCGGCCATACGCTGCTCTGGCTGGCCTGCTCCGTCCTCATCGTCCCCATCCCCTGGGTCCTGCGCTCGATCTACCGCTGGTTCACCGGGCATTTGCTGCTGTGGCGCGATGGCGTGGAGGAGTGGCAAGAAGCGGACGCGTCGGTGGCTGTGTAGGGAGAGACGCCTCCGGCGGCCAGGAGGGGCGCGGTCCCTCCTGGACCACCCCAATAGGGAGAAGGCGTTCTAGCGTGGCGTCTGTTCGAGTCGGGCAAGCCGGGTGTCGTCGAAATCGAAGGCAAGCACGATGAGCTCGGGGCCGGGGCCGGCAAAGCGGCGCATGGCGAGCAGGGCTTCGCGAGCCAGAATCTCGGCCAGGGCGACCTTGGCCGCGCGGTCCGGGGCCATGCCCAGGGCGTGCCGGGCGGTATTGGCCGTGGCCGCGGCGCAGGCGAGTTCCTCGGGCCAGCCGGCCAGCCGGCACCAGTCGGCCAGGGCGGAAAAATTCGTCTCCCCCCGATGGGCATGGGTGTTGGCCAGGCCCTGGGCCATCTTGACCAGCTTGCCGCCGAACGTTCCCCAGACGATGCGGGAAAATCCGCGCTTGGCCGCCTCGGCCAGGGCAAAAGCGAAAAAATCCGCGGCCTGGATGCGGGCCGTAGCGGGCAGCTCCGGATACTCCCGAGCGAGCAGGGCTTCGCTGCGCCGGCCCGAGGCAAACCCGATCGCCCCATGGCCCAGGGCTCGGGCCACGTCCAGGGCCTCGGCCACGGACGCCTGCCAGGCGTCGTGGCTGAAGGGCCGCACCCGGCCCGACACGCCGAGAATCGAGATGCCGTCGACAATGCCCAGACGCGGGTTCAGGGTCCGCGCGGCCAGGCGCTTCCCGTCCGGCACTTCGATGACCACCGACACGGCCAAGTCCGGGCGTCCCGATGCGGCCAGGGCTTCGGCCACGGCGGCGCGGATCTGCTTGAGCGGTCCGGGATTGATGGCCGGGCGCCCCACGGCGACGGGCAGTCCGGGCAGGGTCACCCGGCCCACGCCCGGACCGCCGTCGACGGTGATGGTACCCGGTGGCGTGTCGGCCGGCGCCACCCGGGCGACAATGGCCGCGCCGTGGGTCACGTCCGGGTCGTCGCCGCCGTCCTTGATGACGACCGCCCGGGCCGCGCCCGCGTCCAGGGCGCTTTCGGCCACAGGCAGGACGAGGCGGGTGCCGTCGGGGAGCGGCGTATCCACCCGGGCCAGGGCTTCGCCGGTTGCGAGGAGCCAGGTGGCGGCCTTGGCCGCGGCCGAGGCGGCCGTGCCGGTGGTGAAGCCCTCGCGCAGGCGGCCGGCCGGTTTCACGCCGTCTCCGCGCAGGCCGCGACAAAAGCGGCCGCCACGGCCGGGTTGCTGCCGAAATGGAGATGCACGTAGCTGCCGAGGGTCCGGTTGACCAGAAAGCCTTCCCGGACATCCAGGTCGCCCTGGCGGCCGGACAGGGCATACACTCCCGGCAGGCGGCCGGCATCGTCTTCCAGGTGCGAATAGTGGAATTCGTGGCCGCGCACGGTGGTGCCGGCCGGGCCCAGGGGACTGGCCGCCCGGGTGACGACCTGCCGGTAGCCGAGGCTGGCCAGGCGGCGTCCCATGGCGGCCCGGAAGGGAAACACCCCGGCCATGGGAAAGACACGGCCGTCCGGGTCGGTCAGGGCGTCCATGAGGTACATGAAACCGCCGCATTCGGCCAAGACCGGTCGCCCCCGCCGGCAAAAGTCCCGAATCGCCGCGCGCAAGCCTTCATTTGCGGCGAGTTCCCGGGCGGCAAGCTCGGGATACCCTCCGCCCAGATACAGGCCGTTCAAGCCTTCGGGCAACTCCCGGTCCGCCAGGGGGGAAAACGCCGCCAGCTCGGCTCCGGCCTCCCGCAGCAGTCGCAGATTCTCCTCGTAATAAAAGCAGAACGCCCGGTCCCTGGCTAGGCCGATGCGCACCCTGGTTTTCCGTACAGGGGGCCCGGGGGGGATGATCCCCCCCGGTGGGGTCCAGGGGCAAAGCCCCTGGATCAGTCGGTCCACATCGCAGCCCGCTTCGATCCAGTCGGCCAGGGCGTCCAGGCGCCGGTCGGCGTCGGTCGTATCCTCGGCCGTGACCAGGCCGAGGTGGCGGGAGGGCGTGGCGATGTCCGGGCGCTTCCGCAGCACGCCGCAAAGGGGGATATCGGGCCGGGCGGCGGCCATGGCCTCGGCGAGCAGGGCCGCGTGGGACGGGCTGCCGGCATTGTTGAGGACCACGCCGGCAAAGGGCAGGTCGGGTTCGAAGTCCCGGTAGCCGCCCACCAGCGCGGCCACGGACCGGGCCATGGAGGCGGCGTCGACCACGAGCAGCACGGGCAGGCCGAGGATGCGCGCGGCCTGGGCCGTGCTGCCGGCGGGATCGGTGGCCGAGAAGCCGTCGTAAAGGCCCATGACGCCTTCGACCACGGCCAGATCGGCGCCGGGTGCATACCGGGCATAGATGGCGCGCAGGCCCTCCGCGCCGCACATCCAGCCATCCAGGTTGTGGCTTGGCCGGCCGGTGGCCAGGGCATGGTGGCCGGGGTCGATGAAATCCGGCCCGACCTTGAAGCCCTGGACGGTCAGGCCCCGCCGGGTCAGGGCGCGCATGAGCCCGAGCGCGACCGAGGTCTTGCCGCAGCCGCTGCGGATGCCGGCCACGACCAGGCCGGGAGGAAAGATGGCGCCCATGGGGGCGGTATAGGGGAAATCGGGTCCAGGGACCAGGGCTTACGATTTCCCCTGTCACCGCACCGGCTAGGCGCTGAGTTTCTTGGCGATTTCCGCGATGCGCCGGCCTTGGTAACGGGCGCCTTCCAGTTCGTTTTCGGTGGGTTTGCGCGAGCCGTCACCAGCCGCCAGGGTGGTCGCGCCGTAGGGCGAGCCGCCCGTGATCTCGTCCATCCGCATCTGGCCGGCAAAGGCGTAGGGCAGGCCCACGATGAGCATGCCGTGGTGGAGCAAGGTGAAAATAAACGAGGCCAGGGTGGTTTCCTGGCCGCCGTGCTGGGTGGCGGTGGAGCAGAACACGCCGCCGGGTTTGCCGACGAGCTTGCCTTGGGCCCAGATCTGGCCGGTGGCATCCAGGAACTGGCGCATCTGGCCGCACATGTTGCCGAAACGGGTCGGGGTGCCAAAGAGAATGGCATCGGCCGCGACGAGTTCATCCAGGGTGCATTCGGGGACCAGGGACAGGTTTTTCTGGACTTCCGTGGCGCCCATTTTGGCGATGATTTCCGGGGAAAGGGTCTCGGGCACCCGGCGCAGCATACCGGTCATGCCCGGTATCTGTTCCACGCCTTCGGCCGCGGCCTGGGCCAGGGCGGCCACATGGCCATATAAGGAATAATAGACGATCAGCACATGCATGGGGATTGCCTCCCGGCAAAAGGTTCGAGAATGGACTATTTCCTACGCCGCTTGTTCCCCATCGGCAAGAACAGGTGCGCGTCTGGCCGCGCGATGAGGAAATTTTCATGTTGCCCTGGCGTGTTGCCCAGGGATGCGGCGCGCTAGGGTGTCGGCGTTTGCTCCGTCGAAAGTCCGCGCAGATGGCGGTAGATAGTGCCGATGGGCAGCAGCCGCAGGGCGGAGGTGCCCTGGGGGAAGAACCGGACTTCGAGCAGGGCACCGTCGGCCTCGGGCCGGGACTGGTCGAACAGGAAATTGCCCAGGGACCAGGCCTGGCAGGCGTCGGCCGTACAGGTGAGCCCAAAGGCCCGGTGGGGATGGGCCCCGATGACAAGAGCCGCGCCGGCCCGCTCCAGGGCCTTGGCCAGGGCGTGTTCCCGGTCGCCCGGCCCGGCGGCCCATTCGTTTCCCCAGTGGACCAGGACGCACAAGGGCTTTGCCCCCCTGGAGCGGGCCAGGCGGGCGATGGCGACCGCATCGAGAAGTCCTTGGCGGCGGGGATCGGCGTTGTCGACGTCGGTCAGGGCCGTGAGGCGCAGTCCCGCGACCTCGCGCACCGCTTCTTCCGTAAGGACCGTGATGCCGGCCTGGGTCAGAGCACGCTTCATGCGGGCCAGGGCGGCCGGGCCGAGATCGCGGACATGGTTGTTGGCCAGGCCCACGGCCACGACATGGAGGTCGCGCAACAGGGCCAGACTTGCCTCGCGCGGCATGCACAGGGTGAAAGGGCCGGGATTTTTCGGGCAACGTCCGGCGAACACGCCTTCCAGGTTGACGACCAGGGGTGCGCCGCCGGTACGTTCGCGTACAAGCCGCACCAGTTCCCGGGCTTTGCCCGGCCGGGCCAGCACCTGGGCCATGAAGCGTCCGAAAAAGGTGTCGCCGGCAAAGACCAGCCGGTCCGGCCCGGGGAGCAGCACCGGATCGGGGCTGTAGTACTGGACCATGTAGCTCGTGGACCGGCGTACGGGCGCCCGGGTGTAGGCCTGGCTGTTGCGGTTGGCCACGGTGGTGGGCGCGGCCCGGTACACCCGTTGTTGCAGGGTGCGTTGCAGGTACAGCGCGGCCCGGCAGTCCACGTGCCGGGGCTGGTCAAGGCCCACGAGCCCGGCCGGGTCGGGATCGGCCAGCCGGCGCAAGGTCTCCTGGTCCTTGCGGGCGGCTTCGTCCGGTGTCAGGTAATGGGAGAAATCCGTGCTTTGGACGAGCAGGGTCTTGTCGTCGAGCAGGGGAACCAGCGCCTCGGCGAGCCGGTCCCACTGGGCCGGGGTGGCGGTTTTGCGGATGGCCACGGCCACGAGCCTGGCCCGGGGGAAAAAACGGGCCAGAAAGGGCGTCAGGGCGTGGATGCCGTGTTCCTGGGAAAAGAGGTTGGAGGCGGTGACCAGGGGACAGGCCAGCAAGGCCGCGACCGCCTCGGTGTCCGTCGCGACCGGCCCCAGGCAGGTGGCGAAATCGCGTTCGGCCACGGCGAAGGGCGTTAGGCTGCGCGTGTAGTGGTCCGGACACAGGATGACGATGCGGCGGTAGTCCTTGTCGCGCAGCCGCGCAAACGCCCCGGCCAGCAGGTCCACGGCCAGGAGATGGTGGGGCACGGTCAGGCCGGTGATGCGCTGGGCCAGCGGCGGTTGGGTGGCCTTGGCCAGGGCGCGCGCAAAAAGCGCCGGGTCCGCGTACAGGGCCGGAAAGGATGCTGCGGCCCGAGCCCACGGGCAGCCCCCCCCGAGCAACCATGCGATCAGGACCGCGCCGGCCAGCACACTCCAGCCACGCGGCTCCGGTCGCAGCAGGCGCTTCATGGCATCCTTATCGGGTTTCCAAAGGGCAACGCCCTTTGGCCGCCGGAGGCTTCTCCCCTCCCTTCCCCCCCGCGCTCATTTGACCAGCAGGTCCTTGTACCAGTCGTTCTTGGCCGGCAGCTTGGGCGGGGTGGCGTAGACATCGGCCCGCCAGGCCTCGTCGGTCAGCCGGCCCTCGGCCAGGGGCCGGGTGAACTCGTAGTGGTTGAAGGCCGTGCCCACCACCAGCCGCGGGCTGGCCTCGTTGCCGACCAGGGCCAGCATCACGTACGGCTCGGCCGTGCCTTCGTAGAGCACCTGGCCGTCCGGGACATCGGTGTGGATGTCGGCGGTCAGGGCACTTTTGCACTGGTCCGGCTCGATGACCACCGGCTCGAAGGGCTGGCCCATGTAGGAAAGGCCGGACAGGCGCAGGGTCTCGTAGTCCGCCTCGCTTACGGGCGTATTGGTCAGCTCCTTGTCGGCCAGGGCGGCGAACAGGACCACGTGTTTGCGGAACATCTCCAGCCGGCCGAATTCCTCCAGCTCCGTGGCCAGGACCTTGTAGCGGGTAAACCCGGCCTTGGCCGTGTCCACGAGGGTGAGCAGGGCGGTCCAGAAGGCGGGATTGGGCTCGACAAAGCCCTTGGGCACGGGCGGAGGCGTGCCTTCCTCGCCGCCGTCGCCGAATTCGGCATAGTTGGGCTTGGCGTAGAGGATCGTGGCATGCTTGAGCTCGGTATAGGAGCCGAGCACGGATTCGATCTGCTTGGCCGGGAAGGGCGGGCTTTGCATGTAGGCCGGCCAGCCCTGGCCGTAAGTGCTTTTGAGGGTGGACAGGACATGGAGCCAGGCCGAGGCCAGGCTCGCGTTCCAGTCGGCGTTTGGCAGGGCGGCCAGCCGGGCGGCCGTGGCGTCAAGGCGGCCGAGGAAGGCTTCCACTTGTTCCGGGGTGAAGGCTTGTCCGCCCTGGGCCAGGAAGGCGGCGGTGAAATCCCGGGCCGGCTTGTTGCCAAGGGCCGCCGGCACGAACAGGGCCGTGGGCATGGAGGGCAGGCGCAGATCGGTTTTTTCCTGGCCGGCGGTCAGGCGCGAAAGAATCCAGGCATCCGGGGAGAACCGCTGGCCGAACAGGCGGAAACTCTTGGCCTGGGCCAGGAGCGTCTCCTTGGTCTTGTCGGCGATGTCGGGCGAGACCAGCACTTCGGACAGGATGCGCGGGGCGGGCAGCTCGCCGAGCCTGGCCGCGAGCGCGTCGCGGACGGCCGGGCTCACGGCCTCGGCCGGGGACAGGCTGTCGCGGCCCAGGACCTTGGTCGTGAAGTTGCGCAGGTCGGGATAGGCCAAGTCGTCGGGCAGGCCGGCGAAAAAGCCGGTGAGGTCCATGATGCGCCGCCAGGTCGCGACGAGCGGCTTGCCGTCCGGGCCCGGGGAGGCGGTGAGGAGCGATACGAGCAGGGCGTCGGACAGGCCGTCGGGCGAGGACAGGGGCCAACCGTTGCGTCCGAGGTACAGCATGGCCCGGAAATAGGCGCGCAGCTGGGAGCTCTTGGCATAGTGCCCCCGGGGCCGGAACTGGGTGTAGTCGGTCTTGATGCCGGAATCGGGCATGTAGCCACCGAAAAGCGGCGACACCTCCACGGCATCGGCCGCGTAGATTCGTTTGAGTTCCTCGCGTAGCGCAGCCACGGTCTGGGGGGAAAAGTCCTTGGCGAGCTTGGCCAGTTTTGCCTGGGCGGCCTGTTCGGTATCCCCGGTGTCCGGCTTGTGCTTGACGGGTTTGGGCGGCTCGGATTCCGGTATTTTGATGACCGTGGCGTTGTCGAGGAGCACAAGCGGCACGGTGAGCTGGGCGGCCACGGTCTCCAGGTGGGCAGCGAGGTCGCCGGTGGCGGTTTTGCGCAGGGCCAGAGCCCGGTCGCGCAGATCGGCCACGAACCGGCGCAGCAGGGGATACAGCTCGGTTTTTTCGAGATACTCCAGGGCGTTTTCGAAATACTTGCCCAGGGCATGCAGCACGATGTCGGGCGTGACGAAGCGGGCGTTTTCCGGCCGGCGCTCCATGGGGTCGGCCGCGCCGCAGATCTGGTCGAACATGCCGAGCATTTCGTCATAGGACGCCGGCGAGTTGCAGCTTTCGAAGTCGTAGGTCCCGGCATAGGCCGTGTCCCGCTTGGGCACGAGCAGGAAATGGTTGCGGTCGA
>Ga0268360_1002905_pt1 | contig 11949 bp, 10 predicted proteins | sample BioMet11_FD_192465 | JGI IMG/M metagenome (GOLD analysis project Ga0268360, IMG submission 192465) | Sewage microbial communities from Oakland, California, United States - Biofuel 11 (Illumina Assembly) | ecosystem: Engineered > Wastewater > Sewage > Unclassified | place: USA: California... | reverse complement strand
AGTTTGTTGTGACTCCCGATCGCCTCGCGCTATCCTCGCCTCAATCAGGATCGATCAAGGTGACGGAGAAGGAGGGATTTGAACCCTCGCGCCGGTTACCCGACCTACACCCTTAGCAGGGGCGCCTCTTCAGCCAACTTGAGTACTTCTCCAAGCATCTGAAATCTTTAAATCTTATGTTGTTCCGCGTTCAGCGCAAAAATTATTATACTTTATCAGAAAGCCTTTGTCAACGCTAAGTTTCCCGTTTTCAGCCTTTCTTCACAAATCTTCCGGACTTCTGAATATAAGCTTAAGTTCCGCGGCGATTCCGTCTTCGCAAACGGCGAGACGGTAACCCTCCAGCTCTTCTGTTTCCGAAAAGGAAGCAGGCCCGCGGACAGACTCACCTGACACACGTATCTCCCTGCCAATTTCAATGGAAAAAGACTTCTGTTCAAGAGAAAGTCCTTCTCCTAGCATTTTCATGTAACTTTCGCGCAGTGTCCAGATCCGGTAAAAAGCCGAAACGGGATCCGGCGAGCTTGTAATATACTCTCTCTCCGAAACGGAAAAAAAGCGCTCCATGACTTTTTTCCGGAATTCTCCTATTTTCTCTATATCCACGCCGATTTCGCGTTTCGAGACGCCAAAAATGGCGTAAGCGCCGGAATGGGAAATATTATAATGAAAATTCTTTTCTTCTATAATATACGGTTTGCCACGCGCGCCTTCGGCCACATGACAAGTTTCCGGCAGACCGGCTTCTCTCGCGGCGATCCGCGAAAGGAGGCTCGCGCCCAGACTCCTGGCTCTGTCGGCGGGAAAATGAAATTCGGAAATTCTCCGTCTTTTCTCCTCCGGAACAAAAGAAAGATACCGGTTGTAGTATCTTTCTTCCATTAGATCATTAATATTCATAATATATAGAACTGCCATAATCTCGAACCTTACTCCTCTGAGACACAATATTTCTCCGCGGCGATATCATATAAGTTATTCCCCTTCGTATCGATCACGACAATCGCTGGAAAATCGCGGATTTCAAGGCGTCGAATCGCTTCCGTTCCTAAATCATCATAAGCGATTACTTCCGCTTTTGTAATACACTTGGAAAGCAGAGCGCCGGCTCCGCCGACCGCGGCGAAATAAACCGCGTGGTCGCGTACCACGGCGTCAATTACAGCCTGTGAGCGGCGTCCCTTGCCTACCATCGCCTTAAGACCCTTATCCAACAGTCTGGGTGTGTATTTATCCATCCGGCTTGCCGTAGTAGGTCCCGCCGATCCGATCACGCGGCCTTCCCTGGCCGGTGAAGGTCCCATATAATAAACCGCGCTGCCTTTTATTTCAAACGGGAGCTCCTGCCCCTGATCCAGCGCTTCACTCATTCTCGCGTGAGCGGCGTCTCTCGCTGTGTATATAATCCCTGAAAGATACACATAGTCGCCCGCGTTAAGCGACAAAGCGTCCTCCTCAGTTATGGGAAGCTGTATATTACGATTCATAATTTTCTCCAATCCGTTGTTAAAATCAATTGTCTTAAATCGTACATTCCGCGTGTCGGTTGACATGACAGCACATATTCACCGCTACGGGAAGCCCCGCGATATGCGTAGGATATGTATTAACATTCACCGCCAGCGCCGTCACAGTCCCGCCGAGTCCGCCGGGCCCGATTCCCAGATGGTTAATCTTCGTCAGCAATTCTTCTTCCAATTCTTTGACATAGGGAATTTCCGAATGGCTTCCCGCTTCTCTTGTGAGTGCCTGTTTCGCCAGCAGCGCGCATTTCTCAAAATCGCCGCCAATTCCGACACCGACCACAAATGGCGGGCACGCGTTCGGACCCGCGTCGCGAACCGCTGTCAGAACCGCCTCACGAACACCATCCAGACCCTCCGCGGGCTTCAGCATAAAAATACGGCTCATATTCTCGCTTCCGAAGCCTTTCGGCGCCACAAGTATACGCACCTTATCACCCTTCACGATTCTTGTGTGAATGACCGCGGGTGTGTTATCCTTCGTGTTCTCACGCAGAATCGGGTCTTTGACAACCGATTTACGGAGATAACCTTCCGTATAGCCACGGCGCACGCCTTCGTTCACGGCGTCTTCCAGATAGCCGCCGATAAGCTGTACCTCCTGGCCGATTTCAAGAAAAACGACCGCCATGCCGGTATCCTGACAAATAGGAATCTGATCTTCGCCGGCAATCCGCAGATTTTCCTGTAACTGCTCTAAAATCTGACGCCCAAGCGGTGACTGTTCCTCCTTGGCGGATTGACGCAACGCCTGTTCCATATCCGCAGCCAGGTAGTGATTCGCCCTGACACACATTTCTTTGATTTTATCACTGATTTCCGAAACCTGAACCGTTCTCATAATGAACTCCTCGCGTATTCTTTTACAACGTTTAGTTCATTATAGCTTTTTCTTTTTTATTCCGCAACCGGCATCCACTTTGTGTGTTTCAATTTATAATACGGACTGAATTTCACGAACTTCGCCGCGAACCGGGCGCCATTCGTTCCCATATGAGTCAAAATCGCCAGACCTCGCCTACGAAAGCCATATTCCCAGCCGAATATTTTTCCGATCCGGAATGAGGATTTATAGCTGTAAAAATAGTCGCTCGCCTTATAAAACTCCTCCTGTAATTCCCATGGTGACATATTCTTCGGCTGAAACGTAACATTTGTCATATCGAATTGTGTCCAGTCCGCCGTTTCCAGCATCCTGTTCTCTTTCATGAATTTCTCGTAAACAGGCGTTCCGGGAAAAGGCGTCAGAATCGCCGGCTGCAGCTCATAGGCGTTGATTTTTTTGGCGAACGCCACGGATCTGCGGATATCTCTTCTGCTGTCCTCATCGAGCCCGAGCACAATACTCGCGATCAGTCTGATTTTGTGTTTCTCACAGGCTGCCGCCGCGCGTTTGATATCCGCGATATTCTGACATTTGTGGATCGAGTTAAGCGCTTTCTGATTCAGGGACTCGATTCCGATCAAAACTCTGGTAAGATGAGCCTCGCTCAGAAGATTCAGAAGTTCCTCATCATTGGCCATATCGGTCCTGCCGAAAAAGAACGACTCCTTGAACTGAAGATGCTCTTTGATCATCCTGCGGCAAATTTCTTTGGCGCGCTCTTTATCCGCGGTAAAATTATCGTCCTCAAAATTCATATACTTAAATCCCATCCGCTTGTACATCCGGATTTCCTCGATCACGTTATCCACGCTTCTCTCCCGGTACGGATGGAACATCCTGGATGTCGTGCAAAATACGCAGCTGTACGGGCACCCTCTCGTGGACATGACATTCGCGCTTTTACAAGGCGTTTTCAAAATGGAATAATCGGGAAAAGGAACGTCGTCCAGATTCTCGATCGGCTCTCCGTTCACGATTTTTTCCGTACGTCGTCCCTCAACCACGTCCAGAATAATTTTCTCGCCCTCACCGGTTAAAACCTGATCCGCATGAGCGAGCGCTTCCTCAGGCTCAGCCGTCGCGTGAATGCCGCCGATCAGAACACGCGCGTCACTTTCCGCGTGAATCCGGTCCGCCAGCTCATACGCCCTCTCGGCGTTCGAGGTCATAATCGAAAAACAGAAAATATCCGTATCCGGAAGTAATTTATCCAAATCGACTTTCGCGTTCAGTTCCTCATACACCTCCGCCTGATGACCGGCTTTTTTCAAAATACCTCCCAGAATAAGCGGACCTGTAATCGAGTTCGACTGACCGTAGAACTCACCGGCGAATCGGTAAGCCGGCATTCTCCGCAGAAAAGGAGTTGGTGTGACAAATACAATCTTCATAAGCTTTTCACCCTTTTACAAATCAAATTTCAAACGAGTTCTTGATAATTGATCGTATTATGTTATTCTTAAAAGATAAAAACCATAACAAACATTGAAATTTGTCAGTTAGTTTAACAAACGAAAAGAAGTGTATAAATATGAATGAAGATAAACGAATACAAAAAACAAAAAAAAGCCTGAAAGAAGCCCTTCTTTCCATGCTTTCCGTCGAGCCTTTCGAGCGCGTGACCGTGACTAAACTATGCGATGAGGCGAATATCAGCCGCGTTACTTTTTATATTTATTATGATGATAAATACTCTCTGCTGGACGAGCTTTTTAAAGATCTGCGGGAAGAAGCTTCCAGAAATCTGAAATTATTAGAAGAGAATAACAACGCGAAATCGGATCCGATTACCAGCTATCGGAATCTTCTGAAGGTCATAATCGGCCTTTATTACGATCATTTTGACTTTCTGCGTCATACAGATGAGGAAGAAAGCCCCTATATGTATTTTTCCTTTTATTATTATCTGAAGCGAGGTGTCGAGAAATTTATCAATGAGAAAAGCGCGCGACTGTGTCCTAAGTATTCCATACAGAGAACAAGCAGTTTTCTTTGCAATGGTCTGTGGGGTTATATTTATACAGCCCGGATCGAACGTGACACAAGAGAAGAAATCGAAAAAGAGTCCGAAGAGCTTCTGGAAGCGATTCTGAACTGTGATTTTTTTCTGAAAAATTAAATCTAAAAAAAGCTGCCGCCGCGCGACTGTTTCATCAATCGCGCGGCGGCAGCTTTTTGTTTAATTATCACTCAGGATCCGAGTCCGGATCGTTTTCAGAATCGGCATTATCGTCCTCATCCGCGTTTTCCTCTGTTTCCCTCCAGAATTCATTCTCCTCTTCGGAATCCTCATCCTCCGCGTCTTCTTCCGCGAGAATTTCCGCTTCTCCCTCGATCATTATATCCTCCGTAGAATCTTTCGGTTCCGCGGATCCCTCTCTGACCTTGGCAATACTCGCTACCGTATCCTCGTCCGAAAGGTTGATCAGCTTCACGCCGGAAGTGATTCGGCCGATAATGGAAATATCCTTGCACTCGATACGAATCACAATACCATTCGTATTGATGATCATGATCTCATTATCCTCATTGACCGCTTTCACGCCGACCACATATCCGGTCTTCTCTGTAATCTTATAGCATTTGACGCCCTTACCGCCTCTGTTCTGAGACGTGAACTCTGTCATCAGAGTCCTTTTGCCCATGCCATTCTCAGACACGATCAAAAGATAATCTCCCTGCGTTGTCATCTGCATACCGACTACTTCATCGTTATCCTCAAGGTTCATGCCGCGCACGCCCATAGATACTCTGCCTGTGCCGCGCACGTCCGACTCGGAAAAGCGGATGCACTGCCCGAATTTCGTAACAAGGATAATGTCTTTCTTGCCATCGGTATTCTTAACTTCAATAAGCTCATCGTCATCCCGCAGACTGATTGCCGCGAGTCCCGTTTTACGCACATTCGCGTAATCCCGGATCGGAGTTTTCTTAACAATTCCCTTACGAGTAGCCATGAAAAGATAATTATTCTCCTCGTAATGGCGAATCGGAATCAAAGCGGTAATCTTCTCACCCGGCATCAGCTGGATCAGATTGATGATTGCCGTGCCTCTGGCCGTCCGGCTCGCTTCCGGAATTTCATAAGCCTTCAGGCGATACACGCGTCCTGTGTTCGTGAAAAACATAATAAAGTGATGCGTCGTCGTCATAAAGAGCTCTTCGATATAATCCTCGTCAATCGTCTGCATCCCCTTGATTCCTTTTCCGCCTCTTCTCTGGCTCTTAAAGGTATCCATGGACATACGCTTGATATAACCGAGCTTCGTCATCGTAATCACGACGTTCTGACGCGGAATCAAATCTTCTGTCGTGAAGTCATAATCATTAAAACCAATTGTCGTCCTTCTGTCATCGCCGTATTTATCGCTGATTTCCATAATTTCCTTACGGATCACGCCAAGCAGAAGCTTCCTGTCCGCGAGAATCGCGTTCAATTCCTCAATACGCTTCTCAAGCTGCGCGTATTCGTCTTCCAGTTTCTCTCTTTCGAGTCCTGTAAGAGCGCGAAGTCGCATATCCACAATCGCCTGTGCCTGTACGTCCGAAAGCTCGAACGCCTGAATAAGACCTTCCTTGGCAATCTGTGTCGTCCGGGACCCGCGGATAATACGGATCACCTCATCAATATGATCCAAAGCGATCAGCAAGCCTTTTAAAATATGGGCCCTTTCTTCCGCTTTGTTTAACTCGTATTTACAACGTCTTGTAACGACCTCTTCCTGATGACGCAGATAATAATTCAGCATCTCAAGAATATTCAGGACCTTCGGCTCGTTATTCACGAGCGCCAGCATATTGACGCCAAAAGTATCCTGCATCTGCGTATGCTTATAAAGCCGGTTCAAAATAACCTTGGCGTTCACGTCTCTTCTCAGCTCAATACAAACGCGCATACCCTCACGATTCGACTGATCGCTCAGATTCGTAATGCCATCGATTTTCTTATCCCGTACCATCTCCGCGATCTTCTCGATCAATCTCGCTTTGTTGACCATATAGGGCAGCTCGGTCACGATAATCTCGCTCTTGCCATTCGGCAGTGTCTCGATATCCGCGACAGCTCGGACACGGATCTTGCCTCTGCCGGTACGGTACGCCTCATTGATTCCGCTCGTTCCCAAAATTGTGGCGCCTGTCGGAAAATCCGGGCCCTTGATGATTTCCAGAATTTCCTCAATATCCGTATCCCGATCATAATCGACCTGATTATCGATAATCTTAACAACCGCTCCGATAACCTCCCGCAGATTATGCGGCGGAATATTCGTAGCCATGCCGACCGCGATACCGGAGGTTCCGTTTACGAGAAGATTCGGAAAACGAGCCGGCAAAACCGTCGGCTCCTTCTCTGTCTCATCAAAGTTCGGCACAAAATCAACCGTGTCCTTGTTGATATCCGACGTAAGCTCCATAGAAATTTTACTCAGTCTCGCTTCTGTGTAACGCATAGCGGCGGCGCCGTCGCCATCGACGGAACCAAAATTGCCATGCCCATCCACAAGCGGATATCTTGTGGACCATTCCTGCGCCATATTAACGAGCGCTCCATAAATAGAGCTGTCACCGTGCGGATGATATTTACCCATTGTATCACCAACGATACGGGCGCATTTACGATGCGGCTTATCCGGTCCGTTGTTCAACTCAATCATTGAGTAAAGTATTCTTCTCTGAACGGGTTTCAATCCGTCCCTGACATCCGGGAGCGCTCTCGAGGCAATTACGCTCATCGCGTAATCAATATACGATGTCTCCATCGTTTTCTGTAAATCTACCTCATGGACCTTATCAAACACATTATCTTCCATTTGTTAATTCCCTTCCCGTTAAATGTCAAGATTCTGGACATATTTCGCGTTTTCTTCAATGAACTCACGTCTCGGCTCTACTTTATCTCCCATCAATGTCGTAAAAGTCACGTCCAAATCGGAAGAACGCTCCTCATCATAGCTGACTCGGAGTAAAATACGTCTGGACGGATCCATAGTCGTCTCCCAAAGCTGCTCCGCGTCCATCTCGCCAAGTCCTTTGTATCGCTGAATCTTGTTGTTGCCATCACGCCCGATCTCTTCCAAAATCTTATTCAGTTCATCGTCACTGTAAGCGTACCACTCGTTCTTGTTCTTCTCGATCTTGTAAAGAGGCGGCTGCGCCAGATACACGTAACCCTCTTTGATCAGATCCGGCATGAACCGATAAAGGAACGTCAGCATCAGCGTGCTGATATGAGCGCCGTCAACATCGGCATCGGTCATGATAATAATCTTGTGATATCGCAGCTTCGTGATATCAAAATCCTCATGAATACCTGTGCCGAACGCCGTAATCATCGCTTTGATCTCGGCGTTTCCATATATTCTGTCCAGTCTCGCCTTCTCCACATTAAGGATTTTACCTCTCAGCGGAAGAATCGCCTGTGTCTTGCGGTCTCGAGCCGTTTTGGCGGAACCACCGGCGGAATCACCCTCGACGATGTAAATCTCGCAATTAACGGGATTTTTGTCGGAACAATCCGCGAGCTTACCCGGTAAAGACATACTGTCAAGAGGACTTTTACGTCTTGTCAGATCCCTGGCCTTACGGGCCGCCTCTCTCGCTCTCTGCGCGAGCAGGGATTTATCAATCGTAATCTTACCGACCGTAGGATTCTGCTCCAGATAAATTTCCAGCTGCGTGCTTACGATACTCTCGACAGCGCCTCTGGCCCCGGAATTTCCGAGCTTCTGCTTCGTCTGTCCCTCAAACTGCGGATCCTCGATCTTCACGCTGATGATCGCCGCGAGGCCTTCTCTTATATCCTCGCCGGACAGATTATCCTCATTGTCCTTCAGTAACTTATTCTTGCGGGCGTAATCGTTAAAAGTTTTCGTAATCGCGTTGCGGAACCCGACAATATGCGTGCCGCCTTCAGGAGTCGTGATGTTATTCACGAATCCATATGTGTTCTCCGTGTAGCCATCATTATGCTGCATGGCGACTTCCACGAAAACACCATTCTTCATTCCCTCAAAATACATGATATTCTCATACAAAGGCGTCTTGCTCTTATTGAGGTATTGAACAAATTCCTTAATGCCGCCCTCATAATGAAATACTCTCTCAACCGGCTCCTCGCCTCTTAAATCACGAAGCGTGATTTTCAGATTTCTGGTCAGAAAAGCCATCTCGCGGAAACGCTGCTTCAAAACGTCAAAATCGAAAACCGTTTCCTCAAAAATTTCCTTATCGGGAAGAAAATCTACTCTTGTGCCGGTATCCTCCGGATCGCACTCGCCGATTACCTTTACCTTCTCGACGACATGCCCTCTTTTGTATTTCTGGCAGTAAAGCTTACCTTCGCTGCGAATCGTGACTTTGAGCCATTCCGATAAAGCGTTGACTACAGAAGCGCCTACGCCGTGAAGACCGCCGGATACCTTATATCCGCCGCCGCCAAATTTACCGCCGGCGTGCAGAACCGTAAACACGACCTCCAAAGCGGAAATACCCGCTTTGTGATTAATTCCGACCGGAATTCCTCGCCCGTTATCGACTACCGTAATGGAATTATCCGAATTAATCGTTACTTCTATATGATCGCAAAATCCCGCCAAAGCCTCATCCACCGCGTTATCCACGATTTCATATACCAAATGATGAAGACCTCTTGAGGAAGTGCTGCCGATATACATACCTGGCCGCTTCCTGACAGCCTCAAGACCTTCCAGAATCTGAATCTGATCCGCTCCGTACTCTGTATTCTCGTCTACTTCCATTGATTCCAACTCGATATCCAGATCTTCCTGACTATCCTGGATGTCCTGATTCTCCTGACTCATACTGGAGCCTCCTTTAATTCTCGTTTATTACTGTACCATTTGTTACACGGAATATTTTATTAATAAGAAATCTATGATTAACAAAATCATTCAATCCCGTACATGTGATCAACGTTTGAATATCATGAATCTGGTCAAGTAAATATTCCTGCCTGTTCTGATCCAATTCCGATAAAACATCATCCAGAAGCAATACCGGCGTGTCATGGATCATCTCCTTGACCAGCTCAATTTCAGACAGCTTCAAGGAAAGCGCCGCGGTCCGCTGTTGTCCCTGGGAACCAAAGGATCGTATATCAATCCCGTTCGAGTAAAATAAAAGATCATCTCTGTGCGGGCCGACAGTCGTACTGTGTAATTTAAAATCTCTGTCCTGGTTTCGGATCAGCTCGTCATAAAAATTTCTGCCTTTCGTGTCCGGCGCGTATACAATCTCAATCTTCTCACTTAAACCAGTTAACGTTCTATGAATATTATATATGATTTTATTGATCTTTTGTACAAAAATATTTCTTCTGCCAATTATTCTATTTCCATATTGAACCAACTGAATATTCCAAACATCAAGCGTATCCTTAAGTTCCGGCTTATAGACAATCTCCTTCAAAAGTTTATTACGCTGATTTAAAATATGATTATAATTACTCAGGTCATGAAAATATACCGGATCCAGCTGGCATAATTCCATATCCATGAATTTTCTGCGTTCCGATGGGGAATTCTTAATAATATTCAGATCCTCGGGAGAAAAAAACACCAGATTGACAATACCGAACAACTCACTCGCCTTATGAATCGGCACTTTATTAATCGCTACGCCCTTTGATTTGTTTTTGCGAAGATGCATATCGATGGAATAATCCATCTGATCACGACTGACAAGCAGCTCAATATGAGCCTCCTCCCGGTCGAACTCAATGATATCCCTGTCCTTCGTGCCTCTGTGAGATTTCGTTGTTCCGCCGAAATAAACAGCTTCCAGAATGTTTGTTTTACCTTGCGCGTTATCACCATAAAAAATATTGGTAAACGGGTCAAAGCTCAAATCTAAATGATCATAATTCCGATAATTTTTAAGCTTCAGTGATTTTACAATCATATACTCACGCCTTACGCGGAAATCATTACCTCATGCCCGTTATACTCAATAATATCCCCGTCATGAAGCTTCTTGCCCCTTTGTTCCTCAGTTACATGATTAACCTTGACCTGTCCGTTCTGGATAACGATTTTCGCCTCCACTCCGGAGCTGACCAGATTCGCCGCTTTGAGCGCCTGGCCAAGCTTGATATACTCATCTCTTAATTTAACGATTTCCACTAAAATTCACCGGCAATATCAAATAGATATAGCTTTCCCTTTCGTCTTTTATAAAGCAAGGAGCTTTTGAGTTGATCATATATAACGTGATTTCATCATCATCGATTACGCGCAGCGCGTCCAGAAGAAATTTCGGGTTGAACCCGATCATAAGATCCTTGCCTTCTTTCGATATGGCGATGTCCTCTTCCATATTGCCCAGCTGTGATTTGATGCTCAGACGAATATTCTCGTCCGTGATATCCAATATAATCGGTTTCTTGTCGCTCTCACTGATCAGAAGCGTGGCTCTGTCAATACAATTCATGAATTCCCGCTTATTGATCACGATTCTCGTGTCAAAATCACCGGAAAGCATCTGATCAATCCGGAAATACTCTCCTTCTATCAGACGGGAAACGACCATAGTCTGGTCAAACTCAAAAAGAATGTGATTCGCCGCGAAAGAAATCTCCACATGGTTATCAGCCTCTCCGGAGAGAATTTTACTGATCTCGTTCAAGGTCTTGCCGGGAACGATTACCTTGCGAGGCGCGTAATGATCACTCAGCTCGATTCTGCGGATTGAAATACGATGACCATCCAGAGAAACGACCCGAAGCGTGTCGTCATTGACCTCAAACAACTCTCCTGTCATCGGCCGGTTGGTGTCGCTGGCCGCGATGGAGAAAATAGTCTGTCGAATGATATCCTTCAGCGTGAACTGCGATATTGAAATGGAGTCTGTTTTCTCAATATACGGAAGAAATGAGAAATCATCGCCTTTCCGGCTTGTAATCTCAAAAACGGATTTCTCGCAGGTAATCACAGAGATCACGCTCTCCTCTTCCTGACGTGTCTCAATCGTAACATCACTATCCGGAAGTTTCCGGATAATCTCGCTGAAAACCTTGGCGTCAATCGCTACCATGCCTTTGGAAACAATGGATCCCTCAATTCTGGTCTCGATGCCAAGCTCCATATCATTACAGGTAAGCTTGATAATATCCGTGGTCGCGTCAATCAGAACGCATTCCAGTATATTCATGGTGGTTTTGACGGCTACGGCTTTTGTCGCGATGTTAACGCCTTTCAGCAGGTTTGATTTCTCGCAGATGATCTTCATTGGGATAACTCCTTTCGAGCGGAAAAAGTAAAATAATAATATTAAAATCAGTCGTCTTCGTAATAGGCTTTGTGGATTTGGTGAAAACTCTCAAAACTCTCTGTATATAAGGGATTCCGAGTTTAATAAGCCTGCTGAAAACGAAAAGATGGAAAGTGAAAAATGTTAATAAGGATTAATTTTCTTCATGATGATATCAATCGTGTTGGACAGAATCTCGTCTTTTTCCACGGATGTGGATATCTTATTCTCACCATATTTGATTGTGGAGTGATCCCGGTTACCTAACATCTT
>Ga0268360_1002904_pt1 | contig 11951 bp, 6 predicted proteins | sample BioMet11_FD_192465 | JGI IMG/M metagenome (GOLD analysis project Ga0268360, IMG submission 192465) | Sewage microbial communities from Oakland, California, United States - Biofuel 11 (Illumina Assembly) | ecosystem: Engineered > Wastewater > Sewage > Unclassified | place: USA: California... | reverse complement strand
TACGCCGGGTCCCGCGAACACCAAAGACGCGGCGCGCTTTGCCGTGGAACGGGCACGGGAACTAAAACTCAAAAAAATTGTCGTTGCCAGCAGTTCCGGGGAAACGGCAAAGGTGTTTTTCGATGCGATGAAGGGAAGCGGTATCTCCCTTGTCGTAGTCACCCACGTAATGGGTTTTTCAAAGCCCGGCGTCTGGGAGTTTGACGGGCGGACCGCAGAAGAACTCCGGAAAAACGGTGTTACAATCGTGACCGGCACCCACGCGCTCTCCGGGCTCGAACGCGCCATCTCCCGCTCGCAGAAACTGGGCGGCTCTTCACGGACCGAGGCGATCGCAGAAGCGCTGCGCCGGGTGGTCGCTGTCGGTCTCAAGGTTGCCGTAGAGTGCGTGCTTATCGCCGCCGACCAGGGTGCAGTCAGGATCGATGAGGAAGTCATCGCAGTCGGTGGGACGGCAACCGGCGCGGACACGGTCTGCGTGATCCGCCCGGCCTATACCGCCAGCTTCTTCGATCTCCAGGTGCGCGAAATCGTCGCCATGCCCAGGGACCGGTAAATCCATGGTCTTTGCAGAGTTCAAAGAGGCCCTCACGCTCGTGGGCAAGACCCCTATCCTCTGGATCACGGGCATTGTTGCAGGACTGCTCGCGGCCCTGCTCTGGATCCTCTACAATATCTCCGGCGCATTTTTTGCCCTGCGTCTGGTACTTATCGCCGCCCTCGTTATGCTGCTCTTTGTTGCCGGAACGTTTGCGCTGGTAAAAAAGAATACGGGCGATGCCAGCACGCTCCTCCGCGGCGGGGTACAATATTATTTCAGGGTTCTGCTCCCCTGGCTCGTGGTGGGCTTTGCGCTGCTGCTCATTTTTTTCCTCGTCATGATCGTAACGATGGCAGTAACCGGAGGCGGGACGGATTACGAAGCAGCCGGTCTCCTTGCAATCTTTATTATGATCCCGACGCTGTTCCTGACATTTTTCTGCGACACGGCTGCGGTCTTCGAGGACGCCAAAGTCTTTGCATCGCTCCGGCGCAGCATCGTGGTCGCCGCGAACCACTCGTGGGAGGTGCTCGGCTTTTTTATCGTCTGCTGCATCTTTGCGTTTGCCGACCTGTTCGTCTTTGCCATGATCTGGGAAGGTCTCCTCTTCGATAAGCTCCAGCCGCTCGTCACGTATTACAGCAGCCCGGGTTACAACGAGACCCAGCTTGCAGAGATGATGGCGCCGCACAACATGATTGCGATGATCGGTACCGACGGGATCTGGATCACGGCTGCGGTCATCTTCGCGAGCCTCATCGTCCTTGTCCCGGTCCTTCTGGCATACAAGGCCTGTTTCTACCGGAAGCTTATCGGGAGCCCGGTGGCGATCCAGCAGACAACCGGCGAGTACGACAGCAAGGGCCGCTGGTACAAATACTGATGTGATGAAGACATCGGAGACAACCAAAACGGAGTATCCATGACAGAACGTTCCCCTGCCGGAAAAAACGAGACTGCCGTACTGCAGATCGACCATGTGACCAAGGTCTTCGATACAAAAACCGTGCTCGACGCGGTAACGTTCGAGGTCAACAAGGGCGAGGTCTTTGGGCTTCTTGGCCCAAACGGCGCCGGGAAAACCACGCTCATCCGGACGATCCTCGATATCTTCCGGCCCGACAGCGGAACCATCTCGCTTTTCGGCCGGACCTTTTCCGATGACATCAAGGATGCCATCGGCTACCTGCCCGAAGAGGGCAGCCTCGACAAGGAGATCGGGGTCGCGGAGTGCATCCGGTATTTCGCGAACCTCAAGCACGTACAAGGGATCGACGAGAAGGCGGACGTGTGGCTCGCCAGGCTGACGCTTGCCGATTACAAGGACAAGAAGATCCAGGATTTAAGCAAGGGCATGCACCGCCGGCTCCAGTTCATCCTCGCGGTCATCCACGATCCTGCCGTTCTCATCCTTGACGAACCGTTCTCTGGGCTCGACCCCCTGAACATGAAGCTCCTCAAGGATATCCTGCTTGACCTCCGGGCAAAAGGCACGACCATCATCATGAGCACGCACCAGATGGACGAAGTCGAACGGATGTGCGACCGGATCCTCATGCTCAATTCCGGCAAAGTTGTGCTCTACGGAAAGCTCGACGAGATCCGGCAGGAGTTCGGGCTCTCTGTCGAACTGCGGTACGAGGGGACGCTCCCGCATCTTGATAACATCGTAAGTATCAGCGACTCCGGCAATGCCGCAGAGATTGTCGTTCTAAAAGACGCCGATACGCAAGCCCTCCTCAAGACCCTTGCCGCACAGGTCACCGTCAAAAAGTTCGAGATCAAACAGCGCTCGATGAACGAGATCTTCCTGGAGGTGGCAGGCAAATGACGCAGAAAGCGCTCGTGGTCGCAAAGTTCGAGTTTACCAAGACCGTCCGGCGCAAAGGTTTCATCCTCGGCACGCTCGGCCTGCCGCTCCTGATCCTCTTCATCATGGGGCTCACGCTGTATACCGGCGCCGGCATCGGGACCGCCATGGAAAACCAGACAACCGGGTATGTGGACGGGACCGGGTTTGTAGAGCCTGCTTCGGGCTATGTCCCGTATACGGATCTCGCGGCCGGCAAGTCCGCACTTGTTGCCGGAGAGATCCATACGCTTGTTGTCATCCCGGCCGATTACCTCCAGAACCGGACGCTCACGGTCTACACCATGGATGCGTCGCTGATGGGATCGACCGGTTCGAATACAGCCGTGCAGGAGTTCCTTGCACAGAACGTCCTGCGGCACGAGAATGTATCCGAGGAAGCCACACAGGCTGTCCTTTCGCCATCATCCCCGTCCGTGATCGTGCTCGACGAGTCCGGCAACCCGAAGGGAAGCCAGGAACTGGCCGGGTTTATTTTGCCGTTTGCGATGACGATGGTCCTTGCGCTCGGGATCCTGACCTCGTCCGGTTACCTGATGCAGGGAATCGGGGAAGAAAAGGAGAGCCGGCGCGGTGAATTTTTACTTTCGTACTGCTCGGCCGAGAACCTGCTCGCAGGGAAAATTATTGGATATGCCGCGGTGAGCCTGCTCCAGATGGGGCTCTGGATAGGGATGGCACTGCTCGTTGTTGCGGCAACGCCACTTTCCGCGATCTTCTCCGGGCTCCAGCTCTCGGGCCTTGTCGGCATCGCTGTCGTGTACTTCGTCCTCGGGTATTTCCTCTTCTCGGTCTCGATCGCCTGCACCGCGTCGCTTGCCCCGTCCGTCCGCGAAGCCCAGCAGATCTCTGCGATCTTCTCCATGTTCGCAGTCTTCCCGCTCATCTTCTTACAGTTCCTTCTCGCGGACCCGAACTCGCTTGCCATGCAGTTTTTAACCTACTTCCCCTACACTGCGCCGTTCATCGGGATGGTCCGGCTCACGCTCGTTTCCGTGCCGCCATACCAGATTGCGATCAGTATGGGGATTCTTGTCCTCTCCATTGTCGTCCTGACAAGGCTTGCTGCCAGGATCTTCCGGATGGGTATGCTGACCTATGGGAAGCGGGCGGGACTCGCGGATGTGCTGCGATTTATCAGGATGAAGTAATTTTTTAAAAATTGAGGATATTGAAAACTATCATTTATTTTAGCAATACTTTTTTTGTGAAATTGTGACGCTCTTTTAAGTCTCCGGCAAGCCTCCGCCCCCGCCGCTGTGGCATCCCCCGATTGCGATGATGCTGTATTACCTGTACACAAAAATTGACTGATTGGTTCTCTTCCTGCAGGGATAGGTCAAATGTGTCATCGACAGCGCGATTCATCCCCGGCTTTTATTAGTCCCTCCCCCTAGCGAGACGGGTGTGGCAGTGCCACCCGTCGAGTGCGAGGGGGTTGGGGGGCGCGTGCTCGCTTTATCGTATCTGCAATAAAATTCCAAAAATCAATCCTGATTATTCATCAGGCTTACCCCGTAATCCCATGCATAACAAGCAGCCAGTACAACCCGACTGCCACGAGCCCGCCGCCGAGCGTTGCCAAAAAGTTTGTCCCGGCGTTCCCCAGAAATCCCTTGTTCTCCAGAAGCGCCCCGATCAGGCTGTCAAGGTTGGTGCCGATAAACCCTGCAATGGTGCAGGCAACAAGCATCCACGGCGTAATAACATTGAAAAACAGCGCCACAAGCGAGACAATAAAACTCCCGAGAAGGCAGACAAGCTCCCCTTTGAGCGAAACGCCGCCGTTTGTCCCGATCGGCACCTTGCGCAGCGTTGTGATCATGTAGGGGATCCCGCCGGTCACACCGATCTCGCTTGCCATCGTATCGGCTGCCGCGGTTGCAACGCTTCCCACGTACATCACGATAAAGACCGGCTGGACAAAAACGCCGTACAGCACCGCCGCCGCACAGGCAACAATCCCGTTTGCAAAGACATTCCGGTATCCCCGCGCCCCGCTCTGTCCCTGCTCGACCCCGATCCGTTTCTTGTACTCGAACTTGTATTTCGTGCAGACCGAACCGAGGATGAAAAACGAGAGCATGACAAGAAGCCAGGTTGCATCGGCAAAGACCAGGAGGATAACACCCACGAGCGCGATGGAAAAAAGCCCCGAGAGATCGGCGGTCTTTGCCCGGAACGCGAAGTACCCGAAGACAAACGCGATGGCGACCGCAACGATTACGATCTCGACATCGACCGTGTAGTTGAGCTCCTTTATGAGATACATCGTCATCGCGATCCCGATGCCTTCGAGCACCAGCGAGTCCTCGAACCGGAGGAGGATCACTTTCAAGAGAACCGCGGCGATGATGCCGAAGATCACCATCAGGAGCGCGTGCTGCTGAAGGTAGACCATGACGAGCATCCCCGCCCACGCGGTCGTGATGATGTAATAGAGATAGGTGTTGAGGTCGTCGGTTCCGCTCTGGAAGGCCAGTTCCCCGAGCGCGATCATCGCAAGAGTCGTTGCAAGCACGATAAAGGGGAGGAGCCCCACGCCGTACAGGGCCGCAAGGATACAGGAGACGTAGGCAAAATACCTGAGGTTAAAAAAACGCCAGAGAACGAGCCCGAAGAAGATGATGGTAAGCGCCATCAGCCATGCGGGTTCTACGTACGGGCCGGCAAGGACAATACCTCCGGTGATCGCAGCCGCGTAGCCGAGTCCCCGCTGCTTCGCCATTGTTCCCAATATTTGTTGTAGGATGACAAGAGCCTTATCGTCTTTCTGTTCCGCGCTATTCCCGATCCTCCCGCATTCCGGCGCCGGTTTTTGCGATTAAGTATATTTTGTGCAACAACCAATCCGGTACGGAATGGTTTCCTCTGACGAACTTCCCAAAAATTACGATTTTGCCGAGGTGGAGGAGCGCTGGCGGAAGAGCTGGCGCGACGAGGACCACTATTTCGACCACAACTCGAAAAAGCCGCAGTTTGTGATCGATACGCCCCCACCCTACCCTACGGGCAATTTCCATATCGGAAACGCGCTCAACTGGTGTTATATCGATTTCTTCGCCCGGTACAAGCGGATGAAAGGCTACAACGTGATGTTCCCGCAGGGCTGGGACTGCCACGGCCTTCCAACCGAAGTAAAAGTCGAGGAGCTCAATCACATCACGAAAAACGATGTGTCCCGCGAAGAGTTCCGGAAGATGTGCCGGGATCTCACGATCAAGAACATCGAGCAGATGCGCCTGACGCTCCGGCGCATGGCGTTCTCCACGGACTGGAGTAACGAGTACATCACGATGATGCCGAAGTACTACTCAAAGACCCAGCTCTCGTTTTTGAGGATGTACAAGTCCGGCTATATTTATCAGGACGAGCACCCGGTGAACTACTGTACCCGCTGCGAGACGGCGATTGCGTTTGCCGAGGTCTCGTATGAGGACCGGGAGACGCAGCTCAACTTCTTTGATTTCGACGGCGTGGAGATCGCGACTACCCGGCCCGAGCTCCTCGCGGCCTGCGTTGCGGTAGCGGTTCACCCGGCCGATGACCGGTACCACACCTTAAAGGGCAAGACCCTCAGGGTGCCGCTCTTTGGCCACGCGGTCCCGATCGTGCAGGACGAAGCGGTTGACCCGAAGTTCGGGTCCGGCGCGGTCATGATCTGTACGTTCGGGGACAAGCAGGATGTCCACTGGTGGAAGCAGCACAACCTCCCGCTCCGGAAAGCAATCGACCGCAAGGGGAAGATGACGGAGATCTGCGGGAAGTACACCGGTCTCTCTTCAACCGAGTGCCGCAAGGCGATTCTTGCAGATATGAAATCCGCGGGGATTCTCAAAAAGCAGGAGAAACTCCAGCAGCGCGTGGGCACCTGCTGGCGCTGCAAGACCCCGATCGAGATCCTCTCGAACAAGCAGTGGTTCATCCGGATCAAGCAGCAGGAGATCCGGGATGCAGCGCACCAGATCAAGTGGTACCCCGAGCACATGCTGCGCCGGATGGAGAACTGGATCGACCAGATGGAATGGGACTGGTGCATCTCCCGGCAGCGGATCTTTGCAACGCCCATCCCGGTCTGGACCTGTACCAAGTGCGGCGAGATCGTGGTGCCGGACGAGAAGGACCTTCCCTGCGACCCGACGCTTACAAAGCCCAGACACCCCTGCCCGAAGTGCGGCGGGAACGACTTTGTGGGAGAAGAAGATGTGCTCGATACCTGGATGGACTCGTCCATCTCGGTCCTGAATGTTACCGGATGGGACGGCTCGGGGAAGCCGAAGATCTTCCCGGCGCAGATCCGGCCGCAGGGCCACGATATCATCCGGACTTGGGCGTTCTACTCGATCCTGCGCTCGGTTGCGCTCACGGGAAGCAAACCGTGGGACCAGATCCTTGTGAACGGTATGGTGCTTGGCGAGGACGGCTTCAAGATGAGCAAGAGCCGCGGGAACGTGATTGTGCCCGAGGACCTTGTGGGCCGGTACGGCGCCGATGCGCTCCGCCAGTGGGCGGCAACGGGAGCGGCGCTTGGCTCCGATATCATGTTCTCCTGGAACGATGTGATCGCAGCATCACGGTTCCAGACCAAGATGTGGAACATCTTCCGGTTCGCGCTCATCCAGCTCGAAAAGGAGGGTATCGATGAGAACGCCCCCATCACGGCGCTTGCGGACCGCTGGCTCCTTGCCCGGCTCTCGGACACGGTGGCAACGGTCAGCGCCCGGATGGAGAACTACGAGTTCGATGAAGCCTTAAAGGCCATCCGGGAATTTGCCTGGGACGTGCTCGCGGACAACTACATCGAGCTCGCAAAGGGCCGGCTTTATACGGACGGGGCATCGAGAAAGAGCGCCTGCCGCGTGCTCTACACCGCGTACGATTCGCTCTGCCGGATGCTTGCGCCGTTTGTGCCGTACTTTGCCGAGGAGTGCTACTCGTACCTCCACAAGGGCAGCGTGCACAAGCAGCCGTGGGTTGACTTTACCTTCAATGACCCGGCGGCAAAGGCCGAGGGCGACCTGCTCGTGAAAGTCGTTGCCGAGGTGCGCAAGTACAAGCATGACAAGGGCCTTGCGCTCAATGCGCCGCTCGGGAAGGTCACGGTCTATGCCCCGCACACGACAAACGATGAGAACGACACGGCCAGGACCATCAACGCGGACGTCCACTGGCGCACCGATAAGGCGCATCTCGACAAGGTGGTCTCGGGCATCGAGTTCAACCGCTCGGTGGTAGGAAAGACCTTCAGGAAAGATGCAGCTGCGTTCATGGATGCGGTAAAAGCCCTCCCGGCCGAAGAACTGGCCCACCCGCCCAAGACGATCACGGTGAACGGCAAGGATCTCGAAGTGCCAGCCGATGCGTTTGCGCCGCAGTATTCCTATGTGGAAGAGGGCGCGAAAGTGGATATGATCACGGTCGGCGATGTGATCGTGACGATTGCAAAGAAAGAATAATTTTTTTTGATTTTTGTTTTGTTTTAATTTTGGATTTCACGGTGTTTTCTCAACGGTAGCGATGGCTCCCCGCCTCAGGGCCCCTCGCGGGGCACGGCGGGGCAAGTGAGAGGCCGGGCGCCAGCTCCCTTCCCTTCACAATTCCCTCAACCGAATTCGGTGACGCATTTGGATCCCGGTAAGTGCGTAGCGCAAAACCCGACGAGGCGTTTTGCGCGTAGGGCATCGCTCCCTATTAATGGCTATTCCTGTCAGGGGGGTAGACCGGACAAAACCCCAGATCCCCCAGATCTGACCTGCCCTAATCCGGCCCCAAATTGAGCCCGGATTGCCCTTTTCCGGATCCAATCGGAGCCCAAACTGGCCCCCGTTTTAAAACAAGCCTAAATCAGCGTTATTTTGGCAAACGGACAAAATATATGGCTCATATAAACGCGTTTTGCGAGCCGATCTTATGCGAAACTGGCTCTTGATGGACCCTGAAAAAAGAGGCCGCAAAAACGCGGTTACGGGTCGTTTAAAGGCATTATATGGGGCTCAATTTTGGCGTATTTTTGCAAACGGACTGATATTTGCGCACTGGCCTGTGTCCGGTAAAATCATGTGGAGGATGACCGTCCGACATTTCGAAAGGATACGGGAGCATTTATGGCAGCAGTACTTGTCCTCTCATCCAATCAGCCTGCAAGACCAATCACGACAATCACGGTCACGTAGGACCGTGACGCGACATGATCGATCGTGAACGGTACATGAGGGATCGTAGTCGGACGTAATGGGCTGATGGTATGATCTGGCGGGTTAGTCCCGGGGACATGGCGTGATTATGGCGGGTTTGTGGCGGGTTTAGTGGGACGATATCGCAGCGTTGCTGCTCGTGGACAGCACGTCACGGAATCGTAATCGCACGTGGTGGGCTGATGTGTGACCTGGCGGGTTAGTCCCGGGGACATGGCGTGATTACGGCGGGTTCGTGGCGGGATTAAAGACACCCGTGGTAATTTACAGATCTAAATTATTTCTTCACGAGAACATACACCGTGCTTCTCCCGGTTGTCCCCCGTTTCACGAAAATTTCCCGCGTACAGAGATTACTTAGTTCCCTCAGAGCAGCCCGTGGGCTTATGCCTGTCAACTCACGGTACACTTTGTTCGTAATTTCACCGTGCTCTTTAGCATACTCTACTGCATTCACCTGGCGTTCTGAGAGCCCGAGTGCAAGAAGCCGGTCATGAGCGTAGAGATCTTTTGTGAAGGTTACGCTAAACCAGTTCGGGTATGCAGAAAACTCCGGCTCCGGGATCCCGTGTCTCCTGCAGAGCGCAATCATGCGGCTGGTCCCGGTTCCCCATTTTTCGAGAAGTTCTCCATAATAAAATACTTGGGCAAGCAGGGTGTTCCGAGGCACTGACCGGTGCCTTTTGCGTTTGAGATCCTCGACCGTGATTCCCTCCGGAAGTGTCCCGGGATTTGTGATTACTATCCGGTTATCGTACACGCGGATCTGAATCTCTGCACCGTTCTGGAAATAATCCCGGTGAATCAGGGCGTTGATCACTGCTTCCCTTAGTGCCTCGATCGGATAGTCCCAGATCTCGTGGCGTTGCATAACTGAGAGCGGTTCACCCTCCCGGCCTTTTCCTTCAAACTCATACCTGACCTGAAGATAGGTCCGGAATAACTGGACTGCAGCTTCAAGCTGGGCGAAAAGATTGCCTTTGAGTATTTTATCATCTATGATGGTGATATCGTCTTTGAACCTGCCCATGTGGATTTGTGAGCTGGAAAACAGGGCCTGTGGGTTTTTCCCAAACAACAGAACCGCACCCCGGGTCACTTTCCCGTCCCGTTCCAAGTCAAGTTTTTGGAGAATACCTTCGACCGATTCATCATCCCGGGCAAATGGCAGCCGGCTCCGGGCAAGGTCAAGGAAACGCTGGACTGCGGCCGGGTCGATAAGATCGAGAGTATAGCCATCGGTCACACTATCCCATTGGACACCCAGCTTTGTGACAAAATGGTGCCCGAGTTGTTCGGCCGGGATCTCCCGCGTTGAATTTCCGACGCGATGATAATACCTCCCTCTGCAGGAGACAAGAGTCATACCGGGTTTTACTTCGATAACGAGGACGGGCTTTCCTTGCACAGACTGGATTGAAACTGCAGGATGAACCCTGATGAGCTCGACAATCTGGTTGATAATGAGTTGCTGATCGCGATCCTTGCCATCCCAGCCGATGATTGCTCCGTCATCTTGTACTCCTACAAGAAGTGTCCCCCCGTGGGTATTGACAAATGAGGCCAGTACTTCAAGGCCATGATCGTTCCACTGCTCCTTGAATTCCAGTTTCTCGCTTTCGCCTTGCCGGATAAGAACGTTCAGGTTATCCATGATGAAATGGCCTTGCAGGGATGCAGCAGATTTCTGTTTTTTAGGATACGGTTTGGGATGATATTGATTTATGCATAATTTTTTGAGTCTTGGCTTAAAGAATCGAACCGGTCGCGAACGATTTGTTCTCTTTACAATAATCCCCTCAACAAAATTCGATCACCCGTTTGGATCCCGGTAAGTGCGTAGCGCAAAACCCGACGAGGCGTTTTGCGCGTAGGGCATCGCATCGTTTCAGCAGCTATTCCCCCCAGTGAGATAGACTGACAAAACCTCCACACTCCCCTGATCTGATATAGGCCAATCCGGCCCCAAACTGAACCCGGATTGCCCTTTTCCGGATCCAATCGGAGCCCAGATTGGCCCCCGTTTTAAAACAAGCCCAAATCAGCGATATTTTGGCAAACGGACAAAATATATCGTTCATATAAACGCGTTTTGCGGGCAGATCTCCTGCCAAACGGGCTCCTTATGGATCATGAAAAAAGAGGCCGCAAAAACGCGGTTATAGGTCGTTTAAAGGGCATTGTATAATGCCCAATTTCGGCCTATTTTGGCAAACAGGGCTAAATTTGCGTGTTATTTGAGGTTTCGACGTGAAAAACGGGGGGGATTCGGGGAAGCGCTGCATTTCCCACATTCCCGGGCCAGGGGGTCCGCTGCTTTTTCTTTTGAAAAGTTCCGGTTGCGGGTCAAAGATTATCAAAAAAAGACCGGGACCGGGCCGGAGAATTTGAAAAAAAGATCGAAGTGGTTGCTGAGAATTTCAAAAAAACCTTATGTCCTGAGCTGAGGATTCCGGAAAATCTTCGAACAGGTTGTTGCGGATTTCAAAAAATGATCGCATCACGAGCTGAGAATTCCGGAAAATCCGCAGATCAGTTACTGAGAATTTTCAAAAAAGACCGGCTCCACCCCCTCCCCCCTAACGCCCCGCCCACGAATAATCCTCAAATCCTCCGACGAGCACTCTGCGTCGGGCCGGATTTTTTTAGAAAAGTCTGGCTCCGCTGCTGAGAATTCCAGAAAATTCACGGATCCGTTGCTGAGGATTTCAAAAAACCGGTGGTCCCGGGCTGAGGATTCCGGAAAATCCGCAGATCGGTTGCTGAGGATTTTAAAAAATGATCGCATCACGGGTTGAGAATTAAAAAAAAGATGATGTGAGTGTTGCGAATTTCTAAAAATCCATTTTGTGCTTTTAGCATATACTGCATACGTCACAGTGATTTATTTTCGACAGGAGTATTAACGACCAAAATGACACAAATTATGGAGACTAACAGGAGTTTGGGATGACAGGCGATATTCCAGAGAAATTACTCGCCCCCCTTCGCAAACACGGAATGGCACCGTTTCGGGTTGCTGTTCTTCACGGCGGTCCGGGAGCCGCCGGGGAAGTGGAACCGCTTGCTCGAAGACTCGGGATAAAACGCGGTGTTCTGGAGCCATTCCAGACAGCTTTGACCGTGGACGGACAAGTCGATGAGTTACGGCATGTTCTCGAACAGTACGCAATCCCTCCCGTAGTGCTCATCGGGCACTCGTGGGGGGCATGGCTTGCCTTCATCACCGCAGCCAGACACCCGGAGCTTGTAGACAAACTGATCCTGGTCGGCAGCGGCTCATTTGAAGAGAAGTATGTCGTGCACATTTTGCGCAACCGGATCTCACGGCTTTCCTCCGAAGAAG